>OLNR01000008.1_pt1 | contig 194527 bp, 174 predicted proteins | sample 1672231 | NCBI WGS metagenome assembly OLNR01 (sample SAMEA3136662, study PRJEB25190) | human gut metagenome
GTTCTGGAAAGACTTTTACGATGGCAAATGTGATTCAGCAATTACAGAAGCCGACGCTTGTCATCGCTCATAATAAGACGTTAGCAGCTCAGTTGTACGGAGAATTCAAGGAGATGTTCCCTGACAACGCAGTGGAATATTTTGTGTCCTAGTCTGTCTGAGTGTGAAAAAGCTTGATGTTTGGTACTTTTTTGTGTTGTTTGGTACGGATTTTGCGGACGAAATAGCAGGTTACGGACTAGATGATACTAGGTGAACAAATGGAATTTGTGACTTTTTGCAGGAAAAATTCGTAATGGAGAAAGAGGACGATAACATGATTTACTTTACAAGTGATTTGCATTTAGGGCATCGTGGAATTATAGAAATGCAAAATCGCCCTTTTGAAAATATTCAGGAGATGAATCAGGTTTTGATTCGAAATTATAATGCCGTAGTACATAAAAATGATACAGTATATATTCTTGGAGACATCAGTCATCATCTACCGAGGGATAGAGCAAATGAATTGATTAGCAAGCTGAACGGAAAGAAGATTCTGGTTAAAGGAAATCATGACAAGAAATATGATACTGAATTATTTGAGGAGATTTGTGATTTCAAAACAGTGTCATTAAATGGAGTGTATTTTGCATTAATGCACTATCCAATGTTGTCATGGCCGAAGAAGAACAGTGGAAGCATTCAGTTGCATGGACATATACATGCACGTGAGGAATATAATTTGCAGAATAAAGTAGATGGAATTACAAGGTATGATGTAGGTGTGGATGCTAATTGTTATTATCCCGTGTCAGTAAAACAGATTATAAAGTTTTTTGAGAACAATGAAGGAAAATGCAAATTGTGAACTGTTTAGGCAAAATTTGCCTAAACTGCGTCAATTAGGGAAATTGAATTCCCCAATTGAGAAAAACGTAATTATTACAGTTGATCTGAATTAGTGATATTAGATAAGCTTGAAAAGAATAGAAAGGATAGATGTACATGATTCAAGAACATGAAATTGTTTTGTATCAAGTGGAGGATACTAATATATGTGTTAATGTTGTTTTTAAAGATGAGACATTCTGGATGACGCAAAAGGCAATGGCAGAATTATTTGATGTCAATGTACCGGCGATTTCAAAACATTTATCTAATATATTTGAGGAAGGAGAACTTTTTAAAGAGGCAACTGTTTCCAAAATGGAAATAGTTCAAATGGAAGGAAATAGAAAGGTCAAGCGAGAACCGGAATTTTATAATCTAGATGCAATTATAGCGGTCGGATATCGGGTTAATTCTAAGAAAGCTACAAGGTTTCGTCAATGGGCAACAAAAACATTAAAGGAATATATTACTAAAGGATTTGTTCTTAATGATGATATGCTTAAAAATGGTAAGCCGTTTGGAAAAGATTATTTTGATGAATTATTGGAACGTATTCGTGAAATACGAGCCAGTGAACGGAGAGCATATCAAAAAATTACAGATGTATTTGAACAGTGTAGTTATGATTATGATAAAAATAGCGATATCACAAAAGCTTTTTATGCTTTTGTTCAAAATAAGCTTCATTTTGCAGTTACCGGAAAGACAGCGGCAGAATTAGTTTATGAACGAGTAAATGCTGAGAAACCTGCTATGGGACTTACTACGTGGAAAGATGCTCCGGATGGTAAAATTTTGAAAAGAGATATTAGTGTTGCAAAGAATTACCTAAATGAAAAAGAATTATCACGCTTAAATAGGCTTGTTACAATGTTTATTGATTATGCAGAGTTGATGGCTGAAGATGAAGTATTGATGAGTATGCAAGATTGGGTAGAGCAGACAAATCAATTTTTAAGAAATAACAGAAGAGAGGTACTTGAAGGTAAGGGGAAAGTATCACATGATATGGCTATGAAAAAGGCGGAGAAAGAATATGAGATATTTCGGGTAAAGCAAGATCAGGAGTATGTTTCTGAGTTTGATAGAGAAGTGGAAAGATATCTTAAGGGAGAATAAGTAAACGTGAGAAAGAAAAAGCCTTAGACTTTTTATAAGCATTCCTATAGAACATGAAATTTGACAATTAAAAAAATCTCCCAGTATGATGTAAGAAAGTTTGGCGACTTTTAAATACATCAAAACAAAGGAGATTTTTAACAAATGAAAAAGAAAAACCATTCCAACGAAAAACTTGCAGCAATTACATTTAAAACTTTAATTGTCGGAGTTGATATTGCAAAGCATAACCAGTGGGCGAGATTTGTAGACTGCCGTGGTATCGAGCATAACAAGGCTCTTAAATTTGAAAATAACAGAAACGGTTTCAATGCAATCTTAACAAGGATTTATGAAATCTGCAAGAATGAAGATTTTAACAAGGTTATTGTGGGGATAGAACCGACCGGTCATTACTGGAAGGCATTTGCAAATTTCCTGTTGAAGCAGGCAAAAATTACAGTTGTGCTGGTAAATCCGTATCATACCAAAAAGGCAAAGGAATTGGATGATAATAGTCAGACAAAATCAGATAAAAAGGATGCACTGACTATAGCAAGACTGGTGAAAGACGGACGATATTTTGAAACATATTTGCCACATGATGTTTATGCAGAACTGCGTGGTTTGACAACAACCAGGCATAACATGAATAAGAGAAAAACAATTTCTCCTGTGGAAGACGCTTATATAGAGACTATTAAAGATGCAAATAAAAATGCAAAACAGGGTACTAGAAGAAAATAAATAAAATTTTAGATATACGGAGGAAAGATGGATTTATCAGGAATTTTTCAAAATAATATAGTTATAGTGTATTTTTTTATGTGCTTAGGACTATTTATGCATGACAAAATGAGAGAATGTCAAAAAATAGCGATATTGTATTTAGTCTCTTTTGTGGCATGTATATTACGAATAATACCGATAGTCCAAATGACAGTTGCTGTGATAGTGATTCAATTTATCTATTCTGAATATTTATCAGAAGATAGTATGAAAACAAAAATTATAACAAAAGTACGATATAAAATATTAGATTATATATTTCAGTTTTTTATAAATTATGCTACATGGATGTTTGTAATAGCTCTTGTTTTGTGTTCAAATCGTATAGGGAATAAAGCAGGAAAGTATAAGTATATATTATTGATGATGGCAGCTGTTCTAATTTTTTTATTGATTCAATATATAGTATCAAAGAAATTTGAAATTAAGAGTGTTGATAAAATTTATAATTATTTTGAGAAATATCCGATTAACTTTATGCCATCTAGTATACAGGAAGAAAAATTTACTATTCTTTCAAATATGGAAGATAAAAGTTTTTTTGAACGAAAAAATACATATAATATTTTTTCACTAGAATTTTTGAAATATAAATTAGAGCAAAGTCTTGGTAAAAAGGCAAAAAAGAAGGATCAGATAATTTTATTAAAATCGTACATTAAAAAATCTAAAAATATTAGAGGGTACTCAACTATTGAAATGCAATTATTGAGAACAATTGCATTAGAGAGTGGATATACTTGTGTTATAAGAAGAAAAATATTTGAATTTTTTTATTCAAAAATTATTTTTTCGAGCTTAAAACAATATTATCGAGCACATCAGGTGGTTAACTGGTGGGATTTTAAGAAGTACATTATATGGTTATATTACCAGTGTGTTCCGATTAATGTTAATGGGAAACAATATGATTCTATTAAGTCGTTTATAAATATAAAATCAGTAGAAAATTGGCCGTTGGAAAAAATGTTTGTAGCTATTTTGGCATTAAGTGGAAAATGTGTAAATGAGAAAACATTAGAAATTTATGCGGACACAATTACTGAATATGACTTGAATATCGCTGTTATAGAATATTTGGCTTCTAATAAAGATGTACATATTTGTGATTTTGAAATAGAAAGGGAATCTATCATAAAAATAGAAAATAAAAAGGATGTAGAAGAAATTTTAGAGGGGAAAATAGAAAACATTGAAAAAATGAAATGTAAAGTTGTAGATGACTTTGTTAAAATAACTATGTATTGTTCAGGGAAAATTAACTTAAAAGAAATTAGAGAGCAGCTAGGACATGCGTTACAAATAAATAGTGATAAGATAATAACGTTAAGTGAAGAGTTATAGAATTCATAAAGGAGACTCACATGGATCATTTTAATTTAGTATCAGAATATTCCCCAACCGGCGACCAGCCTCAGGCCATTGAGCAATTGGTTCAGGGCTTCAAAGAAGGCAACCAGTGTCAGACACTGCTTGGTGTCACCGGTTCGGGTAAAACATTTACGATGGCGAATGTCATTGCACAATTAAATAGACCAACGCTTATCATAGCGCATAATAAGACTTTAGCAGCTCAATTGTATGGCGAGTTTAAGGAGTTCTTTCCAGACAACGCAGTCGAATATTTTGTCTCCTACTACGATTACTATCAGCCGGAGGCTTATGTCCCATCTTCTGACACCTACATTGCGAAGGATTCTTCTGTCAATGAAGAGATTGATAAGCTGAGATTATCTGCGACAGCAGCATTGATCGAGCGGAGGGACGTAATTGTAGTTGCCAGCGTTTCCTGCATCTATGGTCTTGGTGAACCGGAAAACTTTGAGCAGATGATGGTATCGCTCCGCCCGGGGATGGAGAAGGACAGAGATGAAGTGTTACGCCAGCTGATAGATATTCAATATGACAGAAATGATATGGATTTCAAGCGGGGAACATTCCGGGTGCGCGGAGATACGATAGAAGTCGTACCGGCAGACCGTGGCGATACAGCTATCAGAGTTGAATTTTTCGGAGATGAGATTGACCGGATTTCGGAGATAGACATGCTTACCGGAGAGATTAAAAATACGCTGAATCATATTGCGATATTTCCGGCATCCCATTACGTTGTACCGAAGGAGCGTATGGAAAAAGCAATTAAAAATATTGAGATTGAACTGGAAGAACAGGTGAAATATTTCAAAGGTGAAGATAAACTTCTGGAAGCCCAGAGAATTGCGGAGCGAACGAATTTTGATATAGAAATGATGCGAGAGACAGGTTTCTGTTCAGGAATTGAGAACTACTCCAGACATCTGGCAGGGCTTGCGCCGGGGCAGCCGCCCAATACTTTGATTGATTATTTCCCGGACGATTTTATTATGATGATTGACGAGTCTCATAAGACGGTTCCACAGATTGGCGGTATGTACCACGGAGATCAGTCCAGAAAGAGAACGCTGGTGGACTATGGATTTCGGCTGCCGTCTGCGCTGGATAACCGTCCGCTTAGTTTTGAAGAATTTGAAAGTAAGATCGATCAGGTACTGTTCGTGTCTGCGACACCTGGACAATATGAGGAAGAGCATGAACTTTTACGTGCACAGCAGGTGATCCGTCCGACAGGACTTCTGGATCCTGAAATCGAGGTGCGCCCGGTTGAGGGACAGATTGACGACTTGATTGGTGAGGTGAAGAAGGAGATTGCAGGAAAACATAAGATTTTGATCACTACATTGACAAAACGAATGGCCGAAGATCTGACCGATTATATGCGGGAACTTGGTATTCGTGTCCGTTATCTGCATTCGGATATTGATACGCTGGAGCGGACAGAAATCGTGCGGGATATGCGTCTCGATGTTTTTGATGTTCTGGTCGGAATCAATCTTCTGCGAGAAGGTCTGGATATTCCGGAGATCACGCTTGTGGCGATTCTGGACGCGGATAAAGAGGGATTCCTGCGTTCGGAGACATCTCTTGTGCAGACAATCGGACGTGCAGCACGTAATGCGGAAGGTCATGTTATCATGTATGCAGATAATATGACAGATTCCATGAAGAATGCGATTGAAGAGACGAAGCGTCGCCGCAAGATCCAGATGGCATATAATGAGGAACATGGTATTACGCCAACTACGATTCAGAAGAGTGTCCGGGATCTGATTAGCATTTCCAAGAAAGTTGCTGCCACAGAACTTCAGATGGACAAAGATCCGGAATCTATGAGTGAGAAGGAGCTTTTGAAGTTGATTGCCGATGTGACAAAGCAGATGAAGAAGGCAGCAGCAGAGTTGAACTTCGAAGCAGCAGCAGAGCTGCGCGATAAGCTGATTGAGCTGAAGAAGATGCTTAAAGAGTAGTAAAGGTCATTCCACCATTGAGTAAGCATAGGAAGTTTCGAATCTTTTGAACCTGTTATCGTAACAGTTCAGAACCCCACCACACAAATTCGCAAAACCGCACGATACTCGTGCTTTCCCGCTGTTATGCAGCTAATTTTGCTCATATGTGGGGTGGTAACTCTATTCGAGTCACCTTGAAATAAGAAAAACTGCTACTTACATGCAAGCATGACGTATCAATTTTTCTTATTTCAAGGGGTTCTGAATAGTTACCTGTTATCAATAAATGAACAGAATAAATAATAAAAGGGAATTTTAAAACATGGCAGTAAAAAATGAAAAAAAACAATATATTAAAATACGAGGTGCCAATGAGCATAATTTGAAAAATATAGACTTGGATATTCCAAGAAATGAACTGGTAGTTCTTACCGGACTTAGCGGTTCAGGAAAGTCCTCTCTGGCGTTCGATACCATTTATGCGGAAGGACAAAGGAGATATATGGAGTCTCTGTCTTCTTATGCAAGACAGTTCCTGGGGCAGATGGAGAAACCGGATGTGGAGAGTATTGAAGGACTTTCTCCGGCAATTTCCATTGACCAGAAATCCACGAACCGCAATCCAAGATCTACAGTAGGAACAGTGACGGAGATCTATGATTATTTTCGTCTGTTATATGCGAGAATCGGAATTCCACATTGTCCGAAATGTGGCCGTGAGATTAAGAAACAGACGGTAGATCAGATGGTAGATCAGATCATGGAACTGCCGGAGCGCACGAAGATCCAGCTCCTTGCTCCAGTTGTCCGTGGAAGAAAAGGACGCCATGAAAAGCTTCTGGAGAGAGCGAAGAAAAGCGGATATGTACGTGTGCGTGTGGACGGTAATCTGTATGAATTATCCGAAGAGATCGCATTAGATAAGAACATCAAGCATAATATAGAAATTATCGTGGATCGACTTGTGGTGAAGCCGGGAATTGAGAAGCGTCTGACGGATTCGATTGAAAATGTACTACATCTGGCAGAGGGGCTGATGATTGTTGACATTATTGACGGGGAGCCGATGAATTTCAGCCAGAGCTTTTCCTGCCCGGACTGTGGAATCAGTATCGATGAGATAGAGCCGCGAAGCTTCTCTTTCAACAATCCATTTGGCGCATGCCCGGAGTGTTTCGGACTTGGATATAAGATGGAATTTGATGAGGATCTGATGATCCCGGATAAGAGACTGAGCATCAGCGAAGGAGCGATTACCGTAATGGGATGGCAGTCTTGTACGGATAAGAAGAGTTTTACCTATGCGATTCTTGACGCGCTCAGTAAAGAATATGATTTTTCTCTGGACACGCCATTTCAGGACTATCCACAGGAAATCCATGATGTGATCATCCACGGAACGAATGGACGTGAGGTGAAAGTTCATTATAAAGGCCAGCGCGGAGAAGGTGTCTATGATGTTGCATTTGAAGGACTGATCCGCAATGTGGAACGCAGATACCGGGAGACTTCATCTGAGACAATGAAGGCAGAATATGAAGAGTTTATGAGAATCACTCCGTGTAGAAAATGTGGCGGCCAGCGACTGAAGGCGGAAGCGCTTGCAGTGACGGTCGGTGGTAAAAATATCGCAGAAGTGACGGAGATGTCCATTGAAAACCTGCAAACATTTATGGGTAGTCTGGAGCTTACGCAGCAGCAGAAGATGATCGGAGGACAAATCTTAAAAGAGATCCAGGCAAGAATTAAGTTTTTGATGGATGTAGGTCTGGATTACCTGACTCTCGCCCGTGCTACCGGAACATTATCCGGAGGAGAAGCGCAGAGAATCCGTCTTGCGACACAGATTGGTTCAGGTCTGGTGGGAGTGGCTTATATTCTGGACGAGCCGAGTATCGGCCTGCACCAGAGGGATAATGACAAACTGCTCGGAACACTGAAGCATCTGCGTGATCTCGGGAATTCTGTCATTGTCGTGGAACATGATGAGGATACGATGCGTGCGGCAGACTATATTGTGGACATTGGACCTGGTGCCGGTGAGCATGGAGGAGAAGTAATTGCATGTGGAACCGCAGAGCAGATTATGAAGAATAAAAAATCCATCACAGGGGCTTACCTTAGTGGAAGAATGCAGATTCCGGTACCGGAGCACCGCGCGGATCCGTCAGGCTGGATTAAGATCAGAGGAGCAAGGGAGAATAACTTAAAAAATGTGGATGTAGAGATCCCGCTTGGTGTGATGACCTGTGTGACAGGTGTGTCTGGATCTGGAAAGAGTTCGCTTGTAAATGAAATCTTGTACAAACGTCTTGCAAGAGATCTGAACAGAGCAAGAGTGATTCCGGGAAAACATAATGCCATTGATGGTCTGGAGCAGCTGGATAAAGTTATTGCCATTGACCAGTCACCGATTGGAAGAACACCAAGATCAAACCCGGCAACCTATACGGGAGTATTTGATCTCATCCGTGACCTTTTTGCATCTACAGCAGACGCAAAAGCACGTGGGTACAAGAAAGGAAGATTCAGTTTCAATGTGAAAGGCGGACGTTGTGAAGCCTGTGCCGGAGACGGAATCCTGAAAATCGAGATGCATTTCCTGCCGGATGTTTATGTACCTTGCGAGGTTTGCCACGGAAAGAGGTATAACCGGGAGACGCTGGAGGTAAAATACAAAGGAAAGAGTATTTATGATGTACTCAATATGACCGTGGAAGAGGCATTGCATTTCTTTGAAAATGTACCAAGTATCCGAAGAAAGATGGAGACACTTTATGATGTAGGACTTTCCTATATCCGTCTCGGTCAGCCTTCCACACAGCTTTCCGGAGGAGAGGCACAGCGGATTAAGCTGGCGACAGAACTGAGTCGGAGAAGTACGGGAAAGACCATCTATATATTAGATGAACCTACGACAGGATTACATTTTGCAGATGTGCATAAACTGACAGAGATTCTGCATAGATTATCAGCGGACGGCAATACAGTCGTAGTCATTGAGCATAATCTGGATGTGATCAAGACAGCAGATTATATTATTGATATGGGACCGGAAGGCGGTGACAAAGGCGGAACCGTTATTGCAAAGGGAACGCCGGAAGAAGTGGCTGAAAGTCCGGTATCATACACCGGAAAATATATCAAGCCGATGCTTGAAAAATAAGTATCTTCACAAATATTTAAGGAAAAAAGGGTTGCACTTCCTGAGAAAACGAAAGATAATGATATGGATAAAAGGGATAGCAGAAAGAAAGAGGTTATATCATGGCAGTAGATATTGGAATAGATCTGGGAACAGCCAGTATTCTTGTATATGTGAAGGGAAAGGGAGTCATACTCAAAGAACCTTCTGTCGTTGCATTTGACAGAGACAGCAATGAAGTGAAGGCAATCGGCGAGGAGGCACGTCTGATGCTGGGAAGAACGCCAGGCAATATTATCGCAGTGCGTCCTTTGCGTCAGGGAGTTATTTCCGATTATACTGTGACAGAGAAGATGATCAAATATTTTGTTCAGAAAGCACTGGGAAGAAGAACATTTCAGAAACCACGTATCAGTATCTGTGTGCCAAGCGGTGTGACGGAAGTTGAGAGAAATGCGGTACAGCAGGCGACATTTGCGGCAGGAGCCAGAGATGTCTATCTGATCGAGGAACCTGTGGCGGCAGCAATCGGGGCAGGCATCGACATTTCTAAAGCATGTGGTAATCTGATCGTAGATATCGGGGGAGGTACGACCGATGTGGCCGTAATCTCTCTTGGCGGTACGGTAGTCAGTACCTCACTGAAAGTTGCCGGAGACGATTTTGACGAGGCAATTGTACGTTATATGAAGAAAAAACACAATCTGCTGATCGGAGACCGGACCGCAGAAGACATCAAGATTAAGATTGGAACGACGTATCCTCTGATTGAAAATGAAGCGATGGAGGTCAGTGGACGGAATCTGGTTACAGGACTGCCAAAGACAGTTACGGTGACTTCGGCAGAGACAGAACGGGCACTTCAGGGAACATCCAACCAGATTATTGAAGCAATTATCAGCGTTCTGGAGCGTACGCCGCCGGAGCTTTCCGCAGATATTCTGGAACGCGGGATCATGCTGACCGGAGGTGGAGCAAAGCTTCGCGGGCTGGAAGAGATGATCGAGGAGAGAACCGGAATCAATACAATGACTGCAGAGGAGCCGACGCAGGTCGTAGCAATCGGAACCGGAGAATATGTGGAACTTATGAGCGCAAGACGGGAACTGTAAAGAATGCCGAGGCATTCTTGAACTGTCGGGCAGATTTGGGATAATAGATGGAAGAGATTAAGGGATATGTAGAGCACATTGTATACCGGAATGAAGACAACGGGTATACAGTATTTAATTTGAATAATGATGACGGAGACCTGACCTGTGTAGGAAAGTTTCACTACATTGAAGAGGGAGAACTGTTGGAGCTGACGGGAGAGTACATTGTACACAAAGTGTATGGAACTCAGCTTCAGGTAGAGACTTCGAAGGTATGTCAGCCGGAAGATAAGGTGTCGATTGAACGTTATCTTGGTTCCGGAGCTATCAAAGGTGTCGGACCGTCGCTGGCAGGACGGATCGTGAAGAAGTTCGGCGGGGATACATTCCGCATTATTGAAGAAGAACCGGAGCGTCTTGCCGAGGTAAAAGGGATCAGCGAGCGGAAAGCCAGAGAGATCGCCATTCAGGTAGAAGAAAAAAAGGATATGAGGGAAGCCATGATCTATCTGCAAAAATATGGTATTTCTACGACACTGGCGGCAAGGATTTATCAGCATTATGGTCAGAGCGTTTATCGCGTAATAGAAGAAAATCCATATCAGATGGCAGATCATGTGCCGGGAGTTGGCTTTAAGACGGCCGATGAGATTGCGTCGAAGGTCGGAATACACACAGATTCCGATTACCGGATTCGAAGTGGTATTTTCTATACATTGATTCAGAGTGTCAGTGAAGGACATGTCTATCTTCTTCAGGAGGTTCTGCTATATCGTGCCAGTCAGCTTCTTGATGTAGAGGTTCAGCACATTGAAAAGTATGTGATGGATCTTGCCATGGAGAAAAAAGTTGTTCTGAAAGAGTCTGATGAAGGGCTTCGTGTTTATTCCTCCCATTATTATTATATGGAACTCACGGTTGCAAAGATGTTGCATGATCTGAATGTAGATTTTGATGTGACACCGTCTGTTTTGGAGCATCACATCCATATGATAGAAGAACAGGCAGAACTGGCACTGGATGACAGACAAAGAGAAGCTGTAATGGAAGCAGTGCGGCACGGAATTCTGATCGTGACTGGAGGACCGGGAACCGGAAAAACGACGACAATCAATGCAATGATCCATTTCTTTGAGGAAGAAGGAGCAGATATCCTTCTTGCAGCACCGACCGGACGTGCGGCGAAGCGCATGACAGAGGCAACCGGCTGTGAGGCTCAGACCATTCATCGCCTGTTGGAAGTCAGTGGCAATCCGGAAGATGATGATAAGAGAGATAATGTCGGATTTGGAAATGGATTTGGAAGAAATGCAGAGAATCCGCTGGAGTCAGATGTGATTATCATTGATGAAATGTCCATGGTAGATCTGCCGCTTATGAAGGCACTCCTTGACGCGATTATGCCGGGAACCAGACTGATCATGGTCGGAGACGGAAATCAGCTGCCAAGTGTAGGCCCTGGAAGAGTGCTTAAGGACATGATCGCATCGGATTGTTTCCCGGTTGTAAAGCTGGAGAAAATCTTCCGGCAGGCAAAAGAGAGTGATATTATCGTAAATGCACATAAAATTAACCGTGGAGAACCAGTCATATTGGACAATAAAAGTATGGACTTTTTCTTTTTAAAACGGTCTGATCCAAATGTGATCATCAGTGTTGTAATTACGTTGATCCAGAAAAAACTTCCAAAGTTCGTAGATGCCTCACCTTATGAAATTCAGGTGCTGACACCTATGCGAAAAGGAAATCTGGGCGTGGAGAGGCTGAATAAAATCCTTCAGCAGTATCTGAATCCGCCATCACCCCAAAAGCAGGAAAAAGAAGTGGGAGACCGCCTGCTGCGTGAAGGTGACAAGGTGATGCAGATTAAGAACAATTACCAGTTAGAGTGGGAAGTCTGCACGAAATACGGAATGACCATTGACAAAGGACTGGGCGTATTTAACGGCGACATGGGAATCATCAAGAATATCAACACTTACGAGGAGACGGTTACGGTTGAGTATGACGAACAGCGCCAGGTGAAGTATCCATATGCGATTCTTGATGAGTTGGAGCTTGCTTATGCGATCACGATACATAAAGCTCAGGGAAGTGAGTATCCGGCGGTTGTGATTCCGCTTCTTCAAGGACCAAGACAGCTTTACAACCGAAATCTGATCTATACAGCAGTGACAAGAGCAAGAAAATGTGTCACACTTGTGGGCAGTGATTCAGTATTTCAGGAAATGATCCAGAATACCAGCGAGCAGCGGCGAAATACAAGTCTGGCGGAGCGAATCCGAGAACTTGCATAGTGATCATAGAAAAATATAATAAAAAAAAGAATGTAAAATATAATAAGAAGTACGAAAAAAGCAGAGAAAGACAAGGAGAAATATGGTCAGAAAAGGTGTTGGATATTTTCTGGCCTTCTATCTGCCCTTTTTGTGGAAAGGTAAATCGTGGGGGAGTATGCCCTTTGTGCAGGAAAGCTGTGGAAAAATTAGAGATTCATGAACCGCGATGCCTGAAATGTGGGAAACCAATCCGCTGTGAAGAGAGGGAATTTTGCCATGACTGCTATAACACAGAACACATTTATGAAAGAGGGCTGTCGGTGTGGCTTCATAAACCTCCGGTGAACCAGGCAATTTACCAGTTAAAATATCATAATCAGAGATATGTTGCGAAGTATTTTGCACAGGAAATCTGTATAAAATATGCAGAAGAGATCCGAAGATGGAGACCGCAGGCGCTTGTCCCGGTGCCTCTGCACAGAAAAAGGCGCAGGAAGCGTGGTTACAACCAGGCGGAGCTTCTGGCAGAAGAGATAGGGAAAATACTTGGGATTCCGGTCGTTGCGAATCTGGTAAAACGGGTTCATTACACTGGTTATCAGAAAAAGCTGGATCCCATAGGGAGAAAAAAGAATCTGGAACATGCATTTGCTCCGGGAGGAGATCCGGACAGACTTCCGACAGATTTTCGACGTGTCATTATTATCGATGATATTTACACAACAGGGAATACCGTGGATCAAGTGGCAAAAGTATTGAAAACTATGGGGTTCCAAAAAGTTTACTTTTTGACTATAAGTATTGGACAAGGGTACTGAGATTTGCTATACTGAAAATGATGTTTCATCGATAAAAAAGGATTTTGAGGTGCATATATGTTAGATGAGCGAAAAGTCAAGCTAATGACTCAGCTTGCCCTGTATGATCAGACGCAGGGAAAAGAGGATTTTAAAATCAGTGAATACTATCGAAAAGATTATGCCGGAGTGCACATTTTATATACGGTTCTGTGGGTGACAATAGGCTATATAGCAGCCTGGGCAATTGCGATGATCGCAGGACTTGATACTCTGATGGAGAAGATGTCAACAGCATTACTGATTACGTTGGTTCTCGCGGCAGTTGTCGGATATGTGGTAGTTCTTGTGTCTTATATTGGAATTGCAAGCCACCTGTACAATAAAAAGCATCAGGAAGCGAGACAGCGGGTAAAGAGATATAATCACATTCTGACGAGATTGTTGAAGATGTATGAAAAGGAGACAAAGTAATGGACAGTTTATATGTAATACGGGAGAGAATGCAGGATTTGTATTCCAGATACTCAATTGTGGCGGATAAAGCAATACAATTTGTTCTGGCGGTCATGACATTTTACATGATCAACAATAATGTAGGATTTATGAAGACACTGGCATCGCCGGTGGTGGCAGTGGCACTTGCAATTATTGCAACTTTCTTTCCACCGATCATTACAGTGATTCTGGCAACAGCACTGATCCTTGTACATATGTATTCAGTATCCATCGCAGCACTTGTTGTAACGGCATTGATTTTCCTGATCATGTATATTTTTTATCTTCGTTTTACACCGAAGATGGCAATCGTTGTACTTTTGACACCACTGGCATTTGCACTTAAGATTCCGGTTGTTGTTCCAATCTCATGTGCGCTTTTAATGTCACCGATTTCCATGGTGGCAGTGGGATGTGGAACGGTTGTATATTATATGATGGCTTATATGAAAAAAGCAGCCTCCGGTATGCAGGGCGGTTCTGTGAAAGGTATGATGGGACAGATTGGGAAATATGCAAAACAGGTCTTCCAGAATAAAGAACTGTGGATTGTCCTTGTTGCATTTATTATCTGTACACTGGTTGTTTATACGCTTCGCAAACAGGCAATCGCACATGCATGGACTATTGCAGTTATAACAGGAGCTGTTGTGAATATTGTAGTAGTGGCAATCGGAGATGTTGCTATGGGAGTCCATGCATCTTACGGTTCACTGATTTTTGGAAGTATCGGAGCAGCGGTTATCGGAGTGATCCTGGAATTGTTCTTCTTCTCCGTAGATTATTCAAGAAGTGAGAATCTTCAGTACGAAGATGATGAATACTATTACTATGTAAAAGCAGTTCCGAAGATTGTAGTATCTACACCGGAGAAGACGGTGAAGCGGATCAATGAACGACAGGAAACGGAGATCATGGATACTGCGGAAGTTAGAAAAAAAGCAAAAAAACAGGCACAGGAAAAGGCACGTCAAAGCGAGCAGGGACAAAAAAAGAAAAAACGTCCGGCATCAAAAAGACGTAATGTTATGGATGCTGATGTGGATCAGGAGCTTTTAAGAAGAAGTTTTGAAAATGATCCTGATATGAGATAAAAAAGAATTTTAAATGGGAAGATAAATAATTATAGCAAAAGGGGGTGACCGGGTGAAACAGTATATTATGCATGTATTAGGAGCCGTCAGTCAGGAATTGTATTTTCCAGATGCGCATCTGACAGATATTATTGAAATCCTGATTTTGACATATCTGATCTATCATATTGCAATGTGGCTGATCAATACAAAAGCATGGATGCTGATGCGAGGAATTGTTGTACTTGGTATCTTTGTATTGCTTGCAGCAGTTTTTAAGATGCATACAATTTTATTTCTGGCAAGGAATTCGGTAACGGTACTGGCTACGGCGGCAGTTGTAGTATTTCAGCCGGAACTTCGAAGGGCTCTGGAAAAGCTTGGGGAGAAGCAGTTCCTGAGTTCAATCGTACCATTTGAGACGAACAAAGAAAGCAGCAGGTTCAGTGAAGATACCATGGACAGTATTATTGATGCAGCTTACAATATGGGCCGCGTGAAGACTGGAGCACTGATTGTGGTGGAACAGGCAATACATCTGACGGAGTATGAAAGTACAGGAATTAAGATGGACTGTCTCGTATCCATGCAGGTACTGATGAATATATTCGAGCACAACACACCACTTCACGATGGTGCTATTATTATCCGTGGTGACAGAATTGTATCTGCGACATGTTATCTGCCATTGTCTGATAACATGGGGCTTAGCAAGGAGCTTGGAACAAGGCACAGAGCAGCGGTAGGCATGAGTGAGGTCAGTGATGCTCTGATCATCGTTGTGTCTGAGGAGAACGGCAAGGTATCTGTAGCACAGGGAGGCGTGCTTGACCGGGCAGTAACGAGGGAAGAACTTCGCGAGAAGCTGACTTATATACAGAACAGAAAGCCGGAGAATAAGAATTTCCTGCAACATATATGGAAAGGAAGGAATAAAGATGAAAAAAGGACTGATGAATAATTGGGGCCTTAAGATATTATCCTTCCTCCTGGCAGTGATGCTGTGGCTGATTGTGGTAAATATCGATGACCCGGTAACAACCCAGACATTTAATAATATACCGGTAGCGGTAACGAATGCAGAGGTGCTTGCGGCGACCAATCAGACTTATCAGATTGAGGATGGCACGCAGAATGTCTCTGTGACAGTACGGGCAAAGAGATCTGTACTTAATAAGATAAAAGCAGATAATATAAAAGCGACTGCAGACATGAAAGAGCTGACGCTTCAGACACAGATTCCGATCAGCGTTGAGATTACAGGAGTCAACTATGAAAGTGTAGAAGTATCTCCACGTAATCTTCAGGTAAAACTGGAAGATGAAGAGACGAAGAAATTCCCGATTGTTCCAAAGACGACAGGAACCGTCCGAGATGGCTATACACTTGGAGAGATTCAGGCAGTGCCGGAGATGGTATCTATCCGGGGACCGAAGTCTGTCATTGATTCCATCAGTAAAGTTGAGGCATCTGTCAGTGTGTCCGGATTATCTGAAGACGTTGTGACAAAATCAGAGCTTGTATTATACGATAGTGATAACAATGTGATCGACCAGTCACTTCTTGCCAATAACCTTGGTACGGAAGGTGTATCTGTCAGTGTACAGGTGCTTGAGACGAAGAGCGTTAAGGTTGAATTTGATACTTCACAGATTACAGCAGCAGACGGATATTCTGTCAGCGATATCAAGTATGAGCCGGATCATGTAAATGTGACCGGCAGAGCGGAAGAAATGAAAAAGTTGAAGAAGATCTCAGTTCCGGCATCGGCACTTAATATGTCCGGACTGACTTCTAAGACAGAGAAAGTTGTGGACATCACAGATTATCTTCCGGAAGATATTTCACTGACAGATGAAAATGCCGGATCTGTAGTTGTGACTGTAGGAATTGACAAAGATGGAACAAAATCTTATGATATTTCTATGGGAGCCATCAAGGTAAATAACCTGGCAAATGGATTATCACTAAGCTATGAATCAGCAGATGTACTGGAGATTCAGATCCGCGGGCCGGGAGATATACTGGATCAATATAAGATCAGTGATAATGTAAGCATTGATCTTAAGAACTACCAGACGGCTGGAACTTATACAGTCCCGGTAACGGTAGGCGTTCCGGATGGCTGTGTGCTTGAGAGCACGGTATCTGTAAATGTTATATTGGAAGAGAAATAAGGAGCAGAGCTATGGTAAGTCAGAAAGTAAAAATCACAAATCCAACAGGACTGCATCTGCGTCCGGCTGGAATTTTCAGCAATATCGCAAACAAATTTGAGTGCCGGATCACATTTGAGTATGAGAATTCTATTGCCAACGCCAAGAGTGTACTAAGTATCCTTGGTGCCGGAATCAAATCAGGAGATGAGATTCTGCTGATCTGTGAAGGGGACGAAGAAGAAAAAGCATTAAAAGCAATGATAGAAGCTATAGAAAGCGGGTTAGGGGAGTAATAAATTGATTCGAAATATTTTATGCTATGCAGAGGAGTCTGCCCGGAGATTTCCGGGTAAGACTGCCTTTGCAGATGAAGAGACAGCGTGCACATACGACGAACTGATCAAAAGTGCCAGAGCAGTAGGAACGAGACTGGGAAGGGAAGTAACTCCTGGGAAACCGGTTCCTGTACTTATGGAAAAAGGCGTAAAAGCTATTTATGCATTTATGGGAATCGTATCCGCAGGCTGTTTTTATATTCTGTTGGATCCGAAACTTCCAACAGAACGTCTGAGATCAGTGTTGGATACATTACAGGCAGAAGTCCTGTTGACGGATCCGGCTTATGATAAACCAAGAGAGCGTCTGGAATTTGACGGCAAAGTCATTATGATGGAAGAGGCACTTCAGACACAGGAAGATGCGGAGTATCTTGATAATGTAAGAAAACAGAGCCGGGATGTGGATCCGCTCTACGCAATCTTCACTTCCGGTTCCACTGGTGTGCCAAAAGGTGTAGTTGTAAGCCACAGATCAGTCATTGACTTTATAGAAGAATTTACGAGATTATTCAACATTACAGAACATGATGTTATTGGAAATCAGGCACCATTCGATTTTGATGTGTCGGTAAAAGATATCTACTCTACTTTAAAATGTGGAGCAACTATGCAGATCATTCCAAAGAAGTTTTTCTCATTTCCGACAAAACTTCTGGATTATCTGGTCGAGCGGGAAGTAACGACTCTGATCTGGGCGGTCTCTGCACTGTGTATCATATCCACATTAAAAGGATTTGATTATAAAGTGCCGCAGAAGATCCATAAAGTTATATTCAGTGGAGAAGTAATGCCGGTGAAGCATCTGAACATCTGGAAGAAATATCTGCCGGAAGCTATGTATGTGAATGTTTACGGTCCGACTGAAATTACATGTAACTGTACGTATCATATTATTGACCGGGAGTATGAACCAGGAGAAAATCTTCCGATTGGAAAACCATTTCCAAATGAAAAGGTATTTCTCTTAGATGAAGAAGACCGGGAAGTGACAAAACCTGGAGAAAAAGGAGAAATCTGCGTATCCGGTACTGCTTTGTCACTTGGATATTACAATAACCCGGAACAGACGGCAAAAGCATTTGTGCAAAATCCATTGAATCAATCTTATCTGGAGCCAATCTACCGGACAGGAGATCTGGCATATTACGGCGAAGATGGGAATCTGTACTTCGCATCACGAAAAGATTTCCAGATCAAGCATATGGGACATCGCATTGAACTTGGAGAGATTGAGACTGCACTGGAGACAGTGGAAGGACTAGGTCGGAGCCTTTGCATGTATGATGAGGCAAAGGGAAAAATTCTTGCATTCTATGAAGGAGACCTGGAAAAGAAACAAATCGTCCGGGCAATCGGGACAAGACTTCCGGGATTCATGATTCCGAATGTATTTGTGAAAGTAGAAGAATTTCCACTTACGAAAAATGGAAAAATCGACCGTAAGAAACTGGAGGAAGCTTATGAATCAGGAAATCTTACAAGCTTATCTTAGACAGGAAGAGACTCCTGCGTATATCTTTGATCTGGATATGTTAAAATCCAGAGTTCGGATGATGAAAACGATACTGGGCGAACGGGCAGAAATCTGTTTTGCAATGAAAGCCAATCCATTTCTGATCGGACCGTTAAAGGATACGGCAGACAAATTTGAGGTATGTTCCCCGGGAGAATTTCACATTTGTGAGACAGTCGGAATTCCAATGGAGAGAATTGTACTGTCCGGTGTGAATAAGGAAAAATGCGACATTACCCATGCGATGCATACTTACGGGAATGCAGGCGTGTATACAATCGAATCCAGGAAGCATCTGGAACTTTTGGAAATGTGTGCAAAAGAAGAAAACATTACGATTCATGCACTGATCCGTGTGACAAGTGGAAACCAGTTCGGCATAGACGAAGAAGAAGTTTTTGATATTGTTTCTAAAAAGGACTACTACACGCATGTGCGAATTGAAGGGATTCAGTGCTATTCCGGTACTCAGAAAAAGAAGTTCTCTAAGATTGAAAAAGAGCTGCACTGGCTGGATGACATACTTACCCGTCTGAAAGAAACATGCAATTATGATGCTGAAGTTCTGGAATATGGACCGGGATTTTATATCCCTTATTTTGAAAATGAAGATGAGGTAGATGATGAGTCATTGCTGCAGCAATTTGCAGATACGCTTGCAACATTAAGATTCCAGGGGAAAATCACTTTGGAAATGGGACGCTATGTTGCAGCATACTGTGGTTATTACGTGACTCGTATCGTAGATCAGAAAGTCAACCATGGACAGAACTACTGTATCGTAGATGGAGGACTGAATCATCTGAATTACTATGGACAGGCAATGGCTATGAAGATGCCGCATCATAAACACATTCCGGATGCTCCATTGGAGACATCGGACGAACAATCAGAAGAACAATCAGAAGTTCTTTGGAACATCTGTGGCTCTCTGTGTACGGTCAATGATGTACTGGTGAAACAGATGCCGCTGAAACATGCAAAGATTGGCGACGCTCTTGTATTTGAACGGGTGGGTGCTTATTCTGTAACAGAAGGAATCTATCTCTTCCTAAGCCGGCGCATGCCAAGGATTCTGTTCTGGTCTGAAAAAGATGGATTTACAGAGGCCAGAAAAGCAACAGAAAGTTACCCGATCAACACGGAATGTACAGAAAAAATGAAAAATTAGAAAAGGAGATAATAACTATGGAAAAATTAATTGAGATTTTAGAGGACATTCAGCCGGATGCTGACTATGAGACATGTACAACATTGATTGATGATGGAATCCTGGATTCTTTTGCAATTCTGTCTATCGTAGGAGAATTGGAAGACGAGTTCGATGTATCAGTAACACCTGCTGACATTATTCCGGAAAACTTTAACTCAGCACAGGCACTTTGGGCTATGGTACAGAGACTGCAGGCTGAATAAGAGAACAAACGGGGACACGAGAATGACAAAAAGTACCATGTTGACACGAGAAAATGCCTGACATGGTACTTTTTTATGTTTTGCGATAACATTTTTTTATCGCAGATAGTCCGGCCAGTCTTTGGCCGGATGATACATCAGAAAAGTGGAAAGGCTGGCTAAAAAGTCTCCGACAGATGGTCTTGCGGTCATGCGATATCCAACAACAATCTGGAATAAAAATTGGTTCTTCTCCCAGATGACTGCAATCATTGTACGGATATTCCGTTCAACGCAAGGAAGCGCAATTCCGCAGGATTCGGCAACTTTTGGGTAAAGTCTGGTGGTAAGAGATGTCAACAGCTGTTGGTCCGCCAGAACATATTGAAGAGCTGTTACGGCTGGCGTAAAGCCGGCATAGACCGGAGAAGCACCAAGAGTTCGAAGCAGCTGTTCAATATCCTGTGCTGAGACATCAGAACCAGATAAAGGTACCAAAAAAACCCCTCCTTTTCAACAAATCTCACCTTATTATAACAAAAACGAATAGGTATGCAACATTTAAACTAGAAAAAGAATAGTTCCGTATTATGAGACAAAATGTTATAATTGAAATAGTGCCAGAGGATTTGGTTCATAAATTGACGAAAGATAAAACAGGTGACAGCATGCAAGTAGGATTGAACATTAAGATTAAAAGAATCGGAAGAGGGTATACACAGGAAGAGATTGCAGATGCCATCGGTGTCGCCCGTTCTACATACACAAGATACGAGTCAGACAAGAGACTGCCGGATATATACAAATTATGTGCACTGGCAGATTATTTTGATGTATCATTGGACGACCTGGTGGGAAGAGACTGGAAACCGAAAAAAGATCACAAAGGGCGGAACATTGCGATCAAACCACAGCCGAAATGTATATCAGCTGGGAGTCAATCCCCCAGCTGATATAGCCTCCGGCAGGATTGCAGAGGTGCGCAGTAGAAGTATGTCATGCAATTGCATGACGCGCACCTCGCAGCAAGAATGCCGAGGCATTCTTGAAAAGGTAAGAGGCGGAAACAGAATAAAGGCAGAGGGGCATGATATCCAGTGATTGTAAAAAGACATTCACTGGATATGTTTTATTGCGGGAAAATACAGTGTGTGGTATAATCATGGAAGTTTGACAGGTGTTTGTGGAGTAGAAAGAATTTTATATGGAAAAGAATACAAAGGATAAAAAATGGTTAAAAATCACAGGTGCAGTGTGTTCATTTATTATTATAACAGTAGCTGTTTTAATATGCTTCAGCATAAAATGGATGTTTGATACGTGGACGAATCTTTCGATGGAAGAGCTGGTCTATCATCTGACAGCACCGTTAGAAGGAACGAATGAAGAAATGATCTGGCAGTATGTCAGGGTTTGTGTGGTGCCGACCGTTCTGATTATGGCTGGAATCAGCGCATTGGTAGTTTTTGGACGTAAGAAAGAAAAACCATATTGGAGAGTTATTGCCGGAGCAGTTGTTATCTCAGTTTTAGCGCAGACTTGTTCTGTATATGGAGCATGGAAAAAACTGGACATAGGCGGCTATATGGCAAACCAGGGAGAAGTATCTACATTTATCGATGATAATTATGTGGATCCAAGAAGTGTGGAGATTACTTTCCCAGAGCAGAAGAGAAACTTGATTTACATTTTCCTTGAATCCATGGAAACAACTTACGCGGATACAGAGAATGGTGGAGCATTTGAGAAAAATGTAATCCCGGAGCTCACAACTCTGGCTCAGGAAAATGAGGATTTTTCCGGAAAAGATGACACGGCACTGAATGGTGGATATTCTATGCCGGGAACAACCTGGACTATGGGAGCGATGTTCGGTCAGACTTCCGGTTTGCCGCTAAATATTTCTATTGACGCAAACGATATGGACACGCAGGATAATTTCTTCCCAGAGATTATTACAATCGGTGATATCCTGGAAAGTGCAGGATATTCCCAGACATTGATGTTAGGTTCTGATGCAACATTTGGCGGGAGAAGAAATTATTTCACCCAGCATGGAAATTATAATATTAAGGATTATAATTATGCAATCGAACAGGGATGGATTCCGGAAGATTACAAAGTATGGTGGGGATATGAAGACCAAAAGTTATTCAATTATGCGAAAGAAGAACTTCAGAATCTCGCTGCAGGCAGCGAACCATTCAATCTGACGCTTCTTACAGTAGATACACATTTTGAAGATGGGTATCCGTGTGAGATATGTCCAACTACATATGGGGATAATCAATATGCAAATGTTATGGCATGTTCCAGCAAGCAGGTGGATGAATTCGTAAAATGGATCCAACAGCAGGATTTTTATGAGAATACTACAATTGTAATTTCGGGAGATCACCCGACTATGGACAGTGACTTCTGCGAAGATGTAGATGAGGATTATACAAGAAAAGTGTACACCACATACATCAATGCAGAAGAGGATGCATTATCGTCACGAAGAGTATATACAACATTTGACAATTTTCCTACAACATTAGGAGCGCTTGGTGTTCAGATTGAAGGAGACAGACTGGGACTTGGAACGAATCTTTTTTCCTCTACACAGACACTGGTAGAACGCTATGGAATTGACATGGAAGAGTCCGAGCTTAAAAAGAAATCAGAGCTGATTGACAAGCTGGCAGATATAGATGAGAATAGCGAGGAACTTTTATTAAGACAAGGAAAAGTGTCAACAGGTGAAATAGCAGTCGGAGAGTATGATTATCATACCGCGGCGTTACCTGTTATTGTTTATAACATTGCAAATGATGACAGTATTGCATCTGTAACAGCAGCGGTTTGGCACAATGAAGATCAGAGTGATCTGCAATGGGTGGAGTTACCACAGAACGAAGATGGGACATATTCGACAAATGTGAATATTGCTAATTTTAATTTTGTATTGGGAGAGTATCATATACACGTATATGCTGTAAACACAGACGGACAGCAGTATGTCCTCGGAGAAGGAATGGGAAGTGTGCAATAAAAGATGAAAAATATAAAACAGTATTTAGACTTGACTTTTTGGAAATTTATTTTAGTTGGAATTATAAACACACTTGTGGGGACAACAGTAATGTTCGTAGCATATAATCTGTGCCATCTGAATTACTGGGTATCGTCAGCATCCAATTATGTTGTGGGCAGTATTGTGAGTTACTTTTTAAATAAATATTTTACCTTTCAGGATAAGAAAAAATCCTGGAGACAGGTGGGAATATTTGTAGTTAATATTACGATCTGCTACTTGCTGGCATATGGTCTGGCAAAACCATTTGTCAACTGGATACTCGCCGGACAAGCTACAGTTGTTCGTGATAATGTATCGATGTTGGTCGGAATGGGAGCATTTGTAGTGTTCAATTATTTGGGACAGAGGCTGGTAGTTTTTAAAAGATAAGTTTGTATTACATTATGAGGGAAAAGGAAAAGAGTAGACGAATTTGTTAAATAGTGTACTTATGATAAAAGAAATGGCCGCAAAAGCGGCCATTGTCCGGCTATTTTAAATTTTTAGTTGTTTCTGGGGTAGTGGAAAAATGAAGTGGTAATTAATTTTTACTTTTTGTGATATATTCTTTTATATCTTTGAAGAATCCAGCAATCATTATTATCATGATAATTCCAATCGGAAATGCTGAGATAATACTGATGCTTTGTATATTGTTCATGGAACTTTCAGAGAAGACCAGTGCAATTGGAAGTACTATTAATAATACACACCACAGTAATTCAATTAGTTTATGAGGATGCTCATTTTCTCCAAGTTCTTTATAACTATAGCAAGCAGCTGTATAAGCAATTGAATCAAATGAGGTAGCATAAAATGCAATCATACATAAAACAGTGATTACAAGAATTACTTTTGAAATTGGCATTGTATCGATAATATTTAGTATCAATCCATAGAGATCTCCATCTGTAGCATACTGTGCAATAAAATCTGTAGCTCCACTTGTCTGAATTCCGAGACCGTAATTTCCAAGCACAATAAAACTTATGATTGTTGAACCAACACCGAAAACATAACCTCCAAGAATAGTCTGTTTAATTGTTCTTCCGCGTGAGATATTTCCAATAAAAAACGGAGCAGCAACAGACCATACCATCCAGTAAGCCCAATAATAAATGGTCCAGTCTTGAGGAAAGTTATTTGTACGTTCCGGATCAGTATAGGTACATAATCCAATAAAATTCTGAAACATTTTTCCTAAACTTTGGAAACCATTCTCAACAATAAATTTTCCCTGTCCTCCAGTAACTAAAACAATTAGCAAAAGACCAAAGAAAAGGTAAATACAGAGTTTGGCTAAAAAGCTGATTCCCTTAAATCCATGCAATACAGCATATGTATATACAACACAGGTGATAAGAAGAATAATAATTGTAACAACAGTTCTACTAAGCGTAATGCCAAATAATTTTACAATAATTGCAGCTAAAAGTGGGGTGGCTACACTGAAAGTAGTGGCTGTACCAGCTAAAAGTGCAAACAATGCAAATAAATCAATGATACGTCCGAGAATTCCATCGGCCTGTTTTCCAATAATCGGGCGGCAGGCTTCAGAATAGCGCTGTCGATTTCTTTTTTTAACATGCAGCATAAATCCAAATACAACTGCAAGTACAAGATAAAATGCCCATGGAATAAAGCTCCAGTGAAACAGTGGGAAAACACCAGCCCATTCCGTGACTGAACCAAGTTCCTCAAGGTGAGGATTTGTTGCATACATGACCCATTCAGCAAATGAATAGAATAAGATATCTGCTGCCAGACCACATGTAAACATCATGCTTCCCCACACAAAAAAGGAATACTTTGGTTTTTCATTTGGCTCACCAAGAACTACATTTCCATATTTGGAAAAGGATAGGAAAATGGAAATCACTAATACCCCTATACCAATAATTAAATAATAGATTCCCATTGTGTTCCCAAAGAAATATCGGACTTTGCTGATAATATCATTTGATGCGTCTGGGAAGGCGAAGAGTACACCTGCCAATGCCATAATTATGATAAATGGCGCTAAGGTAATTAACCAGTCTATTCTACTGCTTTTTAATTTGTTCATTTAAATTTCCTCCAATTTCTGAGTGGCATAATAATATTTATAGTTCTGTCCAGCATGAAAGGCAAAACCCGCTGCTGCGTTATTTTTATCTTTAAAAGCTTTTATTTCTTTTATCTGCCCTTCGTTGATACCTAAATTAGTAGCAATTTTTTTTAATATTTCTGACCGGGTGTTTGTTGTGTACGACTGGTCAAAAATTCGAAGTTCATCCAAAGTATCGAATTCAAAAATGAAATCCGATGGATATTTACGAATCTTCATTTGAAGTTCGGCAATGTGTTCAATATAAATGGATTCCCACAGTTTATCAGCGGTTTCTGGATTGTTATATTCATTTTCAAGGATTGATAAAAACTTTTTACTGAATTCTTGTGCCCAAAATACATGACCAAGCATTACCCAGGAATTGTTACCGCCGACAACGACATTTTGTATTATACCGTCCTTTTCGGTGATGCACCATTCTTCAGTTCTTCCGTTTATGTACACTGCTGAATAGTAGCTGGCATCAACTTCAGTTTCAAATGGATTTTCGAGAAAGTAATTATCGGAGGAACAGATATAGCTGTTTTTTAAATAATTTCTGGCGGCATAAATACTGGAATTATTGTTACGGATTAAATAATCCGGATTGTGAATGAGAATTACTTTATATTTTTCTTTTAGATATTCAAATTGTTCTGCCATATATCCAGTGATTATAACAATCTCTTCAATTCCAGCTTCTCGAAGTTGGCGGATCTGTCGTTCGATTAAGATTTCTCCCCGGACTTCGATTAATGCTTTGGGTCTTTCAAATGATAACGGTGCAAAACGACTTGATGTTCCTGCTGCCATAATAATTGCATTATCTACCTTCATTTGTCTCCTCCATAAAAATTTTATAGTAATCTTTAGCATATCGATACTGGCGTAAAGAATATTCTCCAAAATCTACACCAAGGTTGCGTTTGTATTCACACCAGTTGCTCCAAAGAAGTCCACCAGCAGCGATGTAACAATAGATTTTAATTCTTGTTTCTTTGTTACAGCCTTCAGTAAAGTACATTCCGATTAATTCGTCAATCTGTTCTTTGTTATAAAGCGAATAGATAGCAAACATTGCGATATCAACATGAGGATCTTGCATTCCGGCATATTCCCAATCAATAAGCCGGATATCTTCCTGACCTTGGTCATCTGTGACAAACAGGAAGTTGTCAGGAACTGCATCAATATGAGTTAATACTTTTTCTGCAATATGTGCATCAATATAAGATTTCAAAGACAATACATTGTCTTTTGTTTTCTGATAATCTCTATAGATAGAAGGTTTCCCATTCCAGAGATTTTCATAAAAATTAATTTGACCAAAGATATCGAAATCATGGTCAACTGATAAATGCATTTCATGAAATTGACGGAGTCGATTCATACATTTTTGTACATCATTTTGATCATTTGGATTACAAACTCTTGCGTGGTTAAAAAATTTTGTGATCTTATAACCATTTTCCGGATTAATATATTCAATGTCATCACAGAGATGCTTATCTTGGATAACATGATAAACTTGTGCTTCTTCACGTCTGTTAATCAGTTGATCGGTTCCTTCACCGGGAATACGCATAATGTGTTTAAAACCTCCACATTCAAACAGGAAAGAACGATTTGTCATGCCTTTTTTCAGGACGGTAATGTTTGTAATCTGTTCAGTCTCTGTATGGAGCGCATCAGCAGCAATTTGCAAAACATCAGATTGCAAGTGATTAGAATTGCTGTCTAATTCACGCAACTGCTCGAAAGTATTGATTTCTACAATATTAGAAGAGAGTACCTCCCTTGCCATAACAATCATCTTATCGTGGTCGTATAAGGTCTCTTCCCAAAAACTTCCATCGTAGCGGGAATCTTTATCTAATTCTTGTAGTCGTTTCTGTACAATGGAAGCTTTATCTTTGAGCAAGTAACTGATACCAATCATGGAGTTTCCACCAGAAGAAGGAGAAATAGTTGTTAATTCCATCTTGCGATTGATACGTACAGAACTGTCATTGTCTATTAAGTCACTGACCATGTACCAGGAATAAAGTTCATGCTTAGAAAATGGATTCTGATCACACCAAATATCACAAGGAACAATATATGAATTGGATAAATAATCAGATGCCAGTTTCAAAGAATGAAGATTGTTCTTCGAGGCATATTCTGAATTTACAACTAACTCTACATTATATTCATCTATCAAGTATTCGTATTGTTCTTTCATAAAACCTACAACAACATAGATATTGTGAATATTCACTTCATGGAGTTGTTTGATGAGACGTTCAATTAATGGCTCTCCATGTACTTCTAAGAGTCCTTTAGGAACTTCTGTATTGATTGGAACCATACGCATTCCAAAACCCGCTGCCAGAATAATTGCGTTTTTAGGCGCGGATGCATGTATCATATCCAAAGCTTTTTTGGTTGGCTGTATTTCTTCATCTATATACCCTTCCTGGAGTAAATTTTTAATAGAACGATTAACAACTCCGAGAGAGTGACCGGATGTTTCAGCCAGTTTTCTTTGGTTTGTATAAGTAAAAGATATAATGCTGTTCAAAATATCACATTCCTGAATGTTCATGTACTAGCCTCCTTTATACAATATGAACAAAACTGATTTTACTATAAAAAAATGAGGATGTCAATAAATAATATGGTCGGAACTGCAGAAACACAGAAGGAAAACACAGAAGTTGTTGTATGAAAGTAGGTTAATCTTGAAAAGCATAAAAGTGTAGGATATAATGTATATAATTAAATAAAATGAACGGAAGATGAGAGGGAGGTAAGTGAATGAAAAGAAAGTCGATAATATATTTAGGAGTAGCGTTGATATCTTTTGTGCTGTTGAATGGAAATGTACGAGCAGAAGAAAACATTCAGCTGACAGATACAGATATCGAATCTATAGGAGATAACGATGCTGTGAAATCTGAAATGCACTTCGGTTGGTTATTAGTTGATTCGAAATGGTATTATTTTGAAGAGCCGAATATGGAACATCCAGGTGAAATGGTAAAAGATTGTGTGATGACAATTGGGGATGGTACATATTTTTTTAATTCTAATGGATGTATGTTAACAGGTTGGATAAGAAAACCGGAAGGTTGGTATTATGCAGATGAAAGCGGTCGAATGGTTAAAGGGTGGAAATATATAAATGGAGCATATTATTATTTCGATGCAGCTAATGAAGAACATCCAGGATTGATGTTATGTGATGGAAAGTATGAAATAGAAGGAGACACATATTTCTTCGAAGGCGGCGGCTGCATGTTGAGAGGTTGGATAAGAGAACCAGAAGGATGGTATTATGCAGATGACAGTGGTCGGATGGCAAAAGGCTGGAGATATATAAATGGAGCATATTACTATCTCAATGGAGAGAATGCAGAATATCCAGGACTAATGTTATGTAACGGAAGATATGACATAGATGGAGACTCCTATTTCTTTGAAGGTGGAGGTTGCATGCTGACAGGATGGCAAAGGAAACCGGAAGGCTGGTATTATGCGGATGCGAGTGGACGAATAGCAAAAGGCTGGAGATATATAAATGGCGCATATTACTATCTTAATGGAGAGAATGCAGAATATCCAGGACTGATGTTATGTGACGGAAGATATGACATAGATGGAGATTCCTATTTCTTTGAAGGCGGAGGTTGCATGCTGACAGGATGGCAGAGGAAACCGGAAGGTTGGTATTATGCAGATGCGAGTGGACGAATAGCAAAAGGCTGGAGATATATAAATGGTGCATATTACTATCTCAATGGAGAGAATGCAGAATATCCAGGACTGATGTTATGCAACGGAAGATATGACATAGATGGAGATTCCTATTTCTTTGAAGGCGGAGGTTGCATGCTGACAGGATGGCAGAGGAAACCGGAAGGTTGGTATTATGCAGATGCGAGTGGACGAATAGCAAAAGGCTGGAGATATATAAATGGTGCATATTACTATCTTGATGGAGAAAATGCAGAACACCCAGGGTTAATGATTTCTCAATGCAAACGAAAAATTGGTGACTATGAATATGTTTTTGAAGCTGATGGAAGAATGAAAACTGGGTGGTCAAAAGAAAATGGAGCATGGTACTATTATGATCAATCAGGGTTACTGGCTACTGGTTGGAGAAGTGTAAATGGAGCATGGTATTACCTTGACCCTGAAAACAATAAAATGGTGGAGGGATGTTGGAAAAAAATAAATGATTCTTGGTATTTTTTACAATCTGGCGGTGCAATGGCTCAAAACTGGCTTGAATTAAATGGTAATTGGTATTATATGGCAACAGATGGAGCTATGAAAACGGGGTGGCAGCTAGTTGGTGGCACTTGGTATTATTTATATACCTTAAATGATTCGCATGGCGGAAGTGAAGGTGTTATGGCTCGGAATACATATATTGATGGATATTACTTAAGTAGCAGTGGAGCTATGATGACTCGGGAACAGTCGCTTATGGCAAGCAGAGCACAAATGTATTCCAGCAATACAGAATGGTTGGTGTTAGTAGATCGTGCAAGTTGTAAGGTTGGAGTATTTCGTGGTGCTAAAGGGATGTGGAATCTGGTAAATTATTGGGATTGCTCACCAGGAAAAGATTCAACTCCAACGGTATCAGGAGTATTTCGTGTAGGAATCAGAGGGTACTACTTTGATTCAGGTAATGCAAGATGCTATTGGTACACTCAATTTTATGGTAATTATTTGTTCCATAGTGTATTGTATAGTAAGTATAATGGAAGCTTGATAGATGGCAGGCTGGGAATGCATTTGTCGCATGGTTGTGTAAGAATGGATATTAATAATGCAAAATGGATATATGATACAATACCGAGTGGAAGTACTGTGGTTGTATATTAATTTATAAGTGAAAACAAAAGTGGTCTGGTGAAAAATACAGGTCACTTTTGGCGTTGTAAGAAAAAAGGAGAGTGTATGGTTAAAGTTAGTGTAATAATACCGATATATAATGTTGAAAAATATTTGAAAAGATGTTTACAAAGTGTAGTTCGACAGACATATGTAGATTATGAAGTTATTTGCGTTAATGACTGTAGTCCGGATAATAGTCAGTTTATAATTGATGAGTACGAAAAAAGATATCCTCAACTTATCAAAAGTTATATTAATGAAGAAAATTTAGGACTGGGAAAAACACGTGAGGTGGGAATAAACAATTCAAATGGACAATATTTGATGTTTATAGATAGTGATGATTATATAGCACCTGATTATATAGAAACATATTATAACGCTATGCAAAAAGGCAAGTACGATGTAGTTATAGGTGGATATACCAGGGACTTAGAAGGAAAGTTAAAAAAACATTTTGCCAAACATAGTATATGGAGTTTAGCTACATATCCTATTGCGTGTGCAAAAATGTATAGAAAAGAGTTTTTATTAAAAAATCAGGTAAAATTTTCAACAATTCGTTGTGGAGAAGATATATATTTTAGTATGGCACTATATTGTGCAAACCCTCAATATAAAGTGATAGATTATTGTGGATATCATTATTATTATAATAGGGAATCTATTACAGGTTCAATGAATTATGAAAAAAATCATGAAAAATTCATAGTGAGTATCTTTAATGAATTTATGGAAAATTATGACATATATAATTTGAAAATGAAAGATAGAAAAGTGATAGAATATGTATATATTGCTAATATGGTAAATGCTTTGATTACATATGGCCATGGTGGTGGAATACGAAGAATGAAGGAGAAGTATGAGTATTGGATAAAAGACATGAAAAAGCGGTTTCCACAATATAGAAAGAACCCATATGTAGGAATATTAAAACCAAAAGGACAGACTTGGAAAATAAAATTGGGCGTTGGTTTGATTGGTGATTTGGAAAAAATTCATTGTGCAAAACCGTTACTATATATAATTTCGTTGGTATAAAAAGGAGATAAGATTGGAAACTTGTAAAGTAACAGTGATTGTTGCGGTGTATAATGCAGCAAGATACCTGGAAAGATGCGTAAATAGCATATGTTTGCAAACATATAAGAATTTGGAAATCATTTTGGTGAATGATGGGTCAACAGACAATTCTGGAGAAATATGCGATGATTTTGCAAAAAATGATAAACGAGTATTAGTGATTCATCAATCAAATAAAGGAGTCTCCGCAGCGCGTAACATAGGAATTAATAGAGCGCATGGAGAATATATGATGTTTGTTGATGCAGATGACTTCTTAGAGAGAAGAATGATAAGTTTATTAATAAAGCATGTTGAAGACAACTACTTAACTATCTGCGGATATTACATAGACATCGAAAAAAATGAAATTGAAAGTTCAAAGAAAATGTTATATGAACAAGTAAATGTATCAAAAGTTAATAAAGAAAAAGTGGTGGATGTATATAAAAAAGGTTTGCTAAGTTCTGTGTGGAATAAAATGTATTTGACAAGAATAATAAGAAATAGTGGATTATTCTTTTTGGATAATTTGAGTTTGGGGGAAGATGCACTATTTAATTTGAAGTATATAACAGTTTCAAATTGTGATTTTATTATACTAAATGAACCTTTGTATCATTATGTTAAGAGAAAAAATGAAAGCTTAAATCAGAAGTATCGTTCGGATTTCTTTGAAATACAAATAAAATTATTTGAAAGTATAATTGATTTTGGAAATAATGTTCGTATTAGTAAAGATGATATGAATGAATTAAATTGTCTTTATTTTAATGCGTTGGTGGTAGCAATAGACAATTTGTATTGTAATCGTAAAAAGATGACATCTGCAGAGTATAATGCTAAAATGAATTGTTTGAAGAATGAAAAAATATATAAAAGATTAATCAAAGGGATAAATGGGAAAGATAAAGTGATATGTTTTATTCGTTATCAACTGATAAAAAGTGGAGCATTTGTTGTAGATTGGAAAATTAGAGAGGTAATAAAAAGAAAACTTGGAGTGGAATGATATATAATATATAAGAAAGTAGATAACCAGTTAAGATGAATAAATATAGAGAGTATTGTATTAAATGTGATATAGGAGATAGATAGGAAACAGATAGAGTTGTTGTCCAAGAATGGAAGGAGTCATAAGTGAAAACGGATTGCTGTGAAAACAAATTAATTATACCAACAGGATATATGGGGTCGGGTTCATCAGCTATTACAGATTTAATATGTGAATTTGATGGATATGAAGCCGATAATGGAACTTTTGAATATGTGTTTTTACATTGCCCTGATGGATTGTTTGATCTTGAGGATAAGCTTTTGATAGGAAATAATTCGATGAGAAGTGACGAGGCAATTAGAAGTTTTGAAAAAAGAATGTATGAACTGTATAGTAACAAATATTGGTGGGTAGCAAATTATAAAAAAAGAATAGGAAGGGAATTTTGGAAATATACAAAAGATTTTACTGAATCATTAGTCCAATATGAATCAGAGGCATATTGGTATATGCAGGAAAGAATTGATTTTTTGAAATTTTTGAAATTAGGATTCAGAGCATTGATACGAAATGTTTCAAGGGGAAAGATAGTGATAAAAAAACCGTTGGAATATAAAATTATGCGTACGTCTTTTGTGACACCAGAAGAATTTTATGAAAAAGCTCAAAAGTATATAAATAATATATTGAAATGTATGGAAATCGAAAAAAAAAATATAATACTTGATCAGATGTTATTGCCACATAACGTTTATAGAGCGGAAAAGTATTTTGATGATAATATGGAATGCTTTGTTGTGAACAGAGATCCAAGAGATGTTTTTATTCTTAACAAATATGTATGGACAAGGAATGGAAATCCTGTTCCATTTCCAACAGATGTAAAAGAATTTTGTGGATATTATAAAAGATTGCGAGCAATAGAAAAACGGTGTGATAATATACATGTGCATATAATACAATTTGAGGATTTAATATATAAGTATGATGAAAAAGTAAATCAGATAATTGATATCTTACGATTAGATGAAACTGCACATTCAAAAAAGAAAACAATGTTTAATCCTCAAAAGAGTATCAATAACACACAATTGTTTATGTTGAATAAATATAGAGAAGAAGCTAAGATAATAGAAAGGGAACTTCCTGAATTTTTGTATGATTTTCCTTATATAAACAGTACGGATGTTGAAAAGAGCTTTTAGGCGTAAGTTATTCTATAAACTGTGCTGAATATTTTGCAAAATAGAGCATTAAAAATTAGAAATTGAACATTTAGAAAATTTGTGAGAAGAGGTAAATATGGAACAGCAGAATGATAATACACAAACGGCCAAAACCGCAATATTAAATACAGTTGCTAATTGTATCTCACTTGTTGTGGGTATGATAATGATACCGATTGTAACAAGAGTTTTGTCAACTGAACAGATGGGAATTGCTAATACATTTATATCTACAAGAAACACGGTTGTTATAATTATTACATGTTCCGTATATGCATATGTTCATAAAGCAATGATAGAATTTAAAGATGAGAAAAAGAGCTACATATTTAGTATAATTGTTTTCTCGATTCTTGCAGTTGTGATTAGCTTTTGTATAAGTCTTATTTTTAAAGAGAAGTTAATGAAGCTATTATCTTTAGATAATTTTTTATATTATTGGTTGTTCATAAGTTGCCTTGGCTTTGCATTATATAGTATAGCGGATTATTATTGTATTTTTCAAAATAAGTATTATATAGTTGCCATGATAGTGTTGAGTGTTGGACCAATTTCGCAGTTCTTATCAGTGGGACTATCCTATGTATTGGAAAATGATAAATACATTGGACGAGTTATCGGTTTGGATTTTGTATATCTGTTGGTTGCGGTCTGTTTGATTGTTTGGATGTTTGTTGGAAGAAGACCGAAATTTAAAACAAAATATGTAAAAACTACATTGGCATTTACAATTCCGATAATACCACATCTGTTATCGCAGATGGTATTGACCCAATGTGATTTAGTTATGATTTCATATTTTTGTGGTAGTAGTAAATCGGGAATTTATAGTATGGGTCATACGGTGGGCTTTTTGGCACTTACTGTGATGTCCCAGATAATGGCATCATGGTCACCATGGGTATACAGGAGAATGGAAGATAAAGAATTTAAAACGATTTTTGATAATTCGAAGTTGATAGTTTTAGTTGGAGCTTTTATTTCAATAGGGCTTTTGACGATATCAACAGAGCTTATAAAGATTTTTTTGACAGACGTGTACTCTCCGTGTATTTATATAGTTCCAACGCTTGTGGTGGCAATGTTTTTCCAGTTTATTTATATATTTGTATATGATTTTCAGTTTTTTAATAAGAAAGCAAAATCAATCGCAGCTTCATCTATAGTGGCAGCAATTTTTAATCTTATAACAAATTATATATTTATTCCGAAATTTGGATTTTTAGCTGCAGGGTTTACTACATTAGCAAGCTATTTTGTTTTACTTATGATAAATTATTTTTTTACTGTGAGAATAGGGATAAATAAAGTTTATGATATCAAACAATTGTTTGCATGGACAATTGTTGTTGGAGTATATGCATTAATATGTGTTAAATTAAAAAATGAATTTATTGTAAGATACATTATGTTTATAGGTTTTTCATTGGTATTGTTAAAAATAAAATCAAGGGATTTAATAAGACTGCTGAAAAATTTCAAATAGGACTTAGAGGTGAAAACTGATGATATTAGAAGAAAACTTAAAAGAAGTGAAAGAAAGAGATTTTTTGAAAATCTGTAATCATTACGATGATTTGGTACAGATTGAAACAAAACTTATATTTGGGAAACATTATGACGATAAAGTTTTTCTTACAATTATTCTTCCTGTGTATGATCATCCAGAGGAATTTATAAAAAGGGCTTTAGACAGTGCATTAAATCAAAATTGTAATTATAAGTATCAAATAATAGTCATAGATGATTATGCTATAGAAGAACAGACAGTTACTGAAAAATATGTAAGAAAATTAAATGATTCGAGAGTAATATATTACAAAAATATGAAAAATATGGGAGTGTTTGGAAATTGGAATAGAGCAATTTTACTTGCAAAATCTGAGTGGATATGTTTTTTACATAGTGATGATTTTTTAAAGGATAATTATTTACAGAATATGTATGATATTGTAAGAAGTCATCCGGATATAGATCAATTAGCGTGCAATTATAAAAAACTTGATTTTTTAAATGGAGAGGTTGATGTACAAAGTGAAATACACGGTACTTCAGGCAAAAGAAAACTTAGAAAGGTAAAGTATACAGAGTATTTATATGAAATGAAAACATCTGTAAAAGGATCGTTTTATAAAAGAGATAAGTTGATAGAGATAGGTGGATTTAGAAGTCAAGGAGATGGAATTGGACTTGATGATTATCCACTTATGATGAAATTCGCTTATTACTTCAATACTTATTTACTTGAAGAAGAACTATATTTAAATTCATGGGCATGCAATGACAGTTTAAATACTAAGCATTGGTACCCAGAGCTCGTTGAAAACTATTATATGTGGTTATATTTTGCAAAAAAAGAAAAAAATATAAAAAGATTTTTTTATGAAAAAGCTGCGAAATATCTATTATTGGAACGTGCTAGAATTTACAAATCTGGAAAAAGTTGGGTAGGAGTTCCGATTAAAGTTGATTATGGAGAATTAAAACATGATTGTGAGTTAACCAATATAGACATAAATCGCCTTTTGGAAGCTATTTCATTTGTCATGGTTTATATATTTCAAAAACAAAAAAATAGAATTGGAATTGAAGAGTTAGTTAACATAGAAGAAATGAAAACTGGTGATAGTGAGTAAAAAATAGCATTTCAGAGATTATATGCTATCTGAAAGATTTAGAAATAAGATAGTGTAAATATAGATGAAAAAATTATCACACATTTATAATATAGACATAATAATGGAGGAAAGTGGATTTTGAAAAGACTAAAAAAAATTAATAAGAGAATATGTGCAGCCGTGATGATTATCGCTATGGGATTATCAATGATATCAGGAACGAGAGTATTGGCGGCAGAAGAAATGAATACTGATACAAAGCGAGAAGATGAATCGGAGATTATTACACAACCAGAAGAAACAGAGGTAACAAATCCAGAGACAGAAACAAAAGAAGAGACTATTAATGAAAATATAGATAAAAACATTTCGAATGATGATAAAATAACAGAAGATATTGCACTGGAAGTACAGAAACCTATGATACAGTATGTTTATGTTGAAAAGCCTAATTTACAAGTAGGAGAAAAACAGAAAATCGTAGTTTCATTTTCAGAAAATATAGATGCTGATGAAGTGGTTCTGTTATATCAAAAAGAAAATTCATTAGATGTCTTGGAAACAAATGTGACTAATGAAGAGGATGGGGCAAAAGAATTTGATATTTTATTTCCAAATGAATCAGATATGGGAACATATTATATTCAAGGAGTAAAAATATATAATGGAAGTGAAGAGATAGTATACAATTTTAAAGAAATAGGAATCGATGCTAAATTTGGAGTAGAAGAATATTGTGAAACAGAACCAGATGCAATAGTGGAGAATGCTGATAATTCAACAGCAGTCTCCGATGAGGTGGGAATTTCAGTAATGTCTTTAGATGATGAAGGCAATATTGAGGATAATACAGAAGTAGAAGAAAGTGTAAATAAAGAAATAAACAGCGAAAATGATATTGCAGTTTATTCTGAGAATACAGAAAAAACTGCAAAGCCGTATGTCATTGTTTTGGATCCAGGACATGGAGGGTACGATGGAGGTGCAAACGGTAATGGAGTAAATGAAAAAGATTTAACATTAAAAATAGCTAAATACTGTAAAAAATATTTAGAGCAACAAGGAAACGCTAAAGTATATATGACTAGGAACGATGATACATATGTTAGTTTGGCAGGGAGAGTAGACTATGCAGCTAGTGTTAATGCGAATCTTTTTGTAAGTATTCATTTGAATTCAGGAGGGGGACATGGAGCGGAAGTATATTATCCTAATAGTAATTATCGCTCAGATATTGGAAGTGAAGGAAAAACATTGGCACAAAGTGTACAAGATGAGTTAATTGCACTTGGAATTTATAGTAGGGGGATAAAAATAAGAAATAGTCAAGATTCAAAGTATCCGGATGGTTCGACACAAGATTACTATGCTGTAATTCAGCGGAGCAAACGTGCAGGATTTCCGGGGATTATAATTGAGCATGCGTTTATTGATAGCACTAATGATTTTTCAGCTTTTTTGAATTCAGACGAAAAACTGGAACGATTGGGAAAAGCTGATGCAACGGGAATATTAAAATATCTTGGAATTGGTAAAGGAGAGTGGAAACAAGAAAACAACGGTTGGAGATATCAGTATACATCAGGGGAATTTGCGATTAATAAATGGGAGTACATAGATGGATTTTGGTATTTTTTTGATGGAAACGGGTATAGACAAACGGGGTTTGTAGAAATTGCAGGAATCATTTATCATTTTGATAGTGATGGTAAAATGTCAATTGGTTGGGAAAAAATAAATGGCAAATATTATTATTTTAGCTCATCTGGTGCAAAACAAACTGGTTGGGTGAAACCATATGATACCTGGTATTATCTGAATCAGGATGGAGTGATGCAGACGGGGTGGCTGAGATTTACAGATGTAACATATTATCTAGATGAGTCAGGAGCATTAGTAGAAGGCTGGAGATGGATAGACGGGAAATGCTATTACTTTAAATCCGGAGGTTCCATGGCAAGAGATACATGGATTGGTGACAGCTATGTAGATAAAGATGGAGTATGGATAAAAGGCAAAGTAAAAGAAAATGAATGGGTACAAGTAGGAAATGAGAAATGGTATCGTCATGCAGATGGAAGTTATACGAGGTCAAACTGGGAAAAGATAGATGGAAAGTGGTACTTTTTTGATCAGAATGGCTGGCTGAAAAGAAGCTGCTGGGTAAAACCATATGATACATGGTACTATGTGGATGCAGAAGGAGTGATGCAGACAGGCTGGTTAAAATTAACAGAAGGAACGTATTATCTGGATGAATCTGGAGCATTAGTAGAAGGTTGGAGAGTTATTGATGACACAATGTATTATTTCCGTTCTGGAGGCTCTTTACGTTACAGTGGTGTGACGACAATTATGGGAACTAGTAGATTGGGATCTACTAAAAATACTGTTGTGGACAAACTGGAAAAAATGTATTTAAAGAGTGGCAGAATATATCCTGCATATTATTCACAATATGGTGGAGCGACTACAATTAGAGAATTTTGTGAAATAATATATGAAGAAGCTACAGATGAAAATATAAAACCTGAAGTAGTATTTGGACAAGCCATGAAAGAGACAGGTTATTTACAATTTGGAGGAGATGTTCAGATAGAGCAGTTTAATTTTGCCGGATTAGGGGCAACTGGAAATGGTGTACATGGAAACAGTTTTGCTAATATTAGAGAGGGAATACGTGCTCAGGTACAACATTTGAAAGCATACGCATCTAAAGATTCTTTGAATCATGATTGTGTAGATGTGCGCTTTGGATATGTGAATAGGGGGAGTGCGCCATATGTAGAGTGGCTTGGAATAAAGGAAAATCCTAATAAAGCAGGCTGGGCTGCAAGTAGTGAATATGGAATAGATTTAGTTGAAAAATATATTAGCCCAATGTATAAACTATAGGAGAGGAGTTTTAGTTAGCGAATAATTAACTAATTGTATGGAATATGAAGCATGTATTTGTAATTTGCGCATATAAGGAAAGCCCGTATTTAGAGGAATGTATAAATTCATTGATAAGACAAACGAAAAAGAGTAATATTATTATTGTTACATCTACACCTAATCCATATATACATAATATGGCTAATAAGTATGAAATAGATTATTATGTAAATGAGGGACAAGGTGGAATTACACAGGATTGGAATTTTGGATATAAATGTGCTTTAGAAAAATATCATAGTGAATATATTACGATAGCACATCAAGATGATTTTTATGAAACGAATTATTTATCTACTGTACTAAAAGAGGCTGAAAAAGCGTCCCATCCATTAATTATATTTGGCGACTATTATGAAATTAGAAATGGCTGTAAAGTATATAAGAATCGATTACTGAAAATTAAGCGTTTGATGTTATTACCGCTTCGAATTAAAATATTACAAAAATCGAAATGGGTTAGACGAAGAATATTATCTTTAGGATCACCAATATGTTGTCCTTCAGTTACTTTTACTACCCATAATTTACCTGATGTAATATTTGAAAATCATTACCGCGCATGCGAAGATTGGGAAGCCTGGGAAAAAATTTCAAAATTGAATGGAGAATTTATATATATTTCTCGACCTGTAATGGGACATAGAATACATGAAGATTCAGAAACTACAGCAGCTATAGGTGATAATAAACGTACGAAAGAAGAATATGAGATGTTTTGCAAATTTTGGCCAAAGATGTTTGCGAGACTTTTATTAAAACAATATTCGAAAGGACAGCAATCGAACCAGTTAAATGTCGATAAGCTGAAGAAAAAATAAATGAAGAAATTAATTATTATTCCAGCATACAATGAAGAAAGCAATATTGTTAAGACAGTTACTGCAATTCAAAAAGATGCAAAAGATTTTGATTATGTGATTATTAATGATTGTTCAACAGATAGGACAAGGCAAATATGTGAGGAAAAAAAATATAATATAGTAAATCTTCCGATTAATCTTGGAATTGGAGGAGCTGTTCAAACGGGATATAAATATGCATTGGAGCATTCTTATGATGTGGCAGTTCAAGTAGACGGAGATGGACAACATGATCCGGAGTTCTTAAATAAAATGGCAGATTATTTAATAGAACATAATTTGGATATGGTAATTGGGTCTAGATTTATTGAATGTGAAGGATTTCAATCGTCTAAATTAAGAAGAATTGGAATTATTTTCTTTTCGAAGTTGATAAAATTTCTTACACGAGTAGAAATAACAGATCCGACATCTGGATTAAGAATGGTTGGAAAAAATGTAATATCACTTTTTGCATTTGATTATCCAAGGGATTATCCAGAACCAGAAAGTGTTGTTGCTGTAATACGAAGAAACATGAGAGTGGAAGAAATTCCAGTTGTTATGAAAGAGCGAGAAGGTGGAGTTTCTTCAATCTCTATGAAAAAATCTGTATATTATATGATTAAAGTAACTTTGGCGATATTAATAGAACGGATTAGAAAGTATTAGAGGTGTAAAAATGAGCGTACGACTTCAGATTATTATAGCAGTATTTATTATTGTTGCCTTAGTAGTAATCGTAAATATGATTAGAAAAAAAAGATTAGAACTTAGATATGCGTTGGCGTGGCTGCTTGTCGGTATAGGAGTATTAATATTAGATTGTTTTCCGAGTTTAATTGATTGGATAGCACAAAAATTAGGAATTGTTAATCCTGTTAATATGTTGTTTTTCTTAGGTTTTTGCTTTTCATTAATAATAATTTTTGTGTTGACGATATCAGTTTCAAGAACTTCTATTAGAATAAAACAATTGACACAGGAATTAGCTTTATTTGAAAAGCAGGAAGATGTAAAAAAGAAAAATGAATATTAGGCTTTAAAATTATGAAGTTAAATATCAACGATTAGGAATTGTTAATAGAGAAAGGTAGCTAGATGAAGAAGAGATGGAAATGCTATGTAAATAAAAAGAGCATAAAAAAATGGGGCTTGTGTATTGTTTTAGCAATAATACTGGGCTGTATGTGCTCTGGTGGGTATTCAGGAATACAGTATATCCGTGAAGGAAATAATCATTCTGTGAAAAAAATTAGTGAAAAAAATTTTCAACTAGATAATAATATTGAAGTGAATCAAGGCAATGCCGTATACCGCATAAGTGCTGATCAATCTAAAATTATAATTTCGTTTCCTGAAAAAGAATATATATCAAAGTTAAAATATGCATATACTACTTTGCAAAATACAGAAGCAAAAGTGAGGATATATGCAGAGAATTTGTATGGAAATGAAGAAGTACAGGAGAAAATCGACTATTATAATACGACACTGGCACATTCTATTGTTAATATACATTCAAAAGTGAGTAAAATAGAAATAGATTTTGAAAATATCGGAACGATTATGGAAGTATCGGATTTTGAAATATATAACGGTTTCCAATGGAATATATTTTTAACAATTTTTTTAATAATGGTTGTTTTTTTTATTACATATATGATATTTTTTAGGAATGAAAATGCTAGATATCCAGAGATTGCATTACTTATGACAATTTTAATGTTGTCAGGTTGCATATTGGTACTGCAACCTGTGACATGTACAGGGATGGATGAACAGATACATTTTATGAATGCATTTCAATTAGGAATAAAAAAAGCGCAACTTATCTCGAATGCTGCGATAGATAATGTAGTAGGAAATGCAGACTGGTTAAATTGGCATCCAATGTCAAGCTATGAAGAACATTTAGAAGAAATTCATAGTATGATTAGTTTGGGAAAAATGCCTACAGAGAATGTTGGCAGTGGATATTGGAGCATAGCGAGTGTTGGGTATATTTTTCAGACATTTTTTTTGAAAATAGGACTATTATTACATTTGCCGTTTTATATTTGTTGGCTTATGGGAAAAATGGGAAATTTGCTTTTATATGCGATAGGTATGTCTATAGCAATGTATCTATTACCGTGTGGAAAAAGAGTGTTTGCAGTTATTGCGATTGCTCCAGTTTCTTTGTTTATTTGTACAACATACACTTATGACGTGACGGTTACTGTATTTATTACTATTGGAATTAGTGTATTATTAAAGATGCTGCTAACGGAAACCAAGTTTAACAGAAAATGGCAAGTAATATATATATTATGTATGGTTATAGGGTGCTTACCTAAAGCAGTTTATGCTCCGTTAGTATTACTTGCTTGGATTGTACCAAAAGAAAAGTATAATTCAAAGAAAGAGTGCTATGTTTTTAGGGGGCTTATAATAGCATCAATGTTACTTTTAATAGCAAGTTTTGCATTACCAGTGTTGTTCCCGAGTGGAGGAAATGAAGTGGCAGGTGATTCGCGAGGTGGGAATACTAGTATAAGCGGACAAATGTCTTATGTATTAGGACAACCAGTAGCTTATGCAGTTGTTTTGGTTAGAAATATATGGAATAGCTTAGTTGATTATGTAATAGGTAGATCTATTTTTGGAATTATGGGATATGTAGGCGCAGTGACGCAACCTATCTTATTTGCTTTATTAGTTTTTGGAGTTGCATTAACAGATAATTACAAAAATAAAGATGTTAGAGATATTAAAAGTAAACATCGAATTTCGATACTTTTTTGTATTGCAATCGTACTTGCATTTATTTGGACAGCATTATATCTTTCATATACAGAAGTGGGGAATATGGTGATTGCAGGAGTACAAGCAAGGTATTATCTACCATTTATTTTCTTAATTTATTTGTGTTTTCAGAATAATAAAATAAGATGTAATGTAAAAGTAGAAAATTACCAAATGGTCGTAATGACAACATCGGGTTGTTTTGCACTATGGCAAGTCTTTTTGAATTTTATATGTACACGTATGTTATAGTAGAGTTTGGTTGGAGTATAAAAAATATAAAAAGTAGGGATATGAAAATGTCAGTAAAAAAATATATAAAAGAACAAATCGGTGCTCGTCGCTTTGATTTACATTTGTTAAAGAACTATGGTGTCTATTCAGTAAAAAAGAATTGGGAAAATCGGAGATATCATAAATGTCCATCTAAGGAGTTAATGGATGAGCTACATATACTCGATGAGCAAGAATTAAATAAGCAAAGAAGTGTGAATTTTAATAAAGAAATAAAATTTAGTATTATTACACCATTATACAATACGCCTAAAAAATTTTTGATTGAATTAATAGAATCTGTGGAAAATCAAACATATGCTAACTGGGAATTATGCTTGGCAGATGGAAGTGATAAAGAACATTCTTATGTAGGTGAATTCTGCAAAAAAAAGATGTCTAATGATGATAGAATTCAGTATCATGCGTTAGAAAAGAATGAAGGAATTTCGGATAATACAAATGAATGTATAAAACTTGCAACGGGAAATTATTATGCACTTTTAGATCATGATGACTTACTTCATCCGTCAGCTTTGTATGAAGTGTCAAAAGTAATCGAGGCAAAAGGTGCAGATTTTATTTATACAGATGAAGTGAAATTCAGAAAGAATATATATAGTATTGATAATCCGTATTATTTTAATTTAAAACCTGGATTTAGTAAATATGATTTAAGATCTCATAATTATATTTGTCATCTAACAGTTTTTAGTAAGCAATTGCTGGAATCTGAACCAGTCTTTTATAGACATGAATTTGATGGGAGTCAGGATCACGATATGGTCTTGCGTATGACGGAAAAAGCAAAAAAAATAGTGCATATTCCAAAGGTGTTATATTATTGGAGAATTCATGAGAATTCTGTTTCCATGAATTTGGAAGTGAAATCATATGCAGTAGATTCAGCATTTAGAGCAGTACAGGCGCAATTAGAGCGTAGTGGTGAAAAAGGCAAAATCAGTAATACAAAGAGTTTCCAAACGTTATATCGCATACGTTATGAAATGGCTAAGTCTCCTTTTATTTCGATTGTATTACATGGTAATTTTAGCGAGAAAAGAGTGAAAAGAGTAATTGAGAAAATTGTAGAACAAACAGATTATCCACGATACGAGGTAGTGTATTGTACAGAAAAGCCATTAAGTGACGCGGAATATAAAGGAGTTCCTCTTATTCATGTGAAAATAGATAGAACAATTGAACATAATAATGCTCAAAAGTGGAATCAGGCTATTTCAGAAGCTTCTGGAGAACATATTGTACTTTTGGATACAGATGTTTATCCGATAAATAAATATTGGCTTCAAGAAATGGTTATGTATTCTATGAAAAAGGATGTAGCAGTAGTTGGACCGAAGATACTTTATGAGGATGATAGAATTGCATATGCGGGGATTGCATTAAAAGATGATTATCCAGATAAATTATACTATTTGTGTGGTCATGATTCTATTAGAGAAATTGGTTATGAGGCTATGTTACTTCATGTGAGAAGAACTGGAATTGTTACATCTGCATGCATGATGTTTGAAAAAGAAATTTGGCATGATTTAGGTGGGTTTGATGCTCAGATGTTAGAGTATGAGGATGCAGATTTTTGCCTAAGAGCAATGAATAATATAAAAGGTGTAAATATATGGACTTGTTTTGCAAAATTATGTTCTAAAAGAGAAAATTTGTATCAGACTAAAAGTTCAAATGCAATTTCCGCGTTTGTAAAGAAATATCAGAGAATAATTGAGCAAGATGATGTTGCACATCCAGAGTGGGATAAGTTGGGATTAGTATAGGAGTTTTATTCAATGGCGAGTGTGAAAGAATTAAGCAAGAAGACAGTGCTTACTTTAAAAAATGAAGGTATGGGTGCTGTATTGAGAAAAGCAAAACATAAAATATGTGGAGAACAAGAAGTTCATGTTGAATATGAATCAGAGAAAATATTTAAAGATGTTTTGTTTATCAATGGCTGTGATGCAAGTGTTCCTCATCCAGCACGTTATAGAGTAACTCATCAAAGAGAACAATTGGAGGCACACAATGTATCCACGGATCAAGTATTTTATGCAGATTTACAATTAGATCAAGTTCGGTTTTATCGAACATTTATATTTTTTAGATGCCCGTATACAGATACTATTGGTGAGTTTATTAATATTGCTAAAGAACTGAATAAAAAGGTTTTATTCGACATAGATGATTTGGTGATAGATACAAAGTATACGGATACCATTAAGTATCTTAGTACACTCAAAAAAGAAGAAAAGGAATTGTATGATGATGGTGTCAGACGAATGGGACGCACATTGTCTTTGTGTGATGCAGCAATTACAACTACAGAAAGATTAGCAGAGGAATTAGGACATTATGTTTCGGAAGTGTTTATAAATCGTAATACGGCTTCAGATGAAATGTATGCTTTATCAGAAAAAGCATGGCGTGAAAAGAAGAGAGAGGATAAGACGGTAGGAATTGGATATTTCAGTGGCAGTATGACACATAATGATGATTTCCTGTTAGTTTTACCAGCATTACAGGAAATCATGGAAAATAACTCTAATGTTAGATTGCATGTTGTAGGGGAATTAGATTTACCAAATGAATTGGTGAAAGTTCAGTCACAGATTGTTATGCATCCGTTTGTGAATTGGCGTGAATTACCGAAATTAATATCACAGGTTGATATTAACATAGCACCATTGGAAGGCGGAGTTTTTAATGAATCCAAATCTGAAAATAAATGGGTAGAAGCTGCTCTTGTAAAAGTGCCGACTATTGCAAGCAATGTTGGCGCTTTTGCTAGAATGATAAAACATAATGATACAGGTCTTTTGTGCGAAAATGTAGAAGAATGGAAATATCAGTTGGCAAGGTTGGTTCAAGATAATAAAGAGCGGGAAAGAATTGCGGAGAATGCTTATCAATATTGCATTCGAAATTGTGTGACATTATATACAGGAGTACCATTGGCAAATTTTGTAAGAAAATATACAACAGAAAATTATGTGTTTGCATTGCCATCTTTGAATATCAGTGGGGGTATTATGGTAGCTTTTAAGCATATGTGTGTACTTAAAAAGAAAGGGTATGATATCTTAGTATTAAATGATAATGAAGATACACCATGGTGTGAATTTGAAGGAGAAAAATTCCCTGTATTAGGTCAGAATATTAGTAAGTTTTATGGAAAGATGGATCATGCGGTAGCAACTATGTGGACCACAATGGAGTTTGTTCAGAAGTATTATAATATTTCTAAGCGCATGTATTTAGTTCAAGGTTATGAAACTGATTTATATCCAGCAGGAGTGCATCTTAGGGAATGGGCAAATCGTACTTATATGCCAAACGGAGGTATTCAGTTTTTGACAATATCAAAATGGTGTCAAAAATGGTTAAAAGAAAAGTATGGACAAGATGCGGCATTTGCCCCAAATGGATTAAATTTTAAAGAATTTAATTATGTGGAAAGAAAACTAAATGGCAAGATACGTATTTTAATTGAAGGTGATTGTGCAGTAGATTACAAAAATGTAGATGAAGCATTTAAAGTAGTTGAATTTTTAGATAAAGAAAAATATGAAATCTGGTATATGTCATACAATGCAGAGCCAAAAGAATGGTATCATGTAGATAAATTTTTGCATAAAGTTCCATACAGTAAAGTACATGAAGTATATGAACAATGTGATATATTACTGAAAACCAGCTTGTTAGAAAGCTTTTCCTATCCGCCAATTGAAATGATGGCAACAGGCGGTTATGTAGTAGCCATACCTAATGGTGGAAATATTGAATACATGGTGAATGAAGAAAATTGTCTTTTATATGAGGCGGAGGACTTGGAAGCTGCAGTTTCTGCAATTGACAGAATCAGCAAGGATAAAGAGTTAAGAATTAAAATGTCCGAAAAAGGAAGAAAAACAGCACAGTCAAGAGATTGGAAGCAAATTGAACAAGATATATTAAAGTTATATGAGAGGTAAAGGGTCATATGAATCAACCATTAGTAAGCGTATTAATTGCCAACTATAATCATGAAGATACAATTACAGAAACACTTCAAAGTGTTTTGAATCAGACTTATAAAAACATGCAAATTATTGTAATAGATGATGGATCAACAGATGAATCATGGAATTTAATTAATCAATTCGATGATTCGAGGATAGAGGCGTTTCGATTGGAGAAGAATCAACATGTCTGTGCGGCGACCAATTATGGAATGACTAAAATAAAAGGAGATTACGTTGCAAGAACAGATAGTGATGACATTTGGTATCCTGATAAAATTGAGCGCCAGATACAATATATGACAATGCACAAAGATTGCAAAGTATGCTTTACGTGGTGTGATTTTATCGATGAAAATGGAGTTAATATCAATGATATAGAAACCAATCGAGTTCGGTTACATGAAGCGTCATTCTCAAGTCAAGAAGACGCAATTGAAAGATTTTATTTTAGGGGGAATTGCTTGGCTCACTCATCTGTTGTCATGGAAACGGAGGTAATGAATACAGTAGGTGCGTATGATGTGGGATACAATCAATTACATGATTTTGATTATTGGATCCGTATTGCAAAAAGATATCCAATTGATGTTATTAAAGAAAAATGTATGGCTGTTAGAAGATTTTTGAATCAAGAAAATAGAGAAACGAATATGAGTAATATGTCGGAATCTACAGAAACAAGGGTTTTTAATGAGTATATGGAGCTTAGAGCGCATTATTTTGAAGATATGTCAGATGAGTTGTTAATTAAGGCTTTCGGTAAATATTTTCGCAAAAAAGGACAATTAAATCCGGAACAGTTAGAATGTGAAAAAGCTTTTCTTATGTGTAGGCCACAGGATGGCTGGAATGGGATACCGCCAGCAGGATTAAGACGTATACATGAATTACTTATGAATAATAAGACAAAAAAGATATTAGAAGATGATTACAATTTGGGAATAAAAGATTATTATAAATTATTAGGAAATCATTTATATAATGATTCCATTCTTCAAACTAAAAGCAGAAATATGCAAGAGGAAAATAAATATCTAATTGAAAAAAGTAATAATTTGATTAATGAACATGAAAAGATGTATGAAAAAATTCAAATATTACAAGAAGAAAAAAATGGTTTGATTAATGAAATTGAATTATATGAAAATTCAACAAGTTGGAAGATGACAAAACCGTTGAGAACTTTGGGGAGAAAACTGAAAAGAAAATAAATATAGATGTTCATTGCTAAAAAGGAAATGCAGGTGATATGATGGAAACATCACGTTTGATAAAAAAGGCCATGGAAGTAGTACAGAATGAAGGAATAAGGGGCTGTGCAAAAAAAACAAAGAGTTATCTTGAAAATCAAAAAAGATTAAGACGTAAAATCGAAAAAAATTACAAGGACATATTATTTATAAGTGGCTGCGGAGAAGATTTGCCACATCCATGGCGTTATCGCGTAAAGCATCAGAGAGAACAATTGGAAGCATACAATTATTCCACAGACGAGGTATATTTTACACAATTAGATATTGATCAAATCAGATATTACCGGGCATTTGTATTTTTTAGATGCCCAATGACAGAGACAATAGGCACATTTGTCGATTTGGCAAAACAGTTAAATAAAACAATCATTTATGATATAGATGATCTGGTAATAGATACTCAATATACAGATCAGATAAAATATGTGATGGCAATGTCAGAAGAAGATAAAAAGGCATATGATAATAATGTTATGAATATGCAGAAGCTGCTTAGAAAGTGTGATTTTGCAATTACATCGACAGATTGTCTGGCAGAAGAGTTGAGAAAATATATTCCGAAGGTATATATTAATCGTAATGTCGCTTCTGAAAAAATGATTCAATTATCAAAAGAAGCAGTTGTTAAGATTAAAAAAGATAATACAAAAGTAAAAATAGGTTATTTTAGTGGAAGTATTACTCATAATGCAGATTTTGAAATGATAAAACCGGTTCTTATAGAAGTCTTGAAAAAGTATAAAAATGTTGAGTTATACTTGGCAGGAGAACTGGATTTGCCGGTAGAGTTAAATCCATGGAAAGAAAGAATAAAAAAATATCCATTTGGAGACTGGAAAAAACTTCCTGAGATATTAGCGAAGATGGATATTAATCTTGCACCATTGGAAGATACAATTTTTAATAAAGCAAAGTCGGAAAATAAATGGACGGAGGCTGCACTGGTAAAGGTTGTGACAATAGCTAGTGATATTGGAGCATTTCATGATTGTATCAAGAATGGCGAGACAGGAGTTTTATGTAAAGATAATGACGAATGGAAAGTAGAGTTAGAGCGTTTGATTACAGATTCGTTATATCGAAAAAAATTGGGAGAACAAGCATATCAATATTGTATTACACATTCTTCAACTGTTCGTAGCGGCAGCTATTTGACAAGAATCATGGGGAATGAATTGAATGATAACTATATATTTGTATTGCCGGGGCTGGAAATCAGTGGTGGAATAAAAGTAGCATTGAAACATGCCACTATGTTACAAAAAGCAGGAAAAGATGTTGGATTATTTTTATTAAGTGGAGAACAGAAGTGGTGCGAATTTGAAGGATATAAAATTCCAGTAATTAATTTGGAAGATACAGAGATACGTGGGAAAATAAGATATATGATAGCTACGATGTGGACAACGGTAGATATTGTAGAGCAATGTATTGGAACAGAAATCAAGATGTATCTTGTGCAAAATTGGGAAACAGGATTTTATACCGAAGGAGATCCGTTAAGAATAAGAGCAAATCAATCCTATATGCCAGGGAAAGATATGAATTTTTTAACTATTTCAAAATGGTGTCAGCAGTGGTTAAAAGAGCAGTATGGACATGAATCGAACTATGCTCCGAATGGTCTGGAGACGGAACGATTTGCATGTCATAAAAGAGAGCTGACAGGAAAAATCAGGATACTTATTGAAGGGGATTGTGCGGTAGATTATAAAAATGTGGACGAGGCTTTTGAAATAACAAATGAATTAGACCGAAATCAATATGAAGTATGGTATATGTCTTATAATGCAGAGCCTAAATCATGGTATAAAGTAGAACGATTTCTGCACAAGATTCCATATGAAAAAGTTCCAGAGATATATACCCAATGTGATGTGCTTTTAAAAACGAGCTTATTAGAAAGCTTTTCTTATCCCCCGCTTGAAATGATGGCTACAGGTGGATACGTTATTGCTGTGCCGAATGGTGGAAATGTTGAATATTTAAAAGATAGAGAAAATTGTTTATTATATGATGCTGGGAATATAGAAAAAGCAAAACTGTTATTACAAGAGTTGCAGGAGAATCGAGTATTACAAGAAGTATTATACGAAAACGGTCAAAAAACGGCGCAAGAGCGAAAATGGGAGAATATTGAAAATAATATTTTAAGGATGTATCGCGTTAATTAAATTGAGAACTTGTTAAATGAGAGGAATAATGATATACTAAAAAAGATTGTTTGACCATATTAAGAAAAAGTGGAGGAAAGAAAGTGTCAATATATATACAGAATTTTAAGAAGTTTCGTCCATTGCTGGGAGAACTTATTGCACGTGATATAAAAACAAAATACAGAAAATCAGTGTTAGGAGTATTATGGACATTGTTAAATCCACTGTTTATGATGATTATTTTGTCAGTAGTGTTTTCTAATTTGTTTAAATTTGATGTGGAATATTTCCCGGTTTATTTATTAAGCGGACAATTGATATTTAATTTTTATTCAGAAGCCACAACGGCATCTATGTCAGCAATTATGGACAATGGATCATTGTTGAAAAAAATATATGTACCGAAATATTTGTTTGTATTATCTCGAGTATTTTCAAGTACAATTAACTTGTTGGCATCATTTACAGCTTTGATTTTAGTGATGCTTGCAATGAGAGTGGAATTGCATTATACAGTACTTTTAGTACCTATTCCACTGATATTTATTGTGTTATTTTCATTGGGAGTAGGATTAATATTATCAGCGATTACTGTGAAATTCAGAGATATTATGCATTTATATTCTGTGTTTGTGACAGCACTTATGTATTTAACACCAGTTATTTATCCAATGTCAATTTTACCGGCATGGTTAACACCGATTGTAAAATTGAATCCTATAACGAACATATTGCAAATGTTTAGAAATGTTATGATATATAATTCATTACCAAGTATTGCATCAATGATAATTGCCATTGTTGAATGTTCGATCATGCTGGTATTTGGACTATATGTGTTTTACAAAAATCAAGATGACTTTATATTGTATATATAAGGAGAGAAAGTATGGAGAATCAAGAAGTGATTCGTGTTGATCATGTATCGATGCGTTTTAGTCTTGCATCAGAAAGAGTAGATAATTTTAAAGAATATGTTATTAAAACGATAAAGCGGCAATTATCGTATGGAGAATTCTGGGCTTTGAAAGATGTAAGCTTTAGTATTAATCGTGGAGATGCATTAGGATTAATTGGCTTAAATGGTAGCGGAAAAAGTACAATGTTAAAGGTTATAGCCGGAGTGCTAAAACCAACAAAGGGAAGCGTATCTGTGAATGGAACTGTTGCGCCGCTAATTGAATTGGGTGCAGGATTTGACATGAATCTTACTGCAGAAGAGAATGTTTTTTTGAATGGAGCATTGCTTGGATATTCAAGACAAATGATGGAGCAGTATTACGATGATATCGTCGAATTTTCAGAGCTTCATGATTTTATGAATGTACCTGTTAAGAATTTTTCTTCAGGAATGGTTTCAAGACTAGGATTTTCAATTGCAACAATTGGTACGCCAGATATTTTAATTGTAGATGAAGTTTTATCAGTAGGTGATTTTAGATTTCAGGAAAAATGTCAAAACCGTATAAAACGTATGTTGGATGCGGGCACAACATTATTATTTGTTTCACATAGCATTCAGCAGGTAGAAGAACTGTGCAATAAAGTAGTGTGGCTGGATAAAGGTGTAGTGAAGATGTTTGGTGAATCAAAGAACATTGCTGAGATATACAGTGCTTCATAGGATAGGAGTTAAAAAGATGAAATCAAAAATAAAAGTTATTGTGATTGGTTTGATTATTCTTTGTCTGGCAGGTGTATATGCAATTATTGATAAAGCAGTATCTATTTATGATACATCTTGTGATACAAGTGCATTCCAATCAATTACCTTAGAACAAGGGAAAAAGTTAGAACAATCATTTGTATGTAAAGAGAATCATATGGATGGTATTTCGTTGAAAGTTGCAGCAGATGGAGTTTTGGACAAGAGCCAGGTGGTAATGGCGTATAAAATAATAGAAAAGGATTCAAAAGAAGTAGTTGCACAAGGAAAAACAGATTTAAAGAAAGTGCGAAATGGTAAATTTTTTAAAATTAAATTTGATAGAATTGATGCAACTAAAGATAAAAAGTATATGTTGGAGATGTCAGTGCAGGAATGTCCGACAGGAAGTATTCGAGTATTTTATACACCAGGTTCCAATGAGAATGCAACACTTATCTATGCTGGTCAAACAATAGAAGGCGTTGGTGTTATTAGGTCATTAACACATCGATTCGATTTAGAAACATTTATTGTGACATTATGCTTTGCAGCATATATAATATTATTTATGAGATGGCTTTATAAATTATTTGAATAAGGAAGAGGGCAGAAGTAATTCTGCCCTTGTTTTGCATAGGTGAAAAAATGAAAAAAGGAATTATAAAAAAGGGAATTCAGTTTTATAAAAGATATGGAATACGTGGTGGAATTGCTACTTTAACAGGACAAGGTCAGATAAAGGATAAAAATTATGCTGCGTGGTATGAAAAAAATAAAGTTAGCGAGGAAGAACTGGCGATACAGCGAAATAAAGAATTTCCATACATGCCTCTATTTAGCATTTTAGTTCCAGTATATAATACACCAATCCCTTATTTGCGGGAAATGCTTGATTCAGTTCGAAATCAAACTTATCAAAAATGGCAATTGTGTATTGCGAATGCAAACCCGGAGAATGAAGAGGTTGCTCGAATTTTAAACCAATATATAGAAATGGATAAAAGAATTCAAACCGTAAATGTGCCTGAAAATCTGGGAATAGCACAAAATACCAATAAAGCTTTAAGTATTGCAAAAGGAGATTATATTGGGCTTTTGGATCATGATGATATGCTTGCTGCGGATGCATTGTTTGAAGTGGCAAAAACTGTCAATGACGAAAATGCAGATGTTATTTATACGAATGAAGATAAGATAACCATGTCTGGAGAAAAACATTTTCAACCGAATTTTAAACCAGAGTTTAATTTAGATATGCTAAGATCTAATAACTATATTTGTCATTTTTTTATAGCAAAGGCATCCTTGATGAAGGAGATTGGCGGATTTAGAGGTGAGTATAATGGGGCTCAAGATCATGATATGATATTTCGATGCACAGAGCGAGCGGATAATATTGTTAGAATTCCTAAAGTATTATATCATTGGAGAATGCATGAGCAATCTACAGCAGAAAATCCTGAAAGTAAAAGGTATGCATTCGATGCTGGCAAGAAAGTCATTGAGGATCATTTGAAACGTTGTGGAGAAAGTGCAGAAGTAGAGATGACAGAATATCCAGGATTCTATCGGGTAAAATATGCAATTAAAGAAAAGCCAAGAGTGTCTGTTGTGATAGTCAAAGAGACAAAAAGTATGATTCCTAAAGATACATTGATAAAAATTGCTGATGATTATGGAAGAGATAGGGTAGAGTTCTATGTTGTAGATGGAAACTACAAAGGGGATATTGAATTTGATGGAATCTCAATCAATACTCTACCATGGAAAAAGGAATGTAATAATACGGAGATGTTAAATTATGGGATTGAAAAAACGAAAAATGAATATATATTAGTTTTGTCTTCCTATATAATAAAAGTGTCAGATAATTATATTGAAACATTTGTTTCCAATACTATGAGAAAAAATGTGGGAGCAGTTGGTGGGAAAATGTATTTTTCTAATGGAACAATCAAAAATGCAGGTTTATTTATAAAAAAAGACGGAACTATTGAAGAAGTGTTTAAAAAACTACCTCGATTATGTGTGGGGTATATGAACCGACAATCTATGCAACAAAATATGCAGGCAATAACATTTGATGACATTATGTTCAAGAAAAGTTTGTGGGAAAAAATAAAAAATGGAATATCAAAATCTAAAAGTTTGCAAAGAGATGTAGAAATATGTACCAAAATTCGTGGGAATGATTTATTATTGGTATATACACCATGGGCGGAATCCGTGGTTGGAAAGGAAGGATAACGTAATGAAAAGGAAAATGCTTATTGTTTTATTAACAGGAGTTTTATTGTCAGTTTCAGCTTGTAGCAATTCTTCAAGTACAGATGCATCGCAGTCTGATAACCAGAAAAATGAGCAACAGAAATCAGATAATGATAACCAGAAGAATGAAAAACAAGATGAACAGAGTGAGGCTGATCAGATGGAAGATGATTCTGACAAAAAAGAAGATCAAACAGCACAGGAAGATAAATCAGCAGAAATTACTATTTATACTAGCAATGATGATGCAACTGCATTTGTAGCTGAGAGTGTAAAGATAGATGAACTGACACCAGAGAATATTGTGAACGCATTAGTTCAAAAATCGGTGCTGTCTTCAGACGTTCGAGTTTTAAAATGTGAAGAACAGACTGTAGATGGAGTGAAGAGTCTGGATGTGGATTTTAATGAAGCATTTGGCGCATATGTTTGCAGTATGGGAACAACCGGTGAGTATTATACAATCGGAAGCATTGTAAATACATTTTTAGATGTATATGGTTGTGAGAAAGTCAAGATTACGGTGGAAGGAAATACTTTAGAGACAGGACATGCAGAATATCCTGGATATATGAATCGTTTTGAATAAGAATATATAAAAACATGGTAAAAATATGAATTCCCGGTTTTCCGTTGTGGAAAGCCGGGAGTTGCTTTATAATAAAAATATATTTGGCATGGAGGTGGAAAAGTGATTCAATACAATATCCCAATTGGTATTTCTGAATTTGAGAAGATTAGGAAAAATGATTATTACTATGTGGATAAAACGGAACTGATTCGTGCCTTGGTGAAGACAGAACCTGCGGAGATTACACTTTTTACAAGACCTCGCAGATTTGGAAAGACGCTTGTGATGAGTATGCTAGCTTCTTTCTTTGATATTCGCAGAGATAGTAGAGATTTGTTTGAAGGTTTGAAGATTGTTGAAGATCAGAAACCGTGTGAATTGTGGATGAATCAATGACCTGTGATTTTTCTTAGCTTTAAAGATGCAGGTGGGGAATCTGTGCGGAGAGTATGCAAAAGACAGAAGAAAGAGCGCTGAACCAGATAGAAGAGATGCGTTATGCGGATGGTATGTATGCTCAGGGGTATCAAAAAGTGATAAAGTATGGAGTCGCATTTTATCGGAAGAGTTGTTTAGTTGGCAGATATGAAGAATAAAGGTGTAACAAAGGTAGAATGAAAAAGCCAGGTTATTATTCGTCCGGAGAGTTTGCGCGGATGGCGCATGTGACGCTTCGGACAATCAGGTATTATGACAAACAGAATATTTTGAAACCATCGTATGTGACGGAAGCGGGAGCCAGATTCTATACAGATGAAGATTTTGCCAGACTGCAGCAGATTCTTCTTTTAAAGTATCTTGGATTTACACTGGATGATATCAGAGAGATGACCATTGATGATGCAGATTATCATTTTATGCTGAATTCTCTGAATATCCAGCTTAAGCTTGTGAGAGATAAGATTGAGCAGATGCAGCTTGTGGAAAAAGCGATACAGGATACCTCTGAACTGATTCAGAAGGAACATACCATTGATTGGAGCCAGATGCTGAATCTGATTCACTTGACAGGTATGGAGAAGAGCATGAAGAACCAGTATCAGGATGCGTCCAATATATCGGCCAGAATTAATCTGCACAGCCTTTATTCCGTGAATAAAGAGGGATGGTTTCCGTGGATTTATGAGCAGCTTTGTGTGAGAGATGGCATGAAGGTATTGGAAATCGGCTGTGGTGATGGAACGCTCTGGAAGGAAAATAAAGACAAACTTCCAGAGAATATAGAGATTACATTGTCAGATACATCGGAAGGTATGCTTCGGGATGCGAGACGTAATGTAGGGATTGGAGACCATAGGTTCCGGTTTCGGCATTTTGACTGCCACAGAATTCCGTATGAGGATCAGAGCTTTGATCTGGTAGTTGCCGGACATGTATTGTTTTACTGTGAGGATATACCACAGGTGTGCCGGGAAGTGAGGCGTGTATTAAAGCCTGGTGGAAGATTTGTGTGCAGTACCTATGGTGGCGAGCATATGAAAGAAGTCAGTGAATTGGTACAGAGCTTTGATGATAGAATTGTTCTATCGGCAGAAAAACTGTATGAAAGATTTGGAAGAGAGAATGGGGCTGAGATACTGGAGCAATACTTTACGGATGTTCATTGGAGAACATACGAAGATGAACTTGTAATTCCGGATCCAGAGCCGTTGATATCGTATATATTGTCCTGTCATGGAAACCAGAGCCAGTATATACTGGATCGGTATAAAGAATTCCAGACTTATGTGCGGAAAAAGACGGAAAAAGGCTTCCGGATTACAAAAGATGCAGGGGTGTTTATAGCATGGAGTTTCTGAAGATTTTCTTAAATATTACAAAAAAGTTACATTTTTTGTAAAAAGTACTTGAAGGTGACCTAGGGTCACCTTTTATAATGCAATCATGAACATGCCATAACTTTAGAAGATATGGTAAAACTATGTATTGTATTTATTACAAGGAGGTTCCTATATGAAAGGAATTATTTTGGCAGGAGGATCTGGAACACGTCTTTATCCTCTGACTATGGTAACATCAAAACAATTATTACCTATTTATGATAAACCGATGATTTATTATCCGATGTCTGTGCTGATGAATGCAGGGATCCGTGATATCTTGATCATCTCTACACCACAGGATACACCGAGATTCAAAGAGCTGTTAGGAGACGGACATCAGTTTGGTGTACATCTTTCTTATGCAGTTCAGCCAAGTCCGGACGGACTTGCCCAGGCATTTATCATTGGCGAGGAGTTCATCGGTGATGATACGGTTGCTATGGTTCTTGGAGATAACATTTTCGCAGGTCATGGACTGAACAAGCGTCTGAAGGCAGCAGTAGAAAATGCTGAGACAGGCAAAGGTGCTACAGTATTTGGTTACTATGTAGATGATCCGGAGCGTTTCGGTATCGTTGAGTTCGATCACGAAGGAAAAGCAATTTCCATCGAGGAGAAGCCGGAGCATCCAAAGAGCAACTACTGTGTAACAGGACTTTACTTCTATGACAATAAAGTTGTTGAGTATGCAAAGAGTCTGAAACCAAGTGCCCGTGGAGAATTGGAGATCACAGACCTGAACCGTGTATATCTCGAGAAGGGTAATCTGAATGTAGAACTTCTCGGACAGGGATTCACATGGCTGGATACTGGTACACATGAGAGCCTTGTAGATGCTACAAACTTTGTAAAGACAGTTGAGACACATCAGCATCGTAAGATTGCATGTCTGGAAGAGATTGCATACTTAAACGGATGGATTTCAAAAGAAGAAGTTCTGGAAGTTTACGAGGTATTGAAAAAGAACCAGTATGGTCAATATCTGAAAGATGTCTTAGACGGAAAATACCGAGAGAATCTGTACTAAGATATTAGAATAAAAAACGAAGAATTTTAATAAATTTTGACTAAGTAATTTAAAGGAGATTTTTAATTATGACAATTATCGTAACCGGCGGAGCTGGATTTATTGGAAGTAACTTTATTTTTCACATGTTAGACAAATATCCGGATTATCGTATCGTTTGTCTGGACTGCCTGACATATGCAGGTAACTTATCTACACTTGCACCAGTGATGGACAACCCGAATTTCCGTTTTGTAAAAGAGAGCATCACAGACCGTGAGGCTGTTTACAAATTATTTGAGGAAGAGCATCCGGACATGGTTGTAAACTTTGCAGCAGAGAGTCATGTAGACCGTTCTATCGAGAACCCGGAAGTTTTCCTGGATACCAATATCAAAGGTACAGCAGTTCTTATGGACGCTTGCAGAAAATATGGTATCAAACGTTATCATCAGGTATCTACAGATGAGGTTTACGGAGATCTTCCACTGGACAGACCAGACCTGTTCTTTACAGAGGAGACACCAATCCACACAAGCAGCCCATACAGCTCATCAAAAGCTGGCGCAGACCTTCTTGTTCTTGCATACCACAGAACATACGGACTGCCTGTAACAATCAGCAGATGCTCTAACAACTACGGACCATACCACTTCCCGGAGAAGCTGATTCCGCTTATGATTGCAAATGCACTGAATGATAAGCCGCTTCCGGTGTATGGAAAAGGTGAAAATGTGCGTGACTGGTTATATGTAGAGGATCACTGCAGAGCCATCGACCTGATCATCCATAACGGACGTGTCGGAGAAGTTTACAATGTTGGTGGACACAACGAGATGAAGAACATTGACATCGTCAAGATGATCTGTAAAGAGCTTGGAAAACCGGAAAGCTTGATCACATATGTAGCTGACCGTAAAGGACACGATATGCGTTATGCAATCGACCCGACAAAGATTCACAATGAGCTTGGATGGCTGCCGGAGACAAAATTTGCAGATGGTATCAAAAAGACAATCCAATGGTATCTGGATAACAAGGAGTGGTGGGAGACGATCATTTCCGGAGAGTATCAGAATTACTATGAGAAAATGTATGCAAACCGGGAGGGAATGAAATAATGAAAGTACTGGTAACTGGAGTAGCTGGTCAGCTCGGACATGATGTGATGAATGAACTGGCAAAGCGTGGCTACGAAGGAATCGGTTCCGATATCGCGGAAAGCTATAATGGAATCCAGGACGGTACACCGGTTGTATCTATGCCATATGTGCAGATGGACATTACAGATAAAGCATCTGTAGAGAAAGTTCTTACAGAAGTAAATGCGGACGCAGTGATACATTGTGCAGCATGGACGGCAGTTGACCTTGCAGAAGATGAGGATAAAAAGGATAAGGTTCATGCAGTAAACGCAGAAGGAACGAAAAATATTGCGGAAGTATGTAAGAAGCTTGACAGTAAGATGGTCTATACCAGTACGGACTATGTATTCAATGGTCAGGGAGAAGAACCATGGCAGCCGGACTGCAAGGATTATCAGCCATTAAATGTTTATGGACAGTCAAAACTGGACGGAGAGTTGGCAGTTTCTGAGACACTGGACAAATACTTCATCGTGAGAATTGCGTGGGTATTTGGAAAGAATGGTAACAACTTTATAAAGACCATGTTGAAAGTTGGAAAAAATCATGATAAACTTCGTGTAGTGAATGATCAGATTGGTACACCGACTTACACATTTGATCTGGCAAGACTGCTTGTAGACATGATCGAGACAGATAAGTATGGTTATTATCATGCGACAAACGAAGGCGGATACATCAGCTGGTATGATTTTACAAAAGAAATCTTCCGTCAGGCTGTAGAACAGGGACATACAGAGTACGGAGAAGACAGAATTACAGTTGATCCGGTTACAACTGCAGAGTACGGAGTGTCCAAAGCTGCAAGACCATTTAACAGCAGACTGGATAAGAAAAAACTGGTGGAGAATGGCTTTACACCACTTCCGACCTGGCAGGATGCACTTGGACGTTATCTGAAAGAGTTGAACATAGACGAACTCTAAAAGCTTTGTGAAGATTCGCATAGACTCAGATAAGAGGCATTGTAAGACGAATAAAAAGAGTGAAAATGAAATGGACGGGTACACATAATATATGTGTGCCCGTATGCATCATAATCGCAAAAAAAGGAGATATGCAAGATGGGACAGATAAAAGTAGAAAAAAATGCAGGTGGAATAAAGGGACTTTGTGTCATTGAGCCAACGGTTCATGGTGATGCAAGAGGATACTTTATGGAGACATACAATCAGAAGGATATGGAAGAGGCAGGACTTACGATGCAGTTCGTACAGGACAACCAGTCTTGTTCTACAAAAGGTGTTCTTCGCGGATTACATTTCCAGAAAGAGTTTCCACAGGGAAAACTTGTACGTGTCGTAAAAGGTTCAGTATTTGACGTAGCTGTTGATCTTAGAAGTGACAGTGAGACATACGGAAAATGGTTCGGTGTAGAGCTGACAGAAGAGAACAAGAAACAGTTCTATATTCCGGAAGGATTTGCCCATGGATTCCTTGTTTTAAGTGAGATTGCAGAGTTCTGCTACAAGTGTACAGACTTCTATCATCCAGGAGATGAAGGTGGTCTTGCATGGAACGACCCTGAGATCGGTGTAGAATGGCCACAGCTTGTAGGGGAGTATAAGGGCAATGCTTCCGCAGAAGGATATCATCTGGAAGATGGAACAGCACTGAACTTAAGTGACAAAGATCAGTTTTGGGTAGGACTGAAAGATACATTTCATTTTTAAGTAAGAGGAAATATTTATGTCATTAACATCAATAGAATTTCTGGTATTTGTGATTGTGGCAGTAGTTGGATATTATATCATTCCGAAACGCTGTCAATGGATGTGGCTGTTGCTTTTCAGCTACATTTATTATGCATCTGCCGGAATACAGTATTTAGGGTTTATTCTATATACAACACTTGTGACATATGGAACAGCGCTTGTAATTCATCGAATAGACCAGACAGATGAAGCACATAAAAAAGATGCGAAGCAAAAAAAGAAGGGCGTGTTAATACTTGCCCTTCTATTTGTGTTTGGTCTGTTAGGAGTATTGAAGTATACGAATTTTATTGTACAGAATATTGATCAGTTATTTCATACAGATTTTGGCCCATTTCATTTATTACTTCCGATTGGATTGTCTTTTTACACATTTCAGTCAGCAGGGTATATTTTAGATGTTTATTGGAACCGTTGTGAACCGGAAAAAAATGTATTTCGTTTTGCTTTGTTTGTTTCTTTCTTCCCTCAGATTTTGCAGGGACCGATTGGCAGATTTGACCGATTGACAAAGACCTTGTACGCAGAACATGAATTTGACTGGCAGAGAATTGAACGTGGTGTTCAGCGGATAATTTGGGGATTTTTTAAGAAAATGTTGATTGCAGATACAGCAGCAGTATTTGTTGATGCAATTTTTAATCAGTATCAGACTTATAATGGAATTGCAATATTAGGTGTACTGGCATATTCTGCACAGCTCTATGCGGACTTTTCAGGAGGTGTAGATGTAGTTATTGGTGTGGCAGAATTATTTGGCGTAGAGATGGATGAAAACTTTAAACGTCCGTATTTTGCGGTTTCTATTACAGATTTCTGGCATCGCTGGCATATTACATTGGGAACATGGATGAAAGATTATGTATTCTACCCGGTATCATTATCTGGCTGGATGGGAAAATTCGGTAAATTCGCAAAGAAGAAGTTTGGAAAAACTTATGGAAGAGCATTACCAATCTGTGTAGCGAATCTGATCGTGTTCCTTGTGGTAGGAATCTGGCATGGAGCAGCCTGGAAGTTTATAGTGTATGGTATTTATAATGGAGTGATTATTGCATTTAGTGGTCTGATGACAAAAAATTACAGAGAGTGGAAGAAGAAGCTTCACATTAATGATAAATCTACAGGCTGGCATATATTTCAGATTATCCGGACATTTCTACTTGTGAATATAAGCTGGTACTTTGATCGGGCAGACACAATTCCACAGGCTCTTACAATGATGAAAAATTCTGTAACATATTTTGAACCTGCACAGATATTAAATATACAGTTTGGGCAGATGAATTTAAAGTATACACCTGTATTTATTGCTGTGCTGTTAGTATGTTGTGCAATTTGCTTTGTAGTTAGTTTTTTACAGGAACGAGGAACGAAGATTCGCCAGTCTCTTTCTACAAAGATATGGGTAATTCGTTGGGCAATTTATCTTGCAATGATTTTTGCAATGCCATTGCTTGGCAGAATGCCAGATACAGCAGGAGGTTTTATTTATGCACAATTTTAAAAAACTTGTCAGTCCGGTAATTTTGATGATAATTATTATTTGTGTGAATGAAATGCTTTGCTTTGCGGCAAAACCGTATAGCTTTTTTCGGTTTGATATGCATAATCTGGAAAACGGCGAGGAGTACACAGATATATTTGTAGGAACTTCTCATGGAAAAGCTGCAATTGCGCCGGAAGTTGTAGATCAGTATACTGGCGGTAACAGTATCAATATGTGTCTTGGGGGCGAGTATCTTTCAGATAGTTATTTTATCGTAAAAGAAGCAATACGTGTCGGTCATCCGAAACGAGTGGTTTATGAACTGGATCCAGGTTATTGGGTGGCAGAAAAAAGCAAGGGTGCAGAATATAGAGAAATGTATGATGAGTTTCCCAAATCATTGGTAAAAGCAGAGTATTATCATCAACTGCTGTGGGGACAAGACTGGAGAATGACAATTTTCCCATGGTATCTTTGTAGAACCGGATTGAAAAACCCATTTGAAAGAATCAGGACAAAGCTTGGGGAAGCATATAAAAACTTTGACGATTCTTTCTGGAATAGTGATGTTCAGAACTATGGAGGAAAAGGGCATGTCAGCATTCATAGAACAGATGCTGTGAAGACAGAGGATAATTTGAAACTCTGGGACAAACAGGAAATTTTGCCGGAAGTAAAAGAATATTTTGAAAAACTTAAGAAATTATGCAAAGAAAATAATATAGAGCTTGTGGTAATTACAACACCGATTCCGCAGGAGACAATGGAGAAGTATCAGGACAACTTTGAAGAGGCGAATGCATATTTTGCGGAATATATGGCAAAACAGGGGATTCCATATTATAATTACAATTATATAGATACAGAAAGTCTGGATAAATCGTTGAATGGATTTTCAGATTATGAAGGACATATGTATGAAGATGAAGCTGAAAGATTCAGCGCTGAGCTTGGAAAGATGCTTGCTGGAAAGTAGAGCTTTGAGAATCATATGGAAGGCAGAATGAATATGTCAGAATTTTGGAAGAATATAAATACTTATTATAAACGATATGGATTACATGCAACGATAGTCCGTATTATGGATAAATTGACAGGACAGTCTCGTGTAGATTATATGACATGGTATCAGAAAACAAAGCCGACAAAACAGGTGCTCAAAATACAGCGAGAAACAACATTTCCATATATGCCGGAGATTTTGGTAATTGTGCTGGAGAATAAGAGTGGATCTCATCGACTGGCTGACTCTTTGAAAAATCAGACTTATTCAAGGTGGAAGCTTTGCAAAATAAGAGAATTAAATGATGTAGTGGAAATTCTGAAAGAAGCGAAAGAAGAGTATGTGTTGATTACGCAGCCGGAAGATGAACTTTCAGCGGATGCATTCTTTCAGTGTGTGAAGTCATTGAATGCAGACAGAACAATTGAAGCAATTTATTCTGATGATGATATAATAAAAAATGAGACAGAATATGAAGAACCAGCTATAAAGCCGGATTTAAATCTAGATATGCTTAGAAGTTGTAATTATATTCATAATTTTTTATTGGTAAAAAAGAAACTTTGCCAGGAATTGTTTGAGGAGTGTTTGGAAAGTTGGAATGGACAAATTGACTGGAAGTATGACTTTATATTTCGATGCATAGAAGAAAAACACTCAATCCATCATATTGCAAAAGTGTTGTATCACAGGAATGTAGAGCATGTTCAAGTGTGTGACGAACAAGAACGCAAAGCAATTGATATGCATCTGAAGAGAATGAATATAAAAGGGAATGTAGAAAAGACAGAGTATAGAGGGATTTATCGTGTCAGATATACGATGAAAGAAACACCGCTTATTTCCATTGTAATTCCTAATAAAGATCATGTGGAAGATTTAAAAAAATGTATTGATTCTTTGGAAAAAAAGAGTTCCTATGACAATCGAGAATATATCATTGTCGAAAATAACAGTACAGAAGAACAGACATTTGCCTACTATAAAGAATTGGAAGCAAAATGTCCAAGAGCCAAAGTAGTTTATTGGAAAGAAAAAGGTTTTAATTATCCGAAAATCAATAACTATGGAGTGCAGTATGCAAAAGGAGAGTATATTTTATTCCTGAATAATGATACGGAGATCCAGAATCCGGATTGCCTTGAGGAAATGCTCATACATTGCAGCAGACCAGAGGTAGGAGCTGTCGGAGCCCGCTTATTTTATGAAGATGGAACAATTCAACATGTAGGTGTGATTGTTGGGCTCGGAGGAATTGCGGGACATCCTTATGCAGCCGAAGCAGAAGAAACGTTAGGGCATATGGGAAGAGTTCATATGATTCAGGATTTAAGTGCAGTAACGGCGGCATGTATGATGGTGAAAAAAACGGTTTTCTTTGAAGTTGGTAAATTTGAGCCGGAGTATGCGGTTGCGTTTAATGATGTGGATTTATGTATGAAAATCCGGAAGGCAGGATATCTGATTGTTTATACTCCATATGCAAGACTGACACATTATGAATCTAAATCAAGAGGTTTAGAAGATTCTCGTGAAAAGGTGAAACGTTTTGATTCGGAGGTAGCACTTTTTGAAGAGTGTTGGGGAAAGGAATTAGAAAAAGGCGATCCTAATTATAATCCTAATTTCAGGCTGGATGAAAAAGATTTCCGATTGAATGTACATGTCAGAAGGTAAGAATAAAAAGATGAATGTAAAGCAAATCAGCGAAAGATTGAATAAAGAGAATGTAAAAAAAGGTTTTGAATATATTCGTAGAAATGGTGTCAGCAGATTTTGGACGCTTGCGAAAGCAAAAGCTTTTCCGGCAGGAAAGAGTTATAAAGAGTGGTATGAAGAGCATTGTCCGACAAAAGAAGAGCTGATGCGTCAAAGAGAGGTTGAATTTTCTGTTCAGCCTCTTATTAGTATTGTTGTGCCGACATACCAGACTCCGATTCCTTTTTTGAAAGATATGATTGATTCGGTAAGAAAACAATCTTATGAAAAGTGGGAACTATGTATTGCAGATGGAAGTTTGAACGGAGATGAAAATGACACAAAAGTCATTCGCGTCAGAGAAGAATTAAATCGTTATTCCATGGAAGATAAAAGAATTAAAGTAGTTTATTTGGAAGAAAATCAGGGAATTGCAGAGAACACAAATCAGGCACTAGCGCTCGCTACAGGAGAGTATATCGGGTTATTTGACCATGATGACATGCTGACGCCAGACGCTTTATATGAGATTGTAAAGGCAATTAATGACTATGATTATGATGTGTTGTACACAGATGAGGACAAAATCTCAGAAGATAGTCACGATTATAAAAAGCCAGTGTTTAAACCGGATTACAGCCCGGAATTGTTATGCGCTAATAATTATATCACTCACTTTTTTGTGGCTAAAAAATCAATTGTAGATCGGTTGGGAGGATTCAGAAAGGAATATGATGGATCTCAGGATTATGATTTTATCTTTCGGTGTGTAGAACTTGCAAAAAAAGTAGGACACGTTTCTAAAGTTTTGTATCACTGGAGGATGCATGGAGGCTCAGTAGCAGGAGATCCAACAAGTAAAATGTATGCGTACGATGCGGGAAAGAAAGCAATTCAATCACATTATGAGAGAGTTGGTATTCAGGCTAATGTAGAGCATATGGAGCGACTGGGACTATATCACACAGAATACAAGATGATAAAGCAGCCTTTGATATCTGTGATTATATATGGGGAAGATGATGAAAAAAAGAAAAGATGTTCAGAGTGGTTCAAAAGAAAAGATTATTCGAATTTGGAAATTTTAGCTTCTGCAGGAATAAACGTTGAAGAAATTAATGCTCTTGCAGAAAAAGCGAGAGGATCTTATCTGTTTTTTGTTTCAGAAAATCTGGAGAGTGTAGAAAGAGACGCATTGCAACAAATGGCTGGAGTTTTACAGATACAAAATGTTGGTGCCGTGAGCGGAAAGGTGATTGGGCGAAAACATACTGTAGAAGATGTAGGAGTTGTGTTTAGAACAAATGGGGATTTGTGCAAAGCGAATTATGGTATTGGAGATTGCGATTATGGAGATATGTTTCGGGCAAAAGTAATGAGCAATTATAGCATTTTATCTTTGAATTGTTTCATGACACACAAAAATACATTTGAAGAATTAGGCAGATTTAATAAACATTTTTCTTTAAGTTTTGCGGCAGCAGATTATTGTTTAAAATTGAGAATGCATGGGAAAAGATGTGTCATGCAGGCATCAACAGTCTGGGAATCAAAAGGTTCGATGAAAACTGGTATAATCAATGATGAAGAACGTGAAAGATTTTATAAAGAATGGCAGGAAGTTTTAAGAATGGGAGATTCTTATTACAATTCTAATTATGCAAAACAGGGAGCACTTTATATTCTGGAGTAGGAGTAAAAAATGACAATACGAAATGTGATAGTAGCTTGTGATTATGCCTATATAGAAGGAGGCGCAGCCAGAGTGGCTGTTCAGACTGCGGTTGAGCTGTCGAAGCGAAGTAATTTGAAGGTTTATTTTTTTGCGGGCTGTGGTGAACCATGCCAGGAGTTAGTTCAAAGTTCTGTACAGGTGATTTCGCTGGGAATGTATGATCTGCTCGGAAATCCAAGCAAATTAGATGCTATGAAAAAAGGAATTTATAATCGGAAAGCTGGAAAATTGCTGGAAGATTTATTAAATACTTTGAAAGAAAATGAAACAATTATCCATGTGCATACATGGACAAAAGTGTTATCCAGTGCAATCTATGCTATTGCGGATAAAAAAAATATACCAGTATTTTTGACTGTGCATGATTATTTTCTTACATGTCCAAATGGAGGCTGCTACGATTATGTAAAAAATGAAATCTGTGAGAGGAAGCCAATGTCTTTAAATTGTGTTGTTTGCAATTGTGATTCCAGACATTATTATTATAAAGTCTGGAGATGCATGAGGCAGTTCAGGCAGAATCGGGTTATGCGAAATTGCAAAAATATTCGGTATATATTTATATCTGAATTTGAAAAAAAGCAATTGGTGAGACGTTTTGGCGAACCTAAGTGGCAGTTTATGCTAAAAAACCCAAGTACATTTTCAGAAAGAAAACGAGTATTGGCAGAAAAGAATGAGATATATCTGTACATTGGGCGAGTATCTGAAGAAAAAGGAGTACCACTTTTCTGTGAGGCAGTAGAAAATGCGGGAGTAAAAGCAGTTGTAGTTGGAGATGGCGGATTAAAAAAAGATTTGGAAAAAAAGTATCCAGACATTATGTTTACAGGCTGGCTGGAAAAAGCACAGATAGATCAATGGATTGAAAAAAGCAGATGTCTGATATTTCCGTCAAGATGGTATGAGGGATCACCACTTACGGTACCGGAAGTTCAAGCTTATGGTATTCCATGTATCGTGACAGACTGCAGTGCGGCAGTTGATAATATTGTGACAGAAAAAAATGGTTTGATTGTAAAAGCAGATGGAAAAGAAATGTGCAGCGCAATTGCCAAGATGGCGAATGATGAAATTGTAGCGAAGATGTCATATAATACATTTGAATTGTTCGATGAAAAAAGTTATTCAAATGATGTATACATTAAAAATCTGCTGCAGATCTATGAAAAGGGAGTCTAGAAATGAAAATTTCGGTCATTATCGTAGCTTATAAAAGTGGAGACATTCTTGTGAAATGTCTGGATTCTATTGCAAAATACAATGATATTGAAGATGAGTTGGAAGTGATTGTGGTAGACAATAGTCCGGAAGATGAAAGAATAGAACGAGATTTAGCAAAATCACAATATAAAAATTATCGATATATTCCATCGGACAATCGAGGATTTGGTGCCGGCAATAATCAGGGAGTAGATATATCAACCGGGGAAATCCTTGCATTTTTGAATCCGGATATTATTTTAATTGAACCAATATTTAAAAAAGTCTGGGAGAAATTCCAGAAGGAAAAAGATCTGATGCTCATGGGAGGGAAACTTTTGTTTGAAGATCTAAAACCGGGCTTTTCATTTTACTTTGATTACAAGCCTTCTGTAATAAAAAAATGGTCATTAAAATTATGGAATCGGAAAGACCGTTATGATGAAAAGAACATGTATATTGCTGGGGCAGATTTGTTTGTAAGACGAGATGCTTTTTATGAGGCGGGAAAATTTGATGAGAATATTTTTATGTATTATGAGGAGCCGGATTTGATTCGAAGACTTCGAAAGGTGCAAAAAGATTGTAAGATTGTGTATGAACCGGGAATTCGAATGATTCATCTGGAAAAGAAGAGTACGCCGATGTCTATGAATATGATTGGGCACGAAATGGATTCTTGTATTTATTATGGAAAAAAATATGGACTGGATTATAAGAAGAAGATTCGTTTTGAATACAGATATTATAAACTAAAAAGGATGGTTTATAAGGTATTGAAGAATCAAAAAGCAGAGCGTATGAATGAAATTATTCAATATCTGAATGAAAATTATATAAAAATATTACGTAAATATTAAAGAAATGTTAAGAATTATGCATCTGATTAGGGTTGTAGACAATTTAAAGATATAGTATAATTTGTAGAATAAAGAGCTATATTTTGAAAAGTCAGGTGAAAATTGTGATTAAAGATAATCAAAAGTTATTTAATAGATTACATGTGTTGATAGATGCACTTATTATTATATTTTCTTATGGAGCAGCGTGGTTTATCCGTTTTAAAAGTGGATTATTCGCGCTGTCTTCATGGTATCTTTCTTTGAACCAATATATGAAAGTGCTGGTGTTTGTAGTACCTATCTATTTGATTCTATATTATGCGTTTCAATTGTATACTCCAAAGCGTGGACAGGGAAGAAGAATTGAAGCGTGGCATATCGTACAGGCTAATATTATTGGTCTCTTAGTATTTATTCTAATACTTTATCTCGCAAAAATGACAGATTATTCCAGAAAGATGTTGTTTGTATTTTTCTGTGTAAATGTAGTTGCTGAGATAGGGTTTAGAAATGTGTTACGATGGATTCTCAGAAAGTATAGAAAGCAGGGATATAATCAGAAACATATCTTGTTGGTCGGATATAGCCGTGCAGCAGAAGGATATCTGGATCGCGTGGTAACACATCCAGAATGGGGATATATTGTAAAAGGAATATTGGCAGATAATAAGCCTGAAGGAGAGGAATATCGAGGAATAAAGATTCTTGGCGGAACAGATAAACTGGCAGAAATTCTTCCGCAGAACCAATTGGATGAGATTGTAATTACGCTTGGACTGGCTGAGTATCATAAACTGGGACGGATTGTTAATATGTGCGAAAAGTCTGGTGTGCATACGAAATTTGTTCCGGATTATAATAATATTATTCCGACAAAACCGTACACCGAAGATTTGATGGGAATGCCGGTCATAAATATTCGACGGGTACCTTTGAATAATATGTTAAACGCAGTGGCAAAGCGTTGTGTGGATATTTTTGGAGCATTGGTTGCGATTATATTGTTTTCGCCGGTAATGCTTGTTACTTCAATCATTATTAAAGTAACTTCACCGGGACCACTTATTTTTAAACAGGAAAGAATTGGAAAGCATAATCGTCCGTTTTATATGTATAAGTTCCGTTCTATGGTTGTTCAGGATGAAAAAGATGAAAAAAAAGGCTGGACGACGAAAAATGATCCACGCGTGACACCAATTGGAAGATTTATTCGTAAGACAAGTATTGATGAATTGCCACAGCTTTTTAATATATTAATAGGAGACATGAGTCTTGTCGGACCAAGACCGGAAAGACCGCAATTTGTTGAAAAATTCAAAGAGGAAATCCCAAGATATATGATTAAGCATCAGGTAAGACCTGGACTTACAGGTTGGGCGCAGGTGAATGGATACAGGGGAGATACATCTATTCAGAAGCGTATAGAATTTGATCTTTATTATATTGAAAACTGGACAATGGGATTTGATTTTAAAATTATTTTCCTGACATTTTTTAAAGGCTTTATTAACAGGAACGCATATTAAACAGGAAATGGGAAGACTCGAATAAGGGGAGTGGAAGTATGGATAGAAAGAGATTGAATAAAAGACAGCAAAGATTGGAACGTGAACGCAGGCTTAAAAAGAAACGCAGAAAAAGGATCATCATTATTATGGTTGAATTGTTAATCCTGGCAGGTCTTGGAGTTGTAGCTTATGGAATGTTCGTTATGGATAAGATGGATACGACTACGCTGAACACAGATGATCTTAATATTTATAAGAGTACGGGAGATTATACGAATATTGCATTATTTGGTCTGGATTCCAGAGAAGGCGAGCTGGATGGCGGAGTACAGAGTGACTGTATGATGATAGCCAGTATTAATAATAAGACCAATGAGGTGAAATTAATTTCACTCTATCGAGATACACTTTTGAAGCAGGAAAATGGGAAATATCAGAAAGCTAATTCTGCATACCGTATGGGAGGACCAGCCGAAGCAATTGCGCTTATGAATCGTAATTTAGATCTTGATATTGAAAAATATATCAGCGTCAACTTCAATGCATTGGCAGATATTATAGATGCGTTGGGCGGAATTGATCTTGATTTTACAGAAGATGAAATTAAATATACCAATATGTATTGCGATGAAACTGAAATTGTAGTAGGTCGTGAAACTTCCAGACTTAAAGGAGCAGGAACACATCACGTAGATGGTATTCAGGCAGTAGCGTATACGAGAATTCGATATACAAGCGGAATGGATTTTGAGAGAACACATCGTCAGAGAATTGTATTAGAAAAAATAGTTGAAAAAGCACAGAGTGCAAATGTGATTACATTGAACAAGTTGATTAATGAAATCGTTCCACAGATTTCTACAAATCTGACAACAGGTAATTTCCTGGCGCTTGCATCAAAAGCAACAAATTACAAACTTAGTGAGATGTCTGGATTCCCATTTGAAGTGACAACATGTGACAATGTAAAAGGACACAAAGGGTCTTATGTCGCTCCAGTTGGATTGGCTAAAAATGTAACAGAATTACATCAATTTTTATTTGGAAAAGAAGATTATGATCCTTCTGATGAAGTGAAAGAAGCAAATGATGCAATTATAGAATTGACACGGGTTGATCCGGAAACTTATAAAGAGACTACAGACTTTACTTATAAGAGTGGAGGAGAAGAATCAGACACTTCAGAAAAGCAAAATAGTAAATAAAGGGGAATTTTAAATGCAGGTGGATGTAATTATTCCAACATACAGACCAGGAAGTGAGTTTGGACAATTAATTAGCAAGTTACAAAAGCAGGAATATCCGATTCATAAAATTATCATAATTAATACGGAAGTAGGAGAATTTCCACAAATGCTTGAATCAGAACCATATCAGATTGAAGTTACTCACATCAGACAAGAAGAGTTTGATCATGGGGGAACAAGAAATATGGGAGCTAGTATTTCACAGGCAGATATTGTTCTCTATATGACGCAGGATGCAATCCCAGCAGATAATCGGTTGACTGAAAGATTTGTGGAAGTGTTTAAAAATAATCCGGAGATTGGGATTGCATATGGAAGACAATTGCCAAGAGAGGATTGCAATATAATAGAAAGATATACAAGAAGGTTTAATTACCCGGAAAAAAGCAGAATCAAATCAAAAGTTGATTTGCCACAGCTTGGAATTAAAACATTTTTTTGCTCAGATGTATGTGCAGCTTATCGAAGGAACTATCTTTTGAGTGCAGGAGGATTTGAAGATCCAACTATATTTAATGAAGATATGATTTTTGCCGGAAAGAGGATTTTAGCTGGAGATAAGGTGGCATATGTGGCAGAAGCGAAAGTGATACATTCACATAATTATACGGGAAACCAACAGTTTCATCGTAATTTTGATCTTGCAGTGTCACAGGCACAACATCCGGAAGTGTTTGAAGGAGTTCCGTCAGAAGGAGAAGGAATTCGTATGGTAAAAGCGACTGCAAAATACCTGATCCGGAGCGGACAGCCTTTGGAAATATTGAATTTGATATATCAGTCAGGATGTAAATATATGGGATATTTCTTGGGAAAGCGATATGAAAAATTACCAAAATGGCTCGTATTAAAATGTACATCAAGTCCAAAATACTGGAAAAAATCTTAAGAAACATAATTTCTGTTGAAATTTGTAAAAAAATAGGATATTATTAATCTGTTTAATTCTGTTCAAAGAAAGGAAGTTTCGATGGCTAAGAAAAGAAGAAGTAATCGTAAGGTACATAGAGGTAGAAGAAAAAAAAGAGGATTTTCTACCTGGTCGTTAGGTAAGAAGATTGGTGTGATTGCTGTTAGCATACTATTAGTACTCGTGATTGGTGGAGGAGCAGCGGCAGCGGCTTATGTGACCAGCAAGGTAGACAAGATGGAAGTCCAGAAGCTAGATGTGAATAAGCTGGAAATTAATAAAGAAGTAGAACATAAGACGGGATACTTAAATGTTGCGTTATTTGGAGTGGATTCCAGAGAGGCTTCTTTGGGAAAAGGTACTAGAAGTGATACAATCATGATCGCAAGCCTGAATCAGGAGACTGGAGAAGTAAAGATTAGTTCCGTATATCGTGATACGATTTTGCAACAGTCAGATGGTACATACAATAAAGCGAATGCAGCATATTCCTTTGGAGGAGTAGAAGAGGCAGTTGCATTGTTGAACAAAAATCTGGATTTGAATATTGAACATTATGTTGCAGTGAATTTTAATGCTATGATTGATGTGATTGATACACTCGGTGGTCTGGATATTGAACTTACAGAAGAAGAAGTTAAGTATACGAATATGTATTGTGATGAGACTGCTGTAGTAACAGGACGTCCATTTGAAGAAGACCTGGTTGGTGCTGGAGTGCATCATCTAGATGGTGTTCAGGCTACTTCTTTCTGCCGTATTCGTTACACGAAAGGTGATGACTTTAAGAGAACGGAGCGTCAGCGCTTTGTGATTGAGAAGATTGTAGAAAAATTACAGGCAGCTAATCTTGCAACAATCAATAAAATTGCAGACGACGTATTTGCAGAGGTAGGTACTAACTTTACATTACCGGAAATTCTTTCTTATGCAAAAGATTTTAAAAAGTATACATTGGGAGAAACTACGGGATTCCCATTTAATAAATCAACTGGAACATTAAGTGGAATTGGAAGTTCCGTACTTCCTACTGATTTAGCAGGAGATGTGCAACAGCTTCATCAATTCTTCTTTGGAGATGATGGCTACACCCCATCAGATGTTGTGCTGAGTATTGATGCAGGTGTTAAAAAGAAAGCAACTGATGTTGGTAAAGGTACAACAAAAGATAATGACAGTTATTACGATGACAGCTCCAACAGTTCTTCTAAGGGTTCATCAGGAAGCAGTTCCAATAAATCTTCAGGAACTTCAAGTAGAGGCTCCGGTAGCGGCAATTCCGCTGGCAGTGGAAGCTCCGGTGGCAGTAAATCAGACAGCGGAGCAGGCAGTGGCTCCGGCAACAGTAGTTCAGGCAGTAGCTCCGGTGGCGGAAGTGAATCTGGCGGAAGCGGTTCTGGCGGCAGCAGTTCCGGTGGCGGAAGTGAATCTGGTGGAAGTAGCTCCGGCGGCGGAGAATCTTCCGGTGGTGAAAGTGCAGAATAATGTATAACCATTCTTAAAATACAGAAACTATAGAAAAAAGAGGTAAAGTACATGAAGTTTTTAAAGAAAGTACTGGCTGCAGTTGCCTGTGTATGTGTGCTGGCTACCAGCGTGACACTGACATCCCATGCAGCTGGCGGCAGAATTTCTTTTGCAGATCCGAGTACGGCTGTGGGAGATATGGTAGACGTAAAATGTGTTTTAAAATCCAGCAGTGGATCTCTTGGAAGTTCATCAGTAACACTTTCTTATGATGCCAGTGCATTGAAGTTTAATTCCGGTGATGGAGTGACTGGTGGTGATGGAACCCTGACATACTCAGGAAATGGCGGCTCTTCAGAAGTGTCATTTACCATGACATTCCAGGCACTGAAAGAAGGTTCCACAGAGATTACGGTAGCATCTCAGGATGTGAAATCCAGTTCTGGTTCAGAGGTTAAGTTGACAGAAGGAAAATCTACAGTGACAATCGCTGCCGGAGATCCTTCTAAGATCGTGGATGATACTCAGGCAGCAGAAGGTGCTGACACAGCAGCTAGTGGCGATGTTACAGTTGAGGTGAACGGTACTTCTTATACGCTGAGTGATTTTGTAGAAGCTTCTGTTCCAGCAGGATTTACAAAGACAACAATGAATTATGAGGGCGCTGACCGCCCAATGGCTTATAACGAGACAAATGGTATTTACCTTGCTTATCTGACATCAGCGGATGGTAATTCCAATTTCTTCTTATATGATGATTCAAATGCAACATTTGCACCATATGAAGAGATTGATATTTCCGATACAACAACGATTGTTCTGTTAAGTGATACAAGTGTGAAGCTGCCATCTAATTATGCGCAGACAACACTGACGCTGAACGGACAGGAATTCCCTGTATGGCAGGATAATGACAAAGATGGATTCTATCTGATGTATGCTGTAAACAACAATGGTACGAAGAATTTCTACGAGTATGATTCTCAGGAAAATACGTATCAGAGATGTGATGTAAAGCAGGATACCGGAGCAAGCAATGCTAAGAAAAAGGCAAATGGCTTCTTTGACAAGATGCAGAATGTGATTGACGGACATTTTAAAGTATTTGCGATTATCTTTATTGTTATTTTACTTCTTCTCATTATCCGTTTGATTGTGGTTCGTGTGAAGCTTCGTAACCGTGATATTGAGCTGGATGATCTGTATGATGAGTATGGAATCGACTTAGAAGAGGAAGAACTGGAACCGGCTCCGAAGAAGAAAAATAAAAAGAAAGCTCAGCCAGCTCCGAAAAAAGGCAAAAAGAAAAAAGTCGTAGACGAAGATGATTTTGATGACTACGAAGATGACGAATTTGACGATGATGACGATGATGATGATGACGATCGTTATGATAGCAAGCGTTATGATGACGAAGATGATTATGCAGATGATGACTTTGAAGAAGAGGAATTTGATGAAGTCAGAGAAGCACCGCTTCGTACAGTGAAATTCGATGATTTTAATACCATTACGGATATGTCTTTATATGAAGATGAGAACTTCGAATCATTTGTGATGGATGAGGAAGAAAAGGATGATATGGTAGATGATTTAGATGATCTGCTCAGTGAGCGTCCGAAGGAGAGACGCAGCCATTCTGAGAAGGATGACACATTCCAGGTAGATTATATTGATCTGGATTAATAAGAGTGAAATGAGTAACCAGGGAGGAATGCATAATGTAAGATGCATTCCTCTCTTAATAAATGGAACTTAAAAGGCATAAATGGAGTTTGAAAGGCATAAATGGAGTTTGAAAGGCATAAATGGAGCTTAAAAGGCAGCAGGAGGGATTATGTACGATTATATTATTGTAGGGTCTGGGCTTTATGGAGCAATCTTTGCCCATGAGGCTATGAAGGCAGGAAAGAGCTGCCTCGTTGTAGAGAGGCGTTCGCATATCGGTGGAAACATTTATACAAAAGAGATGGAAGGAATCCAGGTGCATCAGTATGGAGCACATATTTTCCACACAAGTAATAAAGAGGTGTGGGATTACATTGGACAGTTTGCAACATTTAACCGTTATACGAACTGCCCGGTGGCATATTATAAAGGCCAGATGTACAATATGCCGTTCAATATGAATACATTTCATAAGATCTGGGGTGTGATCACACCGGCAGAGGCGAAGGCTAAGATTGAGGAACAGGTGAAGGAATATGGCGTAAAGGAGCCGAAGAACCTGGAAGAGCAGGCAATCAGCCTGGTTGGAAAAGATATTTACGAGATCCTGGTCAAGGGGTACACTGAGAAGCAGTGGGGAAGGCGTGCGACAGAGCTGCCGCCGGAGATCATTAAGAGACTGCCGGTCCGCCTGACTTATGATAACAATTATTTTAATGACCTTTATCAGGGGATTCCGGTGGGAGGCTACACGCAGATCATTGAGAAGATGCTGGAAGGCGCGGAGGTCCGTTTGAATGTGGATTATCTGAAAGAAAAAGAAAATCTTCGCCCACTCGGTAAAAAAGTAGTGTATACTGGACCTGTAGATGCATATTTTGACTATTGTTTTGGTGAATTAGAATATCGTACGGTCCGTTTTGAGACAGAGATTCTGGATACAGACAATTATCAGGGAAATGCGGTGGTCAATTATACAGAGTATGAAGTTCCATATACAAGAATCATTGAGCATAAGCATTTTGAATTTGGAACCCAGGAGAAGACCGTTATTTCCAGAGAGTATCCGGTGACATGGAAGAAAGGGGACGAACCTTATTATCCGGTCAATGATGAGAAGAATACAGCACTTTATGCAAAATACAAAGAGCTGGCAGAGAAGGAAGAGAACGTAATCTTTGGAGGGCGTCTGGGACTTTACCGTTATATGGATATGCATCATGTAGTGGATGCGGCGTTACAGGCTGTAAGAGAAGAAATGAAATAAATGATAACGAGGTTAGAAACCGGGTATCATAAAAGGAAGATAATGAATGTAAAGAAGGAGAAAGTATTATGAAATGGAAGCAGTTTCGTTTAAAAACAACGACACAGGCGGAGGATATTGTGAGCAGTATGTTGGCAGATCTTGGAATTGAAGGTGTGCAGATTGAGGACAAGATTCCGCTTACAGAACAGGATAAGGAGCAGATGTTCGTGGATATTCTGCCGGATATTCCAGATGATGACGGGACAGCATATTTGACATTTTATCTGGATGAGGAAGAAGATGTGGCGCCGGTTCTTATGAACGTGAGAAAAGAACTGGAAGATATGCGCGCATTTCTTGATGTAGGGGAGTGTACTATTGAGGAATCTGAGACGGAAGATGTAGACTGGGTCAACAACTGGAAGCAGTACTTCCATCAATTCTATATAGACGACATTCTTGTAATCCCATCCTGGGAAAAAGTAAAGCCGGAGGACAGCGACAAGATGGTCATTCACATTGATCCAGGGACAGCATTCGGAACAGGTATGCATGAGACGACACAGCTTTGCATCCGGGCGTTGAAAAAATATGTGACATCCGAGACGGAGATTTTAGATGTTGGTTGTGGAAGCGGGATTCTTGGAATGCTGGCGCTTAAGTTCGGGGCAAAGCATTCTCTTGGAACAGATCTTGATCCATGCGCCATTGATGCGACTCACGAGAATATGGAAGTGAATGGGATCCGCAAGGATCAGTATGAGGTCATGATCGGAAACATCATTGACGATAAGGCTGTTCAGGATGCGGTTGGATATGAAAAATATGATATTGTAGCAGCAAATATTCTGGCAGATGTCCTTGTTCCGCTGACGCCGGTCATCATTCATCAGATGAAGCCTGGGGCTGTATATATTACAAGTGGAATTATTGAAGATAAAGAAAATGTTGTAGTAGAAGCTGTGAAGGCTGCCGGGCTGGAAGTTCTGGAAGTGAATCACCAGGGCGAGTGGGTATCTGTTGTAGCAAGAAAGAATGCCTAGAGGAGTAAAGAGAAAATGCAGCATTTTTTTGTAGATGCCTCTCAAGTATCGGAAGAAACAATCCGGATCGAAGGCACTGATGTGAATCATATGAAAAATGTGCTCCGTATGCGAATTGGTGAGGAAGTGACGGTCAGTGACGGTCAGGGAAAAGAATATCTCTGCCAGGTTCGGGATTTTGAAGAGGAGCAGGTGCAGTTGAAAATCGTAGAGACGAAAGCTTCAGATGCGGAACTCCCATCAAAGATCTATCTGTTTCAGGGTCTCCCGAAGCAGGAGAAGATGGAATTGATCGTGCAGAAATGTGTGGAGCTTGGGATTTATGCGGTAGTCCCGGTCTCCATGAAGCGGTGTGTGGTGAAGCTGGATGCGAAAAAAGGGGCGAAGAAAGTGGAGCGTTGGAATACAATTGCAGCCAGCGCAGCCAAACAGTCCGGGCGGGGGATCGTGCCGGAAGTGACGTCTGTGAAGACTTATAAGGAAGCCCTTGAGATGGCAAAAGATTTGGATGTTGTATTGGTGCCTTATGAGTGTGCAGAAGGTATGGACCACACAAAGAAACTGATACAGTCCATAAAGCCGGGACAGTCTGTTGGAATATTTATCGGACCGGAAGGCGGATTTGATCCGGATGAGATTGCGCTTGCATGTGAGACAGGCGGCCAGGTCATAACTCTCGGAAAGCGTATTTTACGGACAGAGACAGCGGGACTTGCGCTATTGTCTGTGCTGATGTTTCAATTGGAGCAAGTTACATATTAAATTGCAAGGACATATATTGATGATAAGAAGAGACAGTGATCAATTGTTATTGGAAAAAAGGAAACAGGAAGTGAGATAGAATGAAGGAAGTATATCTGGACAATTCTGCGACGACCCAGGCATACCCGGAAGTGGGGGATCTGGTCCGTAAGGTATTGTGTGAAGATTATGGAAATCCATCTTCCATGCACCGTAAGGGCGTGGAGGCTGAAAAATATATAAAAGAAGCGAAAGAGACATTTGCAAAGCTTTTAAAGGTGCAGGAGAAAGAAATTTTTTTCACCTCCGGAGGTACGGAAAGTGATAATCTGGCATTGATCGGGGCAGCAAAAGCGAATCGAAGAGCAGGGAATCATCTGATCGCATCCGGAATTGAGCATCCGGCAATCATTAATACGATGCGCTATCTGGAAGAGGAAGGATTTCGTGTTACATTTCTTCCGGTGGACCGCTATGGAAGAATCAGTCTGGATGCACTGAAGGATGCACTCTGTGAAGACACGATCCTTGTATCTGTGATGTATGTGAATAATGAGGTGGGATCCGTACAGCCGATCCAGGAGGCTGCCAGCATGGTAAAAGCGTATAACAAGAACATTTTGTTCCATGTGGATGCTGTGCAGGGATTTGGAAAGTATCACATTTACCCGAAGCGCCTGAAGGTGGATATGTGTTCCATCAGCGGACATAAGATTCATGGACCAAAAGGAATCGGAGTGCTTTATATTGATGAACATGTGAAGATAAAACCAATCGTATTTGGCGGTGAACAACAGAAAAATGTCCGTTCCGGTACGGAAAATGTACCTGGAATTGCAGGGATTGGTCTTGCTGCGAAGATGATTTATGAAAATCTGGATGAAAAAGTTGCAGCGATGCGTGCGATGAAGGAGCATTTTATTGAAGGTGTGAAGCAGATCCCGGATACGACCATCCATGGTCTTTATGATGAGACCAGTGCGCCACACATTATCAGTGTTGGATTTGCGGGAATCCGAAGCGAGGTTCTTCTGCATGCGCTGGAAGATAAAGGCATCTATGTATCCAGTGGTTCTGCATGTGCTTCCAACCATCCGCAGATCAGTGGCGTGTTAAAAGGAATCGGAGCCGGTCAGCAGTTTTTGGATGCAACGCTTAGATTCAGTCTTTCTGAGTTTAATACGATGGAAGAGATTGACTATACATTAGATACTCTGTATAATATAGTACCGATGCTTAGAAAATATACCAGACATTAGAGATAAATGAGGAGAAGATCGATGAGATTTCATACATTTTTATTGAAATACGGGGAGATTGGTATCAAAGGAAAGAACCGTTATCTTTTTGAAGATGCTCTTGTAAGACAGGTGCGTTATGCGTTAAAGGATGTAGACGGGAACTTTGATGTCCACAAATCCCAGGCAAGAATCTATGTGGACTGTGAGGGTGATTATGATTACGAGGATACGGTGGAACATTTGAAAAGAGTGTTCGGACTGGTCGGAATCTGCCCGGTTGTCCGTATGGAGGATAAAGGTTTCGAGGAATTGAAAAAAGACGTGGTAGCTTATATGGCAGAGATGTATCCGGACCGTAACTTTACATTTAAGGTAGAGTCACGCCGTGCCAGAAAGTCATATCCGAAGAACTCTATGGAAATAAGTCGTGACCTTGGAGAGGCGATTCTCTATGCGTTCCCGGAGATCAAAGTAGACGTACATCACCCGGATGTACTGGTAAATGTAGAAGTGAGAAATGAAATCTATGTTTATTCTGAGATTATTCCAGGAGCAGGCGGAATGCCGGTGGGAACTAATGGAAACGCTATGCTTCTGTTATCCGGCGGAATTGACAGTCCGGTCGCAGGTTATATGGTATCCAAACGAGGAGTTGGTCTTGAGGCAACTTATTTCCATGCGCCGCCGTACACAAGTGAGCGTGCAAAGCAAAAAGTTGTTGATCTTGCGAAGATTGTGGCAAGATATTCCGGACCGATCAAATTACATGTTGTGAACTTTACAGATATTCAGTTGTATATTTATGACAAATGCCCGCATGACGAGCTGACTATTATTATGCGCCGCTATATGATGCGTATTGCGGAAGAATTCGCAAGACGTGATGGATGCCTTGGACTGGTGACGGGAGAGAGTATCGGACAGGTGGCAAGTCAGACTATGCAGAGCCTGGCTGCAACGAATGATGTATGTACGATGCCGGTATATCGTCCGCTGATTGGATTTGATAAGCAGGACATTGTAGATGTGGCAGAGAAGATCGATACTTACGAGACCTCCATTCTTCCATTTGAGGATTGCTGTACCATTTTCGTGGCAAAGCATCCGGTCACAAAGCCGAATATCGAGGTTATCCGCCGTTCTGAGGAGAATCTGGCAGAGAAGATCGATGAACTTATGCAGACAGCGTTAGATACAGCAGAGATTATTGAAGTGAAATAGAAAAAGCGAAATAGAAAGGGGCAGCCCTTCGAAAGGAAGAACTGCCCTGTTATCTTTGATGCTTTGTTTTTGATATATGCTTTTTGGCCTGAATCCTACTTAGGATCTTCGCTTACAATATAAGGCTTGATCGCTTCAAGAATAGGACCCATCTCAGAATCTGTTGCGTGGATATTCAGAGTTGTTGGCTCATTCAGATCCAGGCTGAAGATTCCCATAACAGACTTAGCGTCTACGATATATCTTCCGGAAACAAGATCAAAGTCGTTGTCGAATTGTTCAAGCTCGTGAGAAAAAGAGTTCACCTTTTGGATTGAATTTAAATAAACCTGTACAGTTTTCATTGTACGTTACCTCCTTATTTATCATACTTCTATCATCTCTATCTTAAAAGTATGACAGATAAAAGTCAAGAAACAAATTACCAAATATTTTGAAAGGAATGTGTAAAATGAAAAAGAAAGCTGCGCTCCATAATCTGGGCTGCAAAGTAAATGCATATGAGACAGAGGCTATGCAGGAGCTTCTGGAGCAGAATGGATATGAGATCGTGCCATTTAAAGAAGGGGCAGATGTCTATATTATCAATACATGTACAGTTACCAATGTTGCAGACCGCAAATCCCGGCAGATGCTTCATAAAGCACGGAAAATGAACCCGGATGCGGTAGTTGTGGCGACAGGCTGTTATGTGCAGGCAAGAGGAGAAGATATCGACCCTTGTGTGGACATCGTAGTTGGAAATAATAAAAAGAAAGACCTGATCGCGATTCTGGACGAGTATTATAATGCTCAGCATAAAGTAAAAAAAGAGCTGCTTGATATCAACCATGAGAAAGAATATGAGGAGATGCAGGTCACTCATACAGCAGAGCATACCCGTGCGTATATCAAAGTCCAGGATGGGTGCAATCAGTTCTGTTCTTACTGCATCATTCCGTATGCGAGAGGACGTGTCAGAAGCCGTAACCTGGAACATGTATTAGAAGAGGTGCGGACACTGGCTGCTTCCGGATATAAAGAAGTTGTGCTGACAGGAATCCATCTGAGTTCTTATGGAATTGATACCGGGGAGAGCCTTCTGGAACTGATCCAGAAAGTACATGAAATTGACGGCATTAAAAGAATCCGGCTTGGATCTCTGGAGCCGAGGATCATTACAGAAGAATTTGCTTCCAGTATTGCTGTACTTCCGAAGATGTGTCCGCATTTTCATCTGTCATTACAGAGTGGCTGCAATGCGACCTTGAAGCGTATGAATCGTCGTTACAGTGCAGAAGAATATATGGAAAAATGTGATCTTTTACGGAAATATTTCCACAATCCGGCACTGACAACAGATGTAATCGTAGGATTTCCTGGGGAGACACAGGAAGAGTTTGCCGAGTCCATGGATTTTGTAGACCGCGTGAATTTCTATGAGACACACATTTTCAAATATTCCAGAAGAGCAGGAACGAAAGCAGCCGTGATGCCGGATCAGGTTCCGGAGGAAATAAAAAGTGAGCGAAGCGCGAAAATGATTGAGCTTGGCCATAGAAAACAGAAAGCTTATGAGGAAAGACTCCTTGGAACGACACAGGAAGTGCTGATGGAAGAGGCAGTTGAGACGGAAGACGGCATTTACCAGGTCGGGCATACGAAAGAATATGTTAAAATTGGTTTAAAAACAGAAGAAAATCTATCAAATCAACTGAAAAATGTTAAAATCGAAGATACAAAGCAAATAATTCATTGAATTTTGACAAATGATAGGTTAGAATAAGATTGAAGAAATGTAATTATGAAGATGTGAGAATAATTACAAAGTAATGTGAAGGACGTGAGTAGTATGAAAGAATTAAGCAATACGCAATTTTTTCAGGTAGAGAGTGCACCACAGATTCAGGCAAAAGATATTCTTGAAATTGTGTACAAGGCTCTTGTGGAAAAAGGGTATAATCCGGTGAACCAGATCGTAGGTTATATTATGTCAGGTGATCCGACTTATATTACCAGTTACAATGGTGCCCGCAGTCTGATTATGAAGATGGAACGGGATGAGCTGGTTGAAGAGATGTTCAAGACGTATATTGAGCATAATAAGTGGGGATAATATATATGAGGATTATGGGACTGGACTACGGCTCGCGTACAGTCGGGGTGGCTGTCAGTGATCCTTTGGGGATAACTGCGCAGGCTGTAGAGACTATATGCCGTAAGGACGAGAACAAACTTCGGAAGACATGTGCCCGCATCGAGGAACTGGTGGCAGAGTATGAAGTTGAGAAGATTGTGCTCGGACTTCCGAAGCATATGAACAATGATATTGGAGATCGGGCGGAAAAATCTATGCAATTTGGTGAGATGATCGGACGACGGACCGGCCTTGAGGTCGTGATGTGGGATGAGCGTCTGACTACTGTTTCGGCAGAGCGGACTTTAATCGAGAATAAGGTAAGAAGAGAAGACCGCAAGAAGTATATTGACCAGATTGCGGCTGTTTTTATATTGCAGGGATACCTGGACTCCGCACACCTGAATAAAGAAGGGTAGAAGATTTATGGAAAAGATTACATTTGCGTCTGCAGATTCACAGGAAAATGAAGAGTTTTTTGTGTTGGAGCAGACAAAGTTAAATGGAGTATCTTATATTCTTGTCACGGATTCGGAAGAAGACGATGCAGAATGTTGGATTTTAAAAGACACGTCACCGGAGGAATCATCCGAGGCAATCTATGAGTTTGTGGAAGATGAAAAAGAACTGAATGGGATAATGGGAGTTTTTGAAGAACTTCTGGAAGATGTGGAAATTGAAAGGTAATGAATTATGTCAGTCAGTCAGGAGAGTTTTAAGAAAAAGTTAAAAGAAAAAGGGCTTAAAGTGACGAATCAGAGACTGCTTGTACTGCAGGTTCTTGCAGAGAATAAGGACAGACATCTGACTGCTGAAGATATCTATGAGCTCGTAAAAGAAGATTACCCGGAGATCGGGCTGGCAACTATTTACCGAACAGTGCAGTTGTTACTGGAAATGCAATTGGTGGATCGTATTAATCTGGATGATGGATGTGTGCGTTATGAGATCGGGGAGACGCTGGATGGCACAGGAAAGCACCATCATCACCATCTGATATGTAAAACATGTGGAAAAGTACTGCCTTTTAAAGACGACCTGTTGGATGAACTGGAGCGGCATATAGAGGAAGAGACAGGATTTCATGTGTTAGACCACGAATTAAAGTTCTACGGACAGTGCAGTGAATGTAGAAAGAAACAGAAATAGACCCTTTGTTACACTGGGGGTCTGTAATTACGTGGAGGTGTAAACTTGAAAAAAGAGAATATTGGAAGTATGCGTATCATTCCACTCGGGGGACTCGAGAAGATCGGAATGAACATTACTGCTTTCGAGTACGAAGACAGTATTATTGTTGTGGATTGCGGATTGGCATTCCCGGAGGACGGTATGCTTGGAATTGACCTTGTTATTCCAGATGTGACATACCTGAAAAACAATATTGAGAAAGTAAAAGGATTTGTTATCACGCATGGTCATGAGGACCATATTGGAGCATTAAGCTACATTTTACGGGAAATCAATATCCCAATCTATGCAACAAAGCTTACGATGGGTATTATAGAGAAGAAGCTGACAGAGCACAATCTGCTTCGCTCAACGAGAAGAAAAGTAGTAAAACATGGACAGTCTATTAACCTTGGACAGTTCAGGATAGAATTTATTAAGACGAACCACAGTATCCAGGATGCAGCAGCACTTGCAATCTATTCCCCGGCAGGAATTGTTGTGCATACAGGAGACTTTAAGGTAGATTATACACCAGTCTTTGGAGATGCTATCGATCTTCAGAGATTTGCAGAGATTGGAAAAAAAGGAGTACTGGCACTTTTGTCAGACAGTACCAATGCAGAACGAAAAGGCTTTACACAGTCTGAACGTACGGTAGGTATTACCTTTGATCATATATTTGCAGAACATCAGAATACAAGAATCATCATTGCGACATTTGCGTCTAATGTAGATCGTGTACAGCAGATCATCAACTCCGCGTGCAAGTATGACCGTAAGGTTGTGGTAGAAGGACGCAGTATGGTGAATATCATTCAGGTAGCACAGGAACTCGGATACTTGAATGTTCCGGAGAACACGATGATCGAGATTGACCAGCTTAAGAATTATCCGCCGGAGAAGACGGTTCTGATTACGACCGGAAGCCAGGGTGAGTCTATGGCGGCTCTTTCCAGAATGGCGGCAGACATTCACAAGAAGGTAACGATCATGCCAGGCGATACAGTTATTTTAAGCTCTAACCCGATCCCTGGAAATGAGAAATCCGTATCCAGAGTTATCAATGAGCTGTCTGAGAAAGGTGCAAATGTTATCTTTCAGGATGCTCATGTATCCGGACATGCGTGCCAGGAAGAATTAAAGCTGATTTATTCACTGGTCAAACCAAAGTATGCAGTACCGGTACATGGTGAGTACCGTCACAGAAAGGCGAATGCGAACCTGGCAAAATCTCTTGGAATTCCAAAAGAGAATGTCTTCATGCTTCATTCCGGAGATGTACTGGAAGTCAGTGAACAAGAGGCAAAAGTCGTAGATAAAGTCCATACGGGAGAGATTCTTGTAGACGGACTTGGTGTCGGTGATGTGGGAAATATCGTACTTCGAGACAGACAGCATCTGGCAGAGGACGGAATTATGATTGTAGTCCTGACGTTAGAGCGCGGAAGCAACCAGCTCCTGGCAGGACCGGATATTGTGTCCCGTGGATTTGTCTATGTTCGTGAGTCAGAAGATCTTATGGAAGAGGCAAGACAAGTCGTAACTGACGCAGTAGAAGATTGCCTGAATCATCAGAGAAATGCTGACTGGAGCAAGATAAAATTAGTGATCCGCGATACAATGAACGAATTTATCTGGAAAAAAACAAAACGTCGTCCGATGATTTTGCCGATTATTATGGATGTATAAAGTGATATTTATTTAAAAGGGGACGTAGTACTTTGAAGAAGTGCTACGTCCCCAATTGCGAAGAGGGGTGTCCCTGATTGAGGAGAGAGGTGGTTGTAAATGATCGTAGATGAGCGGATGGTGACTTATATCCGGTCGCTGGAGGTGCCGGAAAGCGCGGTAATTGAAGCGATTGAGCAGGAAGCTTTAAGAGACCGTGTGCCGATTATCCGGAAGGAAATGCAGAGTTTTCTGAAGGTTCTGCTGATGATCAAAAGACCGATGCGGATTTTGGAAGTAGGAGCTGCAGTTGGTTTTTCGTCAATTCTTATGAGTGAATATATGCCGGAAGGCGGGCATATTACAACAATAGAAAATTATGATAAACGAATTCCGATAGCCCGGACGAATTTTAAACGGGCAGGGAAGGAAGAGCAGATTGATTTGATTGAGGGAGATGCCCTGGAAGTGATGCATGGCCTGGAAGGGCCGTATGACCTGATATTTGTGGATGCGGCAAAAGGGCAGTACATTCATTACCTTCCGGAAGTTATGCGGCTTCTTGGGACAGATGGAGTGCTTGTGTCAGATAATGTGCTGCAGGAAGGTGATATTATTGAATCCAGATTCGCGGTGGAGCGCAGGAACCGGACTATTCACAGCCGTATGCGGGAATATCTCTATGAGTTAAAGCATCATGATCAGTTGCAGACATCGATTATTCCACTGGGAGACGGCGTGGCATTAAGTGTAAAGCGCAGTGATATTTAAATAGTGATAGATATTTAAGCAGTGATATTTAAGAAGAATAGAAAGTTAATAAAAAGAGAAGGAGAAGAGAAGTATGAGTCAGAAACGTCCGGAATTATTAATCCCGGCCAGCAGTCTGGAAGTATTGAAGACTGCGGTTATGTTTGGTGCAGATGCAGTATATATTGGTGGCGAAGCATTTGGGCTTCGTGCGAAAGCAAAGAATTTTTCCATGGAAGATATGAAGAAGGGTGTGGAATTTGCGCATGCACATGGTGTAAAAGTACATGTGACGGTCAATATTCTTGCGCATAATGATGATCTTCCGGGAGTAGAAGAGTATCTGAAAGAATTAAAAGAAGTTGGACCGGATGCGCTTATTATCGCAGATCCCGGTGTGTTTGAGCTGGCAAAGGAAATCTGCCCAGAGATTCAGCGTCACGTCAGCACGCAGGCGAATAACACGAACTATGCGACCTATCAGTTCTGGTGGAAGCAGGGAGCTTCCCGCGTAGTATCTGCCAGAGAATTATCTTTAAGAGAAATCAAAGAAATCCGTGAGAGGATTCCGGCTGAGATGGAGATTGAAAGCTTTATTCACGGAGCAATGTGTATATCATATTCCGGAAGATGTCTGCTTAGTAATTTCTTTACCGGTCGTGACGCAAATCAGGGAGCATGCACGCATCCGTGCCGCTGGAAATATTCCATCGTGGAAGAGACGAGACCGGGAGAGTATATGCCTGTCTATGAAAATGAGCGTGGAACATACATTTTCAACTCAAAAGACTTATGTATGATCGAGCATATTCCGGAAATGATTGATGCCGGAATCGACAGTTTTAAAATTGAAGGGCGTATGAAAACGGCTCTTTATGTTGCAACAGTTGCAAGAACTTATCGCAAAGCGATAGATGACTATCTGGAAGATCCACAGAAATACAGAGATAACATGCCTTGGTATCTGGATCAGATATCTAACTGCACATATCGTCAGTTCACTACAGGATTCTACTTCGGAAAACCAACCGAAGAGAGCCAGATTTATGACAGCAATACTTATGTAAAAGAATATACTTATCTTGGAATTGTAGGAGAAATCTGTGACGGGCGCTGCAAGATTGAGCAACGTAACAAATTCTCAGTCGGTGAGACAATTGAGATTATGAAACCGGATGGAGAAAATGTAGAAGTTACAGTCAAACGGATTATCAACGAAGAAGGTGAAGACCAGGAGAGTGCACCACATTCTAAACAAGTGCTCTATATTGAGTTAGAAGGCGGTCAGGCAAGCCCATATGATATTTTGCGCAGGCAGGAGCCAGAAGTTCAGTAAGGCGGTAAATGAGAACTTGTTGCATAGAATATCATGAATTTCATTTCTTGTGTAATAAAAAAAGATGCGCTGGCGAAGCGCATCTTTTTTAATATGTATCAATGTCAATATCGATGGAGTGCGATACTTACATTCCAGGCTCAAGCTCTGCTTCTGCCATTTCTTCGGCTGCTTCAGATGCTTTCTCGTAAGTTCCGTTTTTCATACGGATGTGTTTGAAAATTGTTCCACCTACAAGTCCTGCAACACTTCCTCCGATAGCTGCGAACAGAAGAGCAAGTAATACATTCTGAACCGGGTTAAATGCAAATGGCGCTAACAGTCCAGGGATTGGAGATGCTGTACCAGGTGCATCGTTCACAATGTGGAATACTGCTGCTGAAATTCCGGCAAATCCACCTCCGAAGAAGTTAGAACCGTAAATCGGAATCGGGTTAGAAGTAACGATTGGAGCCTGTGTTAATGGCTCAAGCATAACGCCGATCACATTACCTTTGTTACCAAGTTTCAGTTTGTGGAATACAAGTCCATTTGTAAAGGATCCACCAAAACATGCGATGGCTGCAATACCCATTGGAAGACCGGTCAGTCCTAACATAGCTGTGAGCGCCATAGAACTAAGCGGCGATGTACAGATCATCTTCATCATTCCACCTAACAGGAATCCCATAACGATTGGAGACTGGTCTGTAGCAGCAGAAATAGTAGCACCAATGTGTGACAGAATCCATGTTACACCAGGATCAACAACTGTTACAATAATACGGGCAACTGGAGCAATTACAAGTGCTCCTGCAATAATGTTAATTCCAACAGGAAGTTTCTTTTCAATAATCGGAGCGATGAATCCGATGACATAACCTGCGATAAATCCAGGAAGGATTCCGAATCCACCAACAGCAACACCGGCTACAACTGCGAATAACGGGTTAGCACCCATTGCAATTGGAACAAGAGTAGCTGCGGCAACGCCGCCCATGCTTCCGGAGATATCTCCAACTTCACGTAAGAATGCAATGCCAATCAGATCACCGGAAATATACTTATGAATTGCTTCAACAAGGAATGTTGCAACGGCTGCGTCTGCCATACCGCCCATTGCAAGAGATCCTTTTGGCATCTTCAGACTGAAAAGAGAGAAGACTGCCAGAGTGACGAGTAGTAAACCTACACCAGATAAAATTGTTACCATACTTTGTACCTCACATTTCTTTGATTTGCTATTTTAATAACATCGCCATGTTTATTGATGAGATTAATATATAAGCATGGTTACAAAAAGTATCAAATGGTGTCAAAATACCATTAAAAATTTAACAAATCGTGATAACTTTGTGCATTATTGACAATAAGAGGCCAATGCGTTCAAAAACTGCTTAATCCTTACATTGCCGTGTTTATCAGTCTTTCCACGTATAAAATCCATTTCCCTGCGAACCTGCTCAAAATTGTATAATGTGCTGGAATAGTCTACAAAAATTTCGTTACTATAATCTTCAAGACCAAGGTGAGCCAGGTTTACAAGGCCATTAAATGCTGTTCTGCGTATGCGCTGCTCCATAGATTTCGGTGTATCACAGAAGCGGCTGCACAGATCGCTAACTGTCAGTGAGTCAGCATTATCCTGGTGGTCGACCAGATATTTGACGATAGAAATGATATCTTTACTGCCAATATCTCCGATAATACCGATTCTTGTAAGGATTGTGCGAAGGGAATTCTCAATCTGCTCACTATTGTCAGGTACAGTCACAGTTGCAGGGCTGGTATCTTCCATAAAAATGTTTTGCATTTTGCGGACCATTCGTTTCATAGATAAGCCATCGGAAACTTTTTTGATGACAGCTTCTACTTCCACACTATTAATTGGTTTCTGGATAAAGAATTCAATCCCGGCTTCATAGGCAGAAGCAATCATATCTTTGGAGGACACTTGAGACAGCATAATATAAGATGCATCTGGTACTATTTTTCGAGCCTGTTTTACAAAGCTGATTCCGTCCATCTCAGGCATGAGCAGATCTACAATTACAATATCCGGTTTAGCTGAAGGAAGATCTTCCAGTGCTTCAGCCGCATTATTAGCACTGCCGCAACATACCCCAAGTCCTCGTTCATTTATAATTAGTTTCAAAATGTTACAAATATTTTTGTCATCGTCTATAAAATAGAAAGACATCATTTTGACATTACCTCCAATTCATTTAAAGGAATGCAGATGGTAAAAACTGTCCGACCCGGAATAGAGGTCAGACCAATTGTTCCATGTAATTCCCCTTCTACAAGATCTTGTACCAGATTCAGCCCAAGTCCCCGGCTGACTTCCCCTGTCTGGAAATTAATCTTGGTTGAGAATCCAGTCTTAAATACTTCTCCTATGTATTCAGCCGGAATTCCCGGGCCGTCATCAGTAACGGTAAAAATAGCCTGCCCATCTTCGATGACCTCTGTGACAGAAAGATTAACTGTGTCAGTCTTCGAAGCTTCCAAAGCATTTACAAAAAGGTTACGGAAGATGGAAAGAAGGGCATAGTGGCTGGAAGTATAGAAATTTTTCTGATATTCATAAGTAAGATTCAGTGTCTTTCCCTGTGATTCCGCCAGATTGGTGATGGAAGATTTTAAAAGGGAGAGCACTTCTTCCAGATACATACCGTCATTTTCCAGTTCCTGTTCCAGTGCTTCGGAAATTCCACGCATGATCAACAGATATTCTTTCTTTATCTCGTGAATATCTTTTGCAGTAGTAAGCGCAGAAGAGGCAAGGGCAGGATCGTCACCTGAGTCACGCAGTGTTTCAAAGAGCCGGTAAGAATTATTCATAGTTTCTTCGATTAATGTAGTATTTTTCTTCATCCAGACAATTTCCCCATTGAGTTTGGAGAAGAGAAGTACCAGTTTCTGATAACGTTCCTCATGTTCTTTCTTAATTAAAAAGATCCGGTATTTTTCAAAGAGCAACATGACAAGCCATGTGAGACAGGAACGCATAACAGCAGCCAGAAAGATTCCGGACTGCATGTGAAGCACAAGGGAACTGAGTTCCAGTCGTACGAGAAGCTCGATAAAGTTTGCTAAATAATCAATCAGAATCAGAGCTCCCAGTGTCAGGTTCCGCTTTTCATGAATAGCAGCCGACAAATGATCAAACCGTCTGATATACAGATGTAGAAGAAGTCCGTAGCAAAGATAGAAAGCTATCTCCGGCATATAGTGAGAAGGACTCGTCCAGTGCCCGTGGGTGATCCAGTAGACGATCATACGCATAGAAAATACACCGATTGCGGATAAAAATGTAACCGGAATCAGTGGGAAATTGGACATTAATAATCCACAAGCGGCCAGAATAACGACTGCAATGGATATTTTAAAGTTTGCTGTGAACCAGTTAATACTGAGCTGCGAAGTTAAAGCAATTGCGAAACTGTAAAATATAGATTTTTTCAATATATCTTTCATAATATATACCACACCCTATACCTAATATAGTACAGGAAAAAAGAAGACTGCGCAAGTATTAAAAATACCCACGCAGTTTTTCAATAGCGCTCTTTTCGATTCTGGATACATAGGAGCGGGAGATGCCAAGAAGCTTTGCAATTTCGCGCTGTGTATATTCTTCTTCGTTATACAGACCATAGCGCATTTTTAAGACCAGACGTTCCCGGGTGGATAATTTAGACTCTACGTGTTGATATAATTTCAAAATATCATCTTTTTCCTCGATTTTCCGGTGGGCCTCCTGATCGTCTGTCTCAATTACATCGAAAAGCTGGATTTCGTTGCCTTCCCGGTCCGTGCCGATTGGTTCATAAAGGGAGACTTCCCGAGAAGTTTTTTTTCTGGCACGCAGATGCATCAGAATTTCATTTTCAATACAGCGTGCAGCGTAAGTTCCGAGACGTACGTTTTTTCCCGGATTAAATGTAACGACTGCTTTGATCAGCCCGATGGTGCCAATGGAAAGCAAATCTTCAGCTTCTTCTACATTTGCCTGATATTTTTTGACAATATGAGCTACGAGCCGGAGATTATGCTCAATCAGGATATGCTTGGCATTTAAGTCGCCCTCGATATATTTTTGCAGGTAATATTGTTCTTCAGAAGCGGTCAGGGGAAGGGGGAAAGATTTCAAGAAATGCACCTCGAGACAGATTTGATATAGTTTATGATGGAAAATGAAAATTTGTGCTTTTCCCATGTGGAAAAGTGTGCTATACTGATGCTACTTCAGACAGGAAATTCTTCCGTCTGCAGGAGATCTGTTGTATCGGGCGGTATCCGCCGGAGAATCCAACGATTTTGATTGAGATTGATTGTTATTAATTGTTACCTGATTATCGAAAAAATCTATGAGTGACTGAACATGAAAATGTGAATAAAAAGTATAGTTCAGTTAGAAATGAGGTGTATGAATGGCATTTAGTTCAATTGCGTCTGCCTGTGTTCAGGGACTTCACATTGAAGTGATCCATGCAGAATCAGATGTCAGTAATGGTCTTCCGATGTTCCATATGGTGGGCTATCTTTCGTCGGAAGTGAAGGAGGCTGCTGAGCGGGTGCGGACTGCAATCCGTAACAGTGGATTTTCGCTTCCACCTAAGAAAATCGTAGTAAATCTGTCGCCGGCAACGGTGAAAAAGAAAGGAGCATCTTATGATCTTCCAATCGCATTATCTGTATTAGAAGCTGTTGGCAATATTCCGGCAAAAGCGCTGGAGAGAGTTCTTGTAGCCGGGGAACTTAGTCTGGACGGGAAAGTACGTGAAGTAGAGGGAGTTCTGCCAATCGTTCTGGAGGCAAAGATGCAGGGATTTCACACATGTATTTTGCCCGAAAAAAATGTAAGAGAAGGGCGTCTTGTTCCGGGAATCCGTATTATAGGTGCCGGGACATTGGAACAATTGTGCCGGGATTTAAATAAGAAGGAAGGGTTAGGGGGAAAAATATCAGAGACGAAAGCAATCACTGAGTTTAAGCAGATATGGGAACCGGAGATGTCATATGATGTGGATTACAGTGATATCTGTGGACAGGATATGGTGAAGCGGGCGGTTGAAGTTGCAGTAGCGGGTGGTCATAATCTGTTGCTTGTAGGTCCGCCGGGAAGCGGAAAATCCATGGTGGCAAAGCGAATCCCGACCATCTTACCGCCGATGCAGTTGGAAGAGAGTATGGAGGTGACAAAGATTTACAGCGTGGCAGGGATGGTAGACCGGGAACATCCGTTGATTACAAAACGTCCATTTCGAAGTGTACATCATACGGTAACGAGAGCAGCACTTATTGGTGGTGGTGTGATACCGAATCCGGGGGAAATCAGTCTTGCACATGGAGGTGTTTTATTTCTAGATGAACTGGCGGAATTCCATAAGCCAGTGCTGGAAGTTTTAAGACAACCTCTGGAGGAACATAAAATCCGGATTTCCAGAAACAGTGGATGTTATGAGTATCCGGCTGATTTTATGTTGATTGCGGCAATGAATCCGTGTCCTTGTGGAAATTATCCGGATTTGAACAAATGTAATTGTACAAAAACGCAGATTCAAAATTATCTGGGTCATGTAAGCCAGCCTTTTTTAGATCGTATGGATTTATGTGTAGAGGCTTCAAGGGTAGAATACGGGGAATTACACAAGACTGGAAAAGAGGAAACATCAGCAGAAATACGTAACCGTGTCTGCACGGCGAGAAAAATCCAGGAGCATCGTTATGAGGGGACTGATATCCGGACAAATTCCGGAATCGGAGTACGGCAGATGGAAGAATTTTGCCAAATTGGAGAAAAAGAAGAAAAACTGATGCGATGTGCATTTTCAACGATGAATCTGACTGCCCGGACTTATCATAAAGTATTGAAAGTCGCCAGAACGATCGCTGATCTGGACGGGGAAGAACAGATTGGATGCAGCCATCTGAAAGAGGCGCTTGGATACCGTATGCTGGATAAAAAATACTGGGGGAGGTAATGTGGGTGATTTATGAATACTGGTTTGCCAGGATGAAAAATATCTCTGATAATAAGAAGAAAAAACTAAGAGAGGCATATGGCTCTGCAAAAGAGATATATTATATAGAAGAAACTCAACTCAGATTACAGAATTTCCTGACAAAAAAGGATATAGAACAGCTGAAAATGGCGAGAAAGCAGAAAGATTTAGAAGAAAAATATTATAATATGGAAGAAAAAGGAATTGATTTTGTACCGTATTTTCAAAAAACATATCCGAAACGGTTGTCGGAGCTTGACGCTGCACCGTATGCGCTTTATGTAAAAGGGAAACTGCCGGAAGAAGACCGGCCTTCGGTAGCGATTATCGGAGCAAGAAGATGTAGTAATTACGGGGAAGGGCAGGCGCTGGAATATGGGAAATGTCTGGCATCAGCCGGGGTACAGATTATCAGTGGTCTTGCACTTGGTATTGACGGGGCCGGACAACGGGGTGCGCTAAATGGAGGCGGAACAACTTATGGCGTGTTAGGCTGCGGAGTGGACATTTGTTATCCGAGAGAAAATATCGGTCTGTATATGGATATTCAGAGAGAAGGAGGGATAATTTCGGAGCAAATACCAGGAGAACCACCTATGTCATATCATTTTCCACTGAGAAATCGTATCATCAGTGGATTGGCAGATGTAGTGCTTGTGATGGAAGCGAAAGAAAAAAGCGGATCTTTGATTACCACAGATATGGCACTGGAACAGGGGAGGGACGTATATGCTCTTCCAGGGCCTGTCACAAGTACTCTCAGTCAGGGGTGCCACAGGCTGATCAGACAAGGTGCGGGCATATTGATCTCGCCGGAAGAATTCCTGAAAGAACTGCAGATTGAGGTTTCTGAAAACTCTACAGAATTATTAAAAAATGAAAAAATGCTTGAAACAACAGAAAAAGTGGTGTATAGTTGTCTCGATTTGTTCCCCAGAAATGTAAGTGAGATTCAGATGAAGACCGGGCTTGATGCACGGATTCTTATGGAGACACTTATGACGCTGGAGATGGAAGGATATATAAAAGAAACGGCAAAGAATTATTATGTCAGAATGTCAGATGTGAGATGAAACATTTGCATTTGAACGAAAATAGTGTACGGGGATTTGCCCGATACAGATAACATGGAGGTTGGATACAGATATGGCACGATATCTCGTGATAGTGGAGTCACCGGCAAAGGTGAAAACAATCAAAAAGTTTCTGGGAAGTAATTATGTGGTGGCTGCGTCAAATGGACATGTCAGAGATCTTCCGAAAAGCCAGCTTGGTGTAGATGTGGAGAATGACTACGAACCGAAGTATATTACGATACGTGGAAAAGGTGAGATCCTTGCAAATCTCAGAAAAGAAGTGAAAAAAGCAGATAAAGTTTATCTCGCAACTGACCCGGACCGCGAAGGAGAGGCGATTTCCTGGCATCTGAGTAAAGCATTGAAACTGGAGGATAAGAAAGTTTATCGTATTAGCTTCAATGAGATCACCAAGAATGCGGTGAAGGCATCTCTTAAGAATCCGCGGGATATCGATATGGATCTGGTGGATGCACAGCAGGCGAGACGTGTGCTGGACCGTGTGGTTGGATACCGCATCAGTCCCCTCCTCTGGGCAAAAGTAAAGAGAGGTTTAAGTGCCGGTCGTGTGCAGTCTGTAGCGCTTCGCATTATAGCAGATCGTGAGGCGGAAATCGATGCATTTATTCCAGAGGAATACTGGACTCTGGATGCAGAGCTGAACGTAAAAGGTGAGAGAAAGCCTCTGATCGCGAAGTTCTACGGAACAGAGAAAGAGAAGATGACGATTGAGTCGAAAGAACACTTGAATAAGATTTTAAAGGAGCTTGATGGTGCGGACTATGAAGTGAGTGAGATCAAAAAAGGAGAGCGTACAAAAAAGGCACCGGTCCCATTTACGACAAGTACACTGCAGCAGGAAGCTTCCAAAGCTTTGAATTTTGCAACCTCCAAGACGATGCGTATTGCGCAGCAGCTTTATGAAGGAGTTGATGTCAAGGGAAGTGGAACCGTGGGTATTATCACATATCTTCGTACGGATTCTACCCGTATTTCCGAAGAGGCAGATGCGAATGTAAGAAGCTATATTGGAGAGCAGTATGGCAGTCAGTATGTGGCAGCAGAAGGCGCCAGGAAAAGTGGCAGTCAGAAGATTCAGGATGCTCATGAGGCAATTCGTCCGACGGATGTTACCCGCACTCCGGCTATGTTGAAGGATTCCTTGTCCCGTGACCAGTTCCGCTTGTATCAGCTGATCTGGAAACGTTTTGTTGCAAGCCGTATGATGCCTGCAGTTTATGAGACCACTTCTGTAAAAATCGCAGCAGGAAAATATCGTTTCAATGTTGCAACATCAAAGATTGCATTTGAAGGATTCCGTCTGATCTATACGGAGGCGGGAGAAGAAAAAGACGAGAAGGGTGTGCTTTTAAAGGGACTGGATGAGAACAGTGAACTTTCTCTGGAACAGTTTGACAGTAAGCAGCATTTTACACAGCCGCCGGCACACTACACAGAGGCGTCTCTTGTAAAGACTTTGGAGGAGCTGGGAATCGGACGCCCAAGTACTTATGCACCGACAATTACATTGATTATAAATAGAAGATACGTTGCGAAGGAAAATAAAAACCTTTATATGACAGAACTTGGAGAAGTTGTTAATAATATAATGATGCATTCATTCCCAAGTATTGTGGATGTCAGTTTTACAGCAAATATGGAAAGTCTTCTGGACGGTGTTGCGGAAGGAAAAGTCAGATGGAAGACGATTATTGAAAATTTCTATCCGGATTTGGACGCAGCCGTGAAAAAAGCGGAAGAAGAACTGGAAGAGGTAAAAATCGAGGACGAAGTAACGGATGTAATCTGTGAAGAATGTGGCAGAAACATGGTTATCAAATACGGTCCGCATGGAAAATTCCTGGCATGTCCGGGATTCCCGGAATGTCGGAATACAAAGCCGTATCTGGAAAAGATTGGTGTAAAATGTCCGATGTGCGGAAAAGATGTAGTAATTCGCAAAACGAAGAAGGGAAGACGCTATTACGGGTGTGAAAATAATCCGGAATGTGAGTTCATGTCCTGGCAAAAACCGTCTGAAAAGAAGTGTCCTCAGTGTGGAAATTATATGGTAGAAAAAGGAAATAAACTTCTTTGCAGCAATGAACAATGTGGTTACACTGAAAGTATAAAAAAAGAGAAAGAAAATTAAGGAAATTTATTGAATAAGCGTGAATTGTATGATAATATACACTCATAGATGGAGGAATTGCATATGGGCGTACAATTATTAGATAAAACTAGAAAAATCAACAAATTACTACACAACAATAATTCGAGCAAGGTTGTATTTAATGACATTTGTGATGTCTTGACTGAGATACTGGAGTCAAATGTTCTGGTAGTCAGTAAAAAAGGGAAGGTGCTTGGAAAAAGCCGGTGCCTGAATGTACAGCCGATTGGAGAACTGATTGCCTGTGAGGTTGGCGAGCATATTGATGGTATGTTGAACGAGAGATTGCTTAGTATCTTATCAACAAAGGAGAATGTAAATCTTCAGACACTGGGATTTTCTGCTGAGGCAAGCGGAGGGTATCAGGCAATCATCACGCCAATCAATATTGCAGGAGAGCGTCTCGGAACATTGTTCATTTACAAAGTAGATAAACCGTATGAGATTGATGATATCATTCTCAGCGAGTATGGAACAACAGTTGTAGGACTGGAGATGCTCCGTTCTGTTAACGAAGAAAGTGCAGAGGAGACAAGAAAAGAACACATTGTACAGTCTGCGATCAGTACATTATCTTATTCAGAACTTGAAGCGATCATTCATATTTTTGATGAGCTGGATGGCTCAGAGGGAATTCTGGTTGCAAGTAAGATTGCAGACAGAGTTGGAATCACCCGTTCTGTAATTGTAAATGCTCTGCGCAAGTTTGAAAGTGCAGGCGTGATTGAATCTCGTTCATCAGGAATGAAAGGAACTTATATCAAAGTTGTAAATGATTATGTATTTACAGAACTGGAGCACATCAAGGAAGAAAAGAACAGAGGTTAAACTTTGAAAAATCGGAGGATGGACAACATGTATGAAGAGTGTCCGGCGCTGCTTCAGATGACGCGGACGTTTTTGGAAGATGGAGAAAAAGATGAAATCATTCATCATTGTAAAGTAATCCGGTATGATCCGGAAGAAGAGAACATATACTTAATTGCAGGAAAATCAGATATCACAAGTTTTTTGCTGGATGGAGTATATAGATGTACGATCAATAGTGAAAAAAAAGAAATCTGGTGCCAGGGCGTCATACGTGAAAGATACTGTAATAAAGTCGGAAAAGTCTTAGTATTTCGTGTACAAAACGGCTTTTATGAAAAAAATATAAACAAGATAAAATAAATAAAAGAGTGTTGACAAAAGAGAAAGAGAGTGCTATTTTATACCTAGAGTTTTTAATAGCACTCTCTTTTTATGAGTGCTAACAACATAAAAGAGATGTTAAAGCAAGGAGGAATAAATATGAAATTAGTACCATTAGGAGACAGAGTCGTATTGAAACAGATCGTGGCTGAGGAGACTACAAAGTCAGGAATCGTATTACCTGGACAGTCTAAAGAAAAACCACAGCAGGCAGAAGTTGTGGCAGTCGGACCAGGCGGAACTGTTGATGGAAAAGAAGTGAAGATGAACGTAACAGTAGGACAGCAGGTTATCTATTCTAAATATGCAGGAACATCTGTTGAGATTGAAGACGAAGAATATATTGTTGTGAAACAGGATGATATTTTAGCAATCATCGAATAAGGAATGTTTGTTAATTTTAAATATTTTGTGTGAAATCAGTAAAGTCTAATTTAGGAGGCAGTTTAATCATGGCAAAGGAAATTAAATACGGAGCAGAAGCAAGAGCAGCCCTGGAAGCAGGAGTAAATCAGTTAGCAGATACAGTAAGAGTGACACTTGGACCAAAAGGACGTAACGTAGTACTTGACAAATCATTTGGTGCACCACTGATTACAAATGATGGTGTTACAATCGCAAAAGAAATCGAGTTAGAAGATCCATTTGAGAATATGGGAGCTCAGATCATCAAAGAAGTTGCATCTAAAACAAATGATGTAGCAGGAGATGGTACAACAACAGCTACTGTACTTGCACAGGCTATGGTACATGAAGGAATGAAGAACCTGGCAGCAGGTGCTAACCCGATCATTCTCCGTAAAGGAATGCAGAAAGCTACAGATGCAGCCGTTGAGGCAATTAAGAATATGTCCAGCAAAGTTAACGGTAAAGACCAGATTGCTAAGGTTGCAGCTATTTCAGCAGCAAACGAGGAAGTAGGCCAGATGGTAGCAGATGCTATGGAGAAGGTTTCTAACGATGGTGTTATCACAATCGAAGAATCTAAGACAATGAAAACAGAGCTTGACCTTGTAGAAGGAATGCAGTTCGATCGTGGATACATTTCTGCATATATGGCAACAGATATGGATAAGATGGAAGCTAATCTGGAGGATCCATATATTCTGATCACAGATAAGAAAATCAGCAACATTCAGGAAATCCTTCCAGTACTTGAGCAGATCGTTCAGTCAGGATCCAGACTCCTGATCATTGCAGAGGATGTTGAGGGTGAAGCTCTTACAACCCTGATCGTAAATAAACTGCGTGGAACATTCAATGTTGTTGCTGTAAAAGCACCTGGATATGGTGACAGAAGAAAAGAGATGCTCAAAGACATCGCTATTCTGACAGGCGGACAGGTAATTTCCGAGGAGCTTGGATTAGAGCTGAAAGATACTACTATGGATCAGCTTGGACGTGCAAAATCAGTCAAAGTACAGAAAGAGAATACAGTTATCGTAGATGGCTGTGGAGACAAAGATTCCATCCAGGCAAGAGTTGCTCAGATCAAAGCTCAGATTGAGGATACAACATCTGAATTCGATAAAGAAAAACTTCAGGAGAGACTTGCAAAACTGGCAGGCGGAGTTGCAGTAATCCGTGTCGGAGCAGCAACAGAAGTTGAGATGAAAGAAGCAAAACTTCGTATGGAAGATGCTCTGGCAGCAACAAGAGCAGCAGTAGAAGAAGGAATTATCTCTGGTGGCGGTTCTGCATATATCCATGCAGCAAAAGAAGTAGCAAAATATGCTGCAACACTGGAAGGTGATGAAAAGACAGGAGCTAATGTAGTTCTCAAAGCACTGGAGGCTCCATTATTCCACATTGCTGCAAATGCAGGACTGGAAGGCTCTGTTATTATCAATAAAGTATCTGAGTCTGAACCGGGCGTAGGATTTAACGCATTGACAGAAGAGTATGTAGATATGGTAGAGGCAGGAATCCTTGATCCGGCTAAAGTAACAAGAAGTGCACTTCAGAACGCAACAAGTGTAGCATCTACGCTTCTGACAACAGAGTCTTGTGTAGCGAACATCAAAGAAGATACTCCGGCAATGCCAGCAGGCGGCGGAGCAGGCATGGGAATGATGTAAGAATAGTGTATTAGCAATTCTAATAATCATAGATTAGTATTATGAAAACTCCCCCTTTAGGGAGTTTTCTTTTTAATACAATTTGTGGTAAAATAGAGAAAATGGTTGACAAATGCCGACTGTTTTTTGTATCATAGCTTTTAAATATTACAAAGGAAAGTGAGGATAATAATCATGGGAAAGATTATTGGAGAAGGTATTACATTTGATGATGTACTTTTAGTACCAGCTTATTCAGAAGTAATTCCGAATCAGGTTGATCTGTCAACATATCTGACAAAGAAGATCCACCTTAACATACCGATGATGAGTGCAGGTATGGATACGGTTACAGAGCATCGTATGGCAATTGCTATGGCTCGTCAGGGAGGAATCGGTATCATTCATAAGAATATGTCTATTGAGGCTCAGGCTGAAGAGGTAGACAGAGTAAAGCGTTCTGAGAATGGTGTTATTACAGATCCATTTTATCTTTCACCGGATCATACACTGGCAGATGCTAATGAATTAATGGCTAAATTCCGCATTTCAGGTGTGCCGATCACAGAGAACGGAAAGCTGGTCGGTATTATCACGAACCGCGATCTGAAATTTGAGGAAGATTTCTCAAAGAAGATCAAAGAGTCTATGACTTCTGAGGGGCTCATCACAGCACCGGAAGGAATTACACTGGAGGAAGCAAAACGGATCCTTGCAAAAGCAAGAAAAGAGAAACTTCCAATTGTAGATAAGGATTTTCACTTAAAAGGACTTATTACAATTAAAGATATTGAAAAACAGATCAAATACCCTCTTGCAGCAAAGGATTCACAGGGACGTCTTCTTTGTGGTGCTGCTATTGGTATTACAGCAAACTGTATTGAGAGAGCTCAGGAGCTTGTCAATGCAAAGGTTGATGTTGTTGTTCTTGATTCTGCACACGGACATTCAGCAAATGTTATCCGCACAGTGGATATGATCAAGTCTAAATTCCCGGATCTTCAGGTTATTGCTGGTAACGTTGCAACAGGAGCGGCTACAGAGGATCTGATCAAAGCAGGAGCTGATGCAGTTAAGGTTGGTATCGGACCTGGATCTATCTGTACAACACGTATCATCGCAGGTATCGGTGTGCCTCAGATTTCAGCAGTTATGGATTGCTATGAAGCAGCAGATAAATATGGAATTCCGATTATTGCTGATGGAGGAATCAAGTACTCAGGAGATATGACAAAGGCAATTGCAGCCGGAGCAAATGTATGTATGATGGGAAGTATCTTTGCAGGTTGTGACGAGAGCCCTGGAACATTTGAGTTATATCAGGGAAGAAAATACAAGGTTTACCGTGGTATGGGATCTATCTCCGCTATGGAGAACGGAAGTAAAGACCGTTACTTCCAGACAGATGCCAAGAAACTGGTACCGGAAGGTGTCGAAGGACGTGTCGCTTACAAGGGAAGCGTAGAAGATACTGTATTCCAGTTAATGGGAGGTCTTCGTTCCGGTATGGGTTACTGTGGAGCACCGACAATTGAAGATCTGAAGGAAAAAGGAAGATTTGTCAAGATTTCTTCTGCATCATTAAAAGAGAGTCACCCACATGACATCCACATCACAAAAGAGGCTCCGAACTACAGTGTAGATGAGTAAGATCAGTAATTCACTGGTGAGCTGCTTTTGCATTGAAAGATAGAATTTGTGGCTGAGTGAACAGCAGATAATAAAATTCATAAATTAATAAGAATTCATTCATAAAATGTTTCGCTGGAATATGTAGAATATATATCAGATGAGTGATGACTCCACCTCTATAGGTGGCGGGCAGCAAGAATGCCTGGGGCATTCTTGGATCAGAAAAAGGCGGGGCAAAGAACGTGCAGATGAAGAGAAACAGAAAAAGAAGAACTCTAAGCACGACAAAGAAGAAAAGAAAGACCCAGCGGAATATCCGGCTGGGTTTTCTTATTCTTGGAATTGTGCTAGTGGTCATGTTGATTATAAAAATAAATAATCCGGGATTTTTTTCCAATAAGTATTATGAGGTGGATACGAAAGCAGTGGATGCATCAAAGCCTGATATTGACGTAGAGCTTCTGACACCGAATCCATATTCCAGATCGCAGGAGAAGACAGACAAGATTACAGGGATTGTTATCCACTATACAGCTAATCCTGGAGCAACGGCTATAGGTAACCGGAATTATTTTGAAGGGTTAAAAGACAGCCACGAGACGAAAGCCAGCAGTAATTTCGTGGTGGGACTGAACGGGGAGATCGTGCAGTGCATTCCGACCTGGGAAGTGGCGTATGCATCGAATGACCGGAATTATGATACAGTATCCATCGAATGTTGCCATCCGGATGCGACTGGAAAGTTTAATGATGCGACTTATCGTTCTATGGTCCAACTGACAGCGTGGCTTTGTCTGAAGTTCAACCTGACAGAAGAAGATGTGATCCGCCACTATGATGTGACTGGGAAAATCTGTCCGAAATATTTTGTGGAAAATGAAGGCGCATGGGATCAGTTCCGGAAAGATGTAAAGTCAGCTATGGCGATGAACAAGAATCCGGAATAGAAATGAATAGAAAAAATAAGGCAGTTGCGAAATAAGATAATTGTTGGTATAATACACCCGATAAGACAGAAAAGAAGTGGATAAAGAGGCCACATTTGACACAGGAGTAATATACGATGAATGATTTGGAAATGTACAGAGAGAGTCTGGCGCTTTGTGATGATAAGATTATTGATGCACTTGTTGAAAGAAGTAAAATAGTAGAAAAAATCATGGCATATAAAGAGGAATATGGTATGCCGATTTTACAGCCGCAGCAGGAGGCAAAACAGGCCTTGAGACTGGAAGAAAAGCTGAATGATAATAAGTACAGAGAAGAGATTATGGATATCTTTGAATGTATCCGTATGAACAGCAAGAAGATTCAGGCAAGAAAGTTATTCGATTACAATATTGTAATGATCGGATTTATGGGAGCTGGAAAATCAACAGTGGCAGAGTATTTAAGTACCATGTTTGCCATGGAAGTTGTAGAGATGGATCAGGAAATTGTGAAAGAGGAAGGAATGAGCATTCCGGATATTTTTGCAACTTATGGCGAAGAATATTTCCGTAACTGTGAGACAGAACTCCTAAAGAAAATGCAGAGCCGCAAAAATGTACTCATTTCCTGCGGAGGCGGAGTTGTACTTCGAGAATGCAATGTAGAACAGATGAAGAAGAATGGAAGAGTCGTTCTTCTGACTGCCAGTCCGGAGGAAGTTTATGAGCGCGTGAAAGATTCCGACGACAGACCGGTTCTCGCAGGACGGAAGAATGTAAAAGGTATTGCAGAATTGATGGAGGCACGTCGTGAAAAATATGAGGCAGCCGCCGATATTATTGTCAATACGGATCACAAGACTGTTCTTCAGGTGTGTGAAGAGTTAGTACAGAGACTGACAGAAATGGATGGAGAGTAATGTTTGACAGATTTTTCCCGGATAGATATGTGGCTTCCACATATGTGATTGATTTTGAAAAATTATATGAAGAAGGATATCGTGGCCTGATCTTTGATATTGACAATACACTTGTACCGCATGGAGCACCGGCTGATGCGAGGGCAATCGCACTCTTTGACAGATTAAAAAAGATTGGATTTAAATGTTGTCTCATTTCCAATAATCAGGAGCCGCGTGTAAAGATGTTCAATGAGCCGATTCAAGTAGATTATGTGTACAATGCGCACAAGCCATCAACAAAGAATTACCGGAAGGCTATGGAGATTATGGGGACTGATGAGACAAACAGTGTGTTTATCGGAGATCAGTTATTTACGGATGTCTGGGGCGCAAAAAGAACGGGGATTTCCAATATTCTTGTGAAACCGATTCACCCAAAAGAAGAGATTCAGATTGTGCTGAAGAGATATTTGGAGAAGATTGTGTTGTATTTTTATGCAAGAAGTAAGAAACAGGCGAAAAAATAGTTGAAAAAAGGCACAATCTATTATAAAATGGTAAAAGTGAAAACGTATAAAGTGCCATTCGGGTGCGATTAAGGAGGATATATACAATGGCTGATGCTTATATTGAAAAAGGTACGACGTATGAGATCGACGGAAAGGTATATGAATGTCTGGAATTCTTACATGTAAAACCAGGTAAAGGTTCTGCTTTCGTCCGTACAAAACTGAAAGATGTTATCAACGGTGGTGTTGTTGAGAGAACATTTAACCCATCTAAAGATGTATTAAAGAAAGCATTTATCGAGAGAAAGACAATGCAGTATTCCTATGTTGACGGAAACCTGTATTACTTCATGGACAACGAGACATTCGAGCAGATTCCGGTTGATTCTGAGGATGTTGGAGATAGCCTGAAGTTCGTAAAAGAAGGAACAGACGTAACTCTGAAATCATATCAGGGTAAAGTATTTGCAATTGACCCACCGACAACTGTTGAGCTTCTGATCACGGAGTCTGAGCCGGGCGTAAAAGGTAACACAGCAACAGGTGCTACAAAACCGGCTATCGTTGAGACTGGTGCGCAGGTTATGGTTCCTCTGTTCGTTAATGAGGGAGAGGTCATCAAGATTGATACACGTTCCGGCGAGTATCTTTCAAGAGCATAAGCTTAAGGAAAACATAAGAAAAACAAACGACAAAAGCCTTGCATTTTTTGCAGGGCTTTTTTATAATTCTAATACCATAATATTTGAAACACAGAAACTGCTGCTGTCTGAGGAAAGGAGATATATGGATTATAAGCAGTTTTTAGAGACAGTAGAGAAAAAAGTAAGAGAGAACATGGGGGCACACATCAGAGTCAGCACACGTACCGTGAAGAAGAATAACGGAACCGAGCGGAGCGGACTTCTGATTGAGGATGACAGTACGAATATTTCACCGACCATCTATCTGGAAGAATATTATCAACAGTTCCTTAGCGGCAAAGGAGTTGATAAGATTGCAAAAGAAGTGGCCGATTTGTATGAGGATTTGAAAGTTGACCGGCCGTGGGATGAGCAGAAGCTTGGAGAATACGATAAAATCAAGGAAAAAGTGATTTATCGTCTGATTGGTCGTGAGGCAAATGAAGAACTCCTTCAGGAAGTGCCATATGTGCCATATCTTGATCTGGCAATTATCTTTTGTGTACTTTTTGAAGCAGGAGATTATGGCATGGCGACAATGATGATCCGTAACCGGCATCTGAAACTGTGGCATGTGACAAAAGAGGATATTTATCATCAGGCAAGATATAATACATGGCATGAACTTCCGGGAGAATTTCTGACTATGAGTGATCTGATTGCGGAACTTACAGGAATAAAGGAGAAATGTCCGGAAGAACCTATGTATGTATTGACGAATCAGATCCGCAATTATGGAGCATCAGCAATTCTGTATCCAGACAGACTTGCAGGTATCAGTTTATGTCTTAAAGAGAATTTCTATGTGGTTCCAAGTAGTGTCCATGAGATGATCATAGTGCCGGAGAGTGCTTCGCCGGGACGGAGAATGCTGACAGAGATGTTAAGAGAAGTCAATGAGACACAGGTACCGGACGAAGATATTTTGTCAGATCATGTTTATTATTATGACAGAAAAGAACGGAGATTGCGATTATAAGAAAAGTGAAGAGCAGTCAATGCAAGTAGCGAAAGATAATCTATGATATAGAAGAGTATTATGATTGGTGTATGGGAGCGCCAGCGGTCAAGAATGCCGAAGGCGCTCTTGCTATAATGTTATAAAGATTCGAATTGTGTAGAAAATTATCTCATGTATTTACTTTACTTTGTGAGATAAATGTGTTACTATTACAAAGTCAAATTGACCAGGCACCCGTAGCTCAGGGGATAGAGCACCGCCCTCCGGAGGCGGGAGCGGCGGTTCGAATCCGCCCGGGTGTGTATGAATAACGAGTACTGATGTGTGGAGGAGATCTATGAAGAGAAGGTGGATTGTCCTCCTGCTTCTTTTTATGATGATAGGAGCAGCGGGGTATGGATTTACCAGAGAAGAAGCACAGAAGGTACAAAAGACAAGTTCGTTGAAGATACAGGCTGTTTATCTGGAATGTGAATCGGAAGAGGCAAATCCGCTTTTGGAAGATGCAGTTTTGGAAGTGAATCGGGCAGTGGAAGAACACTTTGCGAAGATGCAGGAAGAGACAGGCTATGTAGAAGCTTATCATAATCTGCATGTGTATACAAAGGAAGGAAAAGATGCGGATACATATGTGACATTTGTGACATACGATATGAAAATCCGAGGGATTTATACAGAAGTACCAGGACTTGCAACATTTTATGCAAAAAAAGAAAAGGACAAGATGCAGGTAATCTCAGATCCAAAAGAGAGTGACGTACAGAGATACATTGCAAGACTTACGAAACACCAGGATGTTCAGAATCTGTTCCGGAAAGTGAATGAGGAGTATAATGGAGCACTTCAGTCCGATGCACTTTTGCGGGAGGCGTTGAGCGAATTGCAGAATGCATATGGAAGTACGGAAGATAACGGTTAAATATTTTAGAAATAGAGAAGTATGCTGTCAGAAGCATGCTTCTTTTTTAAATTTATAGATTTGACAAGATTTCATCACAATTCGAACACATTTAAACGATACAATCTATTACAGAAATGAAGGAAAGGAGATTATTGATATGGAAAATCAATATACTTATTATAAACCAGAACCTGATGACATGAATGGTATGAACGAGGAAACGCCAAAGCCAAAAAAGAACCGAAAGGTGCCAAAACCAGTGAAACTTGTATGCGCCGGAGTTGCATTTGGGCTTGTGGCAAGTGTAACATTCCAGACAGGAAATTATGTGGGAACAAAAGTGTTCGGCACAACAACTACAAACGGTAAGACTGCCAAGACAGCACAGACAGTGGATGGTGCGAAACTAACAACATCATCAAGCAGTACAGGAACTTCCGATGTTGCAACGATTGCAAAGAATGCAATGCCATCTATCGTGTCTATTACGAATATGAGCGTTCAGGAAGTACAGAGTTTCTTCGGAGGAACACAGCAGCAGGAGAGTACAAGTGTCGGATCTGGTATTATTATCGGCCAGACAGATAGCGAACTTCTGATCCTTACAAATAATCATGTAGTGGAAGGCAATGAAAAGCTTACAGTTTCTTTTGTGGATAATGAAAGTGTTGAGGCTAATGTAAAAGGAACTGATTCCACAAAAGATCTTGCAGTTGTGGCTGTCAAAATCAGCGATGTGAAAGATTCTACTATGGATGAGATCGCAGTTGCGACAATGGGAGATTCCAGTAAGCTTGAGGTAGGTGAACAGGTCGTCGCAATCGGTAATGCACTTGGTTATGGACAGTCTGTAACATCAGGTATCGTATCTGCAACGGAGCGGACACTGGACGGTTATGAAGGAGGTACTCTGATTCAGACAGATGCAGCAATCAACCCTGGTAACAGTGGCGGAGCACTTTTGAACTCTAACGGTGAAGTTATTGGAATTAATACCGCAAAAGTTGCAACAGACAGTGTAGAAGGTATGGGCTATGCTATTCCAATTTCTGATGCAAGCGATACGATCCAGAATTTGATGAATCAGGAGACAAAGACAAAAGTGTCTGAGGCAGAACAAGGATATCTTGGAATCCAGGGTGTAGATGTCTCGGATGAAAGTGCCAAGATGTATAATATGCCTACTGGAGTTTATATTTCCGATGTTGTAAAGAATGGTGGAGCCCAGCAGGCAGGTCTAACAAAAGGCAGTGTTATTACAGGACTTGAGGGAACCACAATCAGCGATATGAATTCACTGAAAGAACAGCTTCAGTATTATCGTGTGGGTGATAAAGTCAAGGTAACAGTACAGGTTCCTGGAAATAATGGCGAATATACTGAAAAAACTGTCGAAGTAACACTTGGAAGTAAATCATAAAAATGATATAATTGTCCCCATAGGAGGGACAGGACTATGTATACATTTGATGAAATTGAAAAGACAGACAGCGAAATAGCAGATGCGATCAAGGCAGAGATGGAAAGACAGAACTCACACATCGAGCTGATCGCATCTGAAAACTGGGTAAGTAAAGCAGTCATGGCGGCCATGGGAAGTCCGCTGACGAACAAATATGCAGAGGGGTATCCGGGAAAGAGATATTATGGCGGCTGCCAGTGTGTAGATGTTGTAGAGAATCTTGCCAGAGACAGAGCGAAAGAGTTATTTGGCTGTGAGTATGCAAATGTTCAGCCACATTCAGGAGCACAGGCAAACCTGGCAGTATTTTTTGCAATGCTGGAGCCGGGAGATAAAGTAATGGGAATGAATCTGGATCACGGCGGACATCTGACACACGGCTCACCGGTCAATATTTCTGGAAAATATTTTAATATTGTGTCCTATGGTGTCAATGAAAAAGGCGTGATCGATTATGATAATGTAAGAGAGATTGCTTTGAGAGAAAGACCGAAGTTAATTGTCGCAGGAGCAAGTGCTTACGCGAGAACAATTGATTTTAAAAAATTCCGTGAGATTGCAGACGAAGCAGGCGCATATCTGATGGTCGATATGGCTCATATTGCAGGTCTTGTTGCAGCAGGACTACATCCAAGCCCGATTCCATATGCTCATGTGACAACGACAACGACTCACAAGACTCTTCGTGGACCAAGAGGAGGTATGATCCTGTGTAACCAGGAGGCAGCAGATAAGTTCAACTTTAACAAAGCTGTATTCCCGGGAATACAAGGCGGACCATTGGAACATGTTATTGCTGGAAAAGCAGTATGCTTCAAAGAGGCATTACAGCCAGAGTTTAAAGAATATCAACAGCAGATTCTGAAAAATGCACAGGCACTCTGCAAAGGATTACAGTCCCGTGGCGTGAAAATCATTTCCGGAGGAACAGACAATCATCTGATGCTTGTAGATCTCCGCGATGAAGAGGTGACGGGAAAAGAGCTGGAGCGTCGTCTTGATGAAGCTCATATTACCTGCAACAAGAATACAATTCCGAACGATCCACGTTCACCATTTGTTACAAGTGGTGTAAGACTCGGAACACCAGCCGTTACAACAAGAGGCATGGTAGAAGAGGATATGGATGTGATTGCGGAAGGTATTGCACTTGTGATTAAGAGTGAGGATAATATTGAAAAAGTACGCGAGATGGTAAAAGGTCTGACTGACAAATATCCATTGATCTAAGAGATAGATAACAGGAGGTATTGATGATGAAGTGTCCAACATGTGGCGGACCATTGAAACCAAGCAAAAAAGATCCGGATTATCTGCTTTGCTATACATGTAAGAAAAAATTTAAAGTTCCACAGCATCAGGCGGAAGATGTGGCTCCGAAAACAGAGCGTATGTCTGTGAAGAAAGAGGCTGGTAGAAGAGATAGTGCGAAAAAAGATAGCGCAAGAAAAGAGAATGTAAAGAAGGAACGTTCTGTAAGAGAACAGAAGTATTCCAATATTCCGCCAAAGGAAGTACGTGATAAGCGGGAACGCGAGATGAAAAAAGCGTATGATGACATGCTTTCTGTTGAGGAAGAGAAGGTGTCTAAAGCACCGATTATTATTCTTGCGATTGCAATTATCGTAGTGGCAGCAGTTATTGTGTATATGTTATTAAAGTAAGATGTAAAAGCTGAAAATTTTCTTTAGGAGTCTTTTCTGAATTTTTTACAGAAGCTGAGAGTGTGGATGATCCACACTCTCATTATTATTTTGCAGGAGACTGCGTATACTTTCGGAAGGTATCGTTGGACATTTTTGGCTAATTGAATTAAGAATTAAGATTTAAGATCAAATTCAGGATTAATTGCATAGAAGTTTTTACTATCCAAGTGATCCTGGATGATTCTGAGACTTTCGCCAAATCTTTGGTAATGTACGATTTCACGTTCTCTAAGAAAACGAATCGGATCGCAGACTTCAGGATCTTTTACAAGCCGTAAAATATTGTCATAAGTCGTTCGTGCTTTTTGCTCTGCTGCAAGGTCTTCATGTAGATCTGTGATAGGATCACCTTTTGACTGAAATGTTGTTGCGCTCCAAGGTGTGCCGCTGGCTGCCTGAGGCCAAAGTGCTAACGTGTGGTCAACATAATATTGGTCGAATCCAGATTCCTTTAATTGTTCAGGTGTCAGGTCGCGGGTAAGTTGGTGCACAATGGCGCAGATCATCTCGAGATGGGCAAGTTCTTCAGTACCTATATCTGTCAGTGTTCCTGTTACTTCCTTATATGGCATCGTGTATCGTTGAGAGAGATATCTCATAGATGCGCCTAATTCTCCATCAGGTCCACCATATTGCGTAAGTATAATCTGTGCGATTTTTGGGTTTGTTTTTGTGATTTTCACCGGATACTGTAATCTTTTTTCATAATTCCACATAGACTAGCACCCTCCTTCCTGCCACGGCCACGGTGTATCAATCCATTTCCACTTATCAGCAGGAGTACACATGGTATCCAGTGTCAATGGGCCATAATACTTTGCATATTCCTGAAGTGCCTGCATTCGTTGATTTTTAAATTCCTCATAAAATTCTAAGGCTTCTGTGTTACATGGGTGAGTGTCCAGAAACAATTTTGTATCATCGCATACAAAACTCACAGTGTTGATCCAGTCCAGAAGCTCTGCTTTGCAAGGTCTGTTATCTGCCATTTTGACAACCTCCTATTCCACGGAAAGGTTTATCCAGATCCTGAAAAATAGTTCCTCTTCGTAATCCTTTTTCAGCCTCATAAATATTTTGCCATTTCGTCCATGGTACATAGGCCATAGTCACAGGCATTTGATCTAATGCTATACCTGCACATAATTCTCGACTGGAATCTGGCTGTCTCATACAGCCTCTGGAATTTCCTGATGAGCGATAACGGTAATTTTGCATTTTCCATATTCCTTTCATAACTGATTGCACTATCATATTATGTTTTAATCTGAAAAACTGTGAATTTACTGTACTCATGAATTATCTGTTGTTTTTGAAAGCGTGTCCCGTTATAATAGAAACGATTGGAGAGTATAAAAAATGACAGAAAGAAAAAAGAAAAAAAGAAATACAAGGAATGTTAAGAGTGCAGACCAGTATTTTGACTACAGTATGTTGGCTGTTCTGATTTTTTTGATTTGTTTTGGATTGGTAATGCTATTTAGTACCAGTTCTTATAGTGCCCTGATAAAACAAGGGGACAGTATGTTCTATTTAAAGCGCCAGTTGATTTTCTGTGTGGTTGGTTTTTTGGGAATGATAATCGTATCAACAATAGATTATCATTACTATATTAAATTGGCGAAACCGTTGTATTTGTTTTCAATCTTTCTGATGGCGTTAGTTAAGACGCCGCTTGGAAAGACGGTCAATGGAGCGAGAAGGTGGTTGAGACTTCCGGGAAATCAGCAGTTCCAGCCGGCAGAGGTTGCAAAAATCGCAGTAATTTTGTTTATACCGGTAGTGATTATTGAACTTGGTAAAGAGGCAAAGACCCTGAATGGTATTTTGAAGACACTGGCTTGGGGTGGATTCAATGCTGCGTGCGTATATATTCTTACAGATAACCTAAGTACAGGTATGATTGTACTTGGAATTACATGTATTCTTATTTTTGTTATGCACCCAAAGACGAAACCGTTTCTGATGCTTGTTGGAGCCGGTGTGGTAGTGGCCTCAGTTGGAGTGTTTGTTTTGTCGAAGACTCTGGAGACAAGTACAAGCTTCCGACTTCGCCGTGTCATTGCATGGCTGCACCCGGAAAAATATGCTTCAGACGGAAGTTATCAGACTTTGCAGGGACTGTACGCAATCGGTTCTGGCGGATTCTTTGGAAAAGGGTTAGGAAACAGTGCTCAGAAAATGATTATTCCAGAGGTGCAAAATGACATGATTTTGTCAGCAATCTGTGAGGAACTGGGAGTGTTTGGTGTTATTATGATCCTTGTGATTTTTGGATTGCTTTTATACAGATTGTTGTTTATTGCCCAGAATGCGCCAGATGTGTATGGTTATATGATTGTAACTGGAATTTTTGCTCATATTGCACTTCAGGTCATATTAAATGTAGCGGTTGTGACTAATGTTATTCCCAATACGGGAATTACATTACCGTTTATCAGTTATGGAGGTACGTCGGTTCTCTTCCTGATGGCAGAAATGGGAATAGCTCTTGGAGTATCAAGAAAAATTAAAATATAAATATTTCTTTTCTTTCTATAATAAATGTGCTATATTACTAATGTAGTAATAGAAACTACATATAATAGAAATGAACACGTGTCTTTGAGATATAGATAAGATACTAAGTCGGGAGGCAAGTATGAGTTATAAAGTGATTGTGGATAGTTGTGGAGAATTAACGCCGGAGATGAAAGCTTCCGGTATTTTTGAGACAGCGTCATTGACAATAGAAGTAGGGGGACACCATATTGTAGATGATGAGACATTTGACCAGAAGCAGTTCTTGCAATACGTGGCAGAAGCAGCAGAATGTCCCAAGTCTTCTTGTCCATCACCGGAAAAATATATGGAAAAGTATGACTGTGATGTGGATCGGGTGTACGCAGTGACATTGTCAGCAGAACTGAGTGGTTCTTATAACAGCGCAGTTCTTGGCATGAATTTGTATCATGAGGAGCACGGCGAGAAGAATATCCATGTTTTTAATTCGTGTTCTGCATCGATTGGAGAGACGTTGATTGCGTTGAAGATCCGTGAATGCGAGGAGCAGGGTATGACATATGAACAGGTCATAGAGACGGTGGAAGCATACATCGAATCCCAGCATACATATTTTGTGCTGGAGACACTGGACACATTGAGAAAGAACGGAAGATTGACAGGAATTAAGGCGCTTGTTGCGACGGCTCTGAATGTTAAGCCGGTCATGGGCGCAACTCCGGAAGGAAACATTTATCAGATCGGACAGGGGCGTGGCATGAAAAAAGCCCTTGGTAAGATGGCAGAAAGTGTGCTGGCTGAGATGTCAGATCCACAGAATAAGATACTTGCAATTTCCCATTGTAACTGTCCGGAACGCGCAGAAGCATTTAAAGAGCTGTTGGTGAAATATGCAACATTTAAAGATGTGATTGTTGTGGATACGGCAGGAATCAGTAGTATGTATGCTAACGACGGCGGTATCATTGTAGTTGTGTAGGATTCGCAGGACTCAGGCTTTACAACTCAGGCTTTGATAGTAAAATCTGGTTGTACAAATGCGTGGGATGTGCTACAATATGAAAAGCGAACATAGACAAGGAGCATTTGAATTATGAGCCAGGCAAAAGTGGATAGATATAAAGAAGAAAAAGCAAACAGAAAGAAAGTCATGCGCAAGGAGAAGATTGCCAACAGACTTCGCAAGTGTGCGGTGGCAGTTGCAGCAGCAGCGCTTGTTGTGTGGATTGGATATTCTGCTTACAATATGTATGAGTCCAGCAGACCGGTGAAAGAAGCGGAAGTGAATTATCAGTCTGTAGATACATTTAATCAGGAGATTGCCACTGCAGCAACAACAGCTGAGTAACAGATAGAGGGTATACAGATAAGAAGTGAAATTGCATATTAGAAGATAAATCAGAGAACTGAAGAAATTCGGTTCTCTTTTTTTGCGCAAAACAGGAAAAAGTGCTTGAAATAGGTGGAAAAGTGTTTTACAATGGTTTCAAGTGGTAGAAAGTGGTGATGAGTGGTACAAAGTGGTGGAGATGTGGAGAAAATATCCGCCATGGGAGAGAAGGTGAGTTTCATGTTGAAAGGAGAGTACAGTCATAATATTGACGCAAAGGGAAGATTGATCATTCCTGCAAAGTTTCGTGACGATCTAGGGGAGAATTTCGTCATAACAAAAGGAATGGAAAATTGCCTTTATGTATATCCGGAAGATGAATGGAACAACTTCGAAAAGAAACTCAATGCATTACCAACCACTACAGATAAGAAAGCCCGCGCTTTTGCCTATTTCTTTCAGGGAAGCGCAGCAGACGGCGAACTTGATAAACAAGGTCGTACTCTGATTCCTTCTGTGCTCAGAACCTATGCAAAACTTGATAAGGAAGTTGTGTTTGTCGGTATGGGGAAGCGTGCCGAGATATGGGACAAGGCCAGATGGGATGAAAAGAATGCTGAAGTGGAGCTTAACATTGAAGAGATTGCATCGGATATGGAAGCAAGCGGGTTCAGTATCTAGAGGGAGAAGATATGGAATTCAAACACAAATCAGTATTACTAAATGAGACAATTGACGGACTGAACATTAAGCCGGACGGAATCTATGTAGATGGAACGCTCGGTGGAGGCGGACATGCATACGAAGTGTGCAGACGTCTCGGAGAAAAGGGGAGTATTGTAGGAATAGACCAGGACGCTGCAGCAATCGAGGCTGCAAGTGCCCGATTAAAAGACTTCGGGGAGAAGGTTACAATAGTCCGGAGCAACTATTGTGATATGAAGTCAAAGCTCCATGAACTGGGAATTGACAAAGTAGATGGGATCGTGCTTGATTTGGGCGTATCATCATATCAGCTTGATACGGCAGAACGGGGATTCTCCTATCGGGAAGATGCACCTCTGGATATGAGAATGGATACACGTCAGAAGATGACGGCCAGAGACATCGTCAATGACTACACAGAAGCAGATCTTTACCGAGTGATTCGCGATTACGGGGAGGACAAGTTCGCGAAGAACATAGCCAAGCACATTGTGCAGGCTCGCGCGGTGAAGCCTGTAGAGACGACAGCGGAATTGTCGGAGATTATCCGTGCATCAATTCCCATGAAGTTTCAGAAAAAGTCTGGACATCCTGCAAAGAGGACGTTTCAGGCAATACGCATCGAGTTGAACAGAGAACTTGATGTGTTACGCGATTCGCTGGACGATATGATCGATCTGCTGAATCCGGGCGGGAGATTATGCATTATTACATTTCATTCGTTGGAGGACCGTATTGTGAAGAGTGCGTTCCGAAAGAATGAAAATCCATGTACCTGTCCACCGGACTTTCCGGTTTGCGTATGTGGGAAAAAATCAAAAGGGAGTATTATAACAAAGAAGCCGATTCTGCCAAGTGAAGAGGAACTTGAGTACAACAGCAGATCTAAGAGTGCGAAGCTTCGTATTTTTGAACATTGCTAAAGTCGGCGGATAGATAATTGAGGTGAGTATTATGACAGCGGGAAGAACCGTGCATACACAAAAGAATAGAGTGAACAGACAGGGACAGTATGTGTATGGCAATGTTGTGACAAAGCCGTCATATGAGCCACAGAGACGAACGAGTGCTCCAAAGAGAAAGAAGAATGTAAGCAGACGGGTCAGCCAAAATCGAAAAAAGGCTCTGGCTATGAACCGTGCTTATGTAACATTTCTTGCGGTGGCAGCAATATTTGCACTGATCCTGTGCGTGAATTATGTGCAGATGCAGTCAAGAATTACAAGTCATTCAAAAGAAGTAAGTTCCTTGCAGAAGGAGCTTGCAGATTTGAAGGAGCAGAACAATACGAAGTATAATTCAGTGATGGATTCTGTAAATTTAGATGAAATCCGAGAGAAAGCTATGAATGAACTTGGTATGGTATATGCGACTTCTGATCAGGTGATTGAATATGAAAGCCCTTCTGGAGATTATGTGAAGCAATACGAAGGAATTCCGGAGGATGGAGTACTTGCCCAGTCTGATAAGAATGCGAAATAGGTGATAGAATGGCAAGAAGACCAAGAAAAAACAAATTTCGAAAAAAATTTACAAAACTTATGCAAAAAAAGCTAGTATTACTCTTCGCGGGGATTGTACTGGCTTTTGCTTTATTGGTAGGAAGAATTACTTATATCAATGCTTTTAACGGGGATAAATATTCTAAAATCGTGCTGGATCAGCAACAGTATCAGAGTAGAACGATTCCATTTAAACGAGGTGATATTGTAGACCGGAATGGCACGAAGCTTGCAACAAGCCAGCGGGTATACAATGTGATTCTGGATGCAAAGGTCATGAACAGTGATGAAAAATATGTTGACCCGACAATTCAGGTGTTGGCAGACTGTTTTGGACTTGATAAAAGTGACGTGGAAGATCAAGTGGAGGAGAATCCGAACAGCCGTTATCTGATTATGAAAAAGGGTGTCAGTTATGAAAAAGCTCAGGAGTTCGAAAAGATAGATGAGGATGATGAGAATTATCCGAATGTCAATGGAATCTGGCTGGAAGAGGATTATGTGAGAACATATCCGTATAATACACTGGCCAGTGATGTGATTGGCTTTACCGTGTCTGGAAATGTGGGAAGTAATGGAATCGAGGCTTCTTATAATTCTATTTTAAATGGTACAGATGGCAGAGAATATGGATATTTGAGCGAAGATTCATCCTATGAAAAGACAGTGAAGGAAGCCCAGAATGGAGATACGGTTGTGTCAACAATTGATCTTCAGGTACAGAGTGTAGTGGAAAAATATATTACACAGTTCAACGAGGAGAACCGTTCCGGTACGACACTTGGAAGTAAGAATACGGCAGTTATGGTTATGAATCCGCAAAATGGAGAGATTCTTGCGGAGGCATCTTATCCGAATTATGATCTTAACAATCCACGTGATCTGACAAAACTACACACAGAAGAAGAACTGGCAGCACTGTCTGATGAGGAGAAAGTCAAAGAACTGAATTCACTTTGGAATAATTTCTGCATCAGCAGTGGATATGAGCCAGGTTCCACATTTAAACCGTTTACCATATCGGAAGGTCTGGATCTTGGAGTGCTGAACGGAGATGAAAGTTATGTCTGCAATGGTGTTCTTCACGTAGGAGACCATGATATTCACTGTAGTAACCGTGATGGACATGGAACACAGTCATTAAAAGTAGCTTTGGAAAATTCCTGTAATGTTGCACTGATGCAGATCGGTTCAGCAATAGGAAAAGAGCAGTTTGTAAGATATCAGCAGTTGTTTGGATTTGGACAGTCTACTGGAATTGATCTTCCGGGAGAAGCAGCAGGACTTTTATACTCACTAGAGGATATGGATTCCTCTACGTTGGCCACCAACGCGTTTGGACAGAACTTTAATGTTACAATGACTCAGCTTGCAGCATCGTTTTGTTCACTGATCAACGGCGGAAATTACTATGAGCCACATGTGGTAAAGCAGATTCAGGATGAAAATGGAAATGTGACGGAAAATAAAGATCCGGTTCTTGTAAGACATACCATTTCTAAGGAGACGAGTGATATTATCAAAGATTATATGCTTGGAGTTGTGGAAGAAGGAACAGCTAAGACTGCGGCAGTAGAAGGTTATGACGTTGGAGGTAAGACTGGAACTGCGGAAAAACTGCCAAGAGGAAATGGAAAGTATCTGGTCTCTTTTATTGGATATGCACCACAGGAAAATCCACAGGTCATGGTCTACGTTGTGATTGACGAGCCAAATGTGGATAATCAGGCAAACAGTAAACTGGCAACGACAATGGCATCTCAGATTATGACAGAGATATTGCCGTATCTCGGAGTAGAAAAATCTGCAGATGCTAAGGCAGCAGATGCAAAATCATCTGATAGCAGTGCGAGCAGTGACAGCAGTGGTGATACACCAGATGACATGGCAACAGAGTCCGGTGACGGAGAATAGCTATATTTGAAAATTAACAGGAAAAATTAAATATGAAAATGAATAACCTCGGAAGTGTCCTAATAAATTGATAAAAACAGCACTTCTGAGGTTTTTTTGTATTGAGAAATAAAACATATAATAAAAGGAAAATTATGATTGTGTTTTTGGCGGCACTTTTGATGATTTTGGGTCTGATAGGACGAATGGTCTATCTGATGGTTTTTGATGCGGAGTATTATCAGAAAAAGGCGGAAGATCTTCACGAGCGGGAACGAAAGATTAAGGCAGCCAGAGGAGAAATTATCGATACGAATGGTACAGTGCTGGCAACAAACCGGACGGTGTGTACAATTTCGGTCATACATAGCCAGATTAAGGAACCAGAGGTGGTGATAAAAAAACTGAGCAAATGTCTGGGCATGGAGGAAGCGGAAGTTAGAAAGCGGGTGGAGAAGGTGTCTTCCATGGAACGGATTAAGACGAATGTTGATAAGGAGACAGGGGATAAGATACGGGAAATGGAACTTGCCGGAGTGAAAGTGGATGAAGATTTTAAACGGTACTATCCGTATAATGAGCTTGCTTCGAAGGTGATTGGATTTACCGGTGGTGATAATCAGGGAATCATCGGACTGGAAGTGAAATACGAAGATTACCTAAAGGGGAGTAACGGCAGGATTCTGACAACGACAGATGCAAGAGGTATTGAACTGGAGGGTGTAGCTGAAGACCGGGTAGAACCGGTGGCAGGCAAGACACTTCAAATCAGTATGGACTATAATATTCAGATGTACGCCCAACAGATGGCAGAAAAAGTCATGGAAGAAAAACAGGCGGATAAGGTTGCGATTCTTCTTATGAATCCACAAAACGGAGAAATCCTTGCCATGGTAAATGTACCGGAATTTGATCTGAATGAACCATTTACGTTGAATCAGGATCAGGAAATTTCAGAAAAATCAAAAGAAACTTTGAATCAGATGTGGAGAAATGGATGCATCAATGATACATATGAGCCGGGTTCCACTTTTAAAATTATTACGGCGTCAGCCTGTCTGGAAGAAAGGGTGGTATCTCTTTCAGATACATTTTCCTGTCCGGGCTACCGGATCGTGGAAGACCGGAAAATCCGGTGTCACAAAGTAGGGGGACATGGAGCTGAAACATTTGTACAAGGGATACAGAATTCCTGTAATCCGGTATTTATTGACATTGGACTGAGATTGGGAACAGGACGATTCTGTGATTATTTTGAACAGTTCGGGCTTCTTGGAAAGACGGGAGTAGATCTTCCGGGGGAAGCAGCAACGATTATGCATAAGGAAGAAAATATTGGTCAGGTGGAGCTTGCGACCATGAGTTTCGGTCAGTCCTTTCAAGTGACACCGATTCAGATGGCAGCGACCGTGAGTGCTCTGGTCAATGGCGGAAAGCGCGTGACACCACATTTTGGAGTCCGGATACTGGACAAAGATAAAGAGACAGTGCGGGAATTAAAATATGACGATGGAAAGCAAATCGTGTCGGAAGAAACTTCCAGGACGATGCAGGCATTGCTGGAAAGTGTTGTGTCAGAGGGATCCGGGAAAAATGCAAAGATCGAAGGATACCATATTGGTGGAAAGACAGCTACGTCTCAGACACTTCCAAGAAGTGCGAATAAGTATATTTCTTCTTTTATAGGGTTTGCACCGGCTGCCAATCCGCAGATTCTCGGCATGTGTGTCATTTATAACCCACAGGGTGTATACTACGGGGGGACCATCGCAGCTCCGGTGATACGGGATATATTTGACAACATATTCCCGTATCTTGGCATTGAAAAAGACGTCGAAATGCAGTATACTAACTAAAGCAAAATGAACAAAAGAAATGAAGAGGTGTGTTATGGATTATACGATATTTTTACCGGTGATTATTGCATTTGCACTGAGTGCGGTTATGGGGCCTTTGATCATTCCGGTGCTGAGAAGACTGAAAATGGATCAGACAGAACGCGAGGATGGTGTGAAGTCTCATTTGAAAAAAGCAGGAACTCCGACTATGGGAGGAGTTATGATCCTGCTTAGTGTTGTGATCACATCCGTATTTTATATTAAAGACTATCCGAAGATTATCCCAATCTTGTTTCTGACACTTGGATTCGGTCTGATTGGATTTTTAGACGATTATCTGAAAGTTGTTATGAAACGTTCTGATGGTTTATATCCAAAGCAGAAAATGGCACTTCAGATTGTAGTGACAGCAATTTTTGCATTTTATATGGTAAAGTACAGTGGAGTTTCTCTTGCAATGCTGATTCCGTTCTCTGGTGGAAAGTATCTGGATATCGGCTGGCTTGCGATTCCTTTGATGTTCTTTGTCGTGATTGGTACTGTTAACGGAACAAATTTTACAGATGGTCTGGATGGTCTTGCTTCAAGCGTGACTGTTCTGGTAGCAACATTTTTTACAGTTGTTGCAGTTGGAACAAAGAGTGGAATTGAGCCGATAACATGTGCAGTTGTAGGTGCATTGCTTGGGTTTTTATTGTTTAATGTGTATCCGGCAAGTGTGTTTATGGGAGATACAGGATCTCTGGCACTGGGCGGTTTTGTTGCGTCCGCAGCTTATATGCTCCAGATGCCGATTTTTATTGTGATTGTCGGACTCATTTATCTGGTAGAAGTATTATCTGTTATGATTCAGGTAACTTACTTTAAAAAGACAGGTGGAAAGAGATTTTTCAAAATGGCTCCGATTCATCATCATTTTGAATTATGTGGCTGGTCAGAAACAAGAGTCGTCGCTGTATTTTCCATTATTACAGCACTTCTGTGCCTGATCGCACTGATGGCCATGTAATGATGCCAAATCTCAAAAGTCCAAAGCACGGAGCCGAGGCATTACGTGAAGTAGAGAGAAAATATGAAAATACCGAATCGCGAGATTGGGTATGAATGCAGGAGGAAGATAAAATGGTAGTAGCAGGAAAGAAAGTGCTGGTATTCGGTTCTGGAATCAGTGGAATCGGGGCAGTGAAATTACTGGAAGAGAATGGAGCGGATGTGGTGCTCTATGACGGAAATGAAAAACTGACTGAAGCAGACGTGCGCGCAAAGCTTCAGGAAGGAAGCAAAGCCCGGATCATAATCGGTGCTTTTCCAGAGGAACTTCCAAATACGCTGGATCTGGTGATCTTAAGTCCGGGTGTACCGACAGATCTTCCGATTATTTTAAAGATGAAAGAAAAAGAGATTCCGGTTATCGGAGAAGTGGAACTTGCATATACATTTGGTAAGGGAGACGTACTTGCAATTACCGGAACGAATGGCAAGACGACAACAACAACACTTCTCGGTGAGATCATGAAGGCTTACCAGGATGATGTGTTCGTAGTTGGAAATATCGGGAATCCGTATACTGTTGCAGCAGATCTTATGACAGAGCATTCCATTGCCGTGGCAGAGATGAGTAGTTTTCAGCTAGAGAGTATCGTGTCATTCCGCCCAAACGTAAGTGCGATCCTGAATTATACACCGGATCATTTGAACCGGCATCATACGATGGAAGCTTATATTGCTGCTAAGGAGAATATTGCAAGAAATCAGACAGAAGACGATTATTGTGTTCTGAACTATGAAGAGCCGGTTATGCGTAAATTCGCAGAGACATTAAAGTGTCATGTTCTGTTCTTCAGCAGTCAGCATAAGCTGGAAAAAGGTATTTATCTGGATAACGATAAAATTATTTACAAGAATCCGGATGAAGTCGAAGTCTGCCATGTTGACGAACTTCAGATTTTAGGAACGCACAATTATGAAAATGTTATGGCAGCTGTATGCATGGCAGCTGTTTATGGCGTTCCGATGGAGACGATCAGGAAGGCAATTCTTGCATTTAAAGGAGTCGCACATCGTATAGAATATGTGGCTGAGAAAAACGGAGTTGTTTATTACAATGATTCTAAAGGAACGAATCCGGATGCCGCAATTAAGGCAATCCAGGCAATGCGCCGGCCGACAATCCTGTTAGGCGGGGGATACGACAAGGATTCCGAGTATACAGAGTGGATTAACAGTTTTGATGGAAAAGTCAAGAAACTGATCCTGATGGGTGCGACAAAAGAAAAGATTGCGAGAGACTGTGAAAAATGTGATTTTCATGATTATGTGTATGTGGACACATTTGAAGAAGCTATGAATCTTGCAGTGGAGATGGCAGAGCCGGGAGATGCAGTGCTTCTGTCTCCGGCGTGTGCAAGCTGGGGCATGTTCCCGAATTATGAAGTACGTGGAGATAAATTTAAAGAGATTGTAAATTCCTTATAAGGAGTGCGAATGGATTGACACGTATGGCAGCAAGAGGCAGATACGATTATACGCTCCTGACAGTACTGGGAATTCTGGTGCTGTCAGGTCTTATCATTCTGTATAGTACAAGTGCGTATAATGGGGAAGTGAAATTCTGTGACAGTTCCTATTATCTGAAAAAGCAGGTATTTGCGACTTGTCTTGGTTTTCTGGCAATGTTTTTTACTGCACAGCTTGATTATCACAGATTGAAGAACATAGCGTGGCTTTGTTACCTTGTGGCGCTGCTTTTATCGATTGCTGTCATATTTGTGGGCAGGGAGTATAATGGTTCCAAGCGCTGGCTTGCACTTGGTCCACTGTCATTTCAACCATCGGAATTTGCAAAGGTTGCGGTTATTTTATTTCTGGCTTCTTACGTCACACGCAATGTGAAAAAAATGTACCGTATGCGGACATTGATAAAAATCATGATAGTCGTGTTGCCGATAGTAGGATTGGTCGGAGCCAGTAACTTGAGCACAGCAATCATTATTCTGAGTATAGCAGTCGTCTTGATTTTTGTGGCGAGTCCAAAGTACGGGCAGTTTATTTTTCTGGGAGCGGCCGGGGCAGGATTTATGGGAATCTTTCTTGCTTTGGAGAGCTACCGGCTGGAACGGCTTGCAGTCTGGAAGAATCCGGAAGCTTATGAAAAGGGATATCAGACTCTGCAGGGATTGTATGCAATTGGGAGTGGAGGATTATTTGGAAGAGGGCTGGGACAGAGTATTCAAAAGCTTGGCTTTGTACCGGAAGCCCAAAATGATATGATTTTTTCCATCATTTGTGAAGAACTTGGATTATTTGGCGCATGTTTTATTCTGATGCTTTTTCTGCTTCTAATCTGGCGTTTTTTTGTCATTGCAACGCAGGCAAAAGATCTGTTTGGAGCATTGATTGCTTCCGGGGCAATGGCACATATGATGATTCAGGTCATCTTAAATATTGCGGTCGTGACCAATACGATCCCCAATACTGGAATTACGTTGCCATTCATTAGTTATGGTGGAACTTCAGTTGTATTTTTACTGGTAGAAATGGGGCTTGTACTAAGCGTCTCGAAAAATGGAAGTTACTGTGAAGAGGAGATTACAGAATAAGGAGCAGGGGTGAATGAAAAGGGAAGAATACCTGGACGACTATCAAGATCATGCAGAAAGACGTCCGAAAAAGAAAAAAAAGAAGAAAAAACGAAAACATAGAGTTTATGCTTTTTTTGTATTGCTCTTTGCCTTTTTAATTCTTGTATTTGGAATTTTTATTTTGTTTCATGTCCAGAAAGTAGAAGTGAAGGGAAATGATTATTGCAGTACAGAAGAAATTGTAAAATCTGTTCAGAACGATAAATATTCGGTCAATGGGCTGTATGTGCTTGCAAAATATAAACTCGGTTATGGAAAACAGCCGGACTGTTTTGAAAGTATTAAGGTAAGCCTTAAAAATCCGTGGACGCTTAAGATTACGGTTCAGGAGAAGGAAAGAATCGGATATGTAATGGATTCAGATGGAAAGTATTACTATTTTGACCAGGATGGTATGGTCGTAGATGTAGAGGAAGCGCCGGTAGATGGAATTCCGCTTGTAGACGGTATGGATCCGGACGAACTTAAGCTTTACCACAAATTGAAAAAGAAAAGTTCGATTATCTATCAGGAGATACTGGAAGCTACCAGAGAGATGAAAAAGTACGAGTTGTCTGTCACAAAGATTATGTGTCGTTCTGACAGAATTTATGTGTACATCGGGAATGTATGTGTGAGCCTTGGAAATGATGTCACTTCCGTGAAAGTTGCGCAGATTCCTAAGATTCTTGAAAAGCTGGAAGGAAAAGAAGGAACGCTTCATCTGGAAAATTTTTCTGATGAGAGTGACACAGCGACTTTTGATATTGGAGTTTTTCCGGAAGATGCAGGATAAAACAAAAAAAATTGAAAAAGTCATGAAATTCTATTGATATTTTGGACAAAAGTCTATATTATAGAAATATATATGGGTGTATAATGTATAATAAGGATAACAAAGGAGGAGAAACCCTTGCTAGAAATTAAAACCAACGAGTCAGAAGCAGCGGCTAAGATCATAGTTGTAGGAGTCGGCGGTGGCGGTAACAACGCTGTGAACCGAATGATCGACGAGCAGATTGCCGGTGTGGAATTTATTGCAATTAATACAGATAAACAGGCACTTCAGTTAAGTAAGGCTCCGACACTTTTACAGATCGGAGATAAGATTACCAAAGGTCTTGGTGCGGGAGCAAGACCGGAGATTGGTGAGAAAGCTGCAGAGGAAAGTTCCGAAGAGATTGCAGCAGCATTAAAAGGAGCAGACATGGTCTTCGTTACCTGTGGTATGGGTGGCGGAACAGGAACAGGAGCTACACCGGTTGTAGCACGTATTGCCAAGGAACAGGGTTCCCTGACAGTCGGAGTTGTAACAAAACCGTTCCGTTTTGAGTCCAAGACACGTATGAACAATGCTCTTGCAGGAATTGAAAAATTAAAAGAAAGTGTAGACACACTGATCGTCATTCCAAATGATAAGCTTCTTGAGGTTGTTGATAGACGTACAACTATGCCGGAAGCACTTAAGAAGGCTGATGAGGTGTTACAGCAGGGTATTCAGGGTATCACAGACCTGATCAATGTACCATCCTTGATCAACCTGGACTTTGCAGATGTTCAGACTGTTATGACAGACAAGGGAATCGCACATATCGGTATCGGTATGGGACGCGGTGACGATAAAGCGCTTGAGGCAGTAAAACAGGCAGTTGCCAGTCCTCTTCTGGAGACAACAATTGCCGGAGCTTCTCATGTTATCATCAATGTATCTGGAGATATCACTCTTATGGATGCATCAGATGCAGCTGAGTATGTTCAGGATCTTGCCGGAGAAGATGCAAATATTATCTTTGGTGCGATGTATGATGATTCCAAGGCTGATGAGGCTACGATCACAGTTATCGCAACAGGACTTCATAATGTAGGAGGTACAGCTTCCAAATTAAAATCCAGACTGGAGAGCCAGCGCCCGGCAGCAAATGTGGGGCATACGGCTACACATACAGGACATGCTTCTGCATATGACAGACAGCCGGTTCGCCAGCAGGCAGCTCCAAAGCTTGATATGAGTATGGGATCTGTGAACAGAACAGTGGAAGAGCCGGAAGTTCCTAGAAGAACAGTTGGAGGAACATCACCTTCCATGGAGACACCGAGAACTCCGACAAGTCGTGTAAAAGAGCAGTCTATCAAGATTCCGGATTTCTTTAAAAAATAGGAATTCATATTAGAATACAAGATTGAATGAATAAAAGAGTCAAAGAAACGAATAAGTTTCTTTGACTCTTTTTGTATATAATAGGAAATTGCATTTCCTATTATATACAAAAAGCCTCCGGCGGGATGCGCACTGCGGCGTACAATGATGATGTCGCAAACGACTGCCGCAGGCGCCAGAATATGCCAAGGCACATTCTTTATTCATCATTGTAAAAATACATCGACAAAAAATTCGTTCATTTGTGGTAAATACATGAATTATGTCATATAAAATTACATGGCGAAAAAACATGGAAAAAGAAAGGATAATGCGTAAAATCCTGTCGTAATAAACTGAATTGTTTCTTTCATTATCTGACAAAATCTACGTGTGGTCACACGTATAATAAAATCACTCAAAAGTACAAAATCGATTGCGTATACAAGAGGAAGAAGGTGGAACATGCACTATGAGCTGTACATAGATCTGTTTTTTCTTATTAATTTTCTGATGGATTATTTCCTGTTATTAATGGTAGGAAAGATGCTTAAGTGCCGAATCAGACGTCTGCGAATTATTGCGGGAGCAATGGTCGGTGCGTTTCTGACTTGCATATTTGTGGTCTTTTTGCGAGGAAAGATATGGAGGCTTGTGTTGTTTCACGGAGTCATGAATATGTGTCTGTTGAAAACAGGACTTGGGATAAAAGAAAAGCGTACTCTGATAAAAGCATGGATATTGCTGTATGTCAGTGCATTTTTACTGGGCGGTATACTGAATGTATTTCAGCCATACGTTCGTGGAGGTGCAGTGTTTTTAATACTTGCATTTGCAGGATATCATCTTTGTCTTGGAATATGGGATTTGCTGGCTTATTTTCATAAAAATATGGCTGGCTCCTGTAGAGCCAGGCTGTATCAAAACGGAAGAGAATGTGAGATTTATGCCATTATTGACACTGGAAACAGGTTGCGGGATTCGTTGACGGGAAGACCGGTTCATGTAATTACAGGAGAGATAGCCGAAAAACTTGGCTGCACAGATTTTTCAAGTAAACGTGTAATCACCTATCAGAGTATTGGAGAGGAAAATGGTACGATGCCGATCCTTATGCTGGATTGTTTGTGTTGTCAGTGTGAAAAGGAAGAAAAATGGGTGGAAAAACCACTTGTGGCAGTTAGTGAGAGACAGAAGCTTTCCAATGTATATGACATGATCTTGAATCCTGATGATTTATAGCAGGCAGAAGAATAAATCGGACATTGAAAAATGTATTTATAGTCATTGTCGAAGTAAATAGTGGATTTAATATGGAAAGACATCTGTGAAAATGGAAGCTATGAAATGACTGATAAGTAAATAAAAAAGTTAATTTGTAAATGGAGGAATAGATATGTTAATGAAAGCAGTTATGCCCAAAAAGTTTCAGTTAAACGTAATTCCGGATTTTCGGACATTTTTATTTCCGGACGGAGGAGAGATACACTATATCGGAGGGTCAGACATTTTGCCTGCACCGTTAGAAGCAGATGATGAGGCGAGAGCAATCGGTTATCTGGGAAGTGCACATGACGAAGAGGCGAGGAAACTTCTGATAGAACATAATTTGCGCCTGGTCGTTTATATAGCGAAAAAATTTGATAATACTGGTATCGGAGTGGAAGATCTTATTTCCATCGGAACAATTGGATTGATTAAGGCAATTAATACATTTAACCCGACGAAAAATATAAAACTTGCGACCTATGCTTCCCGCTGTATTGAAAACGAGATTTTAATGTATCTGCGACGTAATAATAAAACGAAACTGGAAGTGTCGATCGATGAGCCGCTGAATGTGGACTGGGATGGAAATGAACTCTTGCTGTCAGATATTCTGGGCACGGAGGAGGATACGATTTATAAGGATCTGGAGCAGGAGGCAGAGAGGAAGATTCTGATAAAAGCACTGAATCTGTTGTCAGCAAGAGAACGTTCCATCATACAGATGCGCTTTGGTATCGGAACTGTGGACGGGGAGGAAAAGACGCAAAAAGAGGTGGCAGATCTGCTGGGGATTTCCCAGTCCTACATATCCAGACTTGAGAAAAAAATTATGGTGCGCCTGAGAAAAGAAATGGTGAAGTATTCCTGAAAAAGTGGTAGAATGAAAATAAAAAGGGGATACGTGTATGAAGCTTACTTTTATAGGAGCGGACCACGAAGTGACAGGCAGCTGCCACCTTGTTGAGGCCTGCGGAAAGAACATTCTGGTAGACTGCGGTATGGAGCAGGGGCCAGATCTTTACGAGAACCAGGAAATCCCGGTTGCATCGGGAGATATAGATTATATTCTCCTGACGCATGCACATATCGATCACTCCGGAAAGATTCCGATGCTCTGCAAACAGGGATTTCATGGAGAAATCGTAACAACATTTGCCACATCAGATCTGTGTAATATCATGCTGCGTGACAGTGCCCATATTCAAGAGTTTGAGGCGGAATGGCGGAATCGTAAAGCAAGGCGAAGCGGCGGACCGGAATATGAGCCGCTCTATACAATGGCGGATGCCGATGCAGCGATCAAATTGCTGGCACCGTGTGATTATGATCAAAGAATTACACTGTGTGACGGAATAGATATTCGTTTTACGGATGTAGGGCATCTTCTTGGCTCTGCGGCAATCGAGATGTGGATCACAGAGGGAGACATTTCCAAAAAGATCGTATTTTCCGGAGATGTGGGAAATCTGGATCAGCCGATTATCAAGGATCCAAAGAAAGTGACAGAAGCAGATTATATTTTGATTGAATCTACATATGGAGACCGGGTGCATGGGGATGTAAGACCGGATTATGTCGGAGAGTTTACAAGAATTTTAAAGGAGACTTTTGACCGCGGAGGAAATGTGGTCGTTCCGTCCTTTGCAGTGGGACGTACACAGGAACTTCTGTATTTTATCCGTGAGATCAAGGAGAAAAACTTGCTGCCGGACTATCCGAATTTCGAGGTTTATGTGGATAGCCCGTTGGCAATTGAAGCAACGAACGTATTTAATAAGAATGTAAAATCCTGTTTTGACGAGGATGCACTTGCGATTATTGAGAAAGGAATCAATCCACTTGTTTTTCCGGGCTTAAAAACAACGATTACAAGTGATGAGTCCCGGATGATCAATTTTGATACAAAACCGAAGGTTATCTTATCGGCATCAGGAATGTGTGAGGCAGGACGAATCCGTCACCATTTGAAGCACAACCTGTGGAAAAAAGAAAGTACGATCTGTTTTGTAGGATATCAGGCGGTGGGAACACTGGGGCGAAAGCTGATTGAGGGTGCGGAATGCGTCAAGCTTTTTGGTGAGACAGTCGAAGTCAATGCGAAGATCGAAAGTCTGAAAGGTATCAGCGGACATGCAGACCGGAACGGACTTTTAGACTGGCTGTCAGGATTTGAGAACACACCGCAGCATGTATTCGTAGTTCATGGTGAAGATCAGGTTACGGATACATTTGCAGAAGCAATTACGGAAAAGTTTGGCTGGCCGGCCATGGCACCGTATTCCGGAGGATGTGTGGATCTTGCTACAGGTGAAATCCTGTCCGTTGGAATTAAAGAACCGAAAAAGGCAGTGGAAAAACCAGCACAGATCCGTAAGCAGAATGCATTTTACAGAGTGGTCGCAGCGGCAAAGAGGCTGCTTGATGTGGTATATAAGAATGAAGGACTTGCAAACAAAGAACTGATGAAGTTCGAGAATCAGATTAATAATCTGGCAGACAAGTGGGACAGATAAGAGTGTCAGATTTGGCAAAATAATCAGACCTATAAAGTGGTTTGCATGGCTGGCGGGATAAGATGATGCCGGACGTGTGATGTCAAGGGGCAAAAATTTTTTAATTTCATGACACTTACGAATAAGTAACCTGCATATGGAGAGAATTTCTACTAGACGTAATCAGAAAACATCTGGCAGGAGGTTCGAAAAAATGCAGGGAAAAGTTGAAATATGTGGTGTGAATACGGCAAAGCTTCCTATCCTGAAAGAAGAGGAGAAGGAAGCTTTGTTTGCGCGTATTAAAGCGGGAGATGATGAGGCGAAAGAGGAATATATCAAAGGAAATTTAAGACTGGTTCTAAGTGTAATCAAACGATTTCATTCCAGTAATGAAAACCCCGATGATTTATTTCAGATTGGTTGTATCGGGCTGATTAAGGCAATCAATAATTTTAATACGGAGCTGGACGTCAAATTCAGTACTTATGCAGTGCCTATGATCATTGGAGAAATTCGGCGTTACATGCGGGATAACAGCAGTATACGAGTCAGCCGTTCCCTTCGTGATACCGCATACAAAGCAATTTATGCGAAAGAAAATTATGTGAAACAGAATATGCGAGAGCCTACAGTTCAGGAAATTGCACAGGAGATTGGAATAGCCAAGGAGGACATTGTCTATGCGCTAGATGCCATTCAGGCACCTATGAGCCTCCAGGAGCCAGTGTACAGTGACGGAGGCGACGCACTTTACGTGATGGATCAGATCAGCGATCACAAGAATAAAGAAGAAAAATGGGTCGAAAGCCTGTCGCTACAGGCTGCCATGGAACATTTAAACGAACGGGAAAGATACATTATTTCCCTTCGCTTTTTTGACGGGAGAACCCAGATGGAAGTGGCAAGAGATGTGGGAATCAGCCAGGCACAAGTAAGCCGCCTAGAAAAAAACGCACTTCGCATAATGAGGCAGTATTTGGTGGAAAGTTAAAAAGGGACAGGTGTGAGAAGCACTAAAGCCCGTAAAAACGTAGGTGGGGTAAAAAAAGGGACAGGTTAAAGTCCAATTGGGGACGGGGTTTTTTTGAAAAAACCCCGTCCCCAATTGGTAATTGACATCTCCGACGTCTCATACTATGATATTGGCATGGAGGATTTTTTGGCAATGATTAAGGCATGTATTTTTGATCTTGATGGTACGATTGGTAATACGTTGGATTCCATGGTCTATTCGGTTAACCTGACATTAAAAGAGATGAATCTTTCGGAGATTTCTAAAGAACAGTGTCGGGAGTTCGTAGGGAATGGTGCGAGGGTGTTGATGGAGAAGGCGCTGGGTGCATCGGGGAATCCTGGTGCGACCAGAATTGAGGAAGGTATGCAGATCTATGGACGCATATTTGATGAGAATTGTACATATCATGTAACACCTTGCGAAGGCGTCCCGGAAATGCTGTATAAGTTAAAGAAAAAGGGAGTGAAATTGGCGGTGCTGTCCAATAAACCTCATTGTCAGGCGGTGAAAGCGGTTCATGCAATTTATGGTGAGAAGTTGTTTGACTGGGTACAGGGACAGAAGGATGAAATTCCAAGAAAACCGGATCCGGCGGGAGTGTTTTATGTGGCGAAAAAGCTCGGTGTAGATTACAAGGAGTGTCTGTATGTAGGAGATTCTGAAGTAGATGTGGTGACTGGAAAGAATGCAGGAGTAAAAACTATCGCAGTGACGTGGGGATTTCGTACGAAAGAAGAGTTAATGATTGCCGGAGCCCAGTATATGATAGACAAGGCAGAGAAATTGCAGGAATATCTATAAAAAGGAGGTTAAGAGGTAATGAATGAGTTTGATGAGGAATGTCTGAACGTATTTCTTGAAAATCAATCACAACTTTTTGAGGAGGCAGTTGCAGAGACGCTGGAAGATGCAGAAGCATTTCTGGAGGACTGCATGGCAGTTGTTGTGGAAAACATTGATGAGGTAAAAGAATTCCTGGAAGAAGAAGGAATGGATATTCAGGGAATGTCTGACGAGGAACTGGAAGAAGCAGCAGAAGTGTTCCCGATTCCGGACGGAAGATATCTGATTGTGGAAGGTTAAAATCCGGTGCAGTAAAATGTCCGGAAAAGAGGTTGAAGCAGCACAGATAATAAGAAAACTACATAGAAGAGAAAAAGCCGTAACTATCTGGTGGTTACGGCTTTTTTTAGGGCATCATCAATGGCGTTGATGATGATTTGAGAGGTATATGGATTGTCGGAGGAATAAGAAATGTTTTCTAGCGATTGTGTCTGGCAGATTTGGTCTGCGATTTCTTCCATAGTCGGCTGGATCAACGGATACATGGTGGTGACGGTGTCGTCCAGGTTGGAAAATCGGATAGAGTTGATATGATTTTCGTCGACTGTGACTTCTACTTCCAGCTCTTTATCGCCCAAAGTAAGCTGTGAAGTGTAAATGCCCGGTTGATAGGAAGTGCTCTTTGATGAGGAAGTTTCTTTGTTTTTCGGGTGAAACATAAATGTAAGCAGTGCCACCAGCAAAATGCCGAGACAGATGAACAGGACTGTATAAATAATTTCCTTCATGTGAAGTACAACGATTTTTGTTTTTGAACTCATAATAACCTCCTGTATTTGTTTTCTTAGGTTTTTGTTCTTTATAATGTATGAAAAAGGTTGGAAAATTATACAGCTTTTTTCGTGACAAAAGAATAGATATCCTGTAGAATGGGTAGAGATAAAGAGGTGGAAAATATGATAATTATAGCAGGACTTGGAAATCCGACAAAAGAATACGAAGATACAAGACATAATGTAGGATTTCAGGTGATAGATAAAATCGCAGAAAAATATAATATTGCAGTGGACGCAAAAAAAGGGCGTGCCTATGTTGGAAAAGGAATCATCGAAGGTCAGAAGGTTCTTCTTGTTAAACCGCAGACTTATATGAATTTAAGTGGTGAGAGCATTCGCGAGTTGGTGGATTATTTTAAGGTGGATCCGAAAGAAGAGCTGCTTGTGATATATGATGATATCAGTCTGAACCCGGGGCAGATCCGGATTCGTAAAAAAGGAAGTGCCGGTGGACATAACGGAATTAAAAATATTATTGCCCAGCTTGGGACAGATACATTTCAAAGAATTAAAGTCGGAGTGGGAGAAAAGCCGAAAGGATATGATCTGGCTGCCTATGTTCTCGGACATTTTCATGGAGAGGATCTGGAACTTATGGAAGAGGGATATGAAAAGGCAATTTCTGCCACAGAAGAGATATTAAAAGGTGAGATTGATGCGGCCATGAATGAGTATAACCGTAAAGTGAAGCCGAAGGAGGAGTAAAAGTGCAGGCGTTACTTAAGCCGCTTTTGGAACTGGCAGAATATGAAGATATCGTAAAAAAGAAAAAAGAAGCTCCGGGAGTTCTGATGCTGACAGGTTGTGTGAATTCCCAGAAGACTCATATGATGTACGCACTTAGCGATGGCTGTTGTTATAAAGTCATCGCCTGTTCCAGTGAGGCAAAAGCGAAACAGATTTATGAAGAGTATCGTTTTTTAGATGCAGCCATTAGTTTTTATCCAGCAAAAGACTTGCTGTTTTACCAGGCAGATATTCGTAGTAAAGAGCTGGTCAGTCAGCGAATGCAGGTGATACAGGCAGTTTTAAAAGGCGAACCGATAACTGTGGTTGCTAGTTTTGATGCATTTATGGATGCACTCCTTCCAAAAGAAATGATAAAGAGCAGGGTGATCAAGATATGCTCCGACGAGACTTTGAACCTGGATGAATTGTCTGTGAAGCTGGCACAGTGTGGGTATGACAGAGAGATAGAGGTGGCAGGACCGGGGCAGTTTGCGGTCCGTGGCGGCATCTTGGATGTATATCCGCTGACGGAGGAGCTCCCGGTTAGGATTGAACTTTGGGGAGATGAGGTGGATTCTATTCGAACCTTTGATCCGGAGACGCAGCGATCTATCGAGAAGCTTGATGAGGTAGAAGTGTTTCCGGCTACAGAATTTCCAGAGGAAGAAGAAAAAAGAGTTTCTTTTCTGGATTATTTTGAAAAAGAAAATACAATTCTTTTCTTAGATGAGCCTGTGCGTTTGAAGGAAAAAGGGGAAGGAGTGGAAGAAGAATTTCTGGAAGCCCAGAAACGACGTGCCCAGAGCGGATACGAAGTAGCCGACAGTGAAGCTGTGCTTTTTACAACGCAGGAGATTATGAGGAAAATGAATGAATATTCCAGTGTGGGATTTCAGGCGTTGGATATGCGTTGCCCTGGGTTGAATATCCGGGCAAGTTATAATCTTCAAACGAAAAATGTGGATCCATACAATAGAAGTTTTGAACTTCTAACGCAGGATTTGAAAAAAATGAAACGAAATCAGAGCCGTGTCATTCTGCTTTCCGGTTCCAGAACAAGAGCAAGGCGCCTGGCAGAAGATCTTCGAGATTACAATCTGAGCAGTTTTTACAGTGAAGATATGGATCGTGAAGTAGAACCGGGAGAAATTATGACTGCTTATGGTTATATTGCAGAAGGCTATGAGTATCCACTTTTGAATTTTGTTGTAATTTCAGAAACGGATATTTTCGGAAAGAATAAAAGGAAGAAAAAACGCCGTACCACTTATGAAGGGCGTAAGATCCAAAGCTTCTCAGAATTAAAACCTGGAGATTATGTGGTACATGAGAATCATGGACTGGGAATTTATCAAGGAATTGAAAAAATCGAAGTGGATAAGATTTCCAAAGACTATATGAAGATTTCCTATGCTAAGGGTGGAAATCTTTATATTCCGGCAACACAGTTGGATCTGATCCAGAAATATGCCGGTTCTGATTCAAAAAAACCAAAACTTAACCGTCTTGGAACTCAGGAGTGGACAAAGACGAAGGCAAAGGTTCGGGGGGCAGTTAAAGAAATTGCAAAAGATCTGGTAGAACTTTATGCAGCAAGACAGAATCAGGATGGGTTTGTTTACGGGGAGGATACAGTCTGGCAGAAAGAATTTGAGGAAATGTTCCCGTATGAGGAGACAGAAGATCAGCTTCTGGCGATCAATGCTGTGAAGAAGGATATGGAAAGCCACAAGATCATGGATCGTCTGATCTGTGGTGATGTAGGTTATGGAAAGACGGAAATTGCAATCCGTGCGGCATTTAAGGCAGTACAGGAAAATAAGCAGGTGGTCTATCTGGTACCGACCACTATTTTGGCACAGCAACATTACAATACATTTTGTCAGAGAATGAAGGATTTCCCGGTCCGGGTAGATCTGATGTGCCGATTCAGGACTCCGGCTCAGCAAAGAGATACGATTCAGAACTTGAAACGCGGGCTGGTGGACATTGTGGTTGGAACCCACCGTGTGCTCAGTGATGATATTGAGTATAAGGATCTGGGATTGCTGATCATCGACGAGGAGCAGCGTTTTGGAGTCCAGCACAAGGAAAAAATCAAAAAGTTAAAGAAAAATGTAGACGTTCTGACGTTGACGGCAACGCCGATTCCAAGAACTCTTCATATGAGCCTTATCGGAATCCGTGATATGAGCGTGCTGGAGGAGGCACCGCAGGACCGGCTGCCGATCCAGACGTATGTGATGGAATATAATGATGAGATGGTCAGGGAGGCAATCGAACGAGAATGTGCGAGAAACGGACAGGTCTACTATGTGTACAATCGAGTGGAAGACATTGCAGAGGTAACAGCGCATATTCAGAAACTTGTCCCGGAGTTAAATGTATCCTTTGCCCACGGACAGATGAAGGAGCATGAGCTTGAAAAGATTATGTATGATTTTATTAATGGAGATATTGATGTGCTTGTGTCGACAACGATTATTGAAACGGGTCTTGATATATCCAATGTAAATACCATGATCATTCACGACGCAGACCGGCTTGGCCTTTCCCAGCTCTATCAGCTTCGTGGCCGCGTCGGGCGTTCCGGGCGTATGGCCTATGCATTTTTGTTGTACCGGAAGGACAAATTATTGAAAGAGATTGCAGAGAAGCGTCTGGCGGCAATCCGGGAATTTACAGATCTTGGATCGGGATTCAAAATTGCCATGCGTGATCTTGAAATCCGTGGAGCTGGAAATCTTCTTGGTGCCGAACAGCACGGGCATATGGAAGCGGTCGGATACGATATGTACTGCAAAATGTTAAATGAGGCAGTCAAACATTTAAAAGGGGAATTATCAGAAGAGGATACATTTACAACAGCATTGGATGTCAATGTCGATGCGTATATTCCGGATTCTTATATACCAAATGAATATCATAAGCTGGATATTTATAAGAGAATTGCTGCCATCGAGTCTGAGGAAGAGATGGACGATATGATAGAGGAGTTGATTGACCGTTTTGGAGATATTCCTAAAAAAGTGGAGCTCCTTCTGGAAGTAGCAAGGCTTAAGAATCTGGCGCACCAGGCGTATGTGACAGAGGTGACTCAAAAAGGTGTGACCTATACATTCCGTATGTATGAAAAAGCAAAAATCCATGTAGAGCGGATCCCGGATCTTTTAAAACAATTTCCGGAAGATCTGTCATTTAAGGCGGATATATCGGATCCCAAATTCATTTACCAGAGAAAGAAGAAAACAAAGCGTGGTGAAGTGGAGAATCCAATTGAGGTTGTGAAAAAAGTGTTAATTGGTATAAAAGGATTGCTTGACTAGAAAAAAGAAGATATAATAAAAAAAGTGGACATTTCTTTGCCCATCAGAATGAAGGAGGATACGAAAACGATATGAAAAAGAGATTATTTGCGCTGGCTCTTGCGGGAGTATTGGCGGCTGCAACACTGACCGGATGCGGATCATTAAAAGGAGACGAGACGGTTGCGACAGTCGATGATACAAAGATTGATGCGGATCTGGCCAATTTCTTCGCAAGATATACACAGGCAACATATGAGACATATTATTCTGCTTATCTGGGAGAAGATATGTGGAATTCAGATGCTTCTGACGGAGAGACATACGAAGAATCTGTAAAGAGTTCTGTACTGAAGTCACTGGAAGATATGATTCTTCTTGAAAAGCATATGGAAGATTATGATGTGTCAATTACAGATGAAGATAAAGCAATGATCAAGGAGACAACGCAGCAGTTTTTGAATGATAATTCTTTAGATGACAAGAATCTTGTATCTGGCAATGAGAAGACTGTAAATCGTGCATTGACACTGATGGCAGTTCAGCAGAAGATGCGAACTGCGATCCAGGCCGGGGCAGATACAGAAGTCTCAGATGAAGAAGCAGCACAGAAGAGCATGGATTATGTGTTCATTTCTTATCAGACAAAAGATGATTCCGGCAACAGCAAAGACGTTTCCGATGATGAAAAAGCGCAGTTAAAGTCTCAGGCAGAGGCGATTGCTTCCGGTCTGAAGGAAGGTGGAGATTTGAACGCGCTTGCAGAAGAGCAAGGGGCAACGGTTCAGACACTGACGTTTGATAAAGATACAACTTCTCCTGATGAAGATTTGATTAAAGCCGCAGACGCACTGGGCGAGGGAGAATCTACAGATGTGATTGAGACAGAAAAAGGCTGTTACGTAGCAAAAGTTACAAGCCTGTTAGATCGTACAGCAACGGATTCTAAGAAATCACAGATTGTACAGGAACGTCAGACAAAGCTTTATGATGATACAGTGAAAAAGTGGAGAAAAAAAGCAGACATTAAAGTGCATAAGGGTGTATGGAAAAAAGTAAGTTTCCAGAAAGTGTCTGTAAAGATGAAGACTGAGACTCAGACACCGTATACAGATCAGGTGCAGACAGACGATCAGACTCAGACAGATAATTAAAATGCAGTAAGTCTGAAAGACATGAAAAAATTTCCATAGAGAAGAAAAGACCTGCCGGTTGGCAGGTCTTTTCTATCATATAGGAGATGGAAATTCCTATATGATAAAATTATTTGAAATATGTGGATACAAGATCATTGACAAGCTTACCATCAGCTTTACCTTTTACCTTTGGCATCAGATGTTTCATGATATTTCCTTTGTCTTTTCCGGTTGGGTTCTCGATACCAAGTTCAGATAACACACCTTCGATGATTGCCTTTATCTCGTCTTCGCCCATCATTTTTGGAGCGTAGGCTTCCAGAACAGTCAGGCGGCGGTTGCATTCTTCAATAATATCAGTACGGTCAGCAGGTGTCATCTCCAAAGTCTCTTTTGTCTGCTTGATTTCTTTCATGATAACCTGAATCTCTTCTTCTTCTGTCAGATCTGCACGTTTGTCGATCTGTTTATTCTTAAGAGCTGCCAGAAGCATGGATAAAGTTTCTTTTTTCTCCTTTTCGCCGGCTTTCATAGCTGCGACCATAGCACTTCTAATTTCATCAATTTTACTCATGATACATATCCTCCTCGAAATTACTACTTTTATTATACAAGACTAGATTGAAAATATCCAGCCCTGGATTTTGAAAGAAAGATTCGTACAGAAATAATGCTTCATTCGGATATTAGAATTAACAGAAAACTAACAAAAATTTTGGAAAAACAATAAGTGAGTTTGTAGAAAAAATAACTGAAATATAGTATAATATTTTTTATATCAAGAATAAATAATCTGTCATTTTACAGGTAGATGATAGAATTAGAAAGGGGAACTATAATGGGCAAAGAAATGATAGCAATGTTACTTGCCGGAGGGCAGGGCTCCAGACTGTATGCGCTGACCCAGAAGCTTGCAAAACCGGCAGTTCCATTTGGCGGAAAGTACCGAATCATAGACTTTCCACTTTCAAACTGCGTAAATTCAGGTATTGATACAGTAGGTATTCTGACTCAGTATCAGCCTCTGGAGCTGAATGAGTATATCGGAAATGGGCAACCGTGGGATCTGGACCGAATCTATGGAGGAGTTCATGTATTACCACCATATCAGAAGGCATCTGGCTCAGATTGGTATAAAGGTACAGCAAATGCAATTTACCAGAATATTTCATTTATCGAGCGCTATGATCCGGAATATGTCATTATTTTGTCGGGAGATCAGATCTGCAAGCAGGATTATAGTGATTTTCTTAGATTCCACAAAGAAAAGAACGCAGAATTCAGTGTTGCGGTTATGGAAGTCCCGTGGGAGGAGGCACCAAGATTCGGACTTATGGTCACGGACGATGATGACCGTATTACGGAATTCCAGGAAAAACCGAAGAATCCGAAATCCAATCTTGCCTCTATGGGTATCTACATATTCAACTGGGATATTTTAAAACAATACCTGATTGAAGATGAGGCTGACCCGGAATCTGAAAATGATTTTGGAAATAATATTATACCGAATCTGCTGCGTGATGAGAGAAAAATGTACGCGTATCACTTTAACGGATACTGGAAAGATGTGGGAACGATTCCATCTTTGTGGGAAGCGAATATGGAAGTACTGGATCCGGAACACAGTGGAATTAACCTGTTTGATGAAGACTGGAAGATCTATAGCAGGAACAGTGGTATGCCGGGACATAAGATCTGCGCCGGAGCCAATGTAGAGAACTCGATGATCACAGATGGATGTAAGATCGCAGGCAGCGTGAAACATTCCATCCTATTTGCCGGAGTGAAAGTAGAAGCCGGAGCAGTTGTAGAAGATGCAGTCGTTATGGGCAGAACAACGATTAAAGCCGGAGCCAGTGTAAAGCATTGTATTGTTGCGGAGAATGTAGTGATCGGTGAAAATGCTGTGGTAGGAGCTATGCCGACAGAAGAAGAGCAAGGAGTTGCAACCATCGGACCGGATGTCTGCGTCGGAACAGGTGCCAAGATTGGATCGAATGCCATGATCAGTGAAGATGTAAAGGACGGTGAAGAAAAATGATAAATGCAAATGCGGACGCAATGGGAATTATTTTCCCGAATAATTATGATAAGTTTGTTCCGGAACTGGTCAGCGAAAGACTAATGGCTTCCATTCCATTTGCAAGCCGTTATCGAATGATCGATTTTTTGTTATCCAGTATGGTTGGCTGCGGAATTGATAAAATAGAAGTGCTTGTTCGTGAGAATTATCATTCGCTTGTAGACCATTTAGGTGGTGGCCGAGAGTGGGATCTCAGCCGTAAGAACGGAGGACTTAGTATCTTTCCTCCATTTGCCCAGAAGTCTATCGGCAGTATGGGAGGAGGAAGAGTGGAAGCGCTCGCCAATATTCTTCCGGTACTCAAAAAGCAAAAAGAAAAATATGTGATTATGGCAGATACGAATATTGCTGCAAATTTTGATTTCAATGCGCTGATCGCACAGCATGTAAAAACGGATGCAGATATTACGTTCGCTTATACAAAAGAGGAACTGCCACAGGAACTGACTGGTGCAAAAGATGCAAGTAAAGGGCTTTATTATACGTTGAAGCTGGATGGAGATAAAGTAGAAGACATCTACATCAATAAGCAGGAGCAGGGTGTGCAGAATTTCTCTATGAATATTTACATTGCGAACAGAGAGTGGCTGATCGATACCATTAATGCAGCGTTTATGCGTGGAGCTATTTCACTGGAGAGGGATATCCTGATCCCGCATCTGGATACATATAAAGTCATGGCTTATGAGCATAAAGGATATGTGGCGAGAATCACCGGACTTAAGAGCTATTTTGATGAGAACATGAAACTTCTGGATGATAAGAATCTTGAGAAGCTTTTCACAGGTAATCCCATCTATACAAAGATTCGTGACGATAATCCGACCAGATACATCGGCAATGCAAAAGCAAGTAATGTTATGGTAGCAGACGGTTGTGTGATCGAAGGTGAAGTGGAGAACAGTATTTTATTCCGTGGTGTGAAGATTGCAAAAGGTGCGAAAGTGAAGAATTGTGTTTTAATGCAGGATACGATCGTTGGAGAAGGTACAAAGCTGGAATATATCATTTCAGATAAGAATGTAAAAATCACCGATGGAAAAGAATTAAAGGGTGATGAAGCGTTTCCTGTATTTGTTGCGAAAGGACAGGTTGTCTAGTGAACGGGTGCATGTTATGCCCGAGACAGTGCCAGATTAAGCGAGAAGAAGGAAAGCGTGGCTTTTGTGGGGAGTCGGATTTGGTCCGGCTTTCCAGAGCCGCGCTTCATATGTGGGAAGAACCGTGTATCTCCGGGATAAATGGATCCGGAGCTGTTTTTTTCTCTGGCTGTACGCTTCGATGTGTATATTGCCAGAATTATCACATTGCCAACAGTGAGGTTGGAAAAACAGTAAGTGTTGAACGGTTATCGGAGATATTTCTGGAGCTTCAGGAACAGGGGGCAAACAATATTAACCTTGTGACACCAACGCACTTTGTACCACAGATTATCGCGGCACTGGATCAGGCAAGAAAAAAAGGGCTTAACCTTCCAATTGTTTATAATACAAGCGGCTATGAAAAGGTGGAGACTTTACGCAGGCTAAATGGATATGTTGCTGTATACCTTCCGGATTTTAAATATCTGGATCCGGAGCATGCAAAGAAATATTCCGGGGCAGAAGATTATCCGGAAGTAGCAAAACGGGCACTGGCAGAAATGGTCCGGCAGACTGGGAATCCTGTATTTAATGATGCGGGGATTATGACAAAAGGTGTAATTGTGAGACATTTGTTATTGCCTGGGTGTCTGAGAGATGCGAGAAGAATTGTGAAATATCTCTATGAAACATATGGTGACCAGATTTATATGAGTCTCATGAACCAGTACACTCCACTCGATACGTTGAATCGGGAAAAATATCCGGAGCTTGCCAAGAAAGTGACGAAAAAAGCATATGATGTTCTGGTGGATTATGCCATAGATCTTGGCGTGGAGCAGGCATTTATTCAGGAAGGCGAAACGGCAAAAGAAAGCTTTATTCCTGATTTTTCCTACGAAGGAGTGTAATGAAGAACAGATGCCAGAAGATATGAAGAGCTATCGGCATTTCATTATTGACATTTGAAGAGAGTTCTTGAATAACAGGAACGTGAATGATAAAAAGGTAAAGAAAATTTAACGAAGGAGTAAAGATATGGCAGACAGAGCCCAGTTTCAGAAAAAATTAGGAGAGCTTCTTGCAGTTGCAGCAAGCCAGAATAATAAAATGACCAGTCAGGAAGTGCAAGCTTTCTTTCAGGATGACAATCTTACAGATGAGCAGATGAATCTGGTTCATGAATTCCTGATGTCTCAGAAAGTGGAAGTAATCGGATATACAGGAACTATAGAAAATACAGAAAAAACAGAACAAGAAGAAAAAGATACATTAAGCCAGCAGGAAAAAGACTATGTGGCAGAATATCTGATTGATATTGAAAAAATGGCGAAGCAGACGGAGGAAGAGGTAACACTTGCATATTATCTTCCAAAAGTTGTGGAAGAAGCAGTAAAGCTGCATATGCCGGGAATCTTCATCGGTGATGTGATCCAGGAAGGCAATGTCAGCTTGATGCTGTACTTAGGTGAGAATAAGAAAGCAACAGAAGCAGAAGTGCTGGAGCAGGTGCGCGCTGGAATCCGGGTGATGCTGGAATCCCACACCGAAGAAAAACGCCGCGATAAGAAGATGGTCGAGCGGGTGAATGATCTGGACGAGACAATCAAAAGCATGAAGGAAGAATACGGAAGAAAAGTATCGGTCGATGAAGTGGCGGAGCGTATGGGTATTACGGAAGACACCGTGGAAGATATCCTGAAGCTTGCAGGCGAAGAAGTGAAGGATGAGTAAAGGTGAGTCCTGCCTGTAAGTGGAGGTTGTTATACGCGATATCTGGGTGGAATGTTGTGGACATTTGAGCGCATTTGATATTATTCTGAAATTAACCAATCAATCAAATTGATGGATTTTATGCCATTATATGAAGAGTCCATTCCGGGATTTAAAGAAAGAATAATTTTTCCAATATGGAATACGCAAAAAATTCTGCTTCCTTTATTAGAATAATTTTCATGCATTTTCACATAATAGCATTAAAAGTAAAATTTAGCATGAGAAGAAAGAACAGCCATGCGGAATCAATCATGGAGGAATCATATGAAGGCAACAGGAATTGTACGTCGGATTGATGACCTGGGACGTGTGGTCATTCCGAAAGAAATACGAAGAACACTTAGGATCAGAGAAGGTGATCCACTGGAGATATTTACCGACCGGGAAGGCGAGATTATATTGAAAAAATATTCACCGATTGGAGAGCTTGCTGCATTTGCAGGTATGTATGCAGACAGCCTGGCAAAAGAGGCAGGGTGCCTTGTGTGTATCTGTGATATGGATCAGGTCGTGGCAGCTTCCGGAAACGGGAGAAAAGAGGTGCAGGAAAAGTATATCAGCAAAGTTCTTCAAGGGGAACTGGAAGAAAGAAACAGTATTTTGGCAAAGGTAGATGAGAAGAAATATATCCGGGTGTTTCGGGAACAGGAAAAGGATTATGTATGGGAATCTATTACACCGATCATTTGCGAAGGAGATGTTGTGGGGGCAGTTATTTTACTGTCATCAGATGAAAAAGAGAAGTTTACAAAACTGGAACAAAAGCTGGGGGCATGTGCGGCAGGATTTCTTGGAAAGCAAATGGAGTGATAAAATTTGCAGAAGCAGTCATATTCGCCGGATCTGGCTCATACCTTGTGGTAGACAAGGAGGAAAGAGATGGAGAATATGCAAAAAAATATAAAGGTCATATGGTGGATCAAGTCACTTCTGGCTTCTTATATTGTCACCGGTATATTACTTTTGGTTTTGACATTTTTTATGTATAAATTTGAATTAAATGAAAAAATTGTATCGGCGGCAATTGTTGGAATCTATGTAGTGTCAACACTGATCGGAGGAATGATCATAGGGAAACTGACAAAATCAAAACGGTACTTGTGGGGGATGGTTCTTGGAATCATATATTTTGTATTGCTTTTGCTCATTACACTTGGAGTTTACAGAACTCTGAATGGAGACAGTGTAAGTATTGTCACATCACTGATACTATGTGCAGGCGGCGGTATGACCGGTGGTATGATATCATGAAAGACTAGAAAATAAGAGCTGCGTATATCTCTTGTAAAAAGGAAACAGATATAGGCAGCTTTTATTTTACGTACGGTTCATAATCGTAATGACGAATGTATATGTCCCTTACAGAAAGTAGAATAGTTACAGTTCGAATCAGAAAGTTTTTGCCACATGTAAAAATGTAAAGATACCAGAATGGAAAGTGTTTCCACCGGCATCTTATGAATTATGGTCAACCTGATCCATGTACTTGATGAGGCGGAAAATCTGGCTTGTATAGCCCCATTCATTATCATAGAAACAGATGACCTTAAAGAAGTGAGAATTTACTTGAATTCCCTGTCTTGCATCAAAGATAGAAGCGTGTGAATCTCCGATGAAATCAGAAGATACAACTTCATCATCTACATAATCAAGAATGCCGGACAAATATGTCATGGAGGCTTCCTTTACTTTTTTGCAGATATCCTCATAAGATGCAGACTCTTTTAGTGCGACGTTCAGATCAACGATTGAGACGTCTGTAGTTGGAACACGATAAGAAATACCACTCATCTTGTCCTTCAGAGAAGGAATGACGAGAGAGATAGCCTTAGCGGCTCCGGTTGTGGATGGAATCAGATTGCCGAATGCAGAACGTCCGGTACGCCAGTCCTTGAGAGAACGGCTGTCCACAACTTTCTGCTTGGCAGTTGCGGCGTGGATCGTAGACATCAGACCATATTCAATTCCATAATTGTCTTCCAGTACTTTACAGATAGGTGCCAGACAGTTGGTCGTGCAGGAAGCATTGGACACAACGGACATATCTTTCGAATAACCGGTATGGTTGATTCCCATGATGAATGTAGGTGTTTCTTCATCTTTTGCAGGTGCAGAAATAATGACTTTTTTTGCACCACCTTGCAGGTGAGCACTTGCCTTTTTTGCTGTGCAAAATGCTCCGGTTGCATCGATGATGTATTCGGCACCGCAGGAATCCCAAGGGATGGAAGCAGCATCACCTTCTGTGAAGACAGGAATCTTCTGCCCGTTAATGATAAGTCCGTGTTCATAAGTTCCAAGTTCTCCCTGGAAACGTCCAAATGTAGAGTCGTAGCGGATCATATAGACCATATAATCAAGATCCGCATTTCTTGCGTTAATTCCACATAATTTAAAAGTTTCCGGTCGACTGATGGCGATACGGAGTGCAACGCGTCCAATACGTCCGAATCCGTTAATGCCAATTGAAATTGCCATGTTACAATTACCTCCTATAAGACATATTAATGAAGTGGCAATTTCTGATTCATTTGTAATCTAACGCAAGTGTAACATAGTAAAATTGAAAAAACCACCTTTTTGCAGGTAATTAAAATATTAACGGGAATAATTAAAAATTAACGATTCAGATAAAAATATTGCGAAAAAGAAAGGAAGATGCTATACTTATAAAAGTCAAGAAAGACAAGGAGGAATGTAGTGATGAAACATGTGAAAACATTGAATACACAGACTCTGAACAAGACAGTGAAAAAAGGCGGTTGCGGCGAATGTCAGACATCTTGCCAGTCAGCATGCAAGACTTCCTGTACAGTAGGAAATCAGACCTGTGAGCAGAGCAAATAAGTAAAAGAACATAGGTAAAAAACCAGGAGACAGCGGTCTTAAAAGGGTCGCTGTCTCTGTTCTGTTGCCAAATAACCATTAAAATTTTAAAGAGATAGAAAAAATAGAAAAGGAGATTATTACTGTGATTCATCAGTATAAGAATAACGGATATAACATTGTTCTGGATGTATACAGTGGAGCCGTACATGTGGTTGATGACCTGTGCTATGATGTGATCGCTGTACTGAATGAACCGGACGAAGAACCAACAGCTGAGATTTTAAAGAGTGATCTTACATGGGAGAATCTGAAAAAGCGGCTTGGAGCTACATATAGCGAGGAAGATTTAAGAGATGCTCTTGATGATGTCATTGAACTGACAGAGGACGGGAAATTATTTACAAAGGATGAGTTTGAATATCTTGTTCCAATCGTGAAGAAGAGAAAGACAGTTGTAAAGGCTCTTTGCCTTCACATTGCACATGACTGTAATCTGGCCTGCAGGTACTGCTTTGCAGAAGAAGGCGAGTATCATGGAAGACGTGCTCTTATGAGTTATGAAGTCGGAAAGAAGGCATTAGATTTCCTGATCGCAAATTCCGGAAGCAGAAGAAATCTGGAAGTAGATTTCTTTGGAGGAGAGCCACTTATGAACTGGCAGGTTGTCAAAGATCTGGTAGCATACGGAAGAGAACAGGAAAAGCTTCATGACAAGAATTTCCGATTTACAGTTACGACGAACGGCGTTCTTCTGAATGATGAGATTCAGGAGTTTGTCAATAAAGAGATGGACAATGTTGTGCTAAGCCTGGATGGACGAAAAGAAATCAATGATAAGATGCGTCCGTTCCGCAACGGAAAAGGAAGCTACGATCTGATCGTGCCGAAATTCCAGAAGCTGGCTGAAAGCCGTAATCAGGAGAAGTATTATATCCGTGGGACATTTACAAGAAATAATCTGGATTTCTCCAATGATATCCTGCATTTTGCAGATCTTGGATTCAAGCAGATGTCCATTGAGCCGGTCGTAGGTGACGAATCCGATCCATATGCGATCCGCGAAGAGGATATTCCACAGATCAAAGAAGAGTATGATAAACTTGCCAAGATTATGATCGAACGAGAGAAAGAAGGCAAAGGATTTAATTTCTTCCACTTTATGATTGATCTGGAAGGCGGCCCATGTGTGATGAAACGTATGTCCGGCTGTGGTTCCGGAACAGAATATCTGTCTGTCACACCATGGGGAGATCTGTATCCATGTCATCAGTTTGTCGGGCAGGAAGAATTCCTGATGGGAAATGTAGACGATGGAATTGTAAAGCCGGAGATTGCAGATGATTTCAGAAGCTGCAGTGTATATTCAAAAGAAAAATGTAAAAATTGTTTCGCTAAATTCTACTGTAGCGGTGGATGTATGGCAAACTCTTATAATTTCCATGGAACGATCCATGATTGTTATGATGTTGGCTGTGAGATGCAGCGTAAACGTGTGGAATGTGCCATTATGATCAAAGCAGCACTGGCAGATGCATAATGTGTAACATAGAATCCTTCGAAGGAATGGAAGAAAGAGAAAGGAAGTAAATCATGAAAAAAAGCAGAGGCATACTTAGTCTTATTGTGGCAGCGGCCTTGATCGTACTGCTTGGTTTTACGACAATTGTTGGATTCGGAAAAGGCCATACAGGTTCTATGAAGAATATCAAACTGGGTCTGGACCTTGCCGGTGGTGTAAGTATCACATATCAGGTCAAAGATGACAATCCGTCGGATGAAGAGATGAGTGATACAATCTATAAGCTGCAAAAGCGTGTAGAACAGTATAGTACAGAGGCAAGTGTATATCAGGAGGGAAGCGACCGTATTAATATCGAGATTCCTGGTGTTACAGATGCCAATGAGATTTTAGACGAACTGGGACAGCCGGGTTCCCTGTATTTTATTGCACAGACAGGCAGTGACGGCTCAGCAAACTATAGTCAGGTGAACAGTACGGGAGATGCGTCCAAAGATTATCAGCTCAACAAGACAATTGAAGAATTGCAGGCAGACGGTTCTATTGTACTGAGTGGCAATGATGTAAAAAGTGCCCAGGCTCAGACAACAGAAGACCAGCTGACAAAGAACAAACAGAATGTTGTATCTCTTACATTTACAAAAGATGGAACAACAAAGTTCGCAGATGCAACAACAAAAGCACTGGCAGCGAGCCAGAGCATTGGTATCTATTATGACGGAGCATTTGTAAGTGTTCCGAATGTACAGGCAGCCATTACAAATGGACAGGCTCAGATCAGTGGTAACATGACCTATGAAGAAGCAGATGCGCTTGCTTCTACAATCCGTATCGGTGGTCTGAAGCTGGAACTGGAAGAGTTGCGTTCTAATGTTGTAGGAGCCCAGCTTGGTGAGCAGGCAGTTGCGACCAGTTTAAAAGCCGGAGCAATCGGACTTGCAATTGTATTTGTATTCATGTGTTGTGTATACTTGCTTCCGGGACTTGCATCCGGACTTGCACTTTTAATCTATACAGGACTTGTACTTGTAATCCTGAATGCATTTGAAGTAACATTGACACTTCCGGGTATTGCCGGTATCATTCTTGGCATTGGTATGGCAGTAGATGCCAACGTTATCATCTTCGCTCGTGTACGTGAAGAGATGGTACGCGGAAGAAGTGTAAAGAATTCTCTGAAGATTGGTTTCCAGAAAGCTTTATCAGCAATCTTAGATGGTAATATTACGACTCTGATCGCAGCAGCTGTATTGTGGTTCAAAGGTTCCGGTACAGTAAAAGGATTCGCGCAGACACTTGCAATTGGTATCATCGCATCTATGTTTACAGCACTTGTTATTACAAGATTGATCGTAAATGCATTTTATGCAGTTGGACTTAGAAGTGAAAAATTATATTATCGTCCAAAGAAAGAGCGTGAGCCAATCGATTTCCTTTCAAAGAAAAAAGTGTTCTTTACAATTTCTCTTGTATTAATTGCAGCAGGAGTAATCACAATCGGTGTCAATGCAGGAAGAGGAAAAGGAGCATTTGCATACAGCCTTGAATTCCAGGGCGGTACATCTACAAATGTAACATTTGATAAAGATTACTCTATAGATGAGATTGATAAGGAAATTGTTCCGGTTGTAGAAAAGGTAACTGGAGATAACAATGTTCAGACTCAGAAAGTAGCCGGAACCAATCAGGTTATTATCAAGACAGTTACACTGGATCTTGACAAGCGTGAAGCACTGAATAAGGCTATGGTTGATAACTTCGGTGTGGACGAATCAAAGATTACGGCAGAAAATATCAGTTCTACAGTAAGTAATGAGATGCGAAGAGATGCAGTTATCGCGGTTGTTATTGCGACAATCTGTATGCTTCTGTATATCTGGTTCCGATTCAAAGATATCCGTTTCGCTACCAGTGCGGTACTTGCTCTTTTACATGACGTCCTTGTTGTAGTAGGATTCTATGCAATTGCAAGAATCTCTGTTGGTAATACATTTATCGCGTGTATGCTGACAATCGTTGGATATTCCATCAACGCGACCATTGTTATCTTTGACCGTATCCGAGAGGAAATGCGTGGTAAGACAAAGAGCAGTGATATTGCAGCAGTTGTAAACAAGAGTATCACACAGACGCTGACAAGAAGTATCTATACATCTCTTACAACATTTATCATGGTAGCAGTACTTTACGTTATGGGTGTAAGTTCTATCAAGGAGTTTGCACTTCCATTGATGGTCGGAGTTGTATGCGGAGCTTACTCATCTGTATGTATCACAGGAGCGCTGTGGTATGTAATGAAACGCTTCAAGAAGTAATTTTAAATACTATAGAACAGCCAAAGTCATATTTTATGGCGAGGCTGTTCTTTTCTTAAAGTAAATATTTGCAAAGTAAATAAAATGATGTTGGAGATTCCTGTCGAAAGTGTAGTATTTACTTTGCAAATATTTATTTGGATAAAACAGGAGAGACGAAAATTATGGAACGCTGGGTACTTTTAAGAAAAGGTGCTGATTTTGAGGCTATCAGTAAGAAATTTCATATTAGTCCGAGACTGGCCAGTCTGATCCGTAACCGGGATGTTATTGGAGATGAAGCAATTAACCAATATCTGAACGGTACAATTGCGGAACTCTACGATGGAATGCAGATGAAGGGTATGCCACAGGCAGTGGAAATTCTGACTGAAAAAATCAGGGACCGGGAAAAAATCCGTGTCATTGGAGACTATGACTGTGATGGGATCAATGCGACATATATTCTTTTAGAAGGTCTGGAAAAGCTTGGCGCAAAGGTGGATAGCGACATCCCGGATCGTATCAAAGACGGATATGGATTAAATCAGCATCTGATCGACCGGGCACATGAAGATGGAATTGATACGATCATTACCTGCGATAACGGAATTGCGGCAGCGAAAGAAATTGAGTATGGAAAAGCGCTTGGTATGACGATCATCGTAACAGACCATCATGAAGTGCCGTACAAGGAAAATGAAGCGGGAAGAAGATACATTTTACCGCCGGCAGATGCAGTTGTTGACCCAAGGCAGGAAGGATGTGAATATCCATTTAAAGGATTATGTGGTGCAGCGGTTGCATACAAGCTTGTAGAGGCGCTCTGTGAGGCAAATGGTCAGGACGTGGCGGATCTGGATTATCTTTTGGAAAATGTTGCAATTGCAACAGTGGCAGATGTGATGGATCTGACAGAGGAAAATCGAATTCTGGTGAAGCAGGGTCTTGAGATGCTAAAGAGGACCTCTAATCTGGGACTACGTGCCCTGATCCAGTGTATCGGGCTGGAGGGAAAAAAGATTCAGGCATATCACATCGGATTTATTCTTGCTCCGTGTCTGAATGCCAGTGGTAAGCTGGATACGGCAAAAAGAGCACTGGCACTGCTTCGGGCAAAGACAGGGCGGGAGGCAGATATGCTGGCGGGTGATCTGAAAGCATTAAATGAAAGCCGTAGAGATATGACGGACCGCGTTGTAGATGAGGCAATGGCGAAAGTAGAACAGACAGATATCCGGGGGGATAAGGTGCTGGTCATCTATCTACCGGATTGTCATGAAAGCCTTGCCGGCCTTGTGGCTGGTCGTGTGAGAGAAAATTACTATCGTCCGGTATTTGTATTGACAGATTCCGAAGATGGAGTCAAAGGATCGGGAAGATCAATCGAAAGCTATTCCATGTATGAAGAACTGACAGGCTGTGGGGATCTTCTGACAAAATTCGGCGGACATCCGATGGCGGCAGGACTTTCACTTGATAAAGAAAATGTTGAGAAATTCAAAAGAAGACTAAATGATCAGTGTACGCTTTCAGAAGAAGAGCTGACAGAAAAGGTAGTGATCGATATGGAACTGCCATTTGCTGCTATTACAGAACAGTTTATAGAAGAACTTGAATACATGGAACCATTTGGAAAAGGTAATACAAAACCGGTTTTTGCGGCAAGAGGCGTCGTCATGCAGTATGTGAAGATCATCGGGAAAAATAAAAATGTTGCAAAAGCAACAGCAATTGATGCGGCGGGAAACCGGATGGAAGCCATCTGTTTTCATGATGCACAGGAATTTGCAGAACGGTGTGAAAGAAATAATGGTAAAATGTCCATTACATTTTACCCTGGAATCAATGAATTCCGGGGAGAAAGACAAATTCAGATTGTAATTACCCATTATCGATAGATTTTTTTTGAAAAATGGAACAAATAATGCTATACTAAAAGATATACTTTACCTTGAAAGAGAAGAAGGAGAGAATAATTATGAAACCGATAGAAGATTATGTAGTAAGTATTCCGGATTTTCCAGAACCGGGGATCATATTTCGTGATGTGACAAGTGTATTACAGGACGCGGAAGGACTGCATCTTGCAATTGATCTGATGCAGGAAAAATTAGAAGGTCTTGACTTTGACGTAGTAGTCGGACCGGAATCCAGAGGATTTATTTTCGGGGTACCGATCGCATATAATCTGAAAAAGCCATTTATTCCGATTCGTAAAAAAGGAAAGCTCCCAAGAGAGACGGTTTCTGCAGAGTATGAATTAGAGTATGGCACAGCAACTATCGAGATGCACAAAGATGCGATCAAGCCAGGGCAGAGAGTTGTGATCATTGATGATCTGATCGCGACAGGCGGAACGAATGAGGCAATGATCCATTTGATTGAAGGTCTTGGCGGAAAGGTTGTAAAGACTGTGTTTTTAATGGAACTGGCAGGACTTCATGGACGTGACAGATTACAGGGATATGATATAGATTCAGTTATTGTATATCCTGGAAAATAGAAAAAGAGATACATTTGAGAGACTAGAGAGGGAAGGAGGCGTTAATATGTCAGAGAATAAAACAACATATGAGTCACTGGACGGCAAGATTGCTCCGGAAGCATTGCTAAAAGACACAAGAGGGAAACTTCAGATGGTAGATGGGCACGGGATCAAACAGGAGGCAGATTATGATGATCCGGATAAGCTTTATGGCATGTTAATTGCCCGTATTCAAAAGTATCATCCGTCTGCGGATGTTACTCAGATCGAGAAGGCATATAATCTGGCAAAAAAAGCGCATGGAGACCAAAAGAGAAAGTCGGGAGAACCGTATATTATCCACCCGCTCTGGGTAGCAATTATTCTTGCGGATCTTGAGATGGATAAGGAGACAATTATCGCAGCTCTTCTTCATGACGTAGTGGAAGATACTCGGATTGGAGAGGATTATATCAAAGAAGAGTTTGGAGAAGAGGTAGCTCTTTTGGTAGACGGTGTTACGAAACTTGGCCGTGTAGCTTATTCTGCGGACAAACTGGAACTTCAGGCGGAGAATTTGAGAAAGATGTTCCTTGCCATGGCAAAGGATATCCGGGTTATTATCATTAAACTTGCGGACCGTCTGCATAATATGCGTACACTGCAGTTCATGACTCCGGCCAAACAGCAGGAAAAGGCTCGTGAGACAATGGATATTTATGCGCCGATCGCGGGAAGGCTTGGTATTTCTAAAATTAAGACAGAACTTGACGATCTGTCATTGAAGTATCTGAAACCAGATGTATTTTTTGATCTTGTAAATCAGATCAATGCCAGAAAAACAGAGCGTGAGGAATTTGTCCAACAGATTGTGGATGAAGTGTCCATGCATATGAAAAATGCGGGGATTAAAGCAGATGTAAATGGACGTGTAAAGCATTTCTTCAGTATTTATAAAAAGATGGTCAATCAGGATAAGACAGTAGATCAGATTTATGACCTGTTTGCAGTCCGTATCATTGTGGATTCTGTCAAAGACTGTTATGCGGCATTGGGAATTATCCATGAGATTTATACGCCAATTCCTGGAAGATTTAAAGATTATATTGCCATGCCGAAACCGAATATGTATCAGTCTCTGCATACAACGCTGATGAGTTCGATTGGTCAGCCGTTTGAGATCCAGATCCGTACACAGGAGATGCATAAGACAGCCGAATATGGTATTGCTGCTCACTGGAAGTATAAAGAGTCCGGCGGCAGCAAGAAAGGTGTTATGGCTGAAGAAGAGAAAATGAGCTGGCTCAGACAGATTCTGGAATGGCAGAGAGATATGTCTGACAACAAGGAATTCTTAAGCCTCATCAAAGGAGATCTGGATCTGTTTGCAGATGATGTGTACTGCTTTACACCGCAGGGGGATGTAAAGACATTGCCGACGGGGTCCACTCCAATCGACTTTGCTTATTCCATACACAGTGCAGTCGGCAATAAGATGGTCGGTGCCAGAGTGAATGGAAAGCTTGTTCCGATTGATTACAGAATCCAGAATGGAGACAGAATAGAAATTCTGACCTCCCAGAATTCGAAAGGACCAAGCCGTGACTGGCTGAATGTAGTCAAGAGTACACAGGCAAAAAATAAGATTAATCAGTGGTTCAAAAAAGAATTTAAAGAGAGCAATATTATCAAAGGAAAAGAGATGGTGGCCTCCTATTGCAAAGCAAAATCTCTCAACCTTTCTAATCTGCTCCAGCCAAAATATGAAGAGATCGTACAGAGAAAATATGGATTCAAGGACTGGGATTCTGTGCTTGCCGCGATCGGACATGGCGGCTTAAAAGAAGGACAGGTCGTGAATCGTCTGGCGGAAGAATATGGCAAGGATCACAAGCAGGAACTGACAGATGAAATTGTACTTGAAAAAGTTGCAGAGGCGGCTAAGAATAAAGTCCATATTGCCAAGTCTAAGAGTGGAATTGTCGTAAAAGGAATTGATGATGTGGCAGTCCGGTTCTCTAGATGCTGTAATCCGGTACCGGGAGATGAGATTGTCGGATTTGTTACAAGAGGAAGAGGACTTTCGATTCACCGCACGGATTGTGTTAATATGATACATTTGACAGAAGCAGAACGTGCAAGACTGATTCCGGCTGAGTGGGAAGGGAATGTGGCAGAAGAGACAGGAGGTCAGTATCTGGCTGAGATCAAGATGTATGCAAGAGATCAGCAGGGACTTCTGATGAGTATTTCCAAAGTATTTACGGAGATGGAGATGGATGTCAAATCCTTAAATATCCGCACGAGCAAGCAGGGAACTGCGACCATCGAGGCTGGATTTATTGTGCATGGCCGAGAGGAACTTGCAAAAGTAATTGGTAAACTGCGTCAGATTGATGACGTGATCGATATTGAGAGAACAACAGGCTAGGAGGAAAGAAAAAGCAATGAAGATAGAGAAATTTTCCCTTGGGATTTTGGGGGCAAATTGTTACCTTTTGATAAATGAAGAGACAAAGGATACAGTTGTAGTGGATCCAGGTGGACATTCTAAGAAGTTTACAGCATACATTGAGGAAGAAAAACTTAACCTTGTGGCAATTCTTCTGACTCATGGACATTTCGATCATATTATGGGAATTGATTCTATTCTGGAAAACTGGAATATTCCGGTCTATGTAGAGGAAGAGGATCTTCCGATTATGACGGATCCAGAGCTGAATCTGTCTTCGTCTTACACGAATGGTTATTCCTTTGATGGTGCAAAACCGTTAAAAGACGGACAAAAACTGGAACTGGCAGGTGAGACGATAGAGGTCATTCATACACCGGGACATACGATGGGAGGCTGTTGCTATTATCTGCCTGTAGAACATGCAGTATTTAGTGGAGATACTTTATTCCAGCGTTCTGTCGGACGTACGGATTTCTCGAACAGCAGTCAGGATGCAATCGTACGTTCTGTAAGAGAACGACTGTTCGCACTTCCGGATGATACGATTGTTTATCCGGGACATATGGGTGAGACAAAGATAGAGTATGAGAAGCTTCACAACCCATATGTACAGGAGGGCTAAGAATGATCCGGGTTATATGCAATCAGGAGACATTTGTGTATAATGCATATCATATGGTGAAGGCTTTTTATCCATCGGAGACAGTTACGTCTTCGGTGGACGAAAAAGCCTCTAATTATGTAACTGTGGAATTTGCAGAAGATGGTACAGACGGGCAGAAAGAGGCGATGATTGAAATTGCGGACAGGCAGACAAATGACATGCCAGCGGAGAAATCTGCAATGAAAAAATATCTCGACCGGATGTTATACAAAAAGTTGTCAGAGCAAAGTGGCAGAACTCTTGCATGGGGAATCCTGATGGGAGTACGACCGACTAAAATTGCTATGAGAAAACTGGAAGAAGGTATGACACAGGAGACGTTTGTTCCATGGTTCCAGAAGGAGAATCTGGTGAGTGAAGAAAAAGCACATCTTGCATGGCAGATTGCAGGGAGAGAAAAAAAGCTTCTGGATCAGTTGGATTATGAAAATGGCTATAGTCTTTATGTGGGAATCCCGTTCTGCCCAACGGTTTGCAGTTACTGTTCGTTTAGTTCGGGTGCCTTAGGTGACTGGGCGCACCGGGTAGAAGACTATCTGGCTGCACTTATGAAGGAACTGGAAGCAATTGCGAAAATGTCTGAAGGAAGAAAAGCTGACACCATTTACATGGGCGGTGGAACACCGACAACTTTGAATGCGGATCAGTTAGACCGGCTGCTTACATGCATTGATAGACATTTTGTAAGGGAAGGACTTCTGGAGTTTACGGTGGAAGCCGGACGACCGGACAGTATTACGAAAGAGAAACTTCAGGTGCTTCGAAATCACGGTATTAATCGAATTTCTATCAATCCTCAGAGCATGCAGCAGAAGACCTTGGATACAATTGGACGTAAGCATACTGTAGAACAAGTGTATGAAGCATTTCATATGGCGAGAAAGCTGGGATTTGATAATATCAATATGGATATTATTGCAGGACTTCCGGGAGAGACACCGGAGGATATGGAGGACACTCTAAGACAGATTGCGTTACTTGGACCTGATAATCTGACGGTACATTCCCTTGCAATTAAACGTGCAGCTAAAATGGGCCAGGAAGAGAGAGAAGGGAAACGATTAACGATCATACAAGATGAAATAGGTACGATGGTAGAGATGGCAGGAAATAAAGCCCGACAGATGGGACTTTTTCCGTATTATCTGTATCGTCAGAAGAATATTGCCGGAAATTTTGAAAATGTGGGCTATGCAAAGGTTGACAAAGCAGGAATATACAATATACTAATTATGGAGGAAAAGCAATCCATTATTGCAGCAGGTGCAGGTGCGTCTACAAAAATCGTACTGAAAGAACCTGTCATAAATCCTGAAAGCAAAAAGAAGAAAAAAACCAGTCTGATCCGGCAGGAGAATGTAAAAGCAATCGATGCTTACATCAGCCGGGTGGACGAGATGATAGAACGAAAAGGAGAATGGCTATGGCGTTAAAGAAGAAACCAGTAACCGGTATGAAAGATGTAATGCCGGCAGAGATGGAAATCCGGGATTACCTGATCGGCCTGATTAAAGACACCTATAAAACATTTGGATTCCAATCTATGGAAACTCCATGTGTTGAGCATATCGAGAACCTGTGTAGCAAGCAGGGGGGAGATAACGAAAAACTGATCTTCAAGATTTTGAAACGTGGAGAAAAGTTAAAAATTGACGAGGCAAAAGAGGAAAATGATCTTGTGGATGGAGGACTTCGGTATGACCTGACAGTTCCGCTTGCAAGATATTATTCTAATCATGCAAATGAGCTGCCGTCTCCTTTTAAAGCACTTCAGATTGGAAGTGTATGGAGAGCAGACCGCCCGCAGAAAGGACGTTTCCGCCAGTTTGTGCAGTGCGATATCGATATATTAGGAGAGGCTTCTAATCTCGCCGAAATCGAGCTGATCCTTGCCACAACGGCGATGCTTGGGAAACTGGACTTTAAGAATTTTACTGTATGTATTAATGACCGTAATATATTGAAATCTATGGCTGCTTACAGTGGTTTTAAAGAGGAAGACTATGATGAAGTCTTCATTGTTCTGGATAAGATGGATAAGATCGGACCGGAAGGTGTCGAGGCAGAGCTTATTGAGATGGGATATACCAGTGAAAGTGTTAAGACCTACCTTTCTCTTTTTGATGAGGTTGCTTCTGATGTATCCGGAGTCCGTTACCTGAAAGAAAAGCTTGGAGATTATCTGAGCGATGAGACAGCTGACGGTCTGGAATTGATTATGTCAAGTGTAGAAGCTGCAAAAGAGTGTGATTTTAAACTTCAGTTCACACCAACCCTCGTAAGAGGACAGTCCTACTATACCGGAACAATTTTTGAGGTAACTATGGACGACTTTGGCGGTTCTGTTGCCGGAGGCGGACGTTATGATAAGATGATCGGCAAGTTTACAGGGCAGGATACACCGGCATGCGGATTTTCCATTGGATTTGAGAGAATTGTCATGCTGCTTCTGGAAAATGGATATAAAGTTCCGGGAGGATGCCAGAAAAAGGCATATCTTCTGGAAAAGAAGCTTCCAAAAGAGGCCATGTTGAAGGTTCTTGCTCTTGCAAAAGCTGACCGGGAGGCAGGACGACAGGTGCTGATCGTCAATATGAAGAAGAATAAGAAGTTTCAGAAAGAGCAGCTAATAGAAGATGGATATACAGAAATTGCAGACTGTTATGCAGATTCCGTAGACAGGCTGTAGAGAATAGAACGCACAAGTGAAAAAGGAGATATAGAAAAATGGCAGAGTCAATGCAGGGCTTAAAGAGAACCCACAGATGTGGGGAACTGTCAGCAGTTAACGTAGGCGAGACAGCGACCATTATGGGCTGGGTACAGAAAAATCGTAATAAAGGAGGTCTCGTATTTGTAGATGTAAGAGACCGTTCCGGAATTATCCAGGTTGTATTTGATGAAGGAAGTGTAGATGCAGCACTGATCGAGAAGGCTGCAAAGCTTCGCAGTGAATATGTTGTTGCAGTTGTAGGAAAAGTTGCAAAACGATCTGGTGCAGTCAATGAGAACATTGCAACAGGTGAAATTGAGATTATCCCAGAGGAGCTTCGTGTACTTTCTGAGTCAGAGACACCTCCGTTCCAGATTGAGGAGAATTCTAAGACAAAAGAAGAAGTCCGTCTGAAATACAGATATCTGGATCTTAGAAGACCGGATATGCAGCGCAATCTGATGATGAGAAGCAAGGTGGCTACACTTGCACGTCAGTTTATGGCAAATGAAGGATTCCTTGAGATTGAGACACCGGTACTCATCGGAAGTACACCTGAGGGAGCAAGAGATTACCTTGTACCAAGCCGCGTTCATCAGGGACATTTTTATGCACTTCCACAGTCACCACAGCTATTTAAGCAGCTTTTAATGTGTTCCGGTTATGACAGATATTTCCAGATTGCAAAATGTTTCCGTGACGAGGATCTTCGAGCAGACCGTCAGCCAGAGTTCACACAGATGGATATGGAGTTGTCTTTCGTAGATGTTGATGATGTCATTGATGTCAATGAAAGATTCCTTGCGATGCTGTTTAAAGAAGTTCTTGGTGTGGAAGTTCCGCTTCCGATTCCGAGAATGACATGGCAGGAGGCTATGGATCGTTACGGTTCCGATAAACCGGATACAAGATTCGGCATGGAGCTTGTCAATGTGACAGATGTCGTAAAAGACAGCGAGTTTGTTGTATTTAAGGGTGCTATTGAGAATGGTGGTACCGTTCGTGGTATCAACGCAAAAGGCCAGGGAGGAATGGCACGTAAGAAGATTGACAAGCTGGTTGATTATGCAAAGGATTACGGTGCAAAAGGACTGGCTTACATTGCAATCCATGAAGATGGAACTGTAAAATCTTCTTTCGCAAAATTCATGACAGAGGATGAGCAGAAGAACTTGATTCAGGCTATGGACGGTGAGAATGGTGATCTGCTTCTCTTTGCAGCAGATAAGAATAAAGTTGTATGGGATGTATTAGGTGCGCTTCGTCTGGAACTTGCACGCCAGATGGATCTTTTAGATAAGAATGAGTACAAATTTATGTGGATCACAGAGTTCCCGCTTCTTGAGTGGAGTGAAGAACAGAACCGTTTCACAGCAATGCATCACCCATTTACAATGCCAATGGAAGAAGATCTTCAGTACATCGACAGTGATCCGGGAAGAGTCCGTGCAAAAGCATACGATATTACTCTGAATGGAAATGAGATTGGTGGAGGAAGTGTGCGAATCTTTAACCCTGAGATCCAGAGCAAGATGTTCGAGGTGCTTGGATTTACACCAGAGCAGGCACAGGAGCAGTTCGGATTCCTCCTGACAGCATTCAAGTATGGAGTACCGCCACACGCAGGACTTGCATATGGACTGGATCGTCTTGTTATGCTCATGGCAAAACAGGATAGCATTCGTGACGTGATAGCATTCCCGAAGGTAAAAGATGCTTCGGATCTTATGACAGAGGCTCCAACAAAAGTTGATCAGAAACAGCTCGATGAACTGGGACTTGCAGTGGTAGCAGAGGAAGAATAAAATATATTTAATGATGAAAAAAATCCCACCCGGATATTCTTGCGTTGAAGAATACCGGATGGGATTTTTTATTAAATTATTGATCTTTTGGTGAGCGTCCATCTTTGTGTTTATTCCAGATGTTAAATGCGATCAAAAGACCGGCTGTGTATAAGATGCTGATCAGAATTGCCGGACTGTCTTTCAAAAAATAAATAACTAAGACTGCGGCAATTAACGCAATGGTCATCTGGAATGCAATCCAGATTCTTTTTTCACGAATTTCTCTGGCATGCTGCTGGGATTCCAGACGCTTCTGTTCTAATTTTAAGTATTCCATCAAGTCCTTGTCCGGAATACGGGAAAGTATAATTTCATCGCGAACAAGTCTGGCTTCGCGGCGGGAGTGGATATTTGCAATTTTAGCAGAAAAACGGGCAAAAAATCCGGAGGAATCACGCTCTTTTTCAGCTTTGTCAAACGGATCCATTTCAGAATCCAAGTTATAAGCAGATTCCGTTCCTGGAGCAGTAGCATTATTGATGACAGATGCATTTTCCCGGGCAGTTGTGCTACCGGAAGCAGACGTATCTTTCTGGATAGTTGTGCTGCTAGAAGCAGATGTATCTTCCTGACCAGATGCATTTTCTGTAGCAGATGTATCTTTCTGACCAGATATAGTTTCTGTAGCAGATGCATGATCTATTGTAGTTATATTTTCTTCTGTAGTTGTATTTCCTTCTGTAATTGTCTCTGACATAACAGACCTCCTATGTGAATTATATATATCAGCTGGGAGATGACTCCCACCTCGTAGCAAGAATGCCGAGGCATTCTTGAATCATCGTTTTGTTTATCATAACAGTAAAAAAAATAAAAAACAACTGATTTTCCAAGATTAGTCTTATTAAAAGAAAGAAGATTAGAGACTTTCATATATGAGAAGTGTGCAAAAAAATGGAATAAAATATATTGCATCAAAAATTTTGAAAAAAATTAAAAAAAGCTGTTGACAAAAGTCTGATTATCCTGTATAGTATGTATTGTTCCAAGGAACACAAGAAACAAACGGAACAATATAATGAATGCGACAGTGGCTCAGTTGGTAGAGTACGACCTTGCCAAGGTCGGGGTCGCGGGTTCGAACCCCGTCTGTCGCTCTTATAAAAATCTCAATCTTCGGATTGAGATTTTTTCGTATATGATAACTTGTATTTTCTATATATTCAAGAATGCCGAGGCATTCTTGCTGCGAGGTTCATGCATTAAAATTCTCCTATAATTCCAATAATTACAGATAGAAAAACATGCGTAAAATAAAAAATTATGATATGATATGAGAGTCAAATCTCAGAAAGAAACAATGTTGATAAAAAGTGGAGGCAGATTATGGAAGCATACACTCTGGATTGGCAAAAAGGACAGCTTATTCAGGATAGGATGCAAGAAGCAGATTACAAGAGGATAAGTGATAAAAAAATAGATGATACTATGAAGGTTCAGATTATGAATCTGAAAGAATACGAACAGATTAAGGAATATATTCCACATAAGAAGAATCTTCTATACAGTATGAATCATGTCAGGTATTGTAAAGTAGATTCTTTTCATGATTGTGTACAGGGAATTATGCGGGTGCCAGATTTGAAAAATCATGAAATGTTCGTATTTGGCTTTTGCATGTATAAGCAGACTCTTTATTTTGTGGAGGAAACAAATCAGATTCAACTTCTTATGGAACATGTGAAGAATGATGTCTATAAAAACTGCAGACTTCATGAAGTTTTGCTTATGATCTTAAACTATCTGATTGATGATGATGTGTACAGAATGCAGAAGATTGAAGAACAACTGGAGAAAATCGAAGAAAATGTAATTGGACATGTCCAGAAACATCTGGATGAAAGAATTATGAAGTATCGGAAACATTTTTCGGAACTGATGGTGTCTTATGATCAGATGACCAATATGGGTGAGCATATGCAGCTTTATATGAACAGAAATGAAATCCAGGATGAAGAAATGGGTTGGGAGCGTTATGTTCATAGAACTGAGCGTTTGCATCAGTATGCCGCGGAGATGAAAGAGTATACTCAGCAGATCCGTGAAATTTATCAGACCCAGATTACCTTGCAGCAAAATAGAGTTATGAATTTTCTGACAGTAGTGACGACAATATTTATGCCATTGACATTGATTACCGGGTGGTATGGAATGAACTTTTATAATATGCCAGAACTTCACTGGCAATATGGATATATTTGTGTCATCATAATATCAATCGTAGTAATTATTGCGGAATGTATTTACTTTAAAAAGAAAAAAATGTTATAAAGCAGGAGGAGAACAGGAATGAGCAAGCCGCACAAGATAAAAATCGGACTTTTAGGACTGGGAACAGTTGGAAGTGGGGTATATAAGTTAATTGAAAAGCAAAAAGAGGAGTTTTGTAAAAAGGCAGGAGCAGATGTTGAGATTGTAAAGATTCTTGTACACAATATGGAGAAAAAGCGTGAAGGTGTGGATCCATCTCTTCTTACCGATCACTGGAGAGATATTATTGATAATGATGAGATTCAACTCGTAATTGAGGTGATGGGTGGAATTGAGCCGGCAAGAACCATGATCCTGGATGCTTTAAATGCAGGAAAAAATGTTGTGTCTGCTAATAAAGATCTGATTGCTGAGCACGGAAAAGAACTTCTGGATGCAGCAGAAGAGCATGGTGTGGATTTTCTGTTTGAGGCTGCAGTAGCCGGAGGAATCCCGATCATCCGTCCGTTAAAGCAATGCCTGGCGGCAAATGAGATTGATGAAGTCATTGGAATCATGAATGGTACAACGAACTATATCCTGACAAAGATGTTTGAAGACAATATGGATTTTGATGAAGCATTGGCAAAAGCGACAGAGCTTGGATATGCAGAGGCGGACCCGACAGCAGATGTTGAAGGATTAGATGCCGGACGTAAAGCAGCAATTCTGGCTTCCATCGCATTTCATTCCAGAGTTGTGTTCAAGGATGTATATACAGAGGGAATTACAAAGATTTCTTCAAGAGACGTAGCATATGCAAAAGAATTTGGCAATGTTATCAAATTACTTGGCGTGGCTCATAATACAGAAGATGGAATTGAAGTGGGTGTTTATCCGATGATGATTTCACAGAATCACCCACTGGCATCTGTCAGAGATTCTTTCAATGCCGTATTTGTGCATGGAGATGCAGTTGGAGATGTAATGTTCTATGGACGTGGTGCTGGAGAGTTCCCGACTGCCAGTGCAGTTGTCGGAGATGTGATCGACGTAGTGCGTGACACGCAGTATCACTGTACCGGAAGAATCAGTTGTACCTGTTATCGGACAACATCAGTCAAGAATTTTAAGAATGTGAAAAATAAATTTTTCCTCCGTATGCAGGTGGAGAATAAACCTGGAGTTCTGGCTTCCATTGCCATGGTATTTGGTGTTCACAAGGTCAGCATTACAAAAGTCATGCAGAAGGAACAGTGCGAGAACGCTGATGTAGCTGAACTTGTTATTGTAACAGAGGCTGTCAAAGAAAGCCAGATGCTGGATTCTCTGGAGCATCTCAAAGATATGGAGACAATTCGCGAAGTCAGCAGTGTCATTCGTGAATATTAGTAGAAATATTGGAGGTTTAGGTTTGGAAGAAAGTGTAAAGGTCAATCCGCTTGCAACAGAGAAGGTCGAGCGGTTGATATTAAAATTCTCCATCCCGGCAATCATCAGTATGCTGGTCAGCTCGCTTTATAATATTGTAGATCAGATATTTATTGGACAAGGTGTAGGACTTCTTGGAAATGCAGCGACTAATATCGCATTTCCAATTACGATTATCTGTACTGCAACGGCATTGCTTCTTGGGATTGGAAGTGCTTCAAATTTTAATCTGTCCTCGGGGGCAGGAGAGCAGGAATGTGCGTGCAGGTATGCAGGGACAGGACTTGCAATGCTGATGCTTTGCGGTGTGACGATCGCGGTTGTCGTATTATTGTTCTTAGATTCGCTGCTTCATGTATTCGGTGTTACAAAAGACGTCCTGCCTTATGCACAGGATTATACAGGGATTACAGCATTTGGCATTCCTTTTCTGATTCTGACGACAGGGGGGAATCATCTGATCCGTGCAGACAGAAGCCCGACTTATTCTATGACTTGTATGCTTACGGGGGCAATCATCAATACGATTCTGGATCCACTGTTTATTTTTGGATTCCATTGGGGAATTAAAGGAGCTGCATGGGCAACTGTAATCGGTCAGATCGTGTCTGGGTGTCTGGTAATTGTGTATTTTGTACGTTTTAAAAAGATGGGACTGACAGTGGAGATGCTAAAGCCCCGTGGAATGTATATCAAAGGCATTCTCAAACTTGGTATGGCTTCATGCATCAATCAGATAGCTATGGCAATCGTGCAGATCGTGTTAAATAATACATTGAGATATTATGGTTCTCTTTCTGTATATGGATCAGATATTCCACTGGCGTGTGTCGGTGTAATTGCAAAAGTCAATATGGTGTTTATGGCAATCTGTATCGGTCTTGCCCAGGGATGTCAGCCAATCTGGGGTTTTAATTATGGAGCAGGCAATTATGTGAGAGTCAGACACACATATAAGCAATCCATGCAGATAGCGCTTGTGGTCGGTGGTATCTGTTTTGTGTGCTTTCAAGTATTTCCAAGACAGATCGTCAGTATTTTCGGAAATGGAAGCGAAGAATATTTCCGGTTTGCAGAGAGGTATTTCCGCATTTATATGTTTATGACGTTTGTAAATGGAATCCACCCGGTCTGCTCGCAGTTTTTCACTGCAATCGGAAAAGCTACAAAGGGAGCAGTTGTGTCTCTGACGAGACAGATATTATTTCTTTTGCCACTCATTATTATATTCCCGATATTTATCGGAATTGATGGTGTAATGTATGCAGGTCCGATCGCGGACGGAACGGCAGCAGTAGTTGCAATTGTGCTTGCGAGAAGTGAGATAAAAAAGATGAGCTGATAAGTAAAGAGAAGGTTGTCAGGATCTGGGATTAAAAGAAAGGATAAGGCGTATGCAAAAGAAGAGAACGATAGGATTTATGTTCAAGCAGATAAATAATGTGTATGAGAAGGAATTTAATAACCGGCTGCGTACGCTTGGCATTACCGCATCACAGTGTGCAGTACTGGATTATCTGTTCGACTGTGAGAAAGAAGAAGTGACACAGAGGGACATTGAAAAAGGATTGAATCTCAGAAATCCTACCGTGACCGGTCTGCTGAAACGGCTGGACGAAAAGGGATATATCTTATCAGTTCCAAGTAATACGGATAAGCGCTGCAAGAACATTTACCTGACGGAGAAAGCTTACGATATCCAGAGACGCATGGAGAATCAGAGACGGAAGCTGGATAAGATGCTGACAATCGGAATGAATAAAAAAGAAATTGAGGCTTTGGAGAAGATGCTGAACAAAGTATTGTATAATATTGCAGAGCCGTAGGAAATATAAAAGGTATCATGTATGAAAATGCATGGTGCCTTTTTTGATAAAAGACAATCATTTAAAACAGTTGCATTAAACTAACCTCTATGATATTATAAATATGCAAATGATAATCAAAATCAATTATGAACGAGGATATGCAATGTCAAAGGAAGTAGTGTATTATATGTTATCTGGCATGGATAATATGAAAAGTCTGCAGGTTCAGTTAATTCTGCAGTGTGCGCCGTTTCTGAAAGGAATCAAGATTGCCTGTATTTTGAATATTACGGAAGAAAACAGTAGAGAGCTTTATGAAATCCTGGAAGGAACAGGGATCAAATTTAAAATTCTGACAAGAAATCATGGAAAATGTCTTGTATTTTTGTACCGGCGCGAGTCGTTTTCCAGATATTTGAAACGGACAGATGTCAGGGGATTTTTAGGTTCCTATGGATATGAGGACGTGGAACCGGAGAAGATGCTGGAACGTCTCTCGAAACGTGTCTGTCAGTATTCAGATGGAGAAATCTGTTTTCCGCATGAGATAGGAGCATTTTTAGATTATCCGATCGATGATGTAAAATGTTTCATTGAAAAAGACGGAAAAGACAGTCTGTTTTCCGGATACTGGAAAGTATATAACAATCCAGGCAGAGCAAAAATGATTTTCTGGGTGTATGATAAGGCAAAGACCAGTGCGGTAAATGAATATCTGATTGGAAAGAGCATTCGAGATATTGCATATGTGGCAGCGTGTTAAATGATAGTTGATTAAATAGAACAGCAGGAGGATAGTAAATCATGAGTATTTCAGTAGTATATTGGAGCGGAACAGGTAACACACAGGCAATGGCAGAGGCAATTGGAGAAGGAATTGAAAGTGCAGGAGCACAGGCAAATGTAATCTCTGTAGATCAGGCAAGTGTAGATGCGCTGGCAGAAGAAGATGTGTTTGCCCTTGGCTGCTCTGCTATGGGAGCTGAGGAGTTAGAAGAGTCTGAGATGGAGCCATTTGTAGCTGAGCTTGAAGGAAAAGTAAGTGGAAAGAAGATTTTGTTATTCGGATCCTATGGTTGGGGAGACGGAGAATGGATGAGAAGCTGGGTAGAACGTATGACGGCAGCCGGAGCCGAGATGGCAGAACCAGAAGGCGTAATCGCAAATGAGACACCGGGAAGTGATGATTTGGATGCATGCAAGGCGGCAGGAGCAAAACTTGTTGATTAATATGGAACAGGGTATAGCAGATCAGGAATGGAAGAAAGCAAGACATAAATTATGCTGAAATATTCGTGGTCTGTGGCATTGCTAAAAGGACAGGTGATAAAAATGAGTGTAGTAATCATTGGCGGCAATGAAAGAATGGAACAGCAGTACAAGCAGATCTGTAAAAAGCATAAATGTAAAGCAAAAGTATTCACGAGAATGTCCGGTAATCTGAAGACACAGATCGGACAGCCAGATCTGATCATCTTATTCACATCAACTGTGGCACATAAAATGGTACATTGTGCATTGAAAGAAGCAGAGCGTTACAATATCCGCGTGGAGCGTGCACATTCCAGTAGCGCAAGTGCATTGGAAAATGTACTTCAGGGCTGCTGTTAATAAGGATATGTTTTCACAAAATAAAAAGAGGAATGTAAAAAAATAACATTGCATTCCTCTTTTTTTTGTATGCAATTCATGGTACAATAATCAAATGGTTTGATGCTACAAAGCAATAAATGATAAGAATGCAGGAGGAAAGGCAAATGAGTTATGCCGATCAGGTATTTATAGATATGTGCCGCGACATCATCGACAATGGAACAGACACAAGAGGGGAAAAAGTGCGTCCGGTGTGGGAGGATAAAACACCGGCTTATACAGTAAAGAAATTCTGTGTGGTAAACCGGTATGATCTGTCTAAGGAATTTCCGGCACTGACACTTAGAAGAACTGCGATTAAGAGCTGTACAGATGAACTTTTATGGATATGGCAGAAGAAATCGAACAACATTCATGATCTGAACAGCCATATCTGGGACAGCTGGGCAGATGAAGATGGATCGATTGGAAAAGCCTATGGATACCAGATGTCCGTAAAACATCAGTACAAGGAGGGAATGTTCGATCAGGTAGACCGTGTGATCTATGATCTGAAGAACAATCCGTACAGCAGAAGGATCATGACGAATATTTATGTACATCAGGATCTTCATGAGATGAACCTGTACCCGTGTGCGTACAGTATGACATTTAATGTTACGAAAAAAGAAGGACATGAGAAGCTTTCGCTGAATGGAATGCTCAATCAGAGATCCAATGATGTACTCACTGCGAATAACTGGAATGTATGTCAGTATGCAGTGCTTCTTCATATGTTGGCACAGGTGTGTGATATGGAAGTCGGGGAACTGGTACATGTGATTGCAGATGCACATATTTATGACCGCCATATTCCGCTCGTGGAGGAATTAATAAAAAGAGAGCCGCTTCCGGCACCGAAGTTCTGGTTAAATCCGGAAGTGAAGAATTTCTATGATTTTACACCGGATGATGTGAAACTGATCGATTATGAGACACATGAGCAGATTAAAAATATTCCGGTGGCAGTTTAAGATAAAAATAAAGTAATAAAAAACAGGGGGAAACCGGCATGAATTTGATTGTGGCAGTGGATAAGAATTGGGCAATTGGAATGGACAATAAGTTACTTGTAAGTATTCCGCAGGACATGAAGTTCTTCCGTGAGACGACAAAGGGGAAGGTCGTTGCTATGGGAAGAAAGACATTGGAAAGTTTTCCGGGCGGACAGCCTTTAAAGAACCGAGTCAATGTTGTTCTGACATCAGATAAAAAATACAATGTGAAAGGAACTGTTGTGGTCCACAGCATTGACGAAATGGTGGAAGAACTGAAAAAATATAACGATGAAGATATTTTTGTAATCGGGGGAGAGAGCATTTACAGACAGCTTCTGCCATACTGTAAGACGGCATATATTACAAAGATTGATCACGCTTACCAGGCGGATACATTTTTCCCGGATCTGGATCAGGACCCACAGTGGCAGATGACCAAGATCAGTGATGAGCAGACGTATTTTGATCTGGAGTATGTATTTACAATTTACGAGAGGGTATCATGAGAATTTTAAATGTAACAGCGCAGAAACCGAACAGCACCGGCAGTGGGATTTTTCTGTCGGAGCTTATGAAGGAATTTGCAAATAAGGGACACACACAGGCACTGGTAGCCGGTGTGTATCCTGAGGAGGAAACTCCGGTACCGGATCGGGTCACATTTTATCCGGTATATTTTGAACAGGGGAAACTGAACTTTCCGATTGTAGGAATGTCAGACGAGATGCCATATCCGAGTACCAGATACCGGGATATGACACCAAAGATGGAAGCGGCATTCAAAGAAAGTTTTTTGAAACAGCTGGATGAGGCAGTAAGAGATTTGAATCCGGATCTGATTTTGTGCCATCATCTTTATCTTTTGACTGCCATCGTACGGGAACATTTTCCAGACCGGAAGGTCTTTGGCTTTTGCCATAATACAGATTTGCGGCAGATGCAGAAGACAGATTTGGAACGGGAGTACATTACGGGGCAGATTCGAAGACTTGATCGGATTTTTGCACTGCATGCAGAGCAGAAGCGGACCATTCAGGATATTTATGATGTGCCGAAAGAAAAAATACAGGTGATTGGAATGGGGTATAACAGCCATATTTTCAAGAATGAAAGCCTGCGTGTGAATGACGGTGTGACAAGAATTGCATTTGCCGGAAAGATTTCGGTGAAAAAAGGAGTGGAAAGCCTGATCCGGAGTCTGGATTATCTGGAATATGAAAAGGAAAGGATTGAGCTTTTGCTTGCCGGAGGAGCTGGGAATGAAGAAGAGTATGAGCAGATAGTAGAGCTTGCGAAAAAATGTCCGTATAAGGTGACATTTTTAGGAAAGCTTCCACAGAAAGAGCTGGCGAAGGTCTACAATTCCTGTGACATCTTTGCACTTCTGTCATTCTCTGAAGGACTGCCTCTTACGGTCATTGAGGCGCTTGCATGCGGAGACAGAGTAGTCATGACAGACTTGCCCGGAGTGAAAGAATGGATTGATACTTATGCGCCGGGGGCAGATATAAGATATGTGACACTGCCATTGATGCGTAATGTGGATGAGGCAGTTCCTGCGACACTGCCGGATTTTGAAAGGCGGATCGGTCAGCGAATCTGGGAGTCTGTGGAGGCAGGTAAAACAAAAGAAGTAGATGTCAGCGGACTTTCCTGGACAAAAATTGCAGGCGAAGTGCTGAAAGTATTATCTCTGACATCATAAAATATATCAAGAAAACAGATGAAAAATGTCATTGACAGTAACACAAAGTTATGATTATAATATATAAAAATATTCGATAAAACAGTTTTGTGAAATGCAATGACGGGGAGGAGTACATAGATACCGGAAGCTAAGAGAGAAGACGGGTGGTGTAAGTTTTCATGAAGGGTTTATGGAAGTAGCCTCTGAGCAGTGAACCGAAAAGATGAATGGATGATAGTGCTTTTGAAAGAAAGCATCTATAGTTACATGATCTAAGTAGACTTCAACGTCTGTCCCGACGTTACAAGGGAGCAATATCGGATAATCGTTATGGTTTCCCGTATTGACATGAGTGCAGAGAGAATTCTCTGAATTTAGGTGGTAACACGGATGGTATATTCGCCCTAAGCTATTTCGCTTAGGGCGTTTTTCTATATCTGACGGGAAATGCATACTCTGTTGGATATTCATGACGAAGCAAAATCTGGGAATGTTAAAGGAGGAAGACATTTATGAAGAAAATCAGTGGCAATAAGTTATTAGTAAAAGCCTTAAAAGAAGAAGGAGTAGATACTCTGTTCGGTTATCCTGGGGCATGTACCATTGATATCAGTGACGAACTTTACAAGCAGGATTTTACGAAAGTAATCTTGCCAAGGCAGGAAGTGGCACTTGTCCATGAGGCCGATGCCTATGCAAGATCTACCGGAAAAGTCGGTGTTTGCCTTGTTACAAGTGGTCCGGGAGCAACGAACTTGGTAACAGGTCTTGCAACAGCATATTATGATAGTGTTCCGCTTGTGTGCTTTACCGGTCAGGTGTCCAGACATCTGATTGGAAATGATGCATTTCAAGAGGTTGACATTGTAGGAATTACAAGAAGTATCACCAAGTATGGAGTAACGGTGCGAAACAGAGAAGACCTTGGAAGAATTTTAAAAGAAGCATTTTACATTGCAAGAACAGGACGTCCAGGTCCGGTCCTTATCGATCTTCCAAAAGATGTTATGGGAGAACTTGGAAGCGCAGAATATCCGGAAACTGTTAATATCCGTGGTTATAAGCCGAATACAAGCGTACATATCGGACAGTTAAAACGTGCGATCAAAATGCTTGGACGTGCAAAAAAACCATTATTTTTAGCAGGTGGAGGTGTGATTATTTCCCGTGCAAACGAAGTATTTACCAAATTGGTGGAGAAGACGAATATTCCGGTCGTAACAACAGTAATGGGACGCGGGGCAATTCCGACAAACCACCCACTCTACATCGGAAATCTTGGAATGCATGGAGCATATGCCTGCAATATGGCTGTCAGTGATTGTGATCTGTTGTTTTCAATCGGAACTAGGTTCAATGACCGAATTACCGGAAAGCTGCATTCATTTGCACCGAATGCACAGATTGTACATATCGATATTGATACAGCTGCAATTTCAAAAAATGTACAGGTAGATATTCCGATTGTTGCAGATGCAAAAGATGCGATCGAGAAGATGTTAGAGTATGTAGAGCCGAATGAGACATCAAAGTGGCTGGAACAGATTGAAAGCTGGAAAGAGGAACATCCTCTGAAAATGAAAGAAAAACCAATCATGACACCTCAGGATATTATTGAGACGATCAACCGTATGTTTGATGAAGCAATTATTGTAACTGATGTAGGACAGCATCAGATGTTCACGGCGCAGTTTGCTGAGATTACACAGAAGAAGAGACTTCTTATGTCAGGTGGACTTGGAACAATGGGGTATGGACTTCCGGGAGCGATTGGTGCTAAAATCGGTAATCCGGATGTACCGGTCATTTCCATCTCCGGTGACGGTGGGATGCAGATGAATATTCAGGAACTTGCAACAGCAGTATTAGAGGAACTTCCGATCATTAGCTGTATTTTTAATAATTATAACCTTGGAATGGTTCGCCAGTGGCAGAAATTATTCTATGGAAAACGTTACTCTATGACGAATTTACGATCCGGTGCTGCAAGCAGAAGGGCAGCAGATGATGAGAATTTTGAATATCCGGAGTATACACCGAACTTTATCAAACTGGCAGAAAGTTATGGCGCAGTAGGAATCCGTGTGGAGAAAAAAGAAGATATTGAGCCTGCATTCAGAGCAGCACTTGAAAATAAACACAGACCGACGATTATCGAGTTTATGATTGATCCGGAGGATCTTGTATATCCAATGATCAAACCGGGCGGAACTCTGGAAGAGCTGATCATGGATTGTTAGAAGGGAGAATGGAATTATGAGTGGAACAAATAATGGAATGAAAAAACGCTGGATATCACTTTATGTAGAAAATCAGGTAGGTGTTCTGTCTAAAATTTCCGGACTCTTTTCTGGAAAGTCATATAATCTGGACAGCCTTACTGTAGGAACAACAGAAGATCCGACTGTGTCGAGAATGACAATAGCAACGGTCAGTGACGATGAGACGTTTGAACAGATCAAAAAGCAGCTCAACCGTACGGTAGAGGTTATTAAAGTCATTGATTTTACAGATGTTTTTGTAAGAATGAAAGAAATTATGTACATTAAAGTTCAAAAATGTACACCGGAGGATAAGGTGGAATGTTTCCAGATTGCGGAGACGTTTAAGGCAAAAGTCATTGACTACGGAAGAGATAGTCTTTTGCTGGAATTTGTACAGACAGGAACCAAAAATGACGCAGTTATTAAGCTGATGAAAGAAGAGTTCAAGAGTATTGAAGTTGTGCGTGGAGGAAGCGTTGGAATTGAGTCTATTAGTATGATGGAAAGATAATTCTAAAAAAACAGAGCGCACTCTTGAATTTTAAATATGATGGTATTATAATAATGTCAGTAGAATAGTTAAAAAATTAAAGTTATATAGATGAACGGAGGAAATTATCATGGAGAAAAAGAACATTGACTGGTCAAACATCGGATTTGGCTACATGCAGACAGATAAGAGATATGTATCCAACTACAAAGACGGAGCATGGGATGAAGGAACTCTTACCTCCGACGCAACCATAACAATCAATGAGTGCGCAGGTGTACTTCAGTATGCGCAGACATGCTTTGAAGGAATGAAAGCTTACACAACAGAAGATGGACATATCGTAACTTTCCGTCCGGATTTAAATGCAGCAAGAATGGCTGATTCAGCAGCAAGACTTGAGATGCCGGTATTCCCAGAGGACAGATTCGTAGATGCAATCAAACAGGTCGTAGCAGCTAATGCGGCATATGTACCGCCTTACGGGTCAGGAGCTACACTTTATGTAAGACCGTATATGTTTGGTTCCAGTCCGGTTATCGGAGTAAAACCTGCAGAGGAGTATCAGTTCCGTGTATTTACCACACCAGTTGGACCATACTTTAAAGGCGGCGCTAAGCCGATCACAATTAAGGTTTCAGACTTTGACCGTGCTGCACCGCATGGAACAGGTCATGTAAAAGCAGGTCTTAACTATGCAATGAGCCTTCATGCAATCGTGACAGCACATGGAGAAGGATACGATGAGAATATGTATCTGGATGCTGCAACAAGAACAAAAGTAGAAGAGACAGGTGGAGCAAACTTTATCTTCGTAACAAAAGACAATAAAGTCGTAACACCGAAGTCATCTACAATCCTTCCTTCTATTACAAGACGTTCTCTGATGTATGTAGCAGAGCATTATCTTGGACTGGAAGTAGAAGAAAGAGAAGTATACCTTGATGAAGTAAAAGATTTTGCAGAGTGTGGACTTTGTGGAACAGCAGCAGTTATTTCACCAGTTGGCAAGATTGTAGATCATGGCAAAGAAATCTGTTTCCCAAGTGGAATGGAAGAGATGGGACCAGTTACAAAGAAATTGTATGAGACATTGACAGGAATCCAGATGGGTCACATTGAAGCACCAGAGGGCTGGATCTGCAAGATCTGCTAGGATTGAGAAAAAGCCAGGCACAAGAACAATCACAGACTCTACATTGTTTTCAGATAATACAAGATTCATATGCGAGATGAGGTTGACGGAAAAATAAGAATTTTGTAAAATAATGTCAAGACATATGGAGCGGGACAGAAACGCGAAAATCTGTCCCGCTCTTTTTGCAATATAGGGAGTTTCCCTTTTAACGGAATCCGGGAGCGGACATGATGCGGGGATTCTGCTTTTGATGGAAAAGTATCATATTCCATTGATTCTGTTATCTATGGGCAAGAAATGAAAAGGAACTTGGAGAGATGCTGGAGTTTGCCAATGCAGCAGCATCTATTGTAACAACAAGAAAAGGGGCGCTTCGGGTAATGCCCAAGTTAGAGGAGATTTTGCATGTGCAAAGAGGAGTGTAAGTCAGAAGAAATGAAATATCGCCTGGCGGAAGCTGTGAAAGTCTGCATGAAGACGACATCGGTGGAGAAGATTACGGTAAAGGAAATCGTAGATGCGTGCGGAACGACCAGACAAACATTTTACCGGCATTTTCAGGATAAATATGACCTGGTTAACTGGTATTTTGATAAGATTCTTCTGGAATCATTTGAACATATGGGAGAAGGCGAGACCATCTATGAAGGACTGGTGAAAAAATTCCAGTATATTCAGAAAGAGAAACTTTTCTTTAAAATGGCATTTAAATCTGATGATCAGAACTGTCTGAGAGACCATGATTTTGAACTGATCCTGGCATTTTATTCAGACCGGATCCAGGAAAAATCCGGAAAGCCATTGTCGGAAGATTTAAAATTTCTGCTGGAAATGTATTGCCAGGGTTCTATTTACATGACTGTACAATGGGTGTTTGGAAGGGTGAAACGCACGCCGGAGGAACTGGCAGCAGATCTCGTGAAAGCAATGCCGGAAGAACTGGCAGGGGTGTTTGAAAGACTGAATCTTTTATGATCCGGTCACGTTACATTTTCATAATTTTGTAACTTTCATTTTTTTAATAACATTGTTAAAATAAAAACATAAAAGCTGAATAAAAGCAAATTATGTCATGTAAGAAAAGGAGAGATTGAAATGGCAAACAGAATTATGCTGAATGAGACATCTTATCACGGAGCAGGAGCAATCAAGGAGATTGCAACAGAGGCAAAATCAAGAGCATTTAAGAAAGCATTTGTATGCTCTGATCCAGACCTGATCAAATTTGGGGTAACAAAGAAAGTGACAGATGTATTAGATGAGGCTGGACTCGCATATGAGATTTATTCTGACATCAAAGCCAATCCTACGATTCAGAACGTACAGAATGGTGTTGCAGCATTCAAGAGCGCTGAGGCTGATTACATTGTAGCAATCGGTGGAGGATCTTCCATGGATACAGCAAAAGCAATCGGTATCATTATTGCTAATCCGGAATTCGAGGATGTAAGAAGTCTGGAAGGTGTTGCGCCAACTAAGAAACCTTGTGTACCGATCATTGCAGTTCCGACAACAGCAGGTACAGCAGCAGAGGTTACGATCAACTACGTTATTACAGATGTAGAGAAGAAGAGAAAATTTGTCTGTGTTGACCCACATGATATGCCGGTCATCGCAGTTGTAGACCCAGATATGATGTCCTCTATGCCAAAAGGACTGACAGCTTCCACAGGTATGGATGCTCTTACACATGCAATTGAAGGATATACAACAAAGGCTGCATGGGAGATGACAGATATGTTCCATATCAAAGCAATCGAGATTATTTCCAAATCCTTAAGAGGAGCAGTTGCAAATGAGAAAGAGGGTCGTGAGGGAATGGCTCTTGGACAGTATATCGCAGGAATGGGATTCTCAAACGTAGGTCTTGGAATTGCTCATTCTATGGCTCATACACTTGGAGCTGTTTATGACACACCACATGGTGTTGCATGTGCTATGATGCTTCCAATCGTTATGGAGTATAATGCTGAATGCACAGGCGAGAAATACAAAGAGATCGCAAGAGCTATGGGTGTCAAAGGTGTTGATGATATGTCTGTAGAAGAATACAGAAAAGCAGCAGTAGACGCTGTTTCGCAGCTTTCTATCGACGTTGGAATCCCAACAAAACTGGAAGCGTTAAAAGAAGAGGATCTTGACTTCTTAGCTGAGTCTGCACGCGCAGATGCATGTGCTCCGGGTAACCCGAAAGACGCAAGCGTTGAAGACCTGAAGAATCTGTTCAGAAAATTAATGTAATGATGCCAGAGCGGATTGTGGGAGTGCAAAGCACGGAGTAATCCGCATGCATCATGCATTATTACATAATCTAAGATAAGAGAACTCCTGACATTGATATCCAGTGCCAGGAGTTTTTAATATTCCGAAAAATTAAAATGAGAAGAAAACAGTATAAAACAGTATAAAACAGTTGACAACTGTTATATACTGTTTTATACTGTTTGTAACGAAGGAGGAGTTTTATGGATATCATAGTAAACCATTCATCCATGCAGCCAATCTATGAACAGATTGGAGATCAGATAAAAGAAAAGATCATGCATGGTATATTAAAAGCAGATACCCCACTCCCGTCAGTTCGTACTTTAGCTAAAGAACTTAAGGTCAGTGCACTGACCGTGAAAAAAGCATATGATGCTCTGGAAGAAGAAGGATTTGTAATTACGATTCATGGAAAAGGAAGTTTCGTAGCATTTGCAGATCAGGGGCTGATGCTGGAGGAGAAGAAAAAGGAAGTGGAAGCTGATTTGGAGATGGCCATCCGAAAAGGCAAAAGCTGTGGAATGACGAATCAGGAATTACTGGAGTTGTTTCAGATTGTTTTGGAGGATTGATAAGTATGTTGAAATTTGAGGGTGTGAAAAAGCACTATGAAGATTTTGAACTGGATCTTACCCTGGAAGTACCGGAAGGTTATGTTACCGGACTGATCGGAGCCAATGGTGCAGGAAAAAGTACAGCGTTTAAAGCAGCATTAGGTCTGATCAGACCAGACGCAGGTGTTGTAAAGATGCTGGGAAAAAATGTAGAAGATTTTACAGTGCAGGATAAAGAGTGGATTGGAGTTGTTCTGGCTGATTCCGGTTTCAGTGGATATTTACGTGTGAAAGATATACTTCCGATGCTTGAAAGTATGTACCATAAGTTTCAGAAAGAAGATTTCCTGGAAATGTGCAAAAAATACCAGTTGCCATTAGACAAAAAGATCAAGGAGTTTTCAACGGGAATGAAACGTAAATTACAGATTGCAGCGGCAGTTTCACATGGCGCAGATGTGTTGCTTCTGGATGAACCGACCGCAGGACTTGATGTTATGGCAAGAGATGATATGCTGGAAATTTTAAGAGAATATATGGAAACTCCGGGACGTTCTATTCTGATTAGTTCACACATTTCCACAGATCTGGAAGGAATCTGTGATGACATTTATATGATTGATGAAGGAAAGATTCTTTTGCATGAAGAGACCGACAAACTTTTGGATCAGTATGGACTTTTAAAGGTGAAGATAGACCAGTACGAGGCGCTTGACAAGGCGTACATTTTGGCGCATAAGAAAGAAGAGTATGGTTATAGCTGCCTGACAAATGAACGGCAGTATTATCAGGAAAACTATCCAGATATCACCATTGAAAAAGGAAAAATTGATGATGTGATCATTATGATGAAAAGGGGGCAGCAAGAATGAAAGGATTGTTGATCAAAGATTACAAACTCATGTTGGGACAAAAATCCTTTTTGGGAATGGCAGCTCTTATGGCGGTATTATATCTCATTATTTACAAAGACCCTATAGTTGCTGTTGTATTTATTACGGTCATGTGTACTATGTTTACCGTTAGTACACTAAGTTATGACGAATATGAAAATGGAATGGCTTATTTGTTTACACTTCCAATCAGTAGAAACACATATGTATTAGAAAAGTATGCATTTGCATTGGTGAATTGCATCGTGACAGGAGTGATCATGTATGCTATGGCATGTGGATCCATTAAAATCCGCGGACTGGCAATATCACAAAGCGATATGTATTCAGGTCTGGCCGGTGCCTGCTTTGTATCAATTATTATGATAAGCTATATGTTTCCGTTGTATATAAAGTTCGGAATAGAAAAGAGCAGAATTGTGTCAGTAAGCGGAATGTCAGCTATATTTTTAATACTGTACCTGGGAATAAAAGTATCAAAAGAACGGAATGGGTCGATATTGAAAATCGTAAGTCGAGCTGAAAAATTAAGTGATGGAATTGTGATTTTACTGATTTTTGCAGTTTCGGTTATCCTAATTTGCATTTCAGTAGTGTGCGCAATGAGAGCAATGAAAAAGCGCGAATTTTAAAAAGGGACAGGTGTGAGAAACAGTAAAGACTGAGAATACGTGATGGTAAAAAAATTGGGGACGGGGTTTTTCTAAAAAAACCCCGTCCCCAATTTTTTTGAAAATGCAGTTTTATTGTCTGTGGCTTGCAATTATTAGCCGTACTGTCCGATACAGATAAGGCTTATATTCTTCGATGGACAGTGGTTCGTTATATAAAATCGAATTGTATGCCGTGGATCCGGTCAGTTCTACGATGGTGAATAGCATAACGTCCGGACATTCGTATTTGTAAGAATCTTCATTAACGAGATTGAGAAATTCTTCATAAAAATCTGGTTCGGTCCGTTCTTCGGTGAGAAGGGCGGAGCGAAGTGCGCCCATGACTAGATTCTTGGAAATAAAGTTTAACAATGCCTTATTGCTGGCGAGAGCATCTATAATGTAATCAATGATAAAGATTAATTGTTCTTCCAGCCCGGAAATGTCTGCTTTCCGTAATGCTTTTGCTGCTTTCTCAAATAGTTCATGAGTCTTGAAAGCGGTAAGTTTATTCTTGATATCATATTTGTCTTTAAAATATAAATAGAAAGTTCCTTTTGCAACACCGGCTTTTTCTACAATATCAGAAATAGCAGTAGCATTGATACCTTTTGTGGTAAAAAGTTCGTATGCGGTGTTGAAGAGGGCTTCTTTTTTCTTTTTTTTATTTTCGTCTACTTTTCCCATGATTATCCTCTTTTCTGTTCAACAGCAATTATAACTGTACGGTAAGGTAATGTGCAAGTTAATTTTTTGCTTAAAGGTAGAAAACGTGAGTGCATTTCTAATGTATGATTGTAAAAGTAATGTGTCATATTTTTATTGATGAAAATATTTTAGCACAAAAATGACCAATAGTCAAAAATATATTGACTATTGGTCATTTTTGGTGTATTATGCTGTTTGAAAAAGAAAATGACTAACAGTCATAAATGAAAGGGAGAAGGAGTTATGGTTAACTTTGGAAAGAAAGTGGTGAAATACAGAGTATTGATACTGATACTTGGCGTGCTGTTGCTGATTCCGTCAGTCTTCGGTTATCTGAATACCCGGGTCAATTATGATGTGCTGACTTATCTTCCAGACAATATCGAGACGATGAAAGGACAGGATATTCTGGTGAATGATTTTGGAACCGGAGCATTTTCTATGTTCATTGTTGATGGTATGGAAGAGAAAGATGTAGCGGAACTGAAAGAGAAGATTGAGAAAGTCGATCATGTGGCAAATGTAATATGGTACGACTCTATTGCAGATATTTCCGTGCCGATGAGTATGTTGCCGGACGACATTTACGATGTATTTAATTCCGATACCGGAACGATGATGGCGATTTTCTTTGATGAGGGAACATCTTCAGATGGAACGATGGATGCAATTGCACAGATCCGGAAAATTGCCGGCAAGCAATGTTTTTTAAGTGGAATGTCCGCAGTAGTTACGGACACGAAGAATCTGGCAGAAAAAGAGACTCCGGTCTATGTACTGATTGCCGTTATTTTGGCGGTCATTGTACTTGGACTGACAATGGAATCATTTTTCGTACCGTTACTTTTTATGCTGAGTATCGGAATGGCAATCATTTACAATCTGGGAAGTAACTATTTTATGGGAGAAATTTCTTATATTACGAAAGCGTTGGCAGCGGTATTGCAGCTAGGTGTTACGTTAGATTATTCCATTTTCCTGATGCACAGTTATGAAGAACAGCAGGTGAGATACGACGGAGATAAGAAGCGTGCCATGGCACATGCGATTTCCCAGACATTTTCCTCTGTTATGGGAAGTTCCATTACAACAATTGCCGGATTCATTGCATTATGCTTTATGTCCTTTACACTGGGACTGGATATTGGAATCGTTATGGTAAAAGGAGTTATCTTTGGAGTGATTGCATGTGTGACCATTCTTCCGTCTATGATTCTTTGCTGTGACAAAATCATTGAGAAGACGAAACACAAACCATTCCTCCCGGATATTGGAAGAATTTCTGACAAGGTTACGAAACGATACCTGGTATATGTAGTATTGTTTTTGTTATTCTTATTTCCTGCAATTTATGGAAATAATCATACAGCAGTTTATTACAACCTGGACGAGACATTACCAAAGGATCTGCCAAGTATCATTGCAAATGAAAAGTTAAAAGAAGATTACGATATGAATACAACGCACATGATTCTGGTGGACAGTTCCGTATCTTCAACAGATGTCAATAAAATGATAAAAGAAATGGATAAGGTAGACGGTGTCAAATGGGCACTTGGGCTGGACTCTCTTGTAGGTCCGTCAGTTCCGTCTGATATGATTCCGGAGTCCGTATCCAGTATGCTGAAAAATGATAAATATCAGCTGCTTCTTGTAAACTCTGAATATAAGGTAGCATCTGATGAAGTCAATGCCCAGATTAAGGCATTGAATAAGATTTTGCACAAATATGATAAGACCGGAATGCTGATTGGTGAAGGACCGCTGACCGCAGATCTGATTGATATTACAGATCAGGATTTTAAGACAGTCAGTGCAGTATCCATTGGAATTATATTTGTCATTATCCTTGTGTTATTCAAATCCATTTCACTTCCGGTCATTCTGGTAGGTGTTATTGAATTTGCAATTTTTGTAAATATGGGAATTCCTTATTACACAGGCACGAAGCTTCCGTTTGTTGCTTCTATCGTTATCGGAACGATTCAGCTGGGATCTACGGTTGACTATGCAATCCTGATGACGACAAGATATAAGCGTGAACGAAACCATGGGGCAAATAAACATGATGCCATTACGACAGCCCACCGTGTATCAGCACAGTCCATTATGGTCAGTGCCTTAAGCTTCTTCGCAGCGACCATCGGAGTCGGACTTTATTCCAACATTGATATGATCAGTTCGCTGTGTATCTTGATGGCAAGGGGAGCGCTGATAAGTATGGTAGTTGTAATCTTCGTACTGCCATCCATGTTTATGGTATTTGACAAAGTAATCGTAAAAACAAGTAAAGGTTTTCTGCCGAAAGAGGCATAAGATTTACAGGAGGGATCACTATGAACGGAAATAAAAAAATCGCAAAAAAAATTGTAGCAGGATCTATGGCTGTCATGATGGCTGCCGGACTTGCCGGAACATATGAATATCACAATAATGTCATGCAGGTACAGGCAGCAGAGCAAAAGGACAAAGACACTCAGGAATTAAAAGAGACTGCGGAAAATGTATTGGCAGACCATGCAACAGATTCTGAGGATACAGGATTTTCAAAAGAGGAATCTGTGTATGTAAAAGCAGATGCAAGTGGAAATGTAAAGAAAACGACGGTATCTGAATGGCTGAAAAATCCGGAAAAAGGAACCATTTCTGACACATCTGAATTGAAAGATATTAAAAATGTAAAAGGTGACGAAACATTTGAGACAGGAAGTAACAACAACGTAAGCTGGAAGTCTGAAGGAAATGACATTTACTATCAGGGAACAATAGATAAAGAGCTCCCGGTAGATGTGAAAGTATCCTACAAACTGGACGGAAAGAGCATTTCCCCGAAAGATCTGAAAGGTAAAAGCGGAAAGGTTGAGATTCAGTTTAGCTATGACAACAAATCAAAACAGACTGTCAATGTAAATGGTGAAGATGTAGAAATGTACACACCATTTACCATGGTCAGTGCAATGATGCTTTCCTCTGATGAGTACAGCAATGTGTCTGTTGAAAATGGAAAACTTATTTCTGACGGAGATAAAAATATTGTAGTCGGAGTTGCATTCCCGGGACTTGCAAATGATCTGAATCTGAAAGATCTGGATATGGACATTGATATTCCGGAGACAGTAACAATTACAGCAGATGTCAAAGATGCAACAGTCGGAACAAGTATTACAATGGCTTCCGCAGAGCTGATGAATGAATTCGGACTGGACGACATCGACAGCTTTGATGACTTGCAGGATTCTATCGATGATCTGGAAGACGCAACAAATCAGTTGGTAGATGGATCAAAGGAAGCAGCAGATGGATCAAAAGAGCTGGCAGACGGAGCTGGAACATTGAATGACGGAGCCGGAACACTGGCAAGTGGAGCCGGAACACTGGCGGACGGTGTGAATACACTGAATGAAAAGAGTGGAACACTGGTCAGCGGAGTGAACACACTGGCGAGCGGAGTGCAGGCTTATACGGGCGGAGTAGAAGAAATCTATGCCGGAAGTAATGACCTGGTTTCAGGAGCACAGGCATTGGCAAGTGGAGCTGATACATTAAATACGAACATAGCATCAGCAGCTGATGGTGCAAACAGCCTTGTTGCAGGCGCACAATCTTTAAAAAATGGATTGAAAACGGCAAAAGATATGCTGGATGAAGGTGTTAAGGTGTTAAATAATGTTACAGAAGAGAATATTAAAAACAGTGTGACAGCAACCGTAAGTACAGATAAAGTGACAGCATCTGTAAATAAACCAGAAGTAGCAGCTATTGTCAATCAGCACATTGATGAAAATACAACAGCAGAAGAAAAAGAAGCAATAACAAAGGCTGTTGAAGATGCACTGGAGCAATGTACTGCAAGTGTAGATAAAGACAGCATTGAAGTGGAAAAAACAGTAAATGGTAATGCTCAATTGATTACACAAAGTGTAAAAGGGGCGCAGGATTATATGAATGGAGTAGGTACTTCTCTTACTCAAAGTTCTGGCTCTAAGGAACAGCCAAGTGTTTGGGATGGCGTGAATGGTATTGAATCTGGAGCGTCTACATTAGCTGGATATTTAGGATTGGGAGACGGCAAAACATTGACAATTGGTACAGGAGCAGCAGGTCTGGCAAGTGGAAGCAAAAAACTATTGGCTGGAACTCAAAAACTTCAGGCAGGAGCATCGCAGCTCCATGACAACAGTGCACCGCTTATGGCTGGTGTTACTTCCTTAAAAGACGGTGGTTCTCAGCTTGCAAGCGGTGTCAGCCAGTTAGCAAGTGGTGCTAATCAGGTTGCTGACGGAGCCGGAACATTATCTAACGGAACTCAGACATTATTAGACGGAGCGAACACCTTAGCGGATGGAAACCAGACTCTGGCAGACGGAATGCAGGAATACAAAGAAGAGGCAATTGATAAACTGACAGATCTCTTCAATGGAGATATTAGTGGTGTGACAGATCGAATTGATGCAATGACTAACCTTGCAAAAGAATACAAATCATTTGCAGGAATCAGTGACGGAGTATCCGGAACAACAAAATTTATCATCGAGACAGAAGGTATCGACGACTAGTTATTTCTTTATTACAAATGTAAAGAAAAATAAACAAACACAGGGCGGGAGTGAAATGACTTCCGTCCTGTTCAATCTTATTTCTTAAGGAAAAGATAAGAAAATATTTCTTGAGATTATCACATGACTATGCGATTCTATCTACACGCAGACGATGGTTCTAATTATCTGCAAAGTATCTATATTGATTTCATTCATTTTCGGAGCCAGAAGAATCGGCAGCAATTCCTAAAGTGATGATAAGCAGACAGATAAATTAAGTTTGAAAAAATGAAGTGAAATTTTCTTCATATACTGGAATATACTGAAAGTATATGTTAATCTATAAGTAGAAATCATAGCATTTTCTTTCAGACAGACATTTATCTGCAAAAAGAAAGGAGAAGCTATGGCAACAAATTCCGAGTATCAGGCGAAGCTTTTAAAAGAACTGGGATTGTAGATGACATGTTCAATGTATATACTAGTAGTTTTCAGTAGTTTTCAGAAGCAAAATCTGCATTGTTTAATAGTTGGCATATCCGGAAAAATAAGATATAATGGACGATGGTAACGGATACGCTACCTGGAATATGATACGAAAGTATAGAAGGAGTCTTTCTGAATATGGAAGCTTATACGAGTTTTGCGAGGGTATATGATACCTTCATGGATAATGTGCCGTATAAAGAGTGGGCGGATTATCTGGGGAAAATATTAAAGGAATATGGAATTGATGACGGGCTTGTTCTGGATCTTGGCTGTGGAACTGGAAGCATGACAGAAATGCTGGCTTCATCCGGTTATGATATGATCGGTGTGGATAATGCAGAAGAGATGCTGGAGATTGCCATGGAGAAGAAGGTCGAGAGTGGACATGATATTTTGTATCTTCTTCAGGATATGCGGGAATTTGAATTATACGGAACGGTCAGAGCGGTTATAAGTGCCTGCGATTCTGTGAACTATATTACGGACGATGAGGACCTGACGGAAGTTTTCCGGTTGGTGAATAATTATCTGGATCCGGAAGGGCTGTTTGTATTTGATTTTAATACGGAGTATAAGTATCGGGAGATACTTGGAGAACAGACAATTGCAGAAGACCGTGAGGAATGCAGCTTTATCTGGGATAATTATTACGATAAAGACGAACGGATCAATGAATATGAACTGACTCTTTTTGTGCGGGACGAAGAACAACCACAGCTTTATCGTAAGTATCAGGAAGAACATTTTCAGAGAGCATATACGCTGGAGCAGATCAGACATATGCTTACTGAGGCAGGACTTGAATATGTAACTGCCTACGATGACTATACAAAAGAAAGTCCACATGACCGGAGTGAGAGAATCTGCGTAGTGGCAAGAGAACATGGGAAAGGATTGGCATAAGACAATTATGGAAGATTATATTGTAAGAGCGACAGCGGCAGGAGGACAGATGCGTGCATTTGCTGCGACAACGAAAAACCTTGTAGAGTCTGCAAGAGTGCATCATAATACAAGCCCGGTTGCGACTGCGGCACTTGGAAGGACACTGACAGCAGGGGCAATCATGGGAAGTATGATGAAAAATGATACAGATATGCTGACACTTCAGATTCGTGGAGACGGTCCAATCGAGGGCATCACTGTAACTGCAGACAGCCATGCAAATGTAAAAGGATATGTTGGAAATCCGGACGTGATGCTTCCGCCAAAGAATGGCAAGCTGGACGTTGGAGGAGCAGTTGGTATCGGTCTTTTACAGGTGATTAAAGATATGGGACTGAAAGAGCCTTATGTGGGACAGACAATTCTTGTAAGCAGTGAGATCGCAGAAGATTTGACTTATTATTTTGCAAGTTCCGAGCAGGTGCCTTCCTCAGTGGGACTTGGTGTTTTGATGAATAAAGATAATACTGTACGCTGTGCAGGTGGATTTATTATTCAGTTGATGCCATTTGCAACAGAAGAGACTATCAGCCAATTGGAGGAGAATCTGAAGGATGTGACTTCTGTTACAGATTTTCTGGACAAGGGCTATACACCGGAGCAGATGTTAGAGAAACTGATTGGACATCTGGATCTTGAAATCACAGATACTATTCCAACACAGTTTTACTGTAATTGTTCTAAAGAACGCGTAGAGCAGGCAGTTGCAAGTATCGGAAAGAAAGACATTCAGGAAATGATCGATGAAGGAAAAGACATCGAAGTAAAATGTCATTTTTGCAATACGGCATATAACTATACAGTCGAAGACTTGAAGAACATTCTGAAAAGAAGTAAGAAATAATCAGGTGAATAGACCGGATAATAGAATAGTAGAGAGAGAATTGCGGTCAATTTATGACCGCAATTCATTATAAGATATTAGATGTAAATTTATATGGAGGAAGATTATGAGACATGGTTTTATAAAAGTCGCGGCAGCAACACCGGATATCCGGGTAGCGGATGTGGATTACAATAAAGGGCAGATTATAAAGCAGATGGATGAGGCAGCAGAAGCAGGTGCCAAGATTATTGTATTTCCGGAGCTTTGTATTACAGGATATACATGCAGTGATCTTTTCCTTCAGGATATTTTATTAAATAGTGCGAAAAAAGCACTTGTAGAAATTGCAGAACATACAAAAAATCTGGATGCGCTTGTGTTTGTGGGAGTCCCTATTGCAGTTGGCGGGGAACTTTATAATGTAGCAGCAGCTTTGAACCATGGAAATATATTAGGTTTCACAACGAAGAGCTTTCTGCCCAATTATGGGGAATTCTATGAGATGCGCCAATTCCGTCCGGGACCGAAAAAAGCAGAGAAAATTCTGTTTGGCGAAAAAGAGATTCCATTTGGACCGCAGCTTTTATTTGTGGAAAAACAGATGACTAATCTGATCGTGTCAGCAGAAATCTGTGAGGACGTGTGGTCACCGGTTCCACCGAGCATTGAGGCGGCAAGAGAGGGAGCGACTGTGATCGTCAACTGTTCGGCCAGTGATGAGACGATTGGAAAGGCTTCTTACCGGGAGGCATTAATTTCCGGGCAGTCTGCAAGGCTGATCAGCGGGTATATCTATGCCAACGCAGGAGAAGGTGAATCGACTACAGATCTTGTATTTGGCGGACATAATCTGATCGCGGAAAATGGAACGATTCTGGCAGAGGCGAAGAGATTTTCGAACGGGATTATTTATACAGAATTTGATGTACAGAAAATTGCGAATGAACGCAGAAAAAATACGACATTTACAGAGACACAGGAACATGTACTTCCGAGGATTCCGTTTGGATTAGAACAGACAGAAACTATTCTTACAAGAACATTTCCGTCCAGACCATTCGTTCCTCGTGATGATCAGGAGAGGGCAAAGCGCTGTGAGGAGATTTTAACAATTCAGGCAATGGGACTGAAAAAGCGGCTTGCACATACTCATGCAAAAAGTGCAGTAGTTGGAATATCCGGAGGTCTGGATTCTACATTGGCACTGCTTGTGACAGCCAAGGCATTTGATGCATTGGGACTTGAGCGCAGCGGTATTACGGCAGTGACCATGCCGTGTTTTGGAACGACAGACAGAACGTATCAGAATGCATGTAAAATGTCTCTGAAAGTCGGAGCAACTCTCAGAGAAGTCAGAATCGGTGATGCAGTTATGCAGCATTTTAAAGATATTGGACATGACCCACAAGACCACAGCGTAACTTATGAGAATTCACAGGCAAGGGAACGGACACAGGTGCTTATGGACATTGCTAATCAAACGGGAGGACTTGTAATCGGAACCGGAGATATGTCGGAGCTGGCACTTGGCTGGGCAACCTACAATGGAGATCATATGTCTATGTACGGAGTAAATGCTTCTGTGCCAAAGACGCTGGTCAGACATCTGGTTCATTATTTTGCAGACACTTGTGAAGATTCATCGTTGAAAGAAGTGCTTTATGATGTGCTTGATACGCCGGTAAGCCCGGAACTTCTGCCGCCAAAAGACGGTGAAATCGCGCAGAAGACAGAAGATCTTGTAGGACCATATGAACTTCATGACTTTTTCCTGTATTATTTCCTGAGAATGGGATATGAGCCAGGAAAGATTTACCGGATCGCGAAGCTTTCTTTTGCCGGGGAGTATGACGACGAGACAATTTATAAATGGCTTCGTACGTTTTGCTGGAGATTCTTTTCACAGCAGTTTAAGAGATCTTGTCTGCCGGATGGTCCGAAGGTCGGAACGGTTGCATTGTCTCCGAGAGGCGACTGGAGAATGCCAAGTGATGCGTGTGTAGCATTGTGGATACAGAATCTTGAAAAAGAGGCGGGGAAATAACGTCTATAAAGGTAATAAGAGATCAAAAAAGGAACATCACCGAATTATAAAGATTACGGGAATGTTCCTTTTTTGTTGCCAAGCATACGACAAAAAGGTCCGGTGGACCTTTTTTAGTTTTACAAGTAAATGAAAAGTTTTATAATTGGATGTTCTTGAAAAGATCACCAAGGCTTGTTCCGATGTCTTCGCTCTTTGGAATCTCGACCTTAACTTCTTCCTCCTCCTGGATGGCTTCCTCAAGAGCTTTCATGCTCAGGCTGATCTTGCCATCTTTGACACCGATGACTTTGACCTGAACTTCATCACCTACATTCAGGACATCTTTTGGGAATTTGATACGTTTCTGGCTGATCTGGGAAACGTGTACAAGTCCGGAAAGTCCGTCTTCCAGACGTACAAATGCACCGTAGTTCTGGAGGGATTCTACGGTTCCGGTAAGAACGCTTCCTACTTTGATGTTTGCAATTTTTTCTTCACGCTCTTTTTTCTCTTTTTCTTTGAGAAGTTCACGGGCGGAAAGTACCAGCCGGTTATTTGCCTGATCTACATCAATGACCTGAACTTCGATATCTTTTAACAGATAAGATTCCAGATCTTCGATATAGGATAAAGAAAGTCGGGAAGCAGGAATAAATCCACGGATTCCTTCTACCATTGCGATAGCACCGCCATTTACAATTCCTTCGATTTTTACAGGGAGCACAGTTCCTTTTTCGAGGTAGGACTGAACTACATTCCATGGATTTGCATCATCAAAATGATCTTCCAGATCTGCCATAGTTACATTTTCTTCGTTGAATTCTTCGCTCATAGTATATTCCTTCCTATCAGTAAAATTGTTGCTTTTAGTATAGCATAAATAAACTGCTTGTACAAAGAAAATTAACTATGTTAGAATATGTTGTAGAAAATAAGTAACAGTTCGAGTGAGATATACGAATTATTGGGAAAATGATGAGTATAGCCGGATGCAATCAGAAAAACCGATATAGACTGCTCGAATTAGCAAGAAGATAATAAGGTGATATATATGGGAAAGAGAAAAGAAAAAGTTTATGTGATCGGACATAAGAATCCGGATACAGATTCTATCTGTTCCGCGATTGCCTATGCAGATCTGAGGCAGAAAGTGACCGGACAGGTTCATGAGGCAAAGCGGGCAGGACATGTGAATGATGAGACTGCTTATGTGCTGGATCGTTTTGGGGTAGAGGCTCCCAAGCTTCTTACAGATGTCAGACTTCAAGTGAGAGATCTGGATATTCACGAGATGCCGGGGCTTAAGCCCAATGCGTCCATTCGTGATACATGGGAGCGTATGCGGCAGGAGCAGGCAAAGACACTGCCAATCGTGAAGGATGATGAGCTGGTAGGAGTTGTATCTACCGGAGATATTGCAAAATCTTATATGGATGTGTATGATAGTGAGATATTATCAAAAGCGAGAACCCAATATCGGAATATTGTCAAGACACTGGACGGTACAATGATAACAGGTAATGAGCATGGGTATTTTATGAGAGGAAAAGTAGCAATCGGAGCCTCAAGTCCGAATCTTATGGAAGAGTTTATTGAAAAGGACGATCTGGTGATATTAGGAGATCTTGAGGAAGCGCAGGCATGTGCCGTGAATATTGATGCCAGCTGTATGGTTATCTGCAAAGATGCAGAAGTTTCTCCGAAATTAATTCAGAAAGCAAAAGAACAGAGCATAGTGATCATTCAGACTCCGTATGATACATTTACGACAGCAAGACTGATTAATCAGAGCATTCCGGTGAAGTTTTATATGACCTCTGGACCACTGACTATGTTCCGGATGAATGATTATGTTGATGATATTAAAGATATTATGGCGAAAAAGCGTTTCCGCGATTTCCCGATTCTGGATCGTCATGGCAGATTTAAAGGATTCATTTCCAGACGTCGTTTCCTCGGTGCCAGCAAGAAAAAAGTAATCCTGGTGGATCATAACGAACGGTCACAGGCAGTTGATGGAATTGAGGAAGCAGAAATCATTGAGATTATTGATCATCACAGACTTGGAGATATCGAGACAGTCAGCCCGATTACGTTCCGTAATCAGCCAGTGGGATGCACGGCGACGATTATTAACCAGATGTATGAGGAGAATGAGATTGAAGTTCCAAGAGAGATTGCCGGGCTTTTATGTGGCGCAATTATTTCGGATACATTATTGTTCCGTTCACCGACCTGTACGCCGTTAGATGAAAGGACTGCGAAAAAACTGGCAAAAATTTCAGATATTGACCTGGAGCAGATGGCGCAGGAAATGTTCAATGCAGGAAGCAACTTGAAAGGCAAGAGTGCAGAGGATATCTGTTTCCAGGATTTCAAGCAGTTTACAGTCAACGACACGATATTTGGTGTAGGACAGATCACGTCCATGAGCAAAGAAGAACTAGCAGCTATTCGCGATATGATGACGGAGCATTTGCCAAAGGTACTGGAAGCACATAACCTGAATATGATTTATTTTATGCTGACAGATATTCTGGCAGAATCCACGGAGCTTTTGTGTGTGGGAACCGGTGCGAGAGGAATTGCCCTCAGCGCATTTGATCTTCCGGATAATGCAAAGAGTCTGATATTAAAAGGAGTTGTGTCCAGAAAGAAACAGCTGATACCAGTGCTGGTCGAGACCATGCAGCAGATGTAGAAAGGATAGCGTACTATGGGAAAAGAATTATGGAAACCGGGGAATATGGTGTATCCGCTCCCGGCGGTTATGGTAAGTTGTGCGGACAAAGAAGGGCATGACAATATCATTACAATTGCATGGACAGGGACAATCTGTACAAATCCGGCAATGTTATATATATCCGTGCGTCCGACGAGATATTCTTATCATTTGATTAGGGAAAGCGGAGAATTTGTAGTGAACCTGACGACAAAAGATCTGGTAAAAGCGACGGATTGGTGCGGGGTGCGTTCAGGAAGAGATGTGGACAAATGGAGTGAAATGCATCTGACTCGCGGAAATGCTCAGACACTTATCTATGCTCCGATAATTGAGGAAAGTCCAGTCAATATTGAGTGTCAGGTCGTGAAAGTCGAAGAGTTGGGTTCACACCACATGTTTCTTGCAAAAGTGACCGGCGTGCAGGTGGATGACCGGTTCATGCAGGATAATGGAAAATTTGCACTGAACAAAACAGGACTTCTGGCATATTCCCACGGGGAATATTTTGATCTTGGAAAATCACTTGGAACATTTGGCTACAGTGTGAAAAAGAAGAAAAAGGTGAAAAAGAAAAAATAATAAAGCGCAGGATTTCATATATATAAAGAGACTGGTAGTGCAAAGGTAACAGGTTTCTTTATTATGAAAGAATGGAAATTAAAAAAAGTGATACAGATTCTTACAGCGTGTCTGGCAATGATAGTTGTTTTAAATGTTTCAGGAATTTCTATGAAAACAATGCAAACAATTGATATTAATAAGAAAGAATCAAAAACGAACCGACGAGATTCAAATCTGCAAATGGAGTCAGAAACACGGGAAACAATATCTCGGATTTTGAATGAGCAGATACAGACAGAGCTGCCTCAGATTGCCATTACATTTGATGACGGACCCAGTGTGTGCACACCGGCACTTCTTGACGGATTAAAAGAGAGAGGTGTGAAGGCAACATTTTTTCTAGTAGGAGAAAATGTTGAGACCTATCCGGATATTGTGAAACGAATTTATGAAGAAGGACATTTAATTGGAAATCACACGTATCATCATGTTGAGATTACGAAACTTTCTGATGAAGAAGCAATGTATGAAATTAACAAGACGGATGAGCTGATTGCGGCAATTACCGGACAGCGCGTGCAGTATATCCGTCCGCCCTTTGGGGTCTGGCAGAGAGAACTGGAGAATTATCTGGACGTATTACCTGTCATGTGGACGGTAGACCCTTTGGATTGGACTACGGAAAATATAGATGAAGTTGTGAATAAAGTAGTGTCGCAGGCGAAGGAGAATGATATTATTTTATTACATGATTGTTATAAATCCTCGGTAGAGGCGGCGCTTCGGATCGTAGATCTTTTAAAGGCAGAAGGCTTTGAATTTGTGACAGTAGATAAACTGATTCTTGAGTAAGGAAAACCAGAAGAAATCAGGAAGAATGGAGATAGAAAAAGCATGGATTTGTTTGAATATGCAAGACAGAAAAATATGGATCAGGAGGCACCGCTGGCGTCCAGGCTTCGGCCGACAACGCTGGAGGAAGTGGTAGGACAGCAGCATATTATTGGAAAAGACAAGTTGTTGTACCGTGCAATCAAAGCAGATAAGTTAAGTTCTATTATCTTTTATGGGCCGCCGGGAACCGGTAAGACGACACTGGCGAAAGTGATTGCCCATACGACAAGTGCAGAATTCACCCAGATCAATGCAACGGTGGCAGGCAAGAAAGATATGGAAGAAGTGGTACAGAAAGCGAAAGAGACGCTGGGCATGTATCAGAAGAAGACCATTCTTTTTGTAGATGAGATTCATCGTTTTAACAAAGGACAGCAGGATTATCTGCTTCCATTTGTGGAGGACGGAACAATTATTCTGATTGGAGCTACCACGGAGAATCCTTATTTTGAGGTCAATGGAGCATTAATTTCCCGTTCCAGTATCTTTGAACTTCATCCGCTTGAAAAAGAAGATATCAAAACACTTTTGAAGCGGGCAGTCTATGATCAGGAAAAAGGTATGGGAAGCTATCATGCGGAAATTGACGAGGAAGCACTGGAGTTCCTTGCAGACATTGCAGGAGGAGATGCGAGAAATGCATTGAATGCTATTGAACTCGGGATTCTTACGACAGAGCGAAGTGCGGACGGAAAGATCCATATTTCACTTGACGTGGCGTCCGAGTGTATTCAAAAACGTGTAGTGCGCTATGACAAGACAGGAGACAATCATTACGATACGATCTCTGCATTTATCAAAAGTATGAGGGGGTCAGACCCTGATGCGGCAGTATATTATCTTGCAAAAATGCTATATGCAGGGGAAGACGTGAAATTTATTGCCAGAAGGATTATGATCTGTGCATCGGAAGATGTTGGAAATGCAGATCCGATGGCGCTACAAGTGGCTGTGGCAGCAGCCCAGGCAGTAGAGCGGATCGGAATGCCGGAATCGCAGATCATTTTATCTCAGGCAGTGACATATGTGGCAACAGCACCAAAGAGTAATGCGGCAGTCAAAGCAATCAGTGCCGCCATGGAAAATGTAAGAAATTATAAAACTACGGTGCCGGCGCATTTGCAGGATGCTCATTATAAAGGTTCACAAAAACTTGGACATGGTGTGGGTTACAAGTATGCACATGATTATCCGAACCACTATGTGGAACAGCAATACATGCCTTCCGAAATCCAAAAAGCAAAGTTTTATGAGCCGAGTGACAACGGACATGAAAAAGAAATAAAAGAATGGATGGAGTTTTTAAAGAAGAATTCATAGAAAAGCTTGAATTTTTTATAGAGAAAACGTATAATCGAAGCAGAATCTGTACTGTCGTCAGAAATGTGGCGCCAGAGTGTATGTTATTATCAGGAGGGAAAATAAAATGAAGGTATACGATTCAGTAAACAAAACAGAAGTAGAAGTAGACGGAACACAGGGACTTATCGACATTATGGTATCCGGACGTCAGGTAGACATTTATCTTAAAGGAGAGAAATCTGATGCAGATGGATATCTGACATGGGATGTTGAGCACTGGTCAAGCATTGACAAGCAGAGATTTATCCGCTGCTATTCTTACAAAGGAAAGGTTCTGACCGAGTCTACAGGACACAACATCTACGATTTACAGAATGACTTCAAGCCAGAAGAGGCAGAGAAGATCGAGTTAAGCTAATATAAAAAATCAAAGTAGCTGAAAACAAAAGAATTTAAATCTGTAATAAAAAAAGAAACTGACAGATGCAATTTTTCTCAATTGCATCTGTCAGTTTCTTTCGTATAATGGAAAGATTATTTTTCTTCATATTTATTTCACAAAAAAAGTAAGAAATGTTGTTGACAAAAGTCAAATCGAGTGATACATTAATAGTCGAAAGGTGTTAGCACTCCAATATAATGAGTGCTAACAAATCCGAAAGAAGGAGGCATATGATGATTCAGGAACAGGAACTGAGCGAACGAAAATTAAAGATCCTTCAGGCAATCATTAAGAATTATCTGGAGACAGGCGAGCCGGTGGGTTCCAGAACAATTTCCAAGTACACGGATCTGAACTTAAGTTCAGCAACCATTCGTAATGAGATGGCGGATCTGGAAGAACTTGGATATATTTTACAGCCTCATACGTCTGCTGGACGTATTCCTTCGGACAAAGGCTACAGACTCTATGTGGATATGCTGATGGAGCAGAAAGAACAGGAACTAAGTGAGATGCAGGATCAGATGCTTGAGAAAGCAGATAAGATGGATCAGCTTCTGAAACAGGCAGCAAAAGTTCTGGCGAACAGTACGAACTATGCGACACTGGTTTCTTCACCGATGAACAATCGCAACCGGATTAAGTTCATACAGCTTACGATGGTTGATGAGGAACAGATGATTGCAGTGATCGTGCTTGATGGAAATGTGATCAAGAATAAGATCATACATGTAGATGAGCCAATCAACAATGAGAACTTGTTAAAACTCAACATGCTTCTGAACACAACACTTAATGGCATGTCTATAGAAGAGATTAATCTTGGACTGATCGCGAGACTGAAAGAAGGAGCCGGAATCCACAGCGAGGTTGTGGGGAATGTATTGGATGCAGTCGCAGATGTTATTCAGGTCGATGAAGACATGCAGATCTACACAAGCGGTGCAACAAATATTTTTAAATATCCGGAACTCAGTGATAAGCAGAGCGCACAGGAAATTATCAGTGCATTCGAAGAAAAGCAGCAGCTTACAGATCTCGTTACGCAGACCTTATCCAATGAAGAGAACACAGGCATTCAGGTATATATCGGAGATGAGGCTCCGGTGAAGACTATGAAAGATTGCAGTGTTGTCACCGCCACTTATGAATTAGGGGACGGTGTAAAGGGAACGATAGGTATTATCGGACCGAAAAGAATGGATTATGAGAATGTGTTAAAGTCAATGAAGCGTCTCCAGAGTGAACTGGATCAGATGTTTCATAAAGAGGAATAGAAAGGTGGAATTGATCCTTGGAAGATAAAGAAAAGAAAAGTCAGGAAGATATGGTAAAAGAAGCCGTAGAAGAGGCAAAGAAAGAAGCAGAAGCTTCAAAAGATGAAGCAGAAGAAGCCAAGACAGAAGAAGTTTCTGAAGAACAGGAAGCAGAGACAGAGGATCAGACAGAAGAAAAAGCTTCAAAAAAATTCTTCGGCAAGAAGGATAAGAAAGACAAAAAGGACGAGAAGATTGAAGAACTGACAGACAGACTTACTCGTCAGATGGCAGAGTTTGATAACTTCCGTAAACGTACAGAAAAGGAAAAATCCCAAATGTACGAAGTAGGAGCGAAAGATATCATAGAGAAGATTCTCCCGGTGGTAGATAACTTCGAAAGAGGATTAGATGCAGTTCCGGAAGAGAAAAAAGAAGACCCGTTCATTCAGGGAATGGAAAAGGTCTACAAACAATTTATGACGGTTCTGGAGAGCGTTGAGGTTAAGCCGATAGAGGCGCTTGGCAATCAGTTCGATCCGAATTTCCATAATGCAGTGATGCATGTGGAAGATGAAAACTTCGGAGAGAATGAAGTCGCAGAAGAGTTCCAGAAAGGTTATATGTATCGTGACTCAGTAGTGAGACACAGTATGGTAAAGGTAGCAAATTAAGGAGGAATAGATCATGGGCAAAATTATTGGTATTGACTTAGGAACAACAAACAGCTGTGTAGCCGTTA
>OLNR01000012.1_pt1 | contig 168382 bp, 171 predicted proteins | sample 1672231 | NCBI WGS metagenome assembly OLNR01 (sample SAMEA3136662, study PRJEB25190) | human gut metagenome
AAGGCTATGTGAACACTTTGGTGTCAAGTTGGTGTCACGGGAAATCGGTAGAACGTAATTCGTTAGATATATCGTAAAAAATGGAGAAAAAGAGCGAAACTTTATGATTTGAGACCTATTTGAAAACTGTACAAATCAGACATTTCTAAACCAGCAGCTCCTCAATCTGCCTGTTTTAGATCTATGACAAATTAGATACCCCCCAAAAAAAGACACTCTTCATTCATCTTTGAGCCTATGTAAAACGGCCCACCTCTAAAACCGGCTTTAGCAACAGATTCTGGAACTGCCAGTTTGCGACCTATGTAAAACGAGATACCTCCAAGCCCAATGCGCTTTGCGTATTATTATCTTAGTCGTTTGAGACCTATGCAAAAACGAGATACCTCCAAACCATTTTTTCTCTTGTTTGCCCGTTATTCGCTGTTTGAGACCTATGTAAAACGAAATACCTCAAAACCTACCTCAAAGCCGTGCAGTCAGAATTTGTTGTTTGAGGCCTATGCAAAACGAGATACCTCTATTTTCTATCAATTTTTGTTCTCAAAAGGAGCTGTTCCTCATGTTGTATCCCTACGCCATAAGCCGTGAGAGCGTCAATGGGCATCGTGTCTGGATCGCCAAGAGCCTGCATTTGAAAGGCTGCGTCGCCCAAGGAGATACTCGCCTTGAGGCCATCAAAGAGCTGGAATCCAATGAAATAACATGGCTTGAGACCGCCAGAATGCTGCATATCCCTCAGTCAAATTAACACCCATACAATCAAAAATCCTTACTCCATCTGTACCCTTGCGGTTAGATGGAGTTTTTTTATAAAATTTGTTTTTTGCGCTACAAAAATCATTTCTTTGGTATTTATATAGACATATACGGAATAACGACAATTCTTTAGAGCGGCTTTAGAAACATCGTGAGCTTGCAAACCCACTTCTTGCCTTTGGTGATGAGCATTACATAGAGGAGATGCGTTTCCTTGCTCTCGCTAAAAAGGCGATGGAAGCTAAGAACAATAAAATAATGTGAATATAATATTCTATTGTTCTGTGAGGAGGTGAGGTTATGAGAAAATATAACGTTTTGAAAGTTGATAGTTTGCAAGATTGTTTTTTGGTGATTGCTAACACATGTGAAAACCCCATAAACGATTTGCTATGCGATGGAGATGTTTCGTTTATTGAAAATGGGAATGTTATATTTGACCTTGCTGTAATTAATGGAATAAACTTCAATAGATTTATTCAAGTAACAGTAGAGAGTCACCGATTGCAAGCAAAAACTATTAAGATTATATCTGACGTTCCTACAAGTATACTTGAGATAAGCGAAAAATATTTTAAGACGCATAAAGAAGTTATTCAACAAAGCTCATTGCCATCAGCAACCAAGTATTTACTCACAAATGCATAAATAATGGTAAAACTTTTGATTCTTACTCTTGACAAAACTTACTCCATCTATACCCCTTGCGGTTAGGTGGAGTTTTTTATGAAAATTAGTTTTTTTTGCGCTACAAAAATCATTTCTTTGGTATTTATAAATGTAGATGGCGAATGCGGACAACTGTATATTTGAGGATTATGCAATGCTTTTCGGATATCTTTAAGTCTTTTCCCCACACACGTGGGGGTGATCCCAACGTAGAAACCATGACACGGTGTGACATGTGCTTTTCCCCACACACGTGGGGGTGGCCGCTGGAAAAGTCATTCCCAGCGCGTCCTTTTCCCCACACACGTGGGGGTGATCCCTGGGACTTTCAATATTTTTCGACATTTCCCCACACACGTGGGGGTGATCCCAAATTCCAGAAAGGAAGTGACCCAATGCAGTTAATACATGAACTTTCATGGTTATGGAAAGGAATAGCTATTATCGCACTTGTAAGTGCAATCGTTCTCATTGCAGCATTCAAGCTGCACAAAGAAGAATACAAAATTGAGATTGCATGCATTATTCTTATAGTGACTATACTGATTTGTATTATTGCTATGATTCTATGCGCTCGGGTTCCGATGCCCATATAAGCAGTCAATGACCCATGACTGAAGTCACGGGCTTGTGCAAACGAGCTCAGATTTTAGGCATGCTCGCAAGAGTGCATTGACTACCCTATGCACCGTAAGAGGTGCCCCGTTGCTCGCGAATAGATAGTTACCGCATGGCGTTAATCCTAACTGTGCGCTCTAAGACAACACATCACGTAAAGCTAAGGTAAGGCCGACAGGTGTGGCTGAATAAACCGCTTGCAACCTTGGGTAAGGATTTCGACTCCTCTTTTGAGGAGAACGGCTTCTTCTTAGCTGCTAGTTTTTAGGGCGAGCCCTTGATGCCATGCTCATCACGCAAGGCTCGTACATTGTTGAACAATAAGAAAGCGTGCGTAGCAAAGCGCACACCGTTTACCATTAAGCTCCTGCACGGTAGTGCAGGATACAAACAGCCGATTACCCTTGGCGTTGACGCAGGAAGTAGGTATGTTGGTCTTTGGTGATTAGTTTTTTCATACGTCCTGATACTCGCCCTCTTATCACATCTGAGGGCGAGTAACAGCATTTCATCTTCATTTCTTTATCGAAGCCAATGCAAGTCATTGGCGGAAAGCAGCTTCTACTTGAAACTACTTGTAAGTTACTTGAAAGTTTGCTTTCAAGTGTTTGCAACTTTTTGCGGTTGCTAATTTCTCATCAGCAACGTTGCGCCAAATTGCCATATTTTCCTCTTAAAATGCTATAATTACAAAAAGCTACTACATTGTGAGATAATAATCAGGAGGTATCAAATATGGTTTTAGTCAGCGTACAACCCGAAGATAACGGCTTAACATCATTTAAACAATAGAATTATGGAATCTGATTACCAGAAATTCAACATGCTGTTAGGCCCTTATATGGATCGCATAGAGTCCGCAATGCATTAAACCTTTCCTATTCCTCTGCTCAATTTGAGCAGAGGTTTTCTTTTTGAGCCGATCACTCAGGCTGATTATCGCCTGCACGACACTGCAGATGAACCTCGCTCAGTTTCCGGTATTCCACCTGCGCAGTATCAAGCATCCGCAACCCAATAAGGATATCATCACCCGGCAGCGTTACAACAGAAGACATCTTACAGCGTCTTGCATCAAAGCTGTCTTCCGGGACATTGCCGCAGAACTCCGGCTTTACAATCACACGGAACACCTTGTCTTTGTTCTTCTCTGCAAATCTACTGAACGAACCATACGCATTCCATGTATAATTGGCTATCCGCTCAGCAGCTTCATCGGTACAATGTCGTGCCATGTCTTCTTGGCAGCTTGTCAGGCGGATCTCATTGAGTTTGTAGTATTCCAGCGTATCCGTATCATACAGCATGCCATCATCGCTCTCCTGCAGCACCTGAATGCCCAGCAGAACGCCTTTATCTGCCAGCTCTATCATCGTACTCAGGCGACCATAGATCATGCAGGGACAGTCCTGTGCTTCTTTATTGCGATCAACAACACGGAACACCTTCTGCGAATTATTCGCTACAAACTCATCCAGCGAGCCATAGTTCGTGAACGCATTGTCATCCGACGGTTCCGGCCAACTCCACTGCTTGATCGGTTCATTGGTATTCACATCAAAGAACTTTGTTTCCGGTTCGCCGCCCTCGCATTTCGTTTCAAAGAGACAGTCCGGCATGAACTCTGTTCCGTGCCAGCCTCGACCTTCTCCAGTTTCGGCATTATACTGCGTAAAGTACCAGCCGATACCCTCAGCTTCTCCTTCTTCCTGCTCAAAACGAACATATGGGAGATAGACCATTTTGCTCATTTTTCACACCTCTTTTCCCTTTCTTATTTGAGGACTATTTTTGCTCCGGACAAATAAAAAAGTGCCGGTAATGAGGATTTCATTACCGACACTTTTTTATCGTGTCATTTGATGACTTTTTAGCGTTACAATATCACTGCTCACGCATCTTTGCGAAGCACTCGCTGCAATATACCGGGCGGTCAGATTTCGGCTCGAACGGAACGCGAGCCTCGCCGCCGCAAGCAGCACAGGTAGCGGTGAAGAACTCACGCGGACCGCGTGCAGCATTCTTGCGCGCGTCGCGGCAGGACTTGCAGCGCTGCGGCTCGTTCTGGAAGCCGCGCTCTGCGTAAAACTCCTGCTCGCCAGCGGTGAACACGAACTCCTTACCGCATTCCTTGCATACTAAAGTCTTGTCTTCGTACATGGTTTTTACCTCTCTTTGATACTGTTCCCTCGGGAAACTTGAAATATATGCGTACAGACACTGCGCCTGCTATCGCCTAAATAGGTTTAATGGCTGCCGATTTTCGCTTGATGCGCTGGACGGCATTATCCACAGATTTGATCGGTTTGTGCAGCGCTTCGGACATCTCTTCATACGATAAGCCGTCCAAAAACAACGTCAAAACCTGTGCCTCAAATTCAGACAAAAGCGAGTAGAGCTTCTTTTTCCGCTCTTCCCTCTCCTCATTGCCGATAACAAGCGATTCAGGATCACCATTCGGTGCAGTTACCCGGGTACGCGATTCCGCAAGGTCTTCAAACAGAGGTCGATCGATTGACATGGACTGATTGAGCGGGTCGTGCTTGAGCGACGCTGCCGCCTTCACTGCGGAATAAATCTTCCGCGTGATGCACAACCGCGCAAACGCTCCAAAGGGTGCGCCCTTACTCTCATCGTACTCCCGGACGGCATTCAGCAGCCCGAGCATACCCTCCTGCATTAGATCCTCTGCATCGGCGCCTGCCAGAAAGTATGGCCGCGCACAGGTCTTGACCAGACGGGTATAACGACGGATCAGATTCTCCATCGCGGGTCCGTCTCCCTGCCGTGCCAGACGGCACAGCTTTTCATCAGGAATCCCGTTCGATGGCTGTATTTGATAATCATTTCTCATGTCAATAGCTATTATACGCGGTAGAATTGGAAATGTCAAGAAACGATTGTCATCTTTACCGATATCACACAAAAACGCGCCTCTGCTTTTATGCAATTATGACAATATTATTAACGTTTTACTCTACAGTTACCGACTTTGCCAGGTTACGCGGCTTATCAACATCACAGTTGCGCTCCACTGCGATATAGTATGCCAAAAGCTGCATCGGAATAATCGAAAGCGAAGCGGAAAATTCATACAGGCACTTCGGCAGGCGCACGATGTGCTGGCAGACCGACTCGTCCCCGGTGAAATCGTCCGTGGTGACGAGCACGACGCTTGCGCCGCGCGCTACAACCTCACGGATATTGGAGACTGTTTTCTCAAACAGTGCCGGCTGCGTTGCCAGAGCAACAACCAGAGTACCCTCCTCGATCAGAGAAATGGTGCCGTGCTTAAGCTCACCGGCAGCGTACGCCTCCGAATGAATATAGGAAATTTCCTTCAGCTTGAGCGAAGCCTCGAGCGCGGCGGCATAGTCCAGCCCGCGGCCAAGGAAGAACACGCTCGAGCGGTTTGCATACAGCGTAGCGATACGCTGCATATCCGACTGGCATTTCAGGGTCTGCTCAATGCATTCCGGCAGGCGCTGCAGCTCAGCGCAGAGCGCACGCTCGTCACCGATGGAGATGAGGCCGCGCACACGCGCGATCTTAACCGAGATGAGGTACAGAGCGGACAGCTGTGCGGAATATGCCTTGGTTGTCGCAACCGAAATCTCCGGACCGGCCCAGGTATACAGCACACCGTCTGCCTCGCGCGCAATCGTCGAGGAAACGACGTTTACGATCGCAATCGTGAACGCACCTGCCTGCTTGGCCAGACGCATGGCAGCCAGCGTATCCGCCGTCTCGCCGGACTGGCTGATAACGATGCACATATCCTTTTTGCCGATGATCGGGTTCTCATAACGGAACTCACTGGCAACCTCTGCCGTGCAGCGAATGCGGCACATTGCCTCAATCACGCGCTTGCCGACCATGCCTGCGTGCAGTGCAGAGCCGCAGCCGATGATATGGATATGCTCGATCTCACGCAGACGCTCGTCGGTCAGACCGTTGTCCTCGAATACAACCGCATCGTTTTTGATGCGCGGCTTAACCGTATCGGCAACTGCCTTGGGCTGCTCCATGATCTCCTTGAGCATAAAGTGCTGGTAGCCGCCCTTTTCCGCTGCAGACATATCCCACGTTACGGTCATGATTTCCTTCTCTACCGTATCGCCGAACTCGTTCATGACAACTACGCTGTCCGGGCGAACGATTGCAACCTCGTTATCATCCAGAATAATGTAACGCTTGGTGCGATTGATAATAGCGGTAATATCGGATGCGATCATGTTCTCGCCCTCACCGATACCGATAACCAGCGGGTTGCCGCGGCGTGCAGCAACGATCTCCTGCGTGTTATCCATCGAGACTACGCCCAGTGCGTAAGAGCCGCGCAGACGCTGTACGGCCTGCAGAACGGTCTTTGCCAGATCCTCCTGCTTGCCGGTGTGCAGATAGTCCACGAGGTGCGCGACAGTCTCCGTATCGGTCTCGGACTTAAACTCGTAGCCGTGTGCCTCCAGACGCTCACGCAGCTCCTTGTAGTTCTCGATAATGCCGTTGTGTACAACTGCTACCTTGCCCTTGCCGCCCAGATGCGGATGCGAGTTGCGGTCGGACGGCTCGCCGTGCGTTGCCCAGCGGGTGTGGCCGATACCGCAGGTGCAGTACATGTCGCCGCCTTCCTCCTTGATCTTCTCCTCAAGGTTTGCAATGCGGCCGCGCGCCTTGACAACGCGCAGACCGTCCTTCGTGAAGGCAGCCACACCAGCAGAGTCATAGCCACGGTATTCCAGACTGTACAGACCCTTGATGAGAATCGGAAGCGCGTTCTCGCGTCCGGTGAATCCAACGATTCCACACATAAAATAATACTCCTTTGCGACGGTAAATATAACATATCTTCCGCAACATTTCAGTATGAGCCTTAGGCAGCACGGAACAATGAAAGCTGCGGCTTCTTGCGCGAACTCCGGTCGCGCCTTGTCGGTCCGCAAAACTCTCTCACAAATCGCTCTTGTTTAATGATTCCGTATTGCCTTACCTCAATATATGCGGTGGTACTTGTGTAATAAGAAATTGGTGCTACCGGGCAATTTGGCGCAAGAGCAGTTTGCGAAAGATTTTGCGTTCTGAAGAGCGTAAAAGATTCGCAAAGTGCCGCAGACAAATTGTGCGGTAGTGCCCTAAAAAAGGGTATAAAAATAGTGCGTTACGCATAACTGCTCTGTCGATACGGTCGCCCGTATGTTTTAACAGCCTGCTGACGATCAACCCACTTGTGACCGAAGGGCACCCGCCGAATACTTTCGATTAACCCTTTCCTCGTCAACTGCGATACCGGCTGCACCGCAGTTCTGGCGCTTAGCATGTTATGGAATTGTGCGCAAATGCTCCCACCTCCCTGTTCAGAATGCAGAAAGTGGGTGTGCAAACCACACCCACTCCCGTTGGCTCTTTTATATTATACAACAGACTCGATGACTTTGGCAACCTTTTTTGCCAAAGTATCTACCTGCTCACTGTTCGTGCCCTCTACCATGACGCGCACAAGCGCCTCCGTACCGGACGGGCGAACCAGGATTCGGCCGTTATTGCCCAGCTCTGCGGAAGCCGCATCGATAGCCGCCTTGACCTCGGGCAGCTGCTGCAGGGTAGCCTTCTTATCGTTCGGCACCTTGACATTGATCATCAGCTGCGGCCACGGCTCAACCTCAGCTGCGATCTCCGAGCACTTCTTGCCGCTCGCCTTGAGGATAGACATAAACTGCAGTGCAGTCAGCTCACCGTCACCGGTGGACGCATACTCAAGAAAAATAACGTGTCCGGACTGCTCGCCGCCCAGAATGTAGCCCTTCTTGAGCATCATTTCGAGCACATAGCGGTCACCTACATTGGAGCATTCGATCTTCATGCCGTTCTTATCGGCGTAGGCGTGCAGACCCATGTTGGACAAAATGGTGGCAACAAATGCGCCGCCGCGCAGCTTGCCTTCCTTCTTCATGTGCGCCGCGCAGACTGCCATAATGCGGTCGCCGTCCAGCTCCTCGCCGGTCTCGTCTACGATCAGGCAGCGATCCGCATCACCGTCAAAGGCAACGCCAAGATCAAAATTGCCCGAGCGGACGCGCTCCTTCAGCTGACCGAGATGGGTGGAGCCGCAGTTATCGTTGATGTTGATGCCATCCGGCTCATAGAAACGGATTTCCGCCTTGCACTCGACCAGACGCATGAGGCGCTCCACCGTTGTGGAGGAGGAACCGTTTGCACAGTCCACCGCTACGCGCAGACCGGACAGGTCGCCCTTGATGGTATCTGCAAGATGGTCGGTGTACTCGACTACCGGGTCGATCTCGCTTTTGAGTACACGGCCGATCTTCTCGTGGGTCATCTTCGGAATAGACTCGAAATCGTCGATCAGGTCCTCAATTCTTGCCTCGGTTTCGTCCGGCAGCTTGTAGCCGTTGCCCGCAAAAATCTTGATGCCGTTGTACTCAAAGGAGTTGTGGCTTGCGGAAATGACAATACCCGCATCTGCCTTGTGCTTGATGGTGAGGAAAGCGACCGCCGGCGTCGGGATAACGCCGAGCAGCTCTACATCCGCGCCAACCGAGCAGATGCCCGCGACCAGCGCGTTCTCCAGCATATCCGAGGATACGCGGGTGTCCTTGCCGATCAGCAGCTTCGCCTTGCGGCCGTGTGCAGACTCCTGCGTAAGTGCGTATGCCGCTGCCGCGCCGATCTTGAACGCCAGCAGTGCATCAAGTTCCGAGTTCGCAACACCGCGAACGCCGTCTGTTCCAAAATATCTACCCAAATGAAACACCTAACTTTCTTATATGATAAAGGCGGGGAAATGATTGCATTACAGCATTTGCTGTCCGTCCGCCGGTTCCAGATTCAAATGACGGTAAGCCTGCAGCGTCACGCAGCGTCCGCGCGGCGTGCGGCTGAGAAAGCCGATCTGCATGAGATACGGCTCATAAACATCTTCCAAGGTGATCGCTTCTTCGCCGATGGTCGCGGCCAGCGTGTCCAGTCCGACCGGACCGCCGCCGTAGTTCTGGATGATGCTTTTGAGCATCCTGCGGTCTACATTATCCAGACCTAACTCATCAATCTCGAGTGCACGAAGCGCAATGTCGGCACTTTTTCTGTCAATCGTACCGGTGCCGATTACCTGTGCGAAGTCTCGCACGCGGCGCAGAAGCCGGTTGGCAATTCGCGGCGTACCGCGGCTGCGGCGCGCAATCTCGAATGCGCCCTCGTGCTCGCACGGTACATTAAGAATGCCTGCCGAGCGTTCAACAATACCGCACAGCTCCTCCGGCGAATACAGCTCCAGACGAAGCATGACGCCGAAGCGGTCACGCAGCGGACTGGTCATCTGACCGGCACGCGTAGTCGCACCGATGAGCGTAAATTTCGGCAGGTCGATACGGATCGAGCGCGCCGAAGGCCCCTTGCCGATGATGATATCGAGTGCATAGTCCTCCATCGCGGGATAGAGAATCTCCTCTACCGCACGGTCGAGACGATGGATCTCGTCAATAAACAAAATATCATTCTCTGAGAGATTTGTCAATAAAGCCGCCAAATCTCCCGCTTTTTCGATTGCCGGACCGCTCGTAACACGGATATTCACGCCCATTTCTGCGGCAATGATGCCCGCGAGCGTGGTCTTGCCCAGACCCGGCGGACCGTACAGCAGCGTATGGTCGAGCGATTCACCGCGCATTTTCGCGGCCTGTATGTAAATGCTCAGGTTTTCCTTGGCTTTTTTCTGACCGATATAGTCCGCCATGGATTTCGGACGGAGCGAATTCTCGGTCTCGTCCTCGCTGAGCTGGCGGGTGGAGATGATGCGCTCATCATCCGTCATGCCGCCGGAAAATTCAATACTCAAAGGTACACTCCCCTACTTGATCAGGCTTTTATCGTCCAAAATCAGGACTTGACCAGCTTTTTCAAGCACTGGCGGATGATCTCGTCCGCCTCCATGCCGGCAGCATCCAGGCCCTCCATCGCGTGCAGCGCCTCTGCCTGCGTATAGCCGAGCACCATAAGCGCCGCGACTGCCTCCTGCGTGTGGTTGACACCGCCGGAAACGGCGGCTGCCGCCACCGGAGACGCTGCAGATGCGGTCTCCAGCTGCTCCTTGCTCATCTTGTCGCGCAGCTCGAGTACAATGCGCTGTGCGATCTTCTTGCCGATGCCCGGCGCCTGCATGAGCATTTTTTCATCGCCGGTGATAATGCTGAGCGCCAGTCTGTCCGGCGGTGCGACCGACAGGATGGACAGTGCCGCCTTCGGGCCAACACCGTTAACGCTGGTCAGCATCAGGAAGCAGGACTTCTCCTCCTCGTCGATAAAGCCGTACAGCTCAAACACGCCCTCACGGACATTGAGCCAGGTCAGCAGACGCGCTTTTTCGCCGGTTTTCAGCTTGCCGATGGTGTTCTGCGAAGTGTGGCAGGCATAGCCTACACCGCCGCAGTCGATCACCGCAAGCCCCTGCTGGAGCACGGAAACCGTGCCGTCTACATAATAAAACATCTATTTAAACCTCATAATAAGCCTTCATAGCGCATGGCCTGCCGGGAATGCCCGTGGCAGATGGCCAGCGCAAGCGCATCCGCGGCATCGTCCGGACGCGGCAGCTTGGTGAGATGGAGAATGCTTTTCGTCATTTCCATCACCTGTTTTTTCTCCGCGCCGCCGTAGCCGACAACGGACAGCTTCACCTGATTCGGTGTATAGGATACCGGATGCAGTCCCTTCTGTGCCAGCGCCAGCAGAATTACACCGCGCGCCTGCGCAACCTGAATGCCGGTTGTGACGTTTTTCGAGAAGAAAAGCTCCTCGATTGCCACCTCGTCCGGGTGAAATGTGTCCACCAGCGTACAGATATCATCGTAAATCTCACATAAGCGCAGGTGCATCGGTGTTCCGGGAGCGGTTTTTGCCGCACCGTACTGCACCGGCGTAAATTTCATATTATCGAACCGCACCACGCCATAGCCAATCGTGCCGTAGCCCGGGTCGATGCCAAGAATCGTTATCATTTCTTTATAACCTCAAAATTATACCACGTTCGCACACATTGTGCAATAAATTTTAGTGGCAGGTTAATGGAAAATTGAGAATTGAGAATGGAAAATGGAAAATGAAGGTGTCCGCCCACAGGGCGGTAATTAAATAACGCGCTTTGCGCGCAACCTCAATTCTCCATTATCCATTTTTCATTCTCAATTCTTCTTCCGTTGGCATAACCGCGCCCTTATGCTGTACGGTATACGCCGAACATTCAGACGAAAATGTCAGATAATCCGCAAGTTTCTCCTGCGGGATGTCTGCGAGCGTTTCCACTGTCACACCGTCGCGGGTAAGCTGATACAGGAACGACCCGATGAACGAATCGCCCGCTCCGGTGGTATCCGCGACCGTCACCGGCAGCGCTTTGGTTTCGGCGCTTGCGTTCGGCGTGTAGACTGCCGCGCCGCCCGCGCCGCGTGTCACAAGCAGCAGCCTACAGCCCCGCGAAAACAGAAGCTCTGCCGCTTCCCTCTCGGTTTTGCAGCCGGTGCAGAATTCAACTTCATCATCCGACAGCTTCACGAGGTCTGCATACGGCAGAAACTCACGAATCGCTGCCTGACAGCTTTCCGGGCTGCCCCACAGCGGCAGACGCACGTTAGGGTCGAATGAGAGGAACGCGCCTGCGTCCTTTGCCAGCCGGATGGCCTTGCGATGTGCCTGCTTGACAGGTGCATCTACCAGATCGACCGAGCAGAAGTGCAGCACGGCACAGTCTGCGAAAATATCCGGCGTAATCTGTGCTTCATCGAGAAACAGGTCTGCCGAGGGATTGCGGTAGAAGGAAAACTCGCGGTTGCCGTTCTTATCAAGTGAAACAAACGCCAGCGCGGTATTCGCCCGTCCGGTGCGGAACACCGTTGAGATGTTCACGCCGTTTGCGTGCAGCGTTTTGAGAATGTGCGTACCGAATGCGTCCTCTCCCACCTGCGAAATCATCTGCGCTCTGCCGCCGAGACGCGCCACTGCGGTTGCCACATTGGCCGGCGCACCGCCCGCGACACGCTCAAACTGCACGACCTCATCAAGTGCACAGCCGCGCTGCTGCGGCACGAAATCAATGAGCAGTTCACCGATTGCCACTACTTTTTTCATCGTTCATCCCCCAGAATATGTCGGTAAATCGCCTGTGCGACGCCGTTTTCCGTATTGCTGCCGGTGATAACGTCCGCTGCTTCGCGGATGCACGGCTCGCTGTTTGCCATGGCGACGCCCAGTCCCGCCATCTGCAGCATGGTCAGATCGTTTTCGCTGTCACCGATGGCGATGACGTTGGCCAGCGTGCAGCCGAGGTGATGCGCCAGCCATTCCAGTCCGTGTCCCTTGTGCACACCCACGCGGTTGACCTCGACGTTGCGCAGCTCTCCGCCGTACATGACGGACGGCGCGAGCTCGAAAATGCCGTATTTATCGAGCGCAGCCGTCAGCGGCGCGATTGCATTCGGGTCATCGTGATAAAGAATCGCCTTGGTGAACGGGCGCGGCTCGTCTGCGAGCACAGCGCGCCACGCATTCTTGTCCCCAACAAAGTGATAACCCTCGTCGGCCTCATCCATCACGACCCGTCCGCGCCGCTGCAGGTTTTCGAGGAAATGCCGAAAGGCATGTCCATAGTACAAATCCTGCGTGGTATACAGGCATGGGTCGGTGTCAATGGCAGTGCACTCGTTCAGGATGATGTCCACCATTTCTGTGCTCAGGCCGTCGAAAAACGCCGGTTCCCTGTCGTCCGGATGCTGCACTGCCGCGCCGTTTGCGGTGACGAGCCAGTCCGGTGCGGCTTCCAGCTGTTCGCTGAAGCGGCGCACCTCGCGCACGTTGCGTCCGGTGCACAGCACGATCTGCACGCCCGCCTGCTGCGCCATGCGTACCGCGCGGGCGTTCTCCGGCGTAATGCGGCTCTGCGCATCCAGCAGCGTTCCGTCTAAATCCAATGCCAGAATTTTGTATTGATTCGTCATATTCATACTCGTTTCCTGTTCTCATTCGCGCAGCATGGCACGCCGCGCACGATAATCGGGTAAATAGCGCTCCACCAGTGCCCAGAACTGCGGTCCATGGTTTTTATGTGCAATGTGCGCCAGTTCATGCACCACCACATAGTCGATAGCGGGTTCGGGATAGTCCATCAGCCGCCATGAGAAGCAAATACTGTTTTTGCCGCTGCACGAGCCGAACCGTGTTCTCGCTGAGGTGATCTTCAGTCCGGTCGGGTACAGGTTCATCAGTTTTGCGTAATGCTGTACCTTGGGCGGCAGCTCTATTTTCGCTCGGCGGATAAGCTCAGCCTGCTTGGCCTCATCCGGCTCCGGATGTGCCGCACGGCGGGACTGCTGATCGGCAAGTGCGCGGGCTATCCAGTCCGTATGCTCCGCGACAAACCGTTCAATACGGTATTTTGCCAGCCGCAGCGGCGCACGAACGATCACACGTCCCTCGCGCGTCACCTGCACAGCAAGCGTCTTGCGTTTGGAGCGAACCAGTTCGTACTCGATCATATTACTGTCCCTTGCGCTCCAGATTGCGGTTGTAGAAGAACACCGCGACCGAAATGCCGCAGATCAGCAGATAGCCGAGGACGCTCCAGCCGTCCGGCAGCTGGCCGAACAGGAAAAAGCCGAGGACAGCCGAGAAGATGACCTGCGTGTAGTCGAACACCGAAATCTCTTTGGCCGGTGCGTTGGCGTACGCGAGCGTTACGCCGAACTGTCCGAGCGCGGCTGACGCACCTGCGCCGATCAGGCAGAAGAACTGTCCCCATGTCATTGGGTGGTAGTCCGTGATCATAGCCGGTACGCATACCAGCGTGGAGAACATCGAGAAGAAGAACACGATGCGGGCGCTCTTTTCGCCTTTCCGGCTGAGTGCGCGCACACAGGTGTAGGCCGCGCCTGCACCCATGCCGCCCAGCAGGCCGATAATTGCCGGGAAGGTTGCCGAGGAAAAACCCGGCTTGATAATCAGCATGCTGCTGCCGAATGCCGCAAGCACCGCCGCGTACTGGAATACGCTGGCCCGCTCCTTCAGCAGAATGAGCGAGAAGATGATAGCGAAGAACGGCGACATTTTATTAAGAATGTTTGCATCTGCCAGTACGAGATGGTCAATAGCGTAGTAATTGCAGAAAATGCCGAGTGTGCCGCAGGTTGCGCGTATGATCAGCAGCGGCAGGTTGCCCTTTTCCCACTTAAAACCAACCTTTTCGCGGCACAGCACCACGGCGGCCACTGCCACCGCGACCAGATTGCGGAAAAATGTTTTCTGCGTGAACGGCAGATCACCCGCCAGACGCACGAATGCCGCCATCATCGCAAAACCGAATGCGGACATGATGATAAAACCGATTGCCTTACTTTTTTTAGAAAGCACTGAAGTCTTCCTCCTTTTTCGCTGTGAGTTTTCTGACTGCTTCTATTGTAACACACAAACTGTTTCGCGTGTCAGAGAAATCGTCTGTTTTTCGCGTTTTGAAATTTTTTAAAAAAATTTGAAAAAAGGTGTTGACATTTGGCGTCCACATGGATATAATAATTCTTGTCGCTGACAGTGAGGCGACTCGATGAGAACAGAATGCGAGTGTGCTGGAACTGGTAGACAGGCACGTTTGAGGGGCGTGTGTCGATCGACGTACGGGTTCAAGTCCCGTCACTCGCACCACCTTCTTTCAACAACCAAATATGCGGATGTGGCGGAATGGCAGACGCGCTAGCTTCAGGTGCTAGTGTTCGCAAGGACGTGGGGGTTCAAGTCCCCCCATCCGCACCAAGAATTGTGCTGAAATCGTTGTATTTCAGCACTTTTTCTTTATCTTTGTTGTTCCAGTTTTTAACTGACGACACTTTGACGACAAAAGGAATTTTTTACGACGGTGTTCCCTGCCCTCGAAAGCGCTTAGGGCAACCGCCTCTCCATTGGAAAATTTTCTGCCGATATGCTATAATAATTGCAAAAGATTGGAGAAGATATGAGAACTTACAAATACGCTATTTATATTACTTGCGCAATAACCTTGATTTCCTTCTGCATCGCATTCGCACTCAATTTTTATTTCACGGATTCCAATCCGTTTTGGTGCAATCTTCTGCTCGGTATATTTGGCAGCAGCTCATTAACTTTGCTAACATCTATTATCGGATATAGAGTTGAACGACGTCGCACGTTCGAAGGATTTTCCTATGCCACCAAGGCAATACTGCACGATTTGAACAAATATCAATATACCTGGGGATTAGAAGAAAAGGTCGATTTCTTTTTGAACTATACCGACATCAGTAAAATAGATTGGGATAGGTATTATGGAGATTTTGACTTCTTCACAAGCTTTTTCAGCAATGATAATGATAGACGTTATATTTACACCCAAATATACTATCCAATCGTGCAAGTAAATACTGCAGTTCGTAATCATATCTGGCATTTTCGATGGTATCAAGATGGTTCCGGGAAAAACGACGTTGTGATTAAAAAGTTTATTCGTGAAATCGAACATCTCTTTATCACCGATATACGAAACAACCTTGTATATGACATTAGTCATGAACTAAACAATAGATATTATAAACTGATGTACGGCACGCGTGCATTCAATCGCAGCTGCTCTCAAAAGTCGTAAATAGTGCACCCCCTCAGTGTTCCAATAGAATACTGAGGGGTTCTATTTTACTTCACAGCCTTCGCCAACTTCTTGACCAAATCCTCACCCCACTGATAGCGGAGCAAGTAATCAATGGTCTTAGATTCCAGACCGGCGCTCTCCTGCAGCATATCGACTGCCTGCTGCACGGTCTCGTCGCCATCCGGCACAAACGTGCGGCACTGCGGCGCAGTAATGCTCGGCAGCTTGCGCACGGCATCGTAGCTGACCGTAAAGCCTGCCTGCTCCAGAGAGCGCATCTTGATGTAGTTTACCTCATCCCTGGTGATGCACTCGCAGGTGTACGTCTTGCCATTGAGCATGACGTTCTTCTTCTCGACCACTTTGTCCTCCTTCTTCGGTTCGGGTTCAACCGGCGCGGTCAGCCGTGCCTTGAACTTACGCCAAAGACTTTCGTCGCGTACCCACGGCTCGGGGCACAGCTTGCCGGTGACATCATAATGGCGCACAACATGATCTACGTCAATGCCGTACTTCGCCATGAGATACTTGACCAGCTCGACGGCACGGTCTACCGTCTGCGGCGTGATGGTGTACTTGCCACCTACGATGTCGCTGCACATTTCCACACCCAACGAATTGCGGTTCATACAAATGCCGCGTAACGGGTGATGCGAGCTCTCGAGAGCGCCGCCGCAGTGCCATGCTGCATCGTTGTCGCGGACGGACTGCGTAACGCTGTCCTCATCGACAAAATAGTGTGCACTTGCCCGTCGGCCTGCGCCCTGAAAATAGTGCGCGTTGCCCTCGTCGGTATCGCCGTCGTTGGCGGTATAGTGCATGACGATGTACTTGATCGAATTGCCGCCGCGGCCGGAGTAGTAGTTGCTCGAATCAGCCGGCACAAACGGAATGTTCATCAATCGTTCTCCTCCCCTAATTTATCCACTGCGTCCTTTGCTGCGGACAACATCTTCTTGAGCCACTGCGGCACGGGTGCGCCCAGGCTAACTGCGTTTTCGACGATCGAGCCCAACTCCGTGAGCGTGTACCATACGACCACCAGCGGGCACAGCAGTGTCGTATACTCAAACGGCAGCACGACGCCCGGCAGGTGCCCGAGCATGGCGCCGATGAGCAGATCAGCCGCACCGGCCACCATTACTACAATAACTGAGCCGATCTTGTGAAAGATGCCGTCTCGTGCCGACTTGCTCGACCACTCGCAGCGGTGCATTGCTGCTGCGGTGCCGGTGAGATAATCCACCGCCATGCAGCCCACAAACAGCACTACAAGCCAGCCGAACCAGCCCCAGAGTGAGGTCAGCAGCGCGACAACTGCCGTCACGGCCAGCTTAAAATCGTTTACTTTATCCATGGTTTTACCTACTTTCTTACGCGATAACGCGATTATATTCGTACTGTACGCTGCGCCAGTGCTTGATGTAGATGTTGTTGGGATACATAATGTTGTCCTTTCCGGGCATTCGCCCTGTTCAACTGTAAAATTTCCTACGTTTTTTGTCTGTTAGTCAAAGATCTTGTGCAATCGGTCCTCGACCCAGACGGCCACCGCCGACAGCGCGGCCCACGCCAGCGTAAACTGCGGGCACACCTGCCCCATGATGTTACCGGGCACGCCGGAGTAGTCCCATACATCCAGACCGAGCCAGACGTTGAGCACCAGACCGGCCAGCAGCTCCAGCACGGTACAGATTACTGCGCCCTGTGCCATTTGTAAGACAAGAGGCGGTCGCTGCTGGATCTCATTCAGCAGGCCAACTGCCACAAAGCACACGCCGCCGAGGATACCCATAGACCAGTGCGTGTAGCCGCGCCATGCGATCTCGATCAGCATGTACAACACGCCGCCTATCACCGCGAACAGCAGGTGCTCAAGCACAGACTTAGGCGTAATTCCACGCAACACTCAAGACCTCCTCTGCCGTCGCGGCATTGCGGAGATCGACTTCCGCCGCCTGCTGGATGCTCACGCGTGGCTCAACGTAGGCTGCAATCGCCAGTGCCAGCGCACACAGATCGGCATACTGCCAGACCGTACACTCATCGCCGGTCGAGTTCCAACGCAGCTCACGTTCCACGCCCGAAGACTGCGCAACCTGCTGCACCGCCAGCGCCGATGTAAGCTGTGCCTGCTTTTCCGACGTTACAGCATACTTCTTACCATCCGTCCATGTCAGTGGATTTTCGGACAGCCATGCAGCGAGGTCAGTCTTGCTGTCTGCGATACGCTGCTCACGCAGATCATCAACTGAGGTCAGCAGCGTGCCGTATTCCTCGCCGACGGCCTGTAAAAGCAGTGCGTCGTTCTGCTCATTCACACGCGCCTGCAAGTCCGATCCATCTGCAACCTCGGTGACATACTCGTCATACTCCCAGCCGCGCTCGTCCTGCCGGGCGTTCAGGCAGATACGTACCCATGCCCGTCCGGGCTTGTTCGGCATACTGTTCGCCGTGATTTTCTCCGGCTTGTTGTCGCCGTGCACTACCATTTATGTCACTCCTTTCAGGGTTCGCACATCAGGCGCGTGGAAACGTTCGTGCCCGAATTCGATGAAGTGGTTGTCGCTTCGAAGTACAACAGACCTGCACTCATGCCTTTGTTCCAGTAGCCACCAACATACAACATGCGCCAACCACCGGAGTACGACCACATACAATCCGGAATGTACGTTGTTTCCGAGCCACCGGTGGTTTTGGGAATCAGTAAACCGGTATCGGTAACGGTCAAGTCCTTAATCCAGCCGTCTGCGGGCAGTGTACCAATATTGGTGTAGCCGGTTGCGGTATCGTCCGCGTACTTGCTCGGGTCAGTGCAGTAGTAAGCCGTTGTACTATTGACATTAAAGCCGTCTACCCACTGGCACACGTTGCCCCAGAGGTTTTCAATCCAGCGGTACTGAACAGCGGTCAAACCATCTGTACCGGATGTGCGTCCGGTGTGATAGGTCATGCCGTCCGTGAAGCCAGAGGTGATATTCGTGTTTCCGTCGCTAACATAGCCACGTCCAATTTTCGACTGACAGTCCCAATCAGCGAATTCCACAATATACAGAAAGATAATTGCGCAGTAGGTGGCGAAGTCATACAGATGGTACTTGGAACCAAGACTTTTCGCCTTGTTTCGCGCTGTTGCACGGGTGATATTTGCATACGGGCCGTTGCCGCTCACACTCTTACCGGAGCTATTCATGTGGTAGCGTCCAACATATTTACCCGAGCCGGGGTGCTTCGTAAAGCCGGTTTTCACCTTGTCTGAAACGTAGAAATACTGTTTCGTACCGCTGCGCTTTTGAGCCACATAAAACACAGGGATGAATACCATGACGTTACTATCCATGGTGGTTTTCTGCATACCGCTCCACGGTGCATACGCATCAAAAGGACTACTGCCCGAACCAGTACCAACCGCCGGAACCGGCTCAGTTGTTACGCTCTTTGTCACCAGTCCGTAAGGGTCAGTGCTCGGAGTTAAGCGCGTCAGCGCCGTACTACTGTTAGACGTATCCCAACAAACGCCGAACACATTAGCGTAACTCAGCGTCAGCGACTTACTCTGACCACTGGCGGTAATGCTTACCGTACCCTCTGTGGTCTGGTCACCCTTGGTAGCCTTGATTTCCCAAGTACCAGCCTTGCCGACCGTAAAGACCGCCGTGCCGGTGCTCGTCTTGGTCAGCACTGTGCTGCCCAGTGTCGCCGTTACCGTTGAACCGCTGTCCACGGTTACGGTAATCGTAGACCGGAATTTCTCAAGCGCCACCGCCAGCGCCGTGTAGTAGTCCTTGGTCGTCACCTCAGCCGTATACGTCACGCCGCCCAGTACGCACGCCAGCGTGTACGTCGTGCCGATGCCGAGCACGCTTACAGTTGCCGTCTTGCTGCTGTCTACCGTGCCGGTGTAGGTTTCCCCGCCGCCCTTGAGCGTCCATACCTGACCGACAAAATCGCTTGCAAACGTCAGCGTAATGCGACTGCCGCCGGATGCAGGCGCGTCTACCTCACCCACGGTGTCATTCGCCGTAAAACCGAGGTACTTTCCCTTCTTGCCCTTGATCTTGTTCTGCTTTGCCGCAAACAGCGCATTGTGTGCATCTGCCGTAGCATTGTGCGTGGACACCGCATTTGCAGCCGTGCCGGTCGGGTCAGCGCCAACGTCACCGGCACCCAGTGCATCTACTTTCTTTTCAAGCGCTGCTGTTGCTCCTGCTTTTTCTGCACCGAGGTCTGCGGCGGTCAGACTTCCGTCCTTGACAACCTTTTTCACTTCTGCTGCAAGTTCAGCGGTCTTTACGCGGGCATTAACAGCATCAACGTTATTCTTCAGTTCAGCGTCAATCTTATCCCAGTTCTCATTTCTGGCTTCTACATTGTAGAAATCCTGCGGACTGTGCTTATTCAGTCCGTAGTTTGTCGTTTTACTCGCCATCCGGCAACACTTCCTCTCTAATTTCAAAATGCGTAAGCAAGGCAAGCTGTGCGTGTGTGAAGCGGGTCAGATCTACGTGCTGGTTGTACAGCAACGATGTTGTGCAGACCATATTCGCAGGCACAATGTCGGCAAGCAGTTCTTCGACCGCCTGCTGATTGCGCTTTGCGGTCAGCGCGACTTTGACCGTCAGCGTGTACCTGTCGCCGTCCAGTTCCAGCTTGTAGCCGTCCGCACCGCACAAGGTTGATAACTGCTGACGTAAACGACGGATGGAAAACGGCAACTGAGCATTGATTTTCGCCAGTACGCGAAAACGTCTTTCATCCAAGGTATCTGTATCTTGTGGAACGATACTGAAAATCTGTTCGTATCTCTCGATACCTCGTTCTCCGGCAGTGCTGACAAACTGAGCATCTAACACTTCATCAACAGCAGTGTTCAGGCGGTCAAATTCCCGCTGTTCTGTATCACACAGCAGCGGGAATTCGTAGGTTTTCAGCAGAATTGACGGTAAATACTCATTCAGTTTCTTTCGCATTATGCACCGCCAATCGTTTTCAGGCGCGGAATTTCGTCCGCTGCCAACTCGATGTTCTTTGTACTGCCGTTAACGGTTGTACCGTCAATATCAACAATACAATCTGTGGTCAGCAGATGCGTTTCAATCTGCGAGATACGCACAATGGTTGTTTCGTTCTCCGACCACTCTTTACATAACTCGTTCAGATACGCATTAGCTGCGTTGACGATCTGTGACTTACCGTTCTCCCAGTTCCAACCGCTGGCGAAAGTAACATTTGCTGTGATAGCAATATCGGCATACTTCGCACCGGTAACAGTTACGGTGTGTCCGATCGGAGCCAGACCCAGACCTTCACCGTGGTTCTGCTCAGGGTCGATGGCGGTCTGTACCTTGCTGATAAGCTCGGTGCTCGGTGCGGTGTAATCAGACGCGATAATAGTCAACTTGACCGTACCACCGCCGTTCCAGACTGGATAGACCTTGACACCGCCCACGCCGGTAATCGCGTTGACCTTCTCGCTGTAGTCGGCCACGTTGCCGCCGAACGCTTCACCGTCGATACTGGCGTAATACTTCTCGCGCAGCGTGTCGGTCGTGTCGCCGTCCTCGGCCGGAATGAGCACCGCTGCAATCTGGGCGGTTTCCAATCCGTTGACCGTCTGGATCGGTAACAGCAGACCGGTGTACTTGTTGCCGACCGTGCCGAGCGTTTCAGCTTCCAGCTTGTAGTGACCTGCCGAGATCTTTTCTCTGATGGTGTAGTTCACCTCATCGCAGTTGAACCGCAGGCCCGCGGTCAGCTCCACACTGGACGGCGTAAACACGCCCTCGATAACAGCAGCCGTTTCACCTTGAATAGCTACGCCGCGTTCCTTGCAGCGCAGCATGAGGTATTGCAGGCTTGCCGTGTCCACAAAAGTTTCGTCCATGACAACATCAAGTTCCATGTAGCATTTGACAAGCTCCGCGGCTGCCGGCGAGAGCGCATCGTAGATGATGCTGCCCTCGCGCTTATCGACCGTATCCGGCACGGATTCCAGCATACGATTCATAATGTAGTCAAACGTCATTTCATCGGAATACTTTCCGATCATGCCGCTTCACCTCCAAACTCAAATTCGCTTTCCACGTCGCCCTCGGTCGTGGTTACCGTAAATTTCACAAGCAGGCTGCGCTTTCTCTTGACAAACGAAAACTGCTCAACCGAGAGCACACGATCATCTGCCATGAGCGCATCCTCGATTGCCTTGGCGACCTTGGCCTGCAGGTACGGCGTCATGGTCTGACCGAGCAGGGCGTTCAGCTCAATGCCGTAATTCCAGCTGTAAATCGCGTACTGAAACCGTTCGGTCTGGAGAATTAGGAAGATCGCCTGCTTCATGGCTTCCAGTCCGTCCAGCTTGCCGCCGGAGCACGGATAGCCGTCAAACCGCAGCGCGTAGGTGCGCGTAGGCTGTGTTTCGATCTCGAAATCCTGCACGAGATCGTCATTATACTCTGTCGGCAGCATTACAGCGCCCCCTTCTTGTCTAAAATGAGATATTCCTGACCGCCCTGTTTCCTTAGCAGAATGAGCTTGTCCCCTACCTTAAATGAGGACGCGCTCACGCCGGTACGGACGGCTAGAAACTCTTTTTTGAGCGGCAGCTTCTGGTCAATCTGCACCTGAAACGGCGATAACGAAATAACCTTTCCATAGCACCAGTCAGCAGGCCGCATTGCGGTAAAGACGTTTTCTGCAATCTGCTTCATGGCATTAAACATATCAGGCACTAAACTCACCTCGAATTCCGCTCAAATACAGGTCCATCGTGTACAGGCCGTTGCTGAACGTGTGCTTGGCTTTCTCCACGCACATATAGTTCTTGATGTTAATGTCGCCCAGGCCCATGCCGACGCAGACCGAAGTACCGGCACGCGCTCTCACATCCCCGAACACCTTCTGCATGGTCAGCTCACGGTGGATGACGTTGTAGTATTTCATGAGCGCTTTCGCCTTGGTTTGCAGGTCAGCGGTGTTGAGGGCGTTGTCCAACTTTTCATAATACTGCAAAACGCCCCACTTACTTTGACTTGCCGCGTTATTCATGACGTGGACTTCTCGCACGCCTGTTTCGTCATTATCCCATGCCAGCTTGATGCGGTTGTACACGTCGCTGTCGATGGACGAGGTGTAGCTGTAGCCCTGCGCCGTGTCCTCGTCGATGTAGAGCGGCAGGAGCAGGCTCTCATACGGTTTCAGGCACAGCTTGCCGAAATCATCGTACAGGACATATACCTTGCCGGTGTTGATGATTGTGAGGTCACTGGCATTGCCCAGCATATCGAAAAGCGTTCCCTCCTCGATGCGCTGCGGGATTTTGTACTTGGTATCGGTCACGGTTCCGACCTTCAAACCGTAGTCGGCGGCGAGCATTTTCAGCACGTCGGCGTAGGTCTTGTTCGTGTAGCTGATGGTATCCTTATTCTTGAAGTACCGCAGCTGGTCATAGGCCGTGACCTTAATCAGCCGATTGTCTGAGCGCGACTTCTTAAAGACGTATCCGTAAAAGACATTGGAGCCATTGAACCGGAACGACACCGGATTGCCCTCGTGAAAATTGAGGGTATCGTCCTTGACGACCGTAAACGTCAGCGAGGACGCCGCGCCGCTGCGGGTGGTTTCCCACACAATGTCGCCCTCGATCATCGGCTGCTGAAGCTGACCGTTCTTGTTCTGGATGATCAGTTCCGCGCCCGGCATCTGGCAGGACGGCACATCGCGCAGGATCTCCTTGCGCGTGCCTGCCGCGCCGGTGACGGACTTAACGACAACGGTCGTGATGTCCTTCTTCTTCTCTTTCTCGGTGCTCGTGCCCGAAGACGTCGAGTCGGACGAGCCGCCCGAGCCGCCGATGACGGCGGTACCTTTTCGCCTGCCCCAGTTGTTACATTCGGCGTTCGAGGACATCAAGAGGTCGAAGTGGTACACGCCGTTTTCGATTTGAATCATGCCGCCGCGGTCATTGACGGTGTAGGTCACGCCGTCAAGCGCTGTACCTGTACCCTGCACGGTGATTTTCGTCCCGAACGGTACAGACGGCGGTGCAGCGCAGGTGTGCTTGCTTGGGTCTAACCTGTTGCCGAGCGCATCAAGGAAACCGCCCTCCATTGCATTATTCGCCGGATAGTATGCCGTGAACAACGCCTTTACAGTGTTCGTTGCCGTGCCGCCCGACTTCGCGCCGGAATAGTTAGATACTGTGTCCTTCGACGATACATAGTTCAGCGGATTGACCGACGAACCGTTCAAGTGCATACCAAAATGCAGGTGACAGCCGGTCGAGTTGCCAGTTGTACCAACGGCCGCGATTTTCTGACCGGCGGTGACTTTTGCGCCCTTGGAAACATACAGTTTCGAACAATGTCCGTAGAAACTCATCAGACCGCCGCCATGGTTAATACTGATGTAGTTACCATAACCTCCGTTCAAACCGGATACCGTTACCGTGCCCGACCCAAAAGCGAGAATCGGCACGCCCGATGCCGCTGCCAAGTCAACACCATCATGAAACTTGACAGTTCCGTAAATTGGGTGTACGCGGTTTCCGTAACCGCTCGAAATGCGCGAGTAGGATGGACACGGCCAAACATATTTACCCATGTTCTCCCCTCCTTAACCCGGCAGCTTGAGCACGGTTCCGGGATAAATCCACCAGCCGTTACTGCTGCTCGATCTGCCGTACTTCTTGGCGGCGGCCTCAATGGCAGCCTTGTTCAGATTATAGATAGACTGCCACTTAGTACCGCTCCCCAGCTTCACCCGGGCAATGTCCCACAGCGTATCACCGGATTTGACGGTGTACGTCTTACCGGCCGGTGCAGTCGTAGTGTCGCGCTTTTGCGTGACGGTCGCCTTCTTGGCGCCGCTGCTGCTCTCGCTCTTTTTGAACTCGATAGACTTGGTATGGTACGGCGCGTATTGCAGCAATTCAATCTTTGCCATCACGTCAACGCCGTAGCTGCCGGCGTCCTCAGCAAGCTCATAGCTTTCGAGCGAAACCGTCATTGGCTGTGCGCTCATCAGCTCCTCGCCGCTGTCGTCTATGCGGATGACCGAGAACTCAAACGGCTTGCAGGCGGTCTTGAGCGATTCCAGCTTGCTCATGTAATACTGCGCCGGCTGATACCCGCTCGGGTAGCACGCAAACGGGTATTCCCTGTTCGGCAGGAGCGCCGAAAAGCTGATTTTCGACAGTCCCGGCGTTTTCAGGACGTTCACCTGACCCTCGTTGATGAGGTTGATGGTCTTGTTCTGGTTGCTGATCTTGATGGTCAGCGCACCCGGCGTGACCGGAAGGCGCACACCATCCATATAAAATTCATACATCAGATGTGCACTCCTTCCGCACTGGTGACAAGCGCCTCGGTGACCTTGGCTTCCAGCAGATTGACTACGCCGTCCAGATCCATCTCGTTCGAGATGTTGTTGTGGTTGACCATTTCCACCTTGATCTCGGCGGTCGTGTACTTGTTGATGGCCTGCCGCTCGGCAATATCGCGCAGCAGCTTGATGTCGTCCGTGGATACGCTCACATCGTCCGCAATCTGTGCGGTGTTGTCCGCAATGTTAGACAGCAGACCCGTTGCCGGATCGTCCGGCAGGTCAAGACCCAGCTTTTCAGAGATGCTGTTCTGGAGGTTTGCGCCCCAGTTGTAGCCGTTGGCGTAAGCCGTCGAATACTCGATCTTCTCCTTGTGTTTGACATATTCCGTCCACCCGGACTGATCCTTGATCTTCTGAATGCGGTCCGTGTAGCTGTCGTAGAACGTGTCCAGACCGCTGGTGATGTTGATCTTCACACCCGGAATAAGGTTGATGAGCTTCTCAATCGTCCTCACCATACCGCGGATGACACCGACAACATACTGACTGAGCTGCAGAAACAAAATCTCAATCGACGCAATCGGATGCTGGAACACGTTGCCGAGGAAGTTGATAAGATCGGCAATGACGTTGTAGACCGGCAGATAGAACATGTTGTAGACGAACGCGCCTGCCATCGCAAACAGGCCGCAGATCACGCCGACGGCGCTCGTTGTTTCGTTCTTCGCCCGGTTCGTGTAGTTGATATACGCCGCGATCACGCCGATGAGAATGATAATACTGCCGATAATCAGCACGATCGGGTTGAGCGACATCACGGCATTGAGCATCTTCTGCGCGGCGGTCAGCGCCTTTGTAGCCGCAGCACAGATCTTCGTCCAGTTGGCGGCCACCGCAAACAGCGCAAAGGCTGCCGCAGCCGCAAGCACCAGCGGGCCGATGACCTCAATATTGTTCGCCACCCAGTTGATGGCTTCGAGCAGCGGCTGCAAGGCCATGATTGCCATGTTGCTGGCCTGCGTCCAGACGTCCGACCAGGTGAGCGGAATCTCGTTGAACTTCTGGTTGGTTTCCTCCGCCGAGGACAGCAGCGCAGACTTGACAACGCTCGCCGTCAGCTCGCCCTCCTGTGCCATGTTGCGGATCTCACCGACCGATACGCCGAGATAGTCGGCAATCGACTGAATGATGGTCGGCGCCTGCTCGAATACCGAGTTCAGCTCCTCGCCGCGCAGCACGCCGGAGCCCATCGCCTGCGTGATCTGCAGCATGGCGGCTGCCTGTCCCTCTGCCGAGGTGCCGGCGATCTTGAACTGCTTGTTCAGCTGCTCGACAAACGCAATCGTTTCCTGATTGCTGCTGAATGCGTCACCGGCAAGCAGACCCATCTTCGCGACCGCATCCGCTGTGGCGTTGTACGCGCCGCGCGAACGCATAGCCGACTGATAGATCAGCTCCTGCAGGTCGGCGGTGCTTTGCAGACCGTCGTTCATCAGATTCAGACGCGCCGTGGTCTGTGTCATTTCGTCTGACATACGCACGATACCGCTCACCAGCTTGGAGCCGAGGAACGCTGTACCCAGCTTTTTGAGCGATGCCGTCAGGTTTTCCGCCGGCGGCTGCGCCGAGGTCATGCCGCTCCGCAGCTCCTCGACTTCGCTCACAGTTCGGGTGAGTTCTTCACGCACACCCGTCAATTCGCTGTTAAATTGTGAATACAGACCGGTCGGGGCGGCCTGTTCGGTCAGGCTTTGCATACGCTCAAACCGGTCGTTGACCGCACTCAGGTTGGACGCGATACGGCTGAGTACATTACTCATGCCGTCGCGCAGCTGGACGGTGTTGGGCAGTGCCATAGAACTCACCTCCCTCGTTTTGCTTTATCCAGAGCGGCCTTTTCGTCCTCGTTGTACACGACACAGGACGCCCAGATAAATGCCCGTTCTTCCTTTGGCAGACTTAAATATTCGGACGGCAGGATATGGAGCTTTTGCAAGCAGTAATGCGCTGCATACGCTTCATAATCATCAGAGCCCTCACCGTCCCGAATCAGTTTTTTGCCTGTTCCACCAGATCAGGAGCATCACCAAAGCCGCAGATGTCGAACAGCTTTTCCGTGTAGTTCGTATACTCACCCGGCGTCAGCATGGCCGAGATCAGCTCCTCGGCGCATTTCACGCCGTAGCTGTCCTGCAGTTCTGCGTCGTTGAGGTTCGGATAAACCGTGCAGGCGGCTGCCAGCTTGGCAAGGTACAGCACGTTGTCGAATTCCTGACGGAAGCTGCCGCGCTTGCCCGGCACCTGTACGCGGTACTGGCAGTCACGGCGCAGCGTTTCGTCCTCGCGCGAGGAAATGCAGCGCACCTCCCACTCGAGCGGCTTGCCGTCCTCATCGGTGAAGCGGTCGGATACGACCAGCTTCACGTTTTCAACCTGCTTGGCGTTCTGCGCCAGAAATGCGGTAAGATTACCCATTGTACAAATTCCTCCTTATTCCATACCGGACAGTTCGGTAAACTCCTCGGGCATATCCCAGCCGTCGAACGTACCGGAAAGCTCCTCGTCAAGCAGACTGTCGCCTGCGTCGAACTTCGCCAGAATCGAGCTGTCGATCAGGCAGCCGGTGTGCGTGATGGTCTGACGGCCGGCGGACGAGGACGGGTCCTCGTTGGACACCTGAATCTCAAACGGCGTCATCCTGCCGGTCTTGCAGTAGGTCAGGAACCAGCGGCGAAACACGCTCTGGTTAAAGTGCGCCGTGCCCTTCCACGAACCGGACCAGCCGGTCGGCTTCTTACCGATGCCGGTACGGCCGAGGATTTTCACGTCCTGCGAATTGACCTTTGCGGACGATTCAAAGCTGTACAGCTGCATCATATTGTAGCGGTTGCCGTCAATGGTGACGTAGCACTCGGCCATCGAACCGGATACCGCATCATTTGCTTCCATAACAGGAGCGTTCAGCATGACTTTTCCCTCCTTTATTCAACGATTACCTTCATGTAAAGCTGTTCCATCGCGGAAACCGGCTGTACATGGTCCTCGACCGCAACGGACTTCTTCATGTCGCCCTGCGACACGGTGACGCTGCTGCTGTCAAAGTTCTCAATGGCGCGGATGGTCTGGAGCTGGGTGTGGTGCGCTACAATGTCGCTCCACAGGCTCACGCGGCCGGAGGCGTCGTTCTGCACCTTGCCGAGATACTTCGAGTTGAACATCGATGCAATGTCATTGGCGATCTGGTCGAGCACGCGCATGACCTGATTGGACGAGAAATCCGCGCTCTTTTCGTCCGTGACGGACACGAACGTGTTGATGTCGGTCAGCACGCGCGTCTGGTCGCCCACACGGTGGAACGTGAACTCACCCGCCTTGATCGCCTTTTCAAGCTGGGTCTGGGTGTAGTTCGTGTCGATGTCGTACTCGCCGGTGTAGGTCGAGTTGGTCATCGAGCGGTTGACCGCGCACGCAGATTCCGCGCCGGTCGTCCAGTAGACAGCCGACGGGTCATCAGATGCACCGACCAGACCGTTCTTGACGGAAATCACGCCCTCATAGTCTGCCGCAGGGTAGCCATGAAGCACGCACTGGAACTTCACGCCCTGCTCATCACGCAGGCGGCGCGTCCAGTTGGCGAACAGACCCTTGACCGTGCTGTTCTTCGTGTCGCAGCCGACCGCGTTGAAGCTGTACGGCTCGATCTTGTCGAGGAACGTCTGGTAAGCTGCATCCTGCACCGCGCCGGTCGTGCCGCCGGTGAGCAGCAGGCCCGCGTTCTCGGTCAGCGCCTCGCTGCCCTTCCAGTGCAGATAGTCGTTGTCGGAAAGGTCGGAAACTGCCTTAACTGCCTTCTGCGTGTCCGCAAGGGTCGTGCCGATGTAGGTCGAAACGTCGTAGACCTCGTTCGTCGAAGCCGTGAAGCCCTCGTTCTGCTGAATCACGATCTTCAGTTCGTTGCCGATCTTGCCCGGATACTTCGCCTCTGCGTACTTGCAGGCTGCCTTTGCACCGCCGCTGTTCAGACGGAACAGGTGCAGCGTCTTGGCATTTGCGAAGATCTCGCGCAGCGGACGCAGCTCGTCCGCCGTGTAGGCGTAGCCGGTCAGCGCAAGTGAGCCCTTCTGGAACTCGCTGTTCTCGATGGTCACGACCTCGTTCTCCGGTCCCCAGTCGAGGGACAGCGGGAAAGCCGCCGTGCCGCGGTCGCCCAGGGTCGCAGACGCACGCGCCGCCGACACAAAGTTGATGTACGCACCGGGCAGAACCTTGTTCTGTACGGTATACATACCGCCGCCTAAAGCCATTTAATTCACCTTGCCTTTCATAAAGTTGTCAATGAGCGCATCCACCTCGGAAAAGGTGTAGCGCTGATCCTTGTCGAGCAGCACACCCAGCAGGTCGCGCCGCTCACGGTATCTGTCGAAGGTCAGGAGCTGTGCGCCGGTAAACGCCGGTGCTCCTGCCTCGGTTTTGCGTTTAACTGCCATTTTCGTTCTCCGTTCCTACGGTGGTCTGCAAATTCTCCATCGGAATATCTTCCGGGACTTCCCGGACAAACTGCCGGTAGTCCGCGAAGAAATGCAGCACCTCATCTGTAATTTCCCACGAGAGATTGCTCCCGCGCAGGCTTTCCGTGCGCCGCAGCAGCAGCGTGAGCGTCTGTGCAACTTCCCGGCACTGCTCCTGCGGACGGCCGTCCGACGGGAAGAACCGCACGTCCATGTGCTGCACGATCTCATGCAGCCCGGACGGGTACGGCGTGACGTCCGCGCGAAGCTGCCGAATGGAGAAGCACGGCGCAGAGAAGCCCTGCTCGATACGCTCGGTGTAGATGTCGTACTGCGCCGATGGATAGACCGTGCGCAGCTTATCGACGATTTCCTGTACTACGTTAATCATTTGCCCTCCATCATGCGGCTGAGAAATTCCTCGCTTTTGGTCTTGATAAAGTCCGGCGCTTCTTTCTGGAGGTCGAACAGACCCTCGCGCAGCATATGCTTGCCCTCGACAAAGCCGTTCACAAGACGTTTACCGATGGCCGGAACGTACCGTCCGACCTCCTGCCGGTGGCCGTTCTCGACGTATGGTGCATACTCGATATTGTTATAAATATCCGCGTGGTACACCTTGCCGCTGCGCTTCGCCTTGGTGATGAACCAGTTGCGCCGCAGATGACCGCGGTCAACCGGTGTCAGCTCCTTGACGTCGGTCAGCAGACCGTTCATCATCTCATCGAGCAGGCCGGTGTAGAAAGCGTCCATCTCTTGCTCGCTGGCGGCGGCCTTAATGCGCTCGTTTAAGTCGCGCAGCTCGTGAAAATCACAGCTTCCCCAAGCAGCCATTACGCTCGCTCCTCTCGGACGGCAGAAAGCTGCTGATGGGTCGGATAGACCGCGCTCTCGCCGCTGTATTTCAGCCGATAGGTCGCGCCGTACTGCTGAACCGCAATGCGGCAGCCCGCCGGAATCGCCAGCTCCGGCGCACAGTAGATCGTCGCCTGATAGCTGATCTGACTGCTGTTTGCATCGGTCTTGCTGTCCGGTGTGCCCGAAAACGACAGCGCACACGGGATATTCTCGTGCAGCACTGCGTCCGGCGTAACAACGGTTTCGCCGCCCACTTCCTGTTTGCTTGTGCCGGTGACAGTCATCACGCCGTCATAGGTCTGCTCGAGCAGCGCACGCTCCAGCTCCGGATTGCCGAGCATACTACCACCTCATCTTTCGATAGGCGTTCAGCTGCGCCTTGTAGTCGGTGAGGAAGTCGCCCGAACTTGCCAGCGCCGCCAGCTGTTCCGCTGCGGTTGCAAAGGAAAAGGACGTATCCCCTCTGGACACGCCCTTTGCGGCGGGCTGCATATTCTCGTTCTGGAGCTGTACGCTGTTTACCAGACCGCGCACCATAAGCGCTGCGGTGTTCGTCAGGCCGTCCGGCGCTTCGGTCAGATTGCAGTAGTTGCAGATCTGCTCGAGCACCAGCGCACACGCGAACTCAAGCGTTTCCTGCGGCAGGTTCGGCAGCAGGCTTTGCGCCCGCAGCATCAGCGTTTCCCTTGTCATTTCTGCGCTTCCCCCTCGGTTTGTCCTCGGTCGGCTCGGTTTCCTCCTCGGCGGTCACGGTTTCCACGGTAAAGCCCGTACGGCCGGAGAACCAGCTTGCAAGCCACTCGTTATCCGTCTGCGCCTCACCACTGACGAACTGCACGCCGCCGATCTTGCGGTCGTACTCCTCGCTCGGTGCCTTGATCTTGTACATGGCAGTTCCCTCACTTTACCTTGAAGTTGCGCAGCACGCCGGCAGCGCGGGACTTCTTGAGCACGGTTGCCGCTACCATCTCGACATCACCGGCCTTGACCGGGCCTGCGGTAGAGAAATCCGGCAGCGTGGTGGAGATCACCTTGCCGCCCATCGGAGATACGGCGTGGAAACCGTCCAGGCCCAGACGGACAGCGTACAGGTCGGTCAGACCGGTAACGGTGGTCTTGGACGAGGACGCGCCGTATTCGCGCGAAGTAATCGGCACGACCGGCTTTTCCTTCTTCTCGGCGGTGTCGTAGTAATACTGCATATCCATGAACGGAATGCCGTTGTAACCGCTCATCTGACGGCCGAAAGCGTCCTCGGAGTGGGTCAGATAACCGGCACGGCGGGCGCAGGAGCGGATCTTGGTCAGCAGCGCCGCATTGCCGATGAGCATGGTCGGCACGCCGTCCAGCTCGGACAGGAACTCGTCGAGCATATCGAGCACGGTCTTGTAGTTGGTGTCGATCGCCGCCGAGGTGGACAGGTCGATCGCCTTGGATGCGTCCGCGTTGATCTCGGTGGAAGTGCCGACAAGCAGCGTGTCCAGACCGTCAAAGCCCTTGGTGCCCTTGTCGCCGTTGATGGCGGTGTAGTGGAACAGGTTGGTGGTCGCCTTGATGTGCTCCTCGAGCTGGAACTGAACCTCGTTGATCTGGCCGTTCGCGGTATTCGCCAGAACACGGTCGATCTTGAACGTACCGCCGAAGATCTTGAGGTCAACCGACTTGGTTTCGCGGTCGGCTACGGTTTCGGTGTAGTCGGTGTTGATGTCACGGAAGTCCGCGCCTGCCGGGGTCTTGAGCTGAGTGTAGCCATAGGTCAGCGTAGAGCCGCCGGTGCCCGGAGATACCGAGTTGTCAAAGGTCAGTGCCTCGAGCAGCATGGAGCCGCGGCGGAACTGATCAATAACCTGCTGGTCCACATGGTTTGCCATGCCGACCTTTGCCTGTGCGAGAGTGATAGGCATTTTCATTCCTTCTTTCTGTTAGCCGTTGGTGTTGTATACTTCTGCGAGAGCGGAACCGAGATCATTTACCGTGTTCGGGTTGCCGCCGGACTGCGGATTGTAGCCGCCGCCCTGACCGCCGTTCGGGTTTCCGCCCTTGTCGCCCTGCTTGCCGGACTGGCCTGCGCCGTCCTCCTCGAACAGCCACGCCTTGTCCTTTTTCAGACTTTCGACCTGCGCGTCAAGGCCGGTGATCTTGCCGTCCGCGCCGATCTTGATGTCGTCCATCGAGAGCGCCGCGCGGGTCAGCTGCGGATCGCGTGCATGGGCACGGGTCAGCGCCAGGTCGATAGCTGCATCGCGACGAATATTCGCGGTATCGGTGTCGTACTTGGTCTGGAGGGTCTTGAGGTCGTCCTCCAGCTTCTTCGGGTCCTTGCCGTCCCACGCCTTGGCGGCCTCACGCAGGTCCTTGATGGTGTTGTTCGCCGTGGTCAACTCCTGCGCCTTGGTGTCCAGGTCGGCCTTGGGAACATAAGCGCCGCCGGCGGCGTTGACCACCTCAAACTTTGCGTCCTTTGCGGCCTGCTGGAACTGCTCCCAGGTCAGTGCGCCCTTTTCAAAAAGGCTTTTGAGAAATTCCATTGTTTTTTGCTCCTTTCATCGAAAAATGGGTATGAAAAAACCACCTTGGATTGAATCCTTGGTGGTTAGTTCTTAATTTGTCAGTAAATGACGTTGCTCGGTGCTTTTCCGGTTTTCGCTTTATCCGGTACTTTCACCCGCGAAACATGAAAACCATGCTTACAGGAGTTGCACCACAAATCACAGAATCCCATTCGGGTATCTGAATCAACTACGGTGTAGCAATAATCGGTATCGCTGCTTCCGCAATGCGGGCAAGCGCCAACGCTTCCCATATCGGAAAGGCTTTCAAGATTCTTCAGCCATTTCATCGCTGCACCTTCTTTCGTAATTTTTGATACCAGAAACTTTCAAAGCGGTATGCCTGCCGCTCCATCTGATCGAGATTCTTCTGCGCGTATGCTGCGCCATGCTTTTTTAGCTGCTTAACGTGACATTTCTCGTGAATCAGTGTCCGCATAAGCTGCTCTTCGTTCTCGAATGCTCGAGGGAACAAGTCGATTCGCCCGATGTTCTTATAATCGGTGCTGCCGGTCAGTGGCAGCGCAAGCAGCTTTTCGCTGCGCTGAATCTTAACCGTGATACCGCGCATATCTACGCCGTACTGTTTAGCCAGCCGGAGCACCTCACGCTTTTGCAGCGGAATTTGGAGTTCAGCAAAAGAGCCGGTATTTGCTGTCTTGCGCTCGGCTTTTCTCTGTAACTCCATTATATCATTTTCTGCTGTATTCTCAACATATTTTTTCCGCCATTCCTCATACGTCAGCTTTTTCTCGACATACTCGGTCTTGCCGGTCGCGGGATTTCTGGCGGCACGCTTACTGCCGATCCGGAACTCCGTTACCGGAACGGTGGTACACCGGCAGCGCGGATGCAGCGGCGGATAGTTGATGCCGGTTTCGTGCTCCGCAAGCGGAAACTCGCGCTGATCCAGAGCACCGCACACTGCGCAGGTCTTGAGATCGAGCGCCGCCTCGAACCGATAGGACTGGACACCGGTTTCCCGGTATCCCTGTTCGGCAGCCTCAGCCGCCATATAGGCGCTCTCGGTGTGGATGAGCGTTGCCGCCCTGCTCTCGGACACGCCCATGCGCTGGGCGAACTCTTTCGTCATGCGACCCAGTGAGTCGCCGCGGACAAAGCCGCGCGAGAGCGTCTGCATCAGCTCACGGGTCAGCTTGTCCTTGTCCGCCCAGATGCGGGACGAAAACTCGCTGCCGACCCACGGCACCGCAAGAATGCGTTCAATGGTCTGCGGGTCAATGCGAGCAAAGGTGCTTGCCACATCGGCCTGCTGGCTGACGGCGTACACCGTGCGGTAGTAGGTATCCGTGTAGCGCTCCTGCAAATGGTCGCGCAGAACATCGCGCTGAGAGCCGAACAGCTCCATCATACGCAGTTCGACTTGCGTCTGCAACGCCTGCAAGCGCGAGATACGCGAACGGAGATAAACCTCCTCCAGCTCCTTATCAAAGCCGCCTGCAAGCGCCTTATCGCGGAACTCGTCCAGCGACATCCGGAAGTCCTCCAGCTCTGCATCCCGCAGCAGCCTGCGTGCGTCTGCCATGCTGACGCTCTCGTTTGCGGCATAGCGAGCATAGAAGATCGAGAGTTCCTTATCCAGTTCGTGCAGAATGCGCTCGTATTCCCGATGGAACCGCAGACACAGGTCATCGTCCTCCCGTTTCTGCTTCTCGGCCAGCTCAATGGCACGCTTGCGCCAGTAGGCGCCGTTCAGCTTATCCGCCGCTGCCATCGCCTGCACCGTCCTTTGGCGGGAACCGGAACTGCGGCTGCTTCTCGGCTGCCGCCTGCTGTTCCTTTTCCAGCTGCTTCTGCTCACTCTCGGCATCGTCTACCCACGGATGGTTTGCGAGGATGGTCCTGTCCGAGATAATGCCGACCGACTGCTGCGCGATCTGCGCGGTTTCGAGGTCGTTCTGCACCATGTTGCGTGTCCATGTCTGGAGAATGCGTTTCGGCTGTGCGATACCCTCCAGACGGCAGATAGCGCGTACCAGCTCGGCAAAGCCGCTGCGGAACTGCGTCTCCAGCATCACGGCCTTCAGCTCCAGCAGACTGTACAGGTACTTGAGCGCCACGCCGGACGAGTTGCCGAAATTCTCAGGGTTCGGGTCAACGCCCATGCCGGAAACGAAGATCTGACGGCGGGTTCTTTCGAGGAATGCGTTCCGCGCCTCAAACGGGATCTCCGCGCGGATGGTGTCCACGCCGCCGTCCCCCTCGACCTTAATGAGCTTGCTCTTTTTAAGGTCGCTCATAAACTCGGTCTTGTCCGTGCCGCCGTAGTTCTTGATGACGAAGATGACCTCCTGCACGTCCTCCATGTCGTTGGCGAAGCCGGAAACCACCTTGTCGTAGGCGTCGATCAGGTCGCGGTACAGCGGCAGATCGCCCCGCCGGTCGGCGTTGTTGTAGAACGGGATGAACGGCACCGCGCCGAGGCCGTGCCGCAGCTCCTGCCCGACTTCCGGATATTCGAAGTAGGTGTAGTTGCCGGACACGCCGTTCTGACGGTAGAACCGGCAGGTCGTGTCGTCCCAGTATTCGCACACCTGTACGGTCTGGCCGCTCTGCGGGTCGAGCATGGTGTAGCAGCGCAGCACGCCGACGAGATCGCTCTCCAGCGTACCGGAGAACACCGGCACGATCTGTTCCGGGTCTACGGTGTGGTAGCGGAACCTGCCGTCTGTGCCGCGCCAGTAATGCAGCCAGCCGACCGAGGTGTTGCTCGCGTCAATGCCGAGCTGCATGGCCGTTGCGGTGTACTGATCTCCGAGAATCTCTGCGATCCGCTCGTTGGCGGTCTTGTTCCCCACATCGAACACCGGCGGATAGCTCAGCGCGTAGGAAACCTTCTGCGTCACGAGCAGATTATGCCACGAGTGCGAAATGCGGTTGTCCGCGAGGTGCAGCGGATTGCCGAGCGCCTGCTCGGTCTCTGCCTGCCGCTGCAAAACGCTGTTGTCCTTCTTGATGCGGTTGACGTTGCTGTAATAGTGCCGAGCCTCGTCCGCCTCGCGGATGAACTGCCCGTGCCCCTGCAAAAGCCGCTGAATCGTGCGGCTGTTCACTTTCACCATACGCTGACCCCTCCTTTCCTGGTAAACTGCTCCGCAACGCCGGTTGTCGCGTCGGGAGCGTCATCGTGGGCGTTCTTGCCCTCTTTCTGGTAATGTAACATTGCTTTTGCGTACTCCGACCAGCGGTCGCGCCAGTTCACCGGGTAGTAAATGTGATCCTGCACCCACGTTGAATTGGTGAGGATACGCGCGACCTTGTTCTCGCTCTGGTGGAACCACTCCACACGGCAGCGGTTTGAACCGAGCCGCTTTAGCTGCTCCTGCACGTTGCGGGCAAAGCCGCGGCCGCCGTTGTTGCTCTCGATTTTCGCGAGGTTTACGCCGTGCGCCAGCAGCCGCCGTGCGGTTTCCGGCTCGGTGATCTCCATCGGGTCCTTGGTGTAGTAGATGTCGAGCACATAGGCCTCGTGGTTATACTCGCCGTAGATGATGCTGCAAAGATAGTCCGCGCCGGTGTCCGCCGTGTCGGTGTAGCTGCGGATATGCGTGAACAGCGGCCTGCCGTTTGCATCGCGCGGAATGTCCGTGTAGGTCTTGAAGCTGCTGTACAGACGGCCTTTCAGGTCGATCGGCTGCTGCTGGTAGTTCGCTGACGCGATCTCCTCGCTCATCGTGCGAACCTTATCCTCGTAGTCCTCACGGGTGAGAACCGCGTTGCACAGCATCGTGCCGTCGTCCTGCAAGGCTTTCATCGTGATGAGCTCCGCATCCGGCCAGTGCTCCAATGCACGGCCCGCCAGGTCACCGGTCGCCCAGCGCGTCATGATGATAACGATCTTGTAGCCGGTTTCGGTTCGCGAGAGCATGGTGTCCGTGAACCACTGCCACTGCTTGTCGAGTGCGCCCTCGTTGAATGCCTCCTCTGCTTTCTTCACGAGGTCGTCAATCAGCAGCTTGCGTGCGCCGAAGCCAGTAGCCGTGCCGCCCGGAGAGGTGGCGAGGTAACTCGCGTACTGCCCCTCGAGCGCCCACTTGCCTGCGGCGGCCTCGCCGTACTTGATGCGCGTCTGCGGGAAAATATCCGAAAACACGATGCGGCTCGGGTCAAACCGTTCCTCCGCAATGCCGTCGCGGACCGCCCGTGCGAACGTCGTGGACAGCGTTTCGTTGTAGCTGCCGGTCATGATCTGCTCGGACGGATCGCGCCCAAACAACCACTGGCTCAGCAGCACCGCTGTGCGGCTCTTGCCGTGGCGCGGCGGCATATTGACCACCAGCACCTTGCGGTCGCTCTCACAGAACGCCTGTAAGCGCCTGCACAGCGTCTTGAGGTACGGCCGGTCCTCGCGGTAGAAGTCCGGCGCCATCAGCTTGCAGAACGACCAGAAATCACGCCGGGCAAGCTCTATGCGAGCCGCCCTGCGAATGCGAGGGTCAACCATCGTCCGCCAGCTTCCGCAGCTCCTCGGTGGTCAGACCTGCAAGCGGGTTTTCCACCTCGAGAGTGCCGGAGTACTCGATTTTCTGCACAAATGCGCCCGCCGCTTTCGCTCGCAGCTCCGATGCCTTGAGCCGATCCTTGGTCTCCTCGCCCTTGTCACGCATGACGTTCGTCCAGAAGGCGTTGATCTCCTCCATGTCGGCAATCCGCGGCGTTTCAAGCAGCTTGTCGCGGTCTGCGATGTATTTACTAAGTTTTACTAAGTTCTGTGCTCCGATGACGTCCGAATTACTGCCCTTGTATCCGGCAAGCCGCGCAGCCTCTGCCGCCGTCTTGCCCTGCTTGTAATAATCTACCCAAGCCTGCTGCTTGGCTGTCAGTTTGCTCACGCGCTCACCGTCCTTTCTGAAAATGGGTAAAAGAAAACCGCCTACGGTGTAGACGGTTTACAAATTGTTCGATTGTGCAATCTGGAATTTTATGTTATACTAATAGTACCCTATCTATAGGAGGAGTATCATGCCTAATTTACGAGAACGCATTCATGGATTTATACATCCATCTCCCCAATCCCCATATTCACCTTCATCGAATTTTCAGGATTATCTATCTGTATTCGATACCAATTTCGAAAAATGGTACATTAAAAACCGTATTTTAGATCAAATCGATTGGTATAATAAGAAAGCTGTCCAAGCACAGTCTGATTTTAAGCATTGGTCCGTAGCATCCATCGTTTTAAGCGCGATTATTCCTATCTTAACTCTCTTATCCGATATGCTATCATGCCGAGGGATCAATATTTTAATAGCCATTATCAGTTCAGGTGTAACTGTTATTTCTGCAATATTATCCCTATATCATTTTCAAGACTTATGGGTTCGCTATCGAAGCAACTGTGAAATTCTGCAAAGCATATTACACCGGTATTTGACACGCACCGGCGAATTTCAAAATTTGTCCGTCAGCGAAGCGTTTAATATACTTGTGGTTTCTTGTGAAGAGTATATGACCAAAGAATTTCAAACTTGGGTCGCTGCTAACGCCCCTCGTTCTCAGAGTCAAGACTCCACATCCGATTCATCGCACAACTCGTAGGTTTTTTCAAAAATATCGGGCTTACATGGGTATTGTTCTCCATTGACCCCAGTAATGATATAATCCCCTACAGAAGCTATCATATCCCCTTCAAGAGTGTGTATTGTCATTTTTTTATCCGTCCTGTATGCTTTGACAATCACCGGTTTTTTTCGGTACTTCTTAGTTTCAGGCATAGTAAACCTCCTAAATACGAAAGGATGATTTTTTTGGCATTATATAATATCTTCATCAGTCACGCATGGAAATATTCTGATGACTACAACAAAGTAGTTTCTTGGTTGAATGAAGCTGAAGATGAAGGGCTCTTGACATGGAGAAACTATTCTGTTCCTAAGCACGACCCCTTAATTGATCCTACTCAGCCAGCCGGTAAAACCACCTTAAAAAACCTTCTGAAAAATCAGATTAGTCCCGCGTCCAAAGTAATCATTATTTCCGGCATGTACGCCGCACACAGTGAATGGATTGACTTTGAAATTGACACTTCTACCGATTATGACAAATATATCATCGGTTTGAAGCCCTGGGGACAGCAGCGGATTCCCTCTAAAGTGCAGGATAATGCAACTGTAATGGTGGGCTGGAACAAAGATTCCCTGATTAACGCTATTCTAAACAGTTAACTCCCATCACAATACACACTCTTATTCCTTGAATAGTCGAAGTATATGACTTCGGCTATTCTTTTTTGCTCATATTACCGTATTATATTATATTTGTCAAGCTATCTGAAAAAGCACCCTTGTTTCCAAGAGTGCTCTTCCGGAGGTGTTTCCAATGCTATGAAGCAGGAGAAATGCGGGACCTAAGTTTCATTCCCGCTGAACTTCATGATACCAGTATAGCAGGAAACTATGTGAACTAACATGGCCTGTTCGCATTTTCCTTCAGAATTTTTTCTGCTGCCTGCAATGCCCTGCCATGCAGCCGCATGACCCAGCGCAGAGTGCGGTCTAAGTCAACCGCGATTTTCTCCCACTTCTCAAAGTTTAAGTACCGCTTTGTGAGAAGTGTCCGCAGGGTCGTGTCCGGCACCTCGGCAATCACCGCCGCAATCTCCTGCTTAATGTCGATGAGCTTGTCGATCTGGGCGTCCACCTGTGCGGCAAAGTCGGCGTAGCGGCTCAGGCCGCCGTCTGAGGCACCGCAGCCGCCCGGTGCACCGCTCACCGATGCCACGCCGGACACGCAGCGGTCATATGCCCGGCGCTTGGCACTCTCCAAAGCCGTAATCTCGCGGTCGAGTGCCCACCCGCGGTTCAGCCAATCCTTAGTTGTCATAATCCTACCTCAACGTGATTCCGTAGTCTTCGAGTTCCTTTTCGAGATCGGCGATCGACACATAGCCTTTGGAAACGCTGTCCGCAAGGTAGTTTACCTCGTCCCAGACACGCCGGAGCCGTGTGTAGCCGAAGCCCTCCTTATCCCGCAGCGCCGAGAAAAAGATTGCCCATGCTGTTGTTACCGCCTCGTTCTGCGCGGTTTTCTTTGCCTTTTGTACGTCCGCCAGTGTCGCCGGACGCCTGTGCGGATTGACACGCTTTTTCTTCATCGCCATACCTCCATGCTAAATAGCGCCGTACTTTGCAGCTGTATTCAGTCACTGTCCTTGTTCTCCTCCCGGATTGTTCTCAGCAGTTCCTCATGTAACTCGCTGAATTTCCCGTCCCAGAAGTTTATCCGATGCAGCACGAGGAAGAACAGGAGCAGCCACAGGATACAGTCAAGATTGACCAGCAGATCAGTGATTGTCATGACCCGTCTCCTCTCGCAGATGATACATCAGGAAGTCAGCCTCCGGCACATCGCAGAACTCGTCTCGGTCGCGGCCGACCACAAGAATCGTGCCGACGAAATCCACGCCGACGAACCGGCAGTTGTACGGCATTCCGAGCAGCACTCCTTCCTCGTTGCAGATAACGACGGCATCCGATGCAATCGTTACGGTTTCGATGTACCCGCCGACCTCCTGCTGCAAGGCTGCCAGCGTGTTGTCGATGTCGATCAGCTCCGGTTCGCAGCCGGGCTTTTTACGAATTGCTTTCATGTTCATTCTCCTTTTCTCGTTTCGGCAGCTTCCGATCGTGAATCATGCGCGTTACGCGGCGGCCGAGGACAGACGGCAGGCAAATGTTATCACCAAAGGCACCGGCGTACCACAGCGGGCAGGCCGTGGCACAGGTGCTGCTTCGGGTCTTGTAGCACACACCCTCGTCCGTTTCCAGATCTTCCAGCAGCCATTTCAGCATTTCCAGTGATTTGTCGGTCATGGCGTGCCTCCGTTCCATTCCCAGTTCTGACCCATGCTGCAAGCGTTATGCGTTTCACAGCCCTCGCTGCACTGCTCGACGTACTTGCAGGTTTCACAGCTTGCGATTTGCCGCAGCTGCTTGACCGCTGCATCGCGCTCCTTCGTCACCTGTTTCAGCGCGTGTTCGTACAGGTTCAGCCGCACCGCAGCCTCTCGCGCGATCGCGCAGCCATGCACGCCGCAGTTGTGCTCATGCCCGCAGCCGAGGCAGGCCAGAGAGCCGGTCTGCACTTTCAGCTGTCCGAGGGCTTCGATAAGTTCATCAGTTTTCATGGCTCAGCAGCTCCTTCCGCAGCTCCTTGAGCTTGTCCGTCAGCAGGCTCTCGGCCTTGCTCCCGGCTTTCAACTTGCCGCCCTTGTCGCAGAGATTGAAACGCGGACGGTTGACATTGCCCATGCCCATGCTGCCGCCCGGAAAGAAGTCGTCGCCCTCGTACCAGCTGGCGGTGAAAAAGCTGCCGTCCGGCAGGTCGAGCCGGTACACACTCAACCCGATTTCGGGCGCCTTGTGCCAGATGCCCCAGTTGCGCCAGGCGGCAAGGATAGCCTTGCGCTTGCTCTCATTCGTCAGGTTCAAGATGTTCTGTTTGGTCAACTCTAAAATCATACTTCCCCTCCCAACTCCTTCAGCCGTACCATCGGGCACTGCTCGCATTTGTCCACCAGTGCCTCATAGTCCAGTTCAAAAGGAAACTTACAATACTCATCGCAGATCTCACCTGCGAGCTTGTTCACCGCCTGCTCCCAGCAGGCCGGATGGGACACGGGTGCAGCCTTAACCGGCTCCCCGCAGAATTTACACTTCGCCATGGTTCTCCTCCTCAAAACATCGTTTCAACTTCCCCGACGATCTTCTTCACCTCGGAGTTCTCGCTCTGCCGCAGCAGCTTCATTGCCGTACCGGCACGCAGCCACTCGGCCTCCTGCGCGAGGTTACGCTCGTAATCTTTTTTCAGCTCCTGCTTATACGCCACGCCCTCCTCACGGGTCAGGCCGCCGTGAAAGTGCAGCTCATACAGCAGCCGCAGCGCCAGCCAGATCATGCGCTCGGCGGGTGTCAGACCGTCCGGCTCGGGTTTGCGGTCGTATGCCCGCTGGTTCATCTCCTCAAAGTCCATATCAGCCCTCCACCGGCTCGATGTGAATCCAGATGCCGGGCGTGTCCGCCCAGAATTTCTCCGTGATCTCCGAGCACACCAGTGCATCGTCCGTCCAGAAGTGCTCGGCGGTCATGCAGTCCTTGAGCAGCTTCTGCAGGTTGTCCGTATCCGGCTTTGTCGTGCGGTAGCTGCCGTCCGGGTGTTTTCCTCGCGGGAACAGCCACTTCACTACGAGCCGCACGCCGCCTGTATACGGCTGTTCCGGCCGGTGCTGCCCGAGGTGAGCGCACAGCTTTGCGCGGGCGGCGGCGAGCGCCTGCGGCTCGTAGAACTGCGGCTTGCCATGCAACACGCGCACCTGCTTCTCCTGCGCCGTACACGTCGGCGGGCGCATCGCCATGAAAAACTGCATTACCATTTTCTTCTTCTCTCCTCTCGCGCGACGGGTCCAGTCGTGTGTGCGCTCTCCAACCATCTGTGAGGGGCGCCTTCCAAGCCCCCTCACATGGTGAGTGCGTTCACACACTGACCCAATCACCGTTTCTCATTTCTCATTCTCAAAAGTTATATATTTATATATACAGGTCGTGAGAATGTTCTCATTTCTCATTTTTACAGGTCGTGAGAAAGGTTGTGAGAAGTTTCTCAATTCTCATTCTGCAAGGTCGTGAGAATGAGAAACCTTTGTCACCTGACCGGTGTTCCGGTCAAGTTCGTAGCCGTATTCCCGAATCCAGCGATACACTGTCTTGTCCGACGGAGCGCGTGCATCGCCGTCCTCCTGCTGCGAGTAATACTCCACAAGGTCGCGCACCGTCGGCGCATCCCCGCCCAGGCACAGGGCATTGTACGCCGTGTCGAACGCTTCCTTCTTGCTCTGCTTCGCCTGCTTTGCCTTACCCTTGCGGGCCTTTGCGCCGCGCTGCCATGCCGGAGCGGCCTCGTCCGGATTGATGTCCTGCAAAGCGCCGTTGCCGTCCAGCCGGTGCACCGGAAACTCGAACCACAGGTTGACCGGCGGGAACTTCGGGAACTCACGCAGCGTGCCCTCGATGCGCCACGCCGTCCGCGCCTGTACCTCTTTGCGGGTGTCGGCAATGCGGTCGAGCAGGTGATTGTAGTCCACGCCGGAGAGCAGCCGCTTGCAGGCATCCATGGCGGCACGCTGGCTGCACAGGTCGTCCTGCGATACCTTGTCGCTCTTTCCTGCTGCCTCGAGCGCCGCGCCGCACACACGGCAGACGGCGTTGTTCTCCATCTGGGTGCGTAAATCGTCCGACACCTCGAGTTCGATGAGGTCGAGCAGCGCATCCGGGTCGCGGGCGAACACGCCGGAGCCGCTCGCGCGGTCCATCGAGCGCTTGCCGCCCTGTGCACCCTTAGAATGGTGGTGGCAGTAGATGGTCGCGCAGCCGAGTTCGGTGCACACCTTGTCAAACTGGTTGCAGAAGTTCGCCATCTGATCGGCGGAGTTCTCGTCGCCGGTGATGACCTTGTAAATCGGGTCGATGATGACCGCGATGTAGTCCTTCTTGATGGCTCTGCGAATCAGCTTGGGCGTGAGCCTGTCCATCGGCACGGACTTGCCGCGCAGATTCCAGATGTCGATGTTGCCGAGGTGCTCGGGCTTCCAGCCGAGGCAGCCGTACACGTCCCTGAAGCGGTGCAGGCAGGAAGCGCGGTCAAGCTCGAGGTTGACGTACAGCACTCTGCCCTGTGCACAGTCGAAGCCGAGCCAGCTTTTGCCCTCGGCGATAGCGATGGTCAGCTCGATCAGTGCGAACGACTTGCCCGCCTTGGACGGTCCGGCGAGCAGCATCTTGTGTCCCTGCCGGAGCACGCCGCCGATGAGTGCCGGAGCCAGCGGCGGCATCTCGTCCCAGACCGCGCTCATGCTCTCCGGGTCGGGCAGGTCATCGGTCGCGCTCTCGATGAACTCGCGCCACTCGGCAAAGTCCGTCTTGCCGATGTTGGTGTCGATGAGGAACTGCTTGTGTCCCTTTCGCAGCACGCCAGGCATACGCGACAGGCGCGACGGATTGCGGTTCTGCTGGTCGAGTTCCAGACCGTTCTTGCGGCAGACCGTGTACAGGTATTCGACCCGCTTGCGGTACTCTGGGTAGTCGGGTGCATCAATGTGAACGATGGCGTGCACGCTCTTGCCGCCCGAGTGCACCAGACACGCCACCGGCAGCTCCAGCTCGCGGATGAGCGCGTTCTGGCGGTCGATGTCCATGCCGTCGCACTCGACGAGCGCGTAGCGGAACGCGGTGACGTTCTCGTTGCGGATGCCCTTGCCGTCGAGCGGGTTGAAGCGGATCCACGCGCCAACCGCCGGGTCGTAGTCACCGAGCACGCTGCCGATGTCGTCGCCGCAGGCAGAGAGCGCCTGCACCAGCTGACCGGCGGTTCGCGCCCAGTCGCCCTTGGTCGGCATGGCCTTGCCGTCCTCGTTCGAGAACGAGCGGGTGACGTAGCCGACGTGCTCCTCGCTGTCGAACAGCGTTTCGAGGTAGGTGATGAGCTGCTGTGCCGGATGCCACTCGGCGGGTTCGGCAATCTCCTGCGCCTCGACCCAGTGCGGGTCAATCACGCGGTAGGGTTCGTTCCCGCCGATCTCATCGTCCCAGCCGAGTTCACAGTCGCCGCCGTTCGGCTGCCAGCCGCCGCGCTGCGCCATCTGCACGATGGTTCCCGCCGTGATGGGCGTGTCCGTGCCGCGAAAGCTGTCCCACTTGCGGGCGCACTCACCGCTGCGGTAGCGCCCGCCGTCCCGTCTTGACCAGTCCTCCCACAGACCGACGGGATAGCCTGCTTCTTTCAGTCCCATGCCGACGCCGACCCACTCGCTGTACGAGAGTTCTCTCGGGTCGATGTAGTCCAGCGCCTGCCGGAGATCGAGTTCGTCCTGCTTCATTTATCCTCCATTATCCCATGTAGGTTTTCGGGTCGATGCCGCGCGGAATGCGCCAGCCGTTGGCAGCAATGCGGTCGATGAGCTGCTTTGCCTGCTCAAACTGCCAGGTGCCGACGTGCGTAAAGCCCTTGCCCTCCAGAAAGCGAATCTGCTTGGGCGTTGTCAGACCCTCGGTGCGGCGTGCCGCCAGACGGTCGAGCAGCTTTGCCGCCTTGCCCGCGCATTCGATCTCGTCCGGGCGGATGCCCCACTTTTCCAGTGCGCCGATCTGCTTTTCGCTCGGCGGCGCGATCTCCCAGCCGAATGCGGGCGTGTAGCCTGCTAAATCCTCCGCCTGAATGGACAGCTCGAACTGTAACGGGTCCACCAGACGGCGCTTACGGCTTTTCATCTCCGCCAGCTGCTTGGCGAGGGATTCCTCGCGCTGCTGCACCACATCGCTCTCGGCCTGTTCGGCGGCTTCCAGAATGTCCACCGGACCGCCCTGCTCGGCTGCGCTCTCGGTCATGCTTTCGGCCACCTCGGCGGTTTCGCAGACCAGATGCGCCGGTCGGCAAAGCTCGTGCCGCTCGGTGTGCCACAGGAAATCCAGCAGCAGCAGGTCGGTCTTGCCGGGAAACAGGCGCGTGCCGCGGCCTACCATCTGGCTGTACAGGCTGCGTACTTTAGTCGGGCGCAGCACCACAACGCAGTTGACGCTCGGGCAGTCCCAGCCCTCGGTGAGCAGCATACTGTTGCACAGCACGTTGTACTCGCCGCGGTCAAACGCCGCAAGGATTTCCGCGCGGTCGGGCGATTCGCCGTTCACTTCTGCCGCACGGAAGCCGTGCGAACACAGAATATCGCGGAATTTCTGGCTGGTCTTGACCAGCGGCAGGAACACAACGGTCTTGCGGTCGGCACAGGTCTTTGCCATCTCGTCCGCGATCTGGTAGAGGTACGGGTCGAGCGCGCTGTCGAGGTCGCCCGGCTTAAAGTCGCCGGACTGTACGCCGACACCGGTCAAATCCATTTTGAGCGGCACGGTCAGCGCCTTGATGGGCACGAGGTAGCCCTCGCGGATGGCCTTGGTCAGCGAATACTCATACGCCAGCGACTGAAACACGCTGCCGAGGTTTCGCATATCACCTCGGTCGGGCGTTGCGGTTACGCCGAGCACCTTTGCGCTGTCGAAGTGATTCAGGATACGTCCGTAGCTGTCGGATACCGCGTGATGCGCTTCGTCGATGATGATGGTGCCGAAGTAGTCCCGCGGGAATGCCGCTAGCCGCTTGGGCCGCATAAGGGTCTGCACCGAGCCGACCGCTACACGCAGCCAGCTGCCCAGACAGCTCTGCTCGGCTTTCTCGGTCGCGCAGGAAAGTCCGGTCGCGGTGTGCAGCTTGTCGGCGGCCTGATCGAGCAGCTCGCCGCGGTGCGCGAGGATGAGCACGCGGTCGCCCTGCCGCACCCTGTCCTCGGCAATCTTCGCAAAAATGACAGTCTTTCCGCAGCCGGTGGGAATAGAAAGCAGGGTGCTGTCGTCACCCTGCTCCCAGCGGTTCTCGACCGCTTCACGCGCCGCCTGCTGATACGGTCGCAGTTCCATTTTAGAATGCTCCCGGCGTAAAGCCGCCCGCCTGCTGCATGGACGGCGCACCCAACGGATCGAGGAACTCGTCCAGATCGTTGGTTTCGCGGTCTGCGCCGGTCTTGTCCTTGTAAGTACGCTTGGTGATGCGGCAGCGGCCGGTCTTGCCGGTGACAGCCGCCCAGTTCATACGCAGCTTTTCGCCGTGCTGGCGCAGACCGATGGACGTGAAGAACTGGCACAGCTTCCACTCAAAGCGCTTAAGCAAGAACAGGTTGACGTTCATCTCGCTCTCGCCGTCCGGCGCATCCACACGCAGGTGCAGGATAGCCTGATTGCACGGCGCTACCTTTTCGCTGCCTGCGTAGCGGGCACGCTCAAAGCCCAGTACGGTAAACGGGTACTCGCCCGGCTCGAGCACACGGCGCGGACTGCCCTCGTTTTCGATCTCGTCTTCCCAGCCGAGCTCCTGATCCAGAATGTTGTCGTTCATAATAATTGTCCTCCTTGATTAAAACGGAATGTCCTTGCGCTCTTTCAGAATGACCTGATAGAGCTGATCCCACGCACCGATCAGGCAGCCGCTCACAAAATCCGCCGGATAGTCGGTGATCTCCATGCCGAGCGGGAAATATCCCTTGGCGGAAACAGCGGTCTGAATATCGGTCGCGGTGACGTTGTTGGCCTGCATCAGGTCGCGCAGCGCCTGCGGGATACCTGCCGGAATGTCCGGCACGGTGCCGTCCGGTTTCGCCGGTTCGCTTACTGCCGCCTGTGCGGGTGCATCGGAAACGTCCTTACACTTATCCGGCGTTTCGTCCGCAGAATTGACCACAACCGGTTCATTCGGTTCAGTAATTGACCGAATATTTTTTTCGTCCCCGATGATATGGGCGATTCCGGCATAATCGAACGGCATCTCGCCCGGCAGACCGAAGCGGTTCTTGGCATCCCAGCACGGGTGATGGGTGGTGTACATCCGGCGCTCGCCGCCCTGCCCCTTGGTCTTGCCGTTCTCGGTCTTGACGGCGAACGTCTTGTAGTTGGCGAACAGCACCATGTCCGCCCACTCCTTGACGAGCGGCGCGGTCTTGGCGGACAGCTTCATCTCCCAGCGGTCGTATGCGCCGAGCTCGTCCGGCTGCTCAAATTTCCGCATCTTGGCGTGCGCCGTCACGACCACGTTCACGCCGCGCTCGACCAGCTCGTTCAGCGTATTCAGCAGGGCGCCGAACTCCTCCATCAGATAGGTGTAGCCCTTGCCATAGCCGAACTCCTCGATGCTCTTTTTCTGGTTCTTGTCGCAGACGTAGCGGCTGCACAGCAGCTCCGCCCAGTCCATCGTGTCGATGATGAGCGTGCCGCACAGGCTCGGGTCGGAAATGCACTCCTTGACCAGACCGAGCAGCATGACCCAGCTGGTCGGCTTGGGCGTGCGGGCGACGTCCATGTGCTTGGTGCCGCCCTCGGTGTCGATGAACAGCGGATTCGGGAACTGTGCGGCAAACGTAGACTTGCCGATGCCCTCCGGACCGTACACGACAACCTTGAGCGCGGTTTTCTGTTTTCCGCGGATGATCTGCATTAAAATGCACCTGCTTTCCATGTACTCTGCGGCTCGTCAGGTAAAGGCTGTTCCTCTCCCTGCACATAGCCGTCCTCGATGATGATGGAGCACTCGTCGCCGGTCGAAACGCGCGTTGCGATGGCCTGTAAGCCCTCGCTCTCCAGCCACGCACCGAACTCACGCAGCGTGCCGAGGTCCATCTGCTCCAGCTTGTCCAGCAGCACGAAGCCGCACTGCGGTTTCAGACAGCGCACAATGGCGGTCGCCACCCGCAGCTGCTCACTGCCGGACATATTATCCCATTTCTGGCCGTGATAGGTCAGTGCGCCGTCCGCAACACCGAGGCCCTCCATCGGCAGCTTGGCGCCGTCCAGCAGGGCGCGCTTGTCCTCGCGGAGCTGTTCAATTTCGGCGGTCAGGCTGTCATACTGCTGCTGATAGGCGTGTGCATCCTCCTCGGCCTTTTCACGGTTGAGGTTGTCGCGCACCTTGGCGTTGATGGTTTCGATGTCGGCAATGCTGCGCTCCAGCTCCTCGGTGCTCTCGTCCACAAGCTGCTCGGCGGTCTTGCGTGCGGTGGCAAGGTCAGCCATCTTAGAGATGAGTTCGTCCTCGGCGGTTTGCAGCTGACGGTGCAGCTCATCCACACGCGCGGTGAGGGTGCTCACCTGCTGATCGAGCAGGCTTGCCATCGCCCGCTTGCTCTGGTTCTCACCGTTGCGGGCAAGGATTGCCTGCTGCTGACGGATGAGGTCACTTGCGGAGATGAGTTCGTCCGGTGCATCCGGCCAGTACGGCTGCTCTTTCGCGTACTTTGCTTTCTGGTCGGCAATGCGGCCAATGGCAAGGCGCTCGTTGTACTGCTCCTGCTCTTTGCGTTCCAGTGCGGCAAGCTGTTCGCCCACGCCGATGATGCGGAGCAGCGTGTCCGCCTTTTCGCGGTCGCTCGCCTGCATAAAGCGCGGCAGATCGAGTGCCAGCTGCTCGATAAAGGCATTGAGAAGCTGCTGTCCGGCCTTGCTGCCCGACGGGTCGATGACCTTGAGGTCGCTGTTCTTGCCGCGGCGCTCGACAATCAGGCCGTTGGACAGCGTGACCTTGATGTGCGGCGGGATCGTGCTGCCCTCGCGGGTCGCCATAGAGGGACGGAAGCGGTCGCCGCCGAGCGCCCATGCGATCGTGTCCAGCAGCGAGGTCTTGCCCTGGTTGTTGTTCCCGCCGATGATGGTCAGGCCGGTTGCGCTCGGATGCAGTTGCACCGCACGCACGCGCTTGACGTTCTCCGCCTCGAGCGAGGTGATCTTGATGGGGTCGGTCATGTTACATCTCCTCCAGCAGGGACTTGATGATGTCCTTCGGCATACCGCGGCGGAGCAGGTCGGCAATGTCGTCACCGTTCAGCTTTTCGCCCTCACGGACGATAGCAGCACGGCAGACGGTGCCGCTGTCCTTGGAAGCGTCCCACATCGGCGAACGCTCGTTGGATACCAGTTCAGTGAGCAGGAAACGGAACTTCTTCGCTGCGTTCTTGTCCTGTGCCTTGATCTGGTTGTAGGCACTGCTGAGTGCGCCGCCGATTTCTGCTGCAATGACCGAAATCTCTCCGGCCATCTCTACGCTTGCGAATGTCTTTGTACCCTTTACGGTGCTGATAATCTTTACCATTGAAAATCTCTCCTGTTCATGCTATTATGTGGTTGAATATATTTTTCTTTGCCGCTGATCGGGATTGCCGTCCTGACAGCGGCGTTTTTCATGCGCGCAGTTTGTCATACGCGACGATAGCGGCGATCTGGCAGACCGATTCCTCTGTGTTCGGGTGTTCCCAAACGAGATATGCCAGTTCGTTCAACTGCTTCTCGATGGTCGTCAGCACCTTGCGCCAGCAGCCGGACATCGTGACGAAATCGTCCACCTTGCCGACTACGTTGTCGAACGCCGTGAAGATCATGCGGTCAACATCGACCGGTGCTGCCTGCTCGACCGGCTCTTCTGCTGGTTCCGGCTCGGCCTCGACGGACAGCTCGGTTTCAGCTTCCTGCTCCGGTTCTGCCTCGGGCTCGGATACCGGTTCGGTACTTTGCTCCGGCGTCTTGCTGCCGGTCCGCTGCCGTGCTGCCATGGCGGCCAGTTTGGTGATGACCTTATCGCGGGATACGCCCAGCGCCTCCGCAATCTCGTTCGCAGACTTGCCCTCGCTGTGCAGCGCGGCCATCTGCTCGAGCTGCTCCTCCGTCCAGCGGAAGTACGGGCGCTTGCTCGGCTTGATGCCGCGGCCGTGCTTTTCGGTGTCCTCTACGCCGAACTCGGATGCGACCGAGGCGAGGGTTTCTGCGAAGTTGTTGTTTTGCATTGGATTTCCTTCTTTCTAAATTTTGTTGTTCTTGAACCCTGCCGACTGCGTTACCCAAAGGTAAAACGTCAGCGTAGGAATGTAGAACGCGCGGTTGTGCGCGTTTTTCTTGAGCCAGCCCAGTCCGAATGGACAGGAACCGTGCTCCAGACAGGCTCTCAGGCTCTCTCCTGCCATGCCGAGGAACGCGGCGCACTCCTCAATCGGGATTTTACTGGGGTACTTCTCGCAAAGCTGTTCCAGCTCGGACAGCTTGGCGGTGATGGTGGTGGGTACGGTCATTTCTGACACCTCACTTTCTTAGATACCCTGACATAGCAGACGGAACGTTTCGCGGCCCTTGGGCGTGATGAGGGTCTGCGTTCCGGACCATTGGGTTTTCTCGTTAAAGCATTCTTTGATCGTGAACAGGCCATCGTTTTTGTCAGCGTAAGGCATGATCTTACCCTTCTTATCCCGATAGATGTATTTCTTCTCCAACAGGAAATTCACGAGTACCTTCTGCCCAACACCTAACTGGTTAGCCGTTTCGCGGAAGTTGGTTAACGTGTTGCGCTCAACCAGTTCATCGAAGTAATCCGACTTCGGCTGCATGATGGTGTTCTGGACCGTTGCCTTGGAAAGCTCGGCAGACAGCGTGTTGATTTTCTTCTCCGCAATCTGGAGTGCGCGTGCCATCACCTTTTCAGGACTGTTCCAGTCGCGCTCCAGCTGGAGGAAATACTGGCGGGCCTGCTTGCCCCGCTCGTTGCGCTGGAGCATACACAGCTCCTTTGCCATGTCGATGGTGATTTCGGCATCGTCTACGGTGCGTTTTACTTCGCGGTTGCCCTCGAATCGAACCTGCTCATTTTTGAGCGGGTTGAAATCGCGCCCTTTCGCAAAGCCATATTCGCGCATACGAGGAAACCAGTCCTTGTACGCCGTTTTCACCTCCAAGAACTCATGCAGTTCTCGTGCCGATACAGTCGGCTGGTCGGTGTTGTAGTTTACCTTGATAATGTCGTTCATGGATTTACATCTCCTTTTCATAATAAGAGCCAAATAATAAGCAAAATGGTTATTACGACTGCATGTAGTCCTTTCCGAAGCCAGTTGGTATGGATATTGTCGATTGTATACCACACCGTTTCAAAAATAAAAAAACTGATAACACACACAATAAACTCGATTATTTTGCTCTGCATCAGAGGCTCCTTTCATCTTCTCGCGTTTACGCGAGTTATGTCCCAAAAAAAATTTCTGTCCGTTCTTCATTGGTCAAAGACAGAATTTCCGCGATACGGGCAACCTGAGAGATCGTAAAGGTTCCGCCGCCATCGCCCAGCTTGCGATAGTATGTACTCTGGTCGATACCAAGCGCAATGGCCATTTTCTCTCCGGTCAAACCCTTTTCGACCGTCTTGCCTTTGAGCCTATTCACGTCGATATTCATTTCGGCTCCCTCCCTTCTTGCGTTTCCGCGAGTTCCTGACTATATGTTACTCGCATTTCCGCAATATGTCAAGGAAAATTTTCGCGTTTGTGCGAGTTTTTAATTTTATGTACTTGCATTTTTGCAAGTAGTGTGTTTTAATAGACTTATCAAAGATAGTAGGTGATATAAATGGATGTTGGTGAACGCATTAAGAACCGACGCAAACAATTAGGTCTATCCGCTGAACAAATCGCAGCAGAACTCGGCGTTTCCCCGGCAACAGTATATAGATACGAGTCCAACGAGATCATGAATATGCGAATCGACAAATTAGAGCCGATCGCTAAGGCACTGCACACCAGTCCCGCCTATCTCATGGGCTGGAGCGAGGAATCTTCTACAGCCTCCGAGGACACGAACCTTGTCACGATCCACTACGCCGGACCGGTAGCCGCACACTTCAACGCGACGCCTGATGATGCATACGAGCAGCGTGCCATCCCTGCCGAGTGGATTGGACGGCGCAGACCCGAGGATTTCTTTCTTGCCACGGTCAGCGGTGACAGTATGTACCCGCAGTTTCAAGACGGTGACGAAATTCTCTGCCTGCGGTGCAGCGATATGGGCGTTTCCGGCCGGATCGGCATTATGCTGCTGGGCGGCGATGAGGCCACTGTCAAGCGTATTGAATATAAGCCCGGTGAGGATTGGATCGACCTTATCCCCATCAATCCGGAATTTAAGCCCAAGCATATCGAAGGTGTAGACCTGGAACAGTGCCGCGTTGTCGGCCGTGTTATCAAGGTTATTCGTACGGTCGATCAAATATAAAGGAAGTGCATACTTATGGACATGAATACTTTAATTCCTGCAATTCTAGGAGCAAAAACCCTGTCTCCTATTTGTAAATCCTTAGGAAAAGCATTATACGAAAAACTTAATATGTTGATGCTGCCAAGCAAAGCAGCGCAAGATTTATTGATCGAACACTATAAAAATTCTGATGATCCTCCCGAACTTAAGGCATTCAAAATCAAGCATGTCGCAAAAATGCTAAAAGAATCTGGTAATCAATATGACATTTATAAAATTGCCCAAGGCGAATTAGATGCCCACCCTGAGCAAGATCACTCTGAAGATGTAGATGCTGAATGGCTATCACGCTTTATGGATTCCTGCAAGCATGTCTGCTCGGATGATATAAAGCTAATTTGGGGAAAGTTATTGGCAGAAGAATGTATGAAGCCAGATTCTGTTCCTACCCGTCTTCTGTCAATACTTTCGATACTTGACAGACGGCTTGCACGAGCATTTACTACATTATGCAGTGTGTGCTTAGAGGATGTATCTAACAACTTTACCCCCGTTATACGGAAAGATGTAGCGTTCTTTGGACGAATCGGACTTTCTTTCAGTGTGTTATCCGAATTAGATTCTATCGGTTTAATCAATTATGGCGGGGTCACTGGATTTACTTTAAACAGCACCGATCCTGCTGTTACAGAATTAGAATGTCTTTTCATATACAACTCGCATGTATATTCGATTAAATCGACTGACCGCAACATAGCGATTGGCGATGTCTTGTTAACATCTGCTGGTGAAGCACTTTGCAAAATCGTTTCTCGAGACATTTATCCCGAATTTGAATCTTTGATTCCTGAACTATTCAAGCAGTATAGCGTCACAAAGAAAGATAATGTCGTTTTTCTTAAGCAATCGACATTTTGACAAAAGGAGTGAAACCACTATGATGTATCCATTCTTAACCTTGGACGATGAAACCGAGATCGTCCATTCCGAAATGCTGCCCGATGAGCGCGTGAAAGTCTATATCGAAAAGCCGGATGCCAAGGACGGCTTCCACCATGCGACCTGCTATCTCCCAGCTTACGAATGGGTAGATGTGTTCGGCTTCTCCGATGAAGAGATTGCACGCTACCAGAAGATAATCGAATCAACTGCACACCTCATCATGCAGTTCTCGCGCGAAGGAGGCTTTGAAAATGCCTCAAATTTTTAAGATTGGTTCGTACTGGGTGTATTTCTGGGCGAACGAGAACGACCCGTTAGAGCCGATTCACGTCCATGTGTCGCAGGGTTCGCCGAACGCCAACGCAACGAAAATCTGGATCACACGCTCCGGTAAATGCTACCTGTGTCATAACCGTTCCCAGATTCCGCCGCGTGTGCTCCGTAACATCATGGCAATTATTGAAGCGCGAAGCGAGGAAGTCATCGAGAAATGGTGCAGCTTCTTTGGTGAAGCACGTTACTTCTGCTAAACTGGTCAAAATCGATCATGTTAAACAAATAAAAAAATCCCGCCCACCGGCTGCAACCGGCGAGCGGGACATGGGGTACTGATAAACCTTCCACAGCCATCAGTACCCCTATTTTATCACACCTTCACGCGATAAGAAAGGGGTTTTATTGTTATGCCAAGAAAAAAGCCAACACGTAAGGACAAACGGTTCGAGTACAAGATCACCGTCGGCCGCAATATCCACGGCAAGCCGCTGCGCAAGTCCTTTTACAGCACGGTGAGTCTGTCCGATGCGAAGAAGAAAGCCGAGGAGTACCGCGTAGCCTCCGAGGTGTCGGCGCGTACCGGAGAGGCCTTTGTGCCCTCCACCGGCCGCTTTGCTCCCTGGGCACGAAAGTGGCTGCTGTCCTATAAGCAGCCGTTTGTCGAAGAAGATACATACAAGCTGACCTACGTCAGCCTTGTCGAAGGGCACCTGATCCCCTACTTCGGCAATGCCCTTCTCTCTGATATTCGTCCGGTAGACATACAGGCGTATTTCGCAACCAAGACGGCTTGCTCGGAGAGCCGATTGAAGAAAATGCGGTCAATTCTCAATGCAATCTTTGAATGTGCGATTGAGAACGACCTCTGCTATAAGAACCCTGCCAAGCACTGCACCTACCGCAGCACCGCTCAGAAGCATATCAAGCACGTTCTCAGCGATGAGCAGATGGAAACGGTCAAAGCCTATACCGCAGATCGTATGCCCGAGGTCGTGCTCCTGCTGGAAACCGGCCTGCGCCGTGGTGAACTGGTTGGCCTTATGTGGTCGGATATTGATTTGAACGAAAAGACACTCCGCGTGCAGCGCTCTATGATCGTGCGGAACGGGACGGTCGTTGCCAATCCGCCAAAGTGGAAAAGCTACCGTACCCTGCCGTTGAGCGAGGAGGCTGTCCAGCTGATCCGCTCGCTGCCGAAGGAATCTCTGTATCTGTTTCCGAACGAGGACGGCAAGCCCTATTGCCCGAACACATGGTCGCAGAAGCTCAAACGCCTTATGCGAAAGCTGCACAATGAGCATAACGAAGTGCCGGTTGTGACAGCACACGAACTGCGGCACACCTATGGTACTTATCTCCGGCGGCATGGTGCAGACATCTACACCATCCAAAAATTACTTGGTCATAAGGACATCAACGTCACCGCTGAAATCTACGTTCACAACGAAATCGACACGCTGCGCAACGTGCTGACTTCGATCAATCCGACAGACGAAAATCAAGCCAAAACCGCCGAATCTTCCTGACGACAAATTGACGACACCAAGGTGTAATGGATTGAAAGAAATCGCAGATTTTCCGCCCTCAACACTCCGAACTATTTTCTGCATTTCATCTCAAATATTACGAAAAACATAGATAAATCATCACTTTTGCATATCCGAACTACGCACTACGGTTGACAGATTTGAAAACAAATATATAAGCTTCAGGTGCTAGTGTTCGCAAGGACGTGGGGGTTCAAGTCCCCCCATCCGCACCAAGTTAAAGAGCTTCAAACTTATGTTTGAAGCTCTTTTTCTGTACTTTTTACGGTATTTAGTTTTGTGATGTAATTCGTGAAAAACTGGTGTCTACCACAAGTGTCTACCAAAATCGCAGCGCTTCATTTTAGTGCAGGTTCAGCACCTTTTTAACGAGTTTTAGGATGACAGGATATCGTTTCAGAACATATGCTACCGATCGGCAGCAAAAGCACAATTTCCGCATCACCAAAAGAGCTGAAACCCAAAAGTTTCAGCTCTTTCACGCATTTTCAATTCCCCCCTGCCTCCGCTACCTTCATACGCGAATACCCAATCGGCATATTCAACGGTACGCTTGCGCGAATCGAGCAGTATACACCATTTGCGGTCTGCAGCAGTACGCGATCGCCCTTAGAGAGATTCGGCAGCCAGCCTGCGTCCTGCTGCGCTGTCTCGTTGTAAATGCCCAGATTGTATTTTCTGCCCGGTATCGTCACCGCAAACGCACTGACCGTCTCACCGTTTCCCAGAAAACTGTAAAACGGCTTGTACTTCACATCTTGCGTCAAATACACATTCCGGTAATAGCCGCTGATCGAATGCGAACCGACATCAGCCACCTCAGCCAGTGTCGTACTCGATACCGAAGCCGCTTGCTTCGGCACTGTCCACCCGGGATACAGCGCCGAGAACTCCGGTACCGGCTCTACTGTGCCGTCGCTGTGCTGAATAGCTGCCGCACCGTTCACCGTCCACGCCTGACTGCCGTAAATGGCCTTCTCGCGTGCGGCTTCTGTGCCGGTATTCGCCGCACCGGCGCTCATCATCAGCGCAGAGACCGCCATGCAGCCTGCCAGCGCGGCGCTCAGTATTTTTCGAAATCTGTTCATCATTTAACCCTCCCTGTTTGCTCTCTAATTACTATCCATACCTTACCGGTTTTCATTTCAACATAGCATCGGACTCACCTCAAAAAAGCAGTTATCTCAGCAGATAACCCATGCACATTGCATTTGTCATGGTCTATCTGTAAGATAACTGCTTTTCACCGAAATTGCAACCGGCTATTCCTGCTTAGTCGTTATTCGTTCCTGCTTGGCACGTTAAGGAGCAAAATATCGCAGATGAACCGGTCGTTCTGCTTATAAAACCGAATCAGTCCCTGATTACGTTCCACCGCCTGCCGCATATTCTGAATGCCGAAGCCGTGGCGATACCGGATATTTTTCGTGGTACGCAGTGCCGGATTGTCCAACAGCACCGGATGTGCGATATCATTGGCAATCACAATCGAGCTGTATGCTCCCTGCGGCTGAATATGAATATCCACCACCTTGCGCTGACTGTCTTTTGCGGCACGAATCGCGTTGTCCAGCGCATTGCCGAGGATGATGGTAATATCCTCCGGCGAAACACCCGCCAGCGGGGTTGTGATAATAGCGCTCAGCCGAACGCCTGCCCGTTCCGCGGCTGCGCTTTTGCTGTTGATGATCGCATCCAGCACCTTGCTGCCCGAAAACATGATCAGCTTGTTGACAGTATTCTGCTGCTGCAGAAGCTGCCCTGTGTACTGCTCGATACCCTCGACATCCCGTTCTTCCGCCATGGATAAAATACAGAGCAGATGATTTTTGAGGTCATGCCGCAGCGCACGAACCGTGTCATACATGTTCTCAATGTCCTTGGCGTTTTCCTGCAGGCATTCGTTCTGCAGCGCGAGCAGCGCCATTTCGGTCTGGATTTTGCTGACCTGCCCCAATCGAACAAACAGGAAATAAATCAGGATATTCAGCGCCAATACGATGCACACCGCATAAAATACAATATTTTGAATATGCGGTTCCTGTATCGCCGCGTACATCATCAGCGTAATCGTAATAATGGATAATGTCGGAATCGCTGCCAGCGGGATAACATCCAGCCATTTGATTTTACCGTTTTCCTTCACCCGCAGGATAATCCGCGTGATAACAAAAAACAGCAGCTTGGTTATCAAAATCGAGATAATACGAACCGAATTAAACCGGCTGAGCAGCAGGGTAACATTATTTCCGGATAGCTTTGCAACAAGCAGTGCTGTAAAAGTTGCAATAACAGCCACAAGGCCCATTGTAAATGCAGAAACAAATATCTTCTGCAGAATTGACCCGCGCAGCAAAATACAGCAAAACGCAATGTTAATCAATATCTGTACCAAGCTTGCATAGCCTTCATACAACTGCCCCCAGGAGAAAAAGGCTACACTGCCGAAGGACAGCACGCCAAAGAGTGCCGTCCATATGTATTTCGCCGGACCGGCCATGCGGTAGCCGAAATACTGCACCAAGAAGCTCAAAATAAGGGTTATCTCTACGGCGTTAATCGCCATTTCAAACCAGAAATTCATGGGCGCAGGCTCCTCATATACGCCATAAAGGCGGTCTGTGTTTCCTCTGCCTTGGCGCGGCTGACCGGCAGGACCGTTCCGTCCGTCAAGGTGACGCTTGTCCGGCTGCAGATTTGAACAAACCGGCAATTCAGCAGATAGCCAACGTGGCAGCGCACGAAAAAGTATTTGCTGAGTGCCGTTTCGATATCGCTCATGCGTGCCTTGAACCGCAGGGATTTCTCGTTGTAATGTACAACGATATAATGTCCCTGGCTCTCAAAATACGCAATCTCCGTGATTGGAATGCGGGTGCTGCTGCCGTTCATCGTAACCGTGTAGTGAATCTGACGGCTGTTGAGAAGCTGCAGCATTTTCTCGGTTACCTGCGGCAGCTCCTCCAGATGCGTTTTGCGGAGAAACCAGAACGGCTGAAACGCAAACGACTGATACACCAGATCTTCCATGCCGGACAGGAAAATGATAAGAGGCTTCGACGGCATGGCTGACAGCTCTTCCGCGACCGAAAAGCCGTTTTTTTCAGGCATATCAATGTCTAAAAACAGCACATCCGTCGGCCTGCGTGTAATCTCGCGCAAGGCTTCCACGCCCGTGTGCGCGGACACGATCTCCGGTGTGATCCCGTATTTTTTGAAAACGGTCAGCAAGCGTTTTTCAAAGACCTGCGTGAATGCGGTATCGTCATCGCACAGTATAATGCGCATGCGTGCTCCTCCCTGTTGTGTTCTGAACTAACTATACCATAAAGCAGCACAGCAGACAATATTTCACAAAGCGTTCTGTCTCCTGCTGCCCCGTTTCTATTATACCGCAGATTGATGGACGTCCGGCTGCAGAGCGGGAACGTAAAGTGACCAATCAGGAACGCGCTATTGATTTTCCCCTTGAAAACGGGTATCGTGCATAACATAACCCGATAGGAATCAGGTGAACGATCTATGACGGCACAGGACAAGGAGCTGTTTTCCCAATTATACGACCGGAATTACAAGCGGCTGCTGTATGCGGCCATCCGCATTGCACACAACCCGTTTACAGCAGAGGAGCTGACAAACGAGGCGTTTACCATCCTGCTGACGCATTTTGACCGGGTGCGCCAGCACCCGAATCTGCCCGGCTGGCTGCACACCGTGCTGACCAATCTCGCGCTTGATGAGTACAAACGGCAGAGCCGGTATGTGCAGGTGCCGTTAGACAGCGTTCAGAATCTTGGCTGCGAACCGGCATCCCTTTCTATGCTCGACCTGCTGCCGAATGAATTATCCCGCACGGATAAGGAGATTCTATATCTGCGGTATCAGTTGAATCTGAACTGTGTGGACATTGCCGAGTATCTGCATATCAGCCACGAGGCCAGCCGTGCGCGCTTGAGCCGCGCCAAACGGCATTACGCCCACCTGCTTGCGAAGGAACGGCTGATGTGAGTTTCCCCTCCTGCCGAATAGCTCCGCTGTGTGTATGCTGCGGGCAGCAGAACTGCACTATAAAGGAAAAGTCAGCCGTTTTTGGCTGACTTTCCTTTATATAGTATCCTTTCTGCGCTTCTGCTCCTATGTCCGCGAGGATTTGACAAACCGCTCCAGCGTTTCCACCATCTCCGAGCCTTCCAGCGGCTTTGCAATATGCATATCCATGCCCGCAGCAAAGGCACGCTGACGGTCCTCTGCGAAAGCGTTTGCTGTCATGGCGATGATTGGAATGGTTCTCGCATCCGGACGCTTCATCGCACGAATACGCCGCGTCGCTTCCAGACCGTCCATCACCGGCATCATCACATCCATTAAAATCGCATCAATTTCTCCGAGCCTGGAATCGGCAAAAATGCGTACCGCCTCTTCGCCATTCACTGCCTTGATGATGAAGGCTTCTTCCACATTGAGTACAAACTCAGCAATCTCCATATTCATCCTGTTATCTTCCGCAACCAGCACATGCAGTCCGGCAATAGAGCTGGTCTGCAGCAGACGTTTCGGCTTGTTCCGCTTCTCCGGTGCATGGCAGATGCGGAACGGCAGCGACAGCGTAAACGTCGTGCCTACGCCTTGCCTGCTGACAAAGGACAGCGTGCCGCCCATTTTCTCCGCCAGACTTTTCGCAATCGGCATACCCAGACCGGTACCGCCGTATTCCGATCGAGCCGTATCCCGCTCCTGTGCAAACGGCTCAAATACATGCTTCTGAAACTCCTCGCTCATGCCGATACCGGTATCCGCACAGGTGAATTCAATCTGTGCAGTCTCCGGATCCGCACTCGGCTTTTCGCAGCATTCCAGCCTGATTTCGCCGCCCATGCGGTTGTACTTGACCGCATTGCTGATGATATTCATCAGCAGCCGCCGCAGGTGCAGCGGACTGCCGATCAGGCAGCGGTGCTCAACCGGATAGCCATCCGTTATTATCGTAATGCCCCGCTCCCGTGCCTGCTTATCCACCACTATGCCAACGCTGTCCAGCAGTTCCTTGAGGTCAAACTCGCGTTCCTCCAGCATGATCTCGCCGGATTCGAGTTTGCCCATGTCCAGCACCTCGTTTACCAGCTCGAGCAGCAGACCGGAGGCATCCCATATTTTCTTCCGGCACTCGGTCTGCTTGTCCGGATCGTCCTTGTAGTAATTCGCAATCTCAATCATACCGCGAATGCCGTTAATCGGCGTGCGGATATCGTGGCTCATGCGCTGCAGGAACTCTGTCTTAGCGCGGTTGGCCTGCTCGGCCTTTTCAGCGGATTCCATCAGCTGCTCACGGAATTCCCGCTCACGCCGATCCCGCTCGGCCAGATATTCCCGCGCGGAACGTCTGCGGAACATCTGAATCGCGGTCAGCATGACCAGATAAATGATCAGCGCCGCCATCATATTTTTGACCATATCAGTCGCTACCATGCGGTCGGATACATAGGCGTAGATATAGTAATCGCGGCTGCGGTCCAGACCGCCGAAATAGGTGCTGCCATCGCACTTGAAATGCCCGACCGCGGCGGACGAAAGATTCGACTTGATCTGCTGCAGAATACGGCTGTCCTCCACCTTGGTATCAACCAGCTTTTCATCGTTGGACGCGATAATGCGGTCGCCGTTTGCCACCACAATCACACCGTCGTCCCTGGTGTTATAGCCCGCAAGCGAGCCCTGTATGGTCAGCGTATAATTGCGTGCATACTCCGCAGTGGTGTGATAGTATGCAACGATCACACCGGGCACATCTGTACGGCCGTACGCCGAGATATCCACATAGGAGCCGTCCGGCAGGTCAATCCGCGAAGCATAGGTCTTCTGCGGATACCTGACCACATCGAGCACTGTATCCCGCTCTATATACTTCTGCAGTGTCTGAAAATTCAGCAGATCACCGTTATACTCGCACTGCACGCTTCCATCTGTGTCCAGCAGAATAATGCCGGTCAGCCGCTGTTCCTGCGCATAGAACCGAAGCCGTTCTTCATCTACAGCCGAGCCTTCATAGCCGATATTGCGGTTTACCTGCTGTGCGTTGTCCATGATACGCATCAGGCTTTTGGTAACAGCTGCAGCATTGTAGCGTGTATAGGTCGTGCACTGCTCCTTCACATAATCTATCGTATTGCCGAGCTGTTCCCGTGTCTGCGCGCTCTCCGCACGCATCGTGTTAAAGCCGACCACGATGACCAGCACGGCGCCGATTGCAGCCGCAATCCGTTCGTACCGGCGTGTGGCTTTGCCCTTTTTAATCTGCAGCACAGTCCACCTCCAAATATTTGTCCGGATCGGACAGATACCTGCCTATGATCGTTCGAGTCGTACCGTCTGCACGCATTTCCTCAAAAACCCGGGAAAGCTGTTCGCTCAGTCCGCGCGTATCGTTTTTTGCAAACGCCACACCGATTCCTGTCGTGAGAATGCTTTCGTCCAGAATACGGTAATCCGCATCATAATCCTTCATGTACTGCCGAATAGCGGTTTCGTGCGCCGCGATCGCATCCACATAGCCCTTGCCGAGAGAGGTGTAGAGCAGTTCGCGATCCTCCAGACTGTATACTTCACGCACAAGCGGAATGCGGCTATCCGTTCGCTCGAGGAAAATACTCTCCGGCTTGGTGGTGGACTGCACAGCAATGGTCTTGCCCTCCAGATCGCTCAGCCGGTAAATATCGCTGCTTCGGTTGACTGCAACCACCTGGCGGCTGATCATATACGGTTCGGTCCAGTTGTATTCGTTCTCGCGCCCATCAATGGAAAAACATCCCCAGATACAGTCAATATCACCATGTTCAACCAGTTTCTTCTTTTCTTCCCAGTCAATGCCGACGAAGGATACTGCATACCCCAGCCGTCCGAAGGATTCCTTAGCCAAATCCACATCCACGCCTGCCGGATTGCCGTTTTCATCGGTATAATTAAACGGCGGATAGTTGTCGCTGCCCACCTTGATCGTTATCGGTGTTTCCGTCCGGTGCTCCTGCATACCCTCGGCAGCCGTACATCCGCACAGCAGCACACCCGCCAGTGCTGCTGCAAATACACCGAAAATCCGTCTTTTGAGTCTCATGGCTTCCCCTGCTTTACTTTTTATCCTTATTATACCATTTAAAATCTATGAATGCCAGAGAGAATATGACATTTTATCCCAGTATTTTTCGACAACTTTTTTCACTTTATGTCGATTTTTTCGTACCCAAATCCGCCAGCAGCACCTTCATCTGCCCGCCGCAAACCATACCTTCCTGCGCAGCAATGTCGTTGCTCATGTCGATGGTGACGCACTTGTGCTCGCCGGTGCCGATCAAGTAATACGCCTGCCGCATAACGGCACTCTCACTGCAGCCGCCGCCGATGGTGCCCGCAGTAGCCGTATTGGCATCGACCACCATGTACGATCCGGATTTTACTGGCGTGGAACCGCTGGTCTCGTACACGAGCATGAGCGTTTTTGGAATATCACCGCGTGCAGCGGTTTCCAGCAGCGGCAGGTCGATATCCTCTGCGGTGAGAATGCTGCTCTTGGAACGGCGATCGGTCGTGCGGCGGCGTTCCGCGATCAGCTCTGCCACGATAGAAATCGCGATCTCCTTGACGGTCAGCGCACCAATGTCCAGACCGATGGGCGTATGAATGCGATCGAGATCTGCCCGAGAGAAGCCTTCTTCCTCAAGCATGTTCAGCAGACCGACCGTGCGTCTTTTCGACCCGATCATGCCGAGATAGCGCGGCATGATGCCGCGCAGAAGCTCCCGCAGGCAGTCCGCGTCATAACGATGCCCGCGCGTGATAACAGCAACGTAATCGCTCTCTCGGATGCCGATTTTCTCGATTGCCGCCGGAAACAGATCACATACAATCTGCTTTGCTTCCGGAAAGCGCGGATGGTTGGCAAAGGACGGCCGGTCGTCCGCCACGACCAGTTCAAAACCGAGATCGGCCGCATAGCGGCAAAGCGGCTGCGCGATCGTGCCGCCGCCGAGCAGAATCAGGCGTTCCTGCGGCATGAAATTGCGCGTATACTGTACGCCGTCCGCGTCGATGGTCAGCGCCGCCGGAAGTCCCTTGCGCGCATTTTTTGCGGCAGCCTGCAGCTGTTCCAGCAAAGTCATCGTGCCGCCGCTCCTTCCGCGTGATAATCGCCGCTCTTGCCGCCGGTCTTGTGCAGCAGCAGCGTCTCATCAATACGCATACCGCGGTCCACCGCCTTGCACATGTCGTAGACGGTCAGCGCGGCAACAGAGGCCGCCGTGAGTGCTTCCATCTCAATGCCGGTCTTGTGCGAGCAGCGCAGCGTGCTGACAACGCGCACCTGCGTCTCCGAGACAGCCTCAATGGCGATATCCACGCTCTCGATCGGGATTGGATGACACATCGGGATCAGCTCTGCCGTCCGCTTGGCCGCCATAATGCCCGCGATGCGCGCGCACGCGAACACATCGCCCTTGGGCGCTGTGCCGTCAAGGATCATGCGCAGCGTCTCCGGCTGCATGGTCAGCACGGACTGCGCCACAGCTTCGCGCTGCGTGACCGGCTTTGCGCCGATGTTGACCATGTGCGCTGCACCGTTTTCATCCAAATGGGTCAGTTTCATGTTGTTCCTCCCGAAAATTCATTCTGTTCTGCAAGCACAAAAAACACCGCTCAAAACGACGTTTAAGCGGTGTTTCATCTGGTCCGAGTGACAGGATTCGAACCTGCGGCATCCTGCTCCCAAAGCAGGCGCGCTACCAACTGCGCTACACCCGGATAGTATTGTGAGCGCCCCGTATTCCGAGGAACCGAGGCGCTTGATGGTGCCGGTGACCGGACTCGAACCGGTACGCTGTCGCCAGCGGTGGATTTTGAGTCCACTACGTCTACCAATTCCATCACACCGGCATAACATGGTTATTATATCGTAAATCGCACCGGTTGGCAAGAGGAATTTTCCGAAAAGGGTATTTTTCTTTCACTGCCGCAAAAGATAAAAGCCATTCCCGCGGGAATGGCTTTTATCTTTTAAAACAAATGTGCAACGCCAATTACACCCTGAGAACCGAGCAGCATAATGAAGCCTGCAACAATTACGCCGCACAGAATCGAAGTCAGCGCCTTGGTTTTCGGCATTTTGAGCAGCGTTGCGATCAATGCACCCGACCATGCTCCGGTGCCCGGCAGCGGGATCGCCACAAAAAGGAACAGACCTAGCCGTTCATACCGGGTGACCTGACCGGTCTTTCCGAGCAGCTTTTCACGGTACTTGGTGGCAAAGCCGGAAAGCGGGCCAAGCGAGCACACCCAGTCCAGCAGTTTTTCGCCGAAGAACAGTAAAAACGGGATCGGGATCATATTGCCGATCACAGCCAGCGGGATCAGCTCGATCGCCGGCACGCCTGCGACCGCGCCCAGCGGGACCGCACCGCGCAATTCTACCAGCGGAACCATGGAGATGAGCACAACCGCCAGTTCACGGCCTGCGCCCATCAGCCAGTTGAATAACGATGAAAACACGATTTTTCCTCCTGACAAGTGTTCTATGGTAAACAGCGAATATTCACACAGATATACTTGTTAATGATACCCTATTCCGCATACAAACGCAAGCGCTGCAATCGTAAAATCTGTGTAAAATAATTTGACGCACCCCTTGCGAGCGTTTATACTGAATATATAAAGGAGGGGATCTCCATGCCGCGAGGACAAAAAGACGCTGCCTTTTACGACAGCGCGGCTCTGCTTGTGCTTTCTCTGCTTGAGGAGGCGGACAAGACCGGTTTTCAGCTGCTGCATGAGGTGGAATGCCGCTCAGACTGCGCGTTTGCCATCCGCGAAAGCCGTCTGTATCCCCTGCTGCACGGACTTGAGGCACGCGGCGATGTCCGCTCCTGTGAATGGCAGACCGAGGACGGCACGCACCGTTTTTACCGGCTGACCCGTCAGGGCGTGAAAACGCTCACCTGCTGCCGGGAACAGTGGAAAACCTGCCGCAAGCCAATCGGAGGTGGTGCCTGTGTCACCAAATAAGCTGATTGTGCCGTACCTGCACCGCGTGTGCCGGCATCTCCTGTGGCCGCCTTACCGTGCCCGCGTTCGCCGGGAGCTGACCGACCATATTCTCAGCCGCGCGGAGGAGCTGCGCTGCCGCGGCAGTCTCACGCAGGAGCAGGCTGTGCGTCAGGTGCTGCGCGCACTCGGTGACCCGGATGTACTGGGAAAGGCTCTGCGGCAGGCACGTCTGCCGCTTGCACGGGTAGTGTACAATGTGATTTCCGCCACTGTGTGGATCGCTATTCTGCTCTGTGCGTTATATCTGACAATTCACCTGCTGTAAGCAGCACAAAAGCGTTCTGTATGAAATTTACAGAACGCTCAGTTTGTAGTAAACCAATTTTATCCTATCGCGCGGTAGCGCGTGTTTCAATAGAATTTGCCATGCAAATTCCAAAAATCCGGGGACATGTGCCACGCAGCGCGGCCAAGAAGCCGCGCAAGGATGGCGTTCGGTTTTTTATACTTCTGGAGGGAGAAAGTTTCTGTATAGGAACTTTCGGACGACTTTGGAACGGCCCACGGTCCGTTCCTGCTTGTCGGCGAAACTGCAGTTTCGCGACAGCCTCTTACAGAACGCTTTCTTTATTTTCTTTCGCTGTGCAGCAGCCACAGCTTGCCGAGAGTCTGCACCAGGCACGCCACAAGGATGACGCCGAACGCCATCGCGCCCGCCTCCTCGATGAACAGCGTACCGTATCGAGCAAAGCCTGCTGTGTCGCCCTGCACGAGCGCAAGCGTCGTGTAATACAGGTCGCCGCCCGGAATCAGCGGCACCAGCATAGGCACAAGCAGCGTGATGACCGGCGCTTTGAGCAATCGCGCGAGCAGCTCGGCCAGTGCGGCCGTTGCCAGCGTAGAGACAAAAAACGCGGTCACGCGGTTATCATACCACTGCATCGCCAGCAGGTATACACCCCAGTTTACCGCAGCACCCAGCATGATCGTGATCAGGCGGCTGCCGGAAATATGAAACAGCAGTCCGAAGCCGAGCGCACCGATCATCGCCATGACAATCTGCAGAAGGATTTCACCCGTCATACGGCACCGCCCCCAGTCTGCATGAGCACAAGCGCGCAGCCTGCCGCGATGGCAAGCGCTCGCAAAACCGCTTCAAATGCACTGAGCAGTCCGGTGATGGTGTCGCCCACGAAAATATCGCGCATGGAGTTGACGAACGGAATGCCCGGAATCAGCAGCATGATGTTGCCGATAATGATATAATCCAGATTCTGTCCCATGCCGGTTTTTACCGTGAGAGCCGCTGCCGTGCACATCGCCGCCGAGCTGACCATGGTCAGCACCAGCGGCTGCAACGAAATCCGATCACCGAGCACGCCGATGACATACAGCAGCACGCTGCACAGCATGGCGGCTATGCCGTCTCTCCAGGTGCCGCCGAAGAACACAGCGAACGAGCCTGACGTGATCAGATACGCCAGCGGCAGCCGGCAGCGCAGCTTATCCGGTGCGGTGCGGATGGCTTCCAGATGTGCGTGTAATTCCTCCGGCGGGATAGGATTCACACATACCTTGCGCGACAGCTCGTTGACCGCCTCAATGCAGCGCATATCGGTTCCGCGCCGCAGGATGCGGCGTGTCTGCGTAATCACCTGATCGTCTGCCGTCCGTACCGTTACTGCCATGCTGGCCGTGATGGTCAGCACATCCGCTCGTACAAAACCGTAGGCGCGTGCCAGACGGCGCATGGTGTCCTCTACGCGAGCTGCCTCAGCACCCGAGGTCAGCAGCAGCTCTCCCGCATCCAGCACAGCGGAAAGTGTCTGCTCCGGTCGGTCCATCAAACCACGCTCCTCTCATTACAGCAGCGGCGCGAACAGACGCAGCACGCTTGCCATGATCGACCGAATCCACGGCACACGGCGCAGCCATTCGTCATCAATCCGGCGGCTGACATTGATGGTCTCCATAATGTCCTGCTTAACGGCGGCAACGACCGAGCTGTTGTAGAAGCAGGTCGCGCACTCAAAGTGCAGGAAGAACGAGCGGAAATCCATGTTGATCGTACCGACCACCGCCGTATCATCGTCGGACACGATGGTTTTCGCGTGCAGAAAGCCCGGTCGGTACTCATAAATCTTCACACCCGCTCGGTGCAGCTGCTGATAGTACGAACGTGTGATCATGTACACCAGCTTTTTATCCGGGATGCCCGGCGTCAGGATGCGCACGTCCACGCCGGACTGCGCCGCAATGGTCAGCGCCGTAATCATCTCGTTATCCAGTACAAGATACGGGGTGGTGATATAGACGTACTTTCGCGCGTTATGGATGATCTGCAGGTAGGTGGATTCACCGATATTGATGTCGTCGAGCGGTGAATCCGCAAACGGCTGCACATAGCCGTCTGCCGGCAGCTTGGCAGTCGGCAGATAGTTTTCGAGCGGCGGCATATCCTCGCCGGTGACATACTCCCACATCTGCAGGAACAGGGCGGTCATATTGGCTGTTCCCTCACCCCGCAGCATGATGCCGGTGTCCTTCCAGTAGCCGAAGCGTACCTTTTTGTTGATATACTCATCCGCCAGATTGATACCGCCCATATAACCGACATTGCCGTCAATAATCGTCATCTTGCGATGGTTGCGGTAGTTGAGATAGGTGTTCAGCGTCGGGATAAAGCGGTTAAAGCGCACCGCGTGAATGCCGAGGCTCATCAGATAGCGGTCGTAGTTTTTCGGCAGCGTGCAGATCGAACCAACGTCGTCGTACAGCACACGCACATCCAGTCCGGCGGCCGCCTTCTCCCGCAGGATGTCAAGGATAGTATCCCACATGATGCCTTCTTCGATGATGAAATACTCCAGAAAGATGAACTTCTGTGCGCGGCGCAGCTCCTTACACATGGAGTCGAACATTTCCTCGCCGATACGGAAATATTTCGTCTCCGTGTTGGTCCACACCGGCATACCGTCCAGCGTCTCGATATAGCGGGCGCGTGCTGCATGACGCGGATGCTGCTCGATCAGCTCCTTTGTAGCAGGCGTGCGCATATAATCAGTGAAATCCGGCGGTTTCGGCTCGTACTGATGCTGGGTACGCGCCCGATTGAGCGGCGTATTGCCCCAGAACAGATAAAACAAGCCGCCGAACAGCGGCAGCAGCACAATAACCAGCATCCATGTGATCTTGTACATCGGGTTGTCGTACTTACGCACCAGCCAGATGACAATGATAACGCTCAGCACGGTCAGTGCCGGTGTCAGCCAGTGATATTCCGTACTTGCCCAGCTTACGCCGAACATAACGATTGCAAGCTGAATCAGCAGCAGGAATCCTCCGACAACGCGGCGGTCGCCCAGCAGCTTGCCTACTTTTCTGCGCATCATAATCGCTCCCTTCCCTGCACAACGCAGTCCTTCCATAGACTATAATCATATCGCACAAGGTATAAAAAGTCAACGCGTCTGCGTTGCTCTCCGGTTAAATATGTGCTACACTAAAAGTAACATTTTTGTAAACCACCGTTAATCATACAGGAGGATCATCCATGCCCCATATTCCCGTGCCCGCCGCCGAACTGAACACGCGGCTCGACCGTCTGCGCTGTGCCATGACCGAGAAGGACCCTGCGTGGTCCATGCTTCTGCTTGACAACACGCTCGACATGTACTACTTCACCGGCACCATGCAGGATGGCGCACTTGTCGTGACACCCGATCAGGCTACGCTGTTCGTCCGCCGCTCGTTTGATGTTGCAAAGGACGAATCCGCCTTTGCAGACATCCGTCCGATGGGCAGCTTTCGCGGCATCAAGGAGGTCTATCCGGATATTCCGGAGACCGTCTACGTTGCCGCAAAGACCATGACGCTGCAAAAGCTCTCCATGCTGAACAAGCATCTGCCTTTTGCACCCAAGCCGATGGACGGCGTTCTGAGCGGTCTGCGCTCGGTCAAGAGCGCGTATGAGCTTGACTGTATGCGCGAATCCGGCAAACTGCACCGCTATGTCATCGAGGAACTTGCTCCGGCATTCCTGCGCGAAGGCGTCAGCGAAGCACGCCTGTGCAGCGAGATCTGCACCGCCATCGTGGACCGCGGCGGCATGGGTATCTCGCGCTACAATCAGCCGGCAGCCGAGGACGTGCTCGGTATTGCCAGCTTCAGTGAAAACAGCCTGCGTCCCACCGCACTGGACAGCCCCTCCGGCTGTGTCGGCACCTCGACCGCAATGAAGTCCATCGGCTCGTCCGAGCGCACGCTGCACGAAGGCGACACCGTCCTGCTGGATATTCCGTGCGGCTGGCGCGGCTACCATACCGATAAGAGTATTACGTTCTACTACGGCGAGCTGGACAAGCATCCGCAGAGCGGTGTGATCCGCGCGGCACGCGAGCAGTGCATTGCGCTGGAGAACGAAACTGCATCTCTCCTGCGCGCCGGTGCCGTTCCGGCTGAGATTTACGAGAAGATCCTCTCTCTCGTCGATCCTGCGTTCCGCGAAGGCTTTATGAACGGCTGCAAGTTCCTCGGCCACTCCATCGGTCTGACAATGGACGAAACACCGGTTCTCGCCAAAGGCTTCTCGGCTCCGCTCGAGTCCGGCATGACGCTTGCCGTTGAGCCGAAGATCGCGATTCCGGGTGTCGGCCTCATCGGCTGCGAAAACACCTATGAGATCACCGCAGACGGTCCTGCGCAGTCGCTCACCGGCGCATGCGACACGCTGTTCGAGGTACTCAATCAGTAATCTATACAAAAACATCCGCTCTCTGTTTGTACAAAGAGCGGATGTTCTCTTTTCACTCCTCTTTTGCATCCGGCATAGAATGGCGCAAAGGAGGTTTTTGCTTATGAATCAATCGACGACTCTCGCCGTCGTCGGCGGCGACGTGCGTCAGGCGTATTTAGCCGAGCTGCTGCACGAAGCAGGCCACACCGTTCGCACATTTGCACTCGAGCGCCGGCCCGCCGCAGGCTGCACCGCTGCCAGCGACCTGCAGGCGTGCCTTGACGATGCACGCGCGGTCATTCTGCCTATGCCGGTGCAGATGGGGGACGGCAGCCTGAACGCGCCGCTTGCCAATGCACAGCACACCATCGGCGATGTACTCGATGCCATTCCCGCCGGAACACTGACGCTGGCCGGTGCCGTGCCTTTTTCCGTACACGCCCGCGCGGTGCAGAACGGACTGACACTCATCGACTACTTATCCCGCGAGGAGTTGGCGATCCGCAACGCGGTACCTGCCGCATTTGCAAAAAGCACAGGCTGTCCGGTTACAGGCGGCAGGCTTCCTGCCGAAGATACTCCACGAGAGCCGCACAGAATTCGCGGTTGCTCGGCGGCTCCTTATCCTGTGCACGCGCTTCACCGAAATACCTGGCAAGCACGGCTTTATCACACTTATCCCATGCGCGGTGAACGGCGTAGCGCATGTTGCGCTCCACATTACCGCCTTCGCTGTTCAGCTGCTGCGCGACACTGTGATAAATGATCTTGGTGATGCTGGCACCGTTGGTCTCCCGATACAGGCACACGGTCAGCAATGCACACTGATAGCCGATCGTCTGCTCGCGCATACCCAGCTCACGCAGGATCTGGGCCAGCCGCTGCTCCACCGTGTCTCCCCGACTGGTACAGGTGACCGCCAGCTTGATGCGCTCATACAGTGCATCCGCGCAGATTGGCTTACGCAGCAACACGTTAATGTGCAGCAGGCTGCACTCCACATAGGTCTGACCGCCGATGAACGAGCTGAGCAGGATAATGCTCGTATCCCACATCTTATTCTGTCTCATCCATGACGCAACGGCAAAGCCGTCCGCATACGGCAGGTCGGTATCCAGCACGACCATATCCGGCGTTTTCTGTCGAATCATTTCCCACGCCTTCGTGCCGTTCGACGTACAGCCGACAAGCTCCAGCTCATTGCTCGCCTGCATAAGCCGTTTTGTCTGTTTCAGCAGAGACTCGTCCGCACACGCCAGTAAAATACGCATTTTGCCTTGTTTGATCTTCATTTACTGCTTTCCCCCGGCTTTCTCTATCTTATGCCGATTTATGGATTACATCTTATTTTTACATATTCAGCGCGTCCGCGCAAGCGGATATCCCTGCTTTTCCCCGCATATTTATCGACAATTTTCGACAAGACCGCATTTTTTCTGTCGAATGTCCGGTTTTCTCTCTGTCGGACAGGGATTTCGCGCTTCTTGGTGAAACCGCATAATCTCTCTATCAAAACCGCATTTTGGCGCTTTTACACTTGCATAAACGGTAAAAATACGCTATACTATCGTTTGTGCCGTTCGGCACTTTGCTTCCGGATATGGAATGACAGTTCGAAACCATCCTGTCGTAAAACAAAACTAGGGACAACGAAACAGAAAAACTTTACGTTTCTCAATCAACGTTGTTGTGTGCATTATTTGGAGGTGAACGAAATATGGTAAAAGAAAACATGAGCAAGGTTCAAAAACTGACCGTTTCTGCTATGGTGATGGCACTTTACGTTGTTGTGCTGTACTTTACGCAGAGCTTCTCTTTCGGTGCGTACCAGATCCGCATTGCAACGGCTCTGTATGCACTCGCTTACCTGTTTCCGTTCCTGGTTTTGCCGCTTGGTTTCGCTAATTTCATTGCCAACTTTCTGTTCGGCGGACTCGGTCTGCTGGACTGGTTCGGAGGCTGCTTCGTCGGTATCATCGTTACCGCGATCATCGTGCTCATCCGCCGCAAGGGCTGGAGCCGCTGGCTGATGATCCTCCCGATCATCCTTGTGCCCGGTCTCGGCGTACCGAGCTATCTGAGCTATCTGCTGCACGTTCCGTATTCTGTACTCGCCACCAGCCTGTGCATCGGTCAGTCCGTACCTGCGGTCTGCGGTGTCGTTCTGGTGAACGTACTGCAGCGTGCACTGTATCCCAAGGCAACTAAGGCCTAATTAAATGTAAGGAGAATGCAACCATGACCGGAAGAAATAAAGAAGAACTGAACGGCGTCACTCTGCTGGGCAGCCAGAAGAACAAGTATCCCTCGGACTATGCGCCCGAAATGCTGGAGACTTTCCCGAACAAGCATCCGGACAATGACTATTTTGTCAAGTTCAACTGCCCGGAGTTCACCAGCCTGTGCCCGATGACCGGCCAGCCGGACTTTGCCACTATCTATATCTCCTATGTGCCCGGCGAGCGCATGGTAGAGAGCAAGTCGCTCAAGCTGTATCTGTTCAGCTTCCGCAACCACGGCGATTTCCATGAGGACTGCGTAAACATCATTATGAAGGACCTCATCCGCCTGATGGAACCGAAGTACATTGAGGTCTGGGGCAAATTTACGCCGCGCGGCGGCATCTCGATCGACCCGTACTGCAACTACGGCAAGCCCGGCACCCGCTGGGAAGAGGTTGCATTCGAGCGTCTCACCCACCACGATCTGTACCCGGAGAAGGTGGACAACCGATGAGCGAAAAGGCTATGGTCCTGTGCAGCGGCGGCGTAGACAGCACGACCTGTCTTGCGCTTGCCATCGAGAAGCACGGCAAGGAGAATGTGTGCGCGCTGTCCATTTACTACGGTCAGAAGCACGTTAAAGAGATCCAGGCTGCGAAGGCGGTTCTCGAATACTACGGCATTGAAGGTACGTCCCTCGACCTGACGCCGGTGTTCGCGTACAGCGACTGCTCGCTGCTTTCCCACTCGACCGAGGACATCCCCGAGGAATCCTACGCCGAGCAGCTGGCGCAGCGCGGCGGCAAGCCGGTTACGACCTATGTGCCGTTCCGCAACGGTCTGTTCCTGTCGGCAGCGGCAAGCGTTGCGCTGTCCAAGAATTGCAGCGTGATTTACTACGGTGCACATCACGACGATGCCGCCGGCAATGCCTATCCCGACTGCAGCGAGGAATTCGTAAATGCGATGAACCACTCCATCGTACTCGGCTCGGGCGGTGATGTCCGCATCGAGGCTCCGTTCGTGCGTTGGAACAAGGCGCAGATCGTTGCCGAAGGTCTGCGGCTGCAGGTTCCCTATCAGCTCACATGGAGCTGCTACGAGGGCGGCGACAAGCCGTGTGGCAAGTGCGGCACCTGTCTGGACCGCATCCGCGCGTTCGAGGCGAACGGTGTGACCGACCCTGCAATGAAGTAAAACAAAAGACTGCTGTTTCATCGGAGACAGCAGTCTTTTTCTGTCCATCTTGACTTTTTCCTATAAGAATGCTATGATTATAGCCGTTAACCTTATTTTGAGGAGTCCATGCTATGATTTATCTCGATTATGCCGCCCATGCACCCGCCGATCCGGCAGTGCTGGAGCGATTCTGCGATATGGAACGCCGGTTCCCGGCCAACCCGAACTCGGTACACGCGGCTGGCAAAGCCGCCCGCGAGGAAATGGCGCGTGTCACCGAGCAGATTGCGGCGCTGACCGGCGCGTCCCCTGCCGAGGTCATTTTCACCTCGGGTGCGACCGAGGCGAACAACCTCGCCATCAAGGGCATCGCACAGGCGTCACGGCATATCGGCAAGCATATCATCTCCACACCGCTCGAGCATTCCTCGGTCAGCGGCAGCCTGACCGCCCTGCAGGAGCGCGGCTGGGAGATCGACCTGCTCTCCATCGGACGGGACGGCACGGTTGACCCGGAGGAAGTGCGCGAGCTTCTGCGTCCGGATACCGTTCTCGTTGCCATCTGCGCGGTGGACAGCGAGCTTGGCACCATTCAGCCGGTAAACGAAATCGCAGCGCTGCTGGCTGACCATCCGAACTGCCGTCTGCACGTTGACGCAACGCAGGCTATCGGGCGCATCCCGGTGGACTTTTCCGGTATCGACACGCTGAGCTTTGCGCCGCACAAGTTTGGCGGCATCTGCGGGAGCGGCGTGCTGCTTAAGCGCAGCCGTATGCCGCTCGAGCCGCAGATGAACGGCGGTGCCAGCACGACGCTGTACCGCAGCGGCACGCCTGCACTCGGTCTGGCGGCTTCATCTGCGCTGGCACTGCAGCTGGCATGCGATGAGCGTGAGAGCCGCTGTGCGGTCGTTCAGCGCCACAGCGAACGGCTTCGGAAGGCACTTGCGGCGTATCCCGCGGTGCATATCAACAGTCCGGAGCACACCGTGCCGCATATCCTCAATCTGAGCGTCAAGAATGTGAAAGGCACCGTATTTCAGCGCGCGCTGTCCGAAAAAGGCGTGTGCGTATCGGTCAAATCCGCCTGCTCGGCAGACGGTCTGCCGTCCCGTGCAGTGTTTGCTGTCAGCCGTGATCGCAGAAATGCACTGTCCTCATGGCGCATCAGCCTGAGCCACCTTACCACGGACGCGGAAATCGACGAATTTCTGTCCGTTTTCGACGCGTGCTATCACGAGTTAGTCAAGTAATACAGGGAGCATCATTATGAAACGAGATTTACAGCCGCACGAGCTGATCGAGCGCAGTATCATCAAAAAATTCCGCAAGACCATCTGGAACCCGTTTACACTGGCGGTTCGACAGTATCAGCTGATTCAGCCGGGCGACAAGATCGCCGTGTGCATCTCCGGCGGCAAGGATTCCATGCTGATGGCCAAGCTGATGCAGCTGCTCCAGCGGTACAGCGAGGTGCCGTTTGAGGTAGTTTTCCTCGTTATGGACCCCGGCTACAACGAGATCAACCGCAATAAGATCGAGAGCAACGCCGCGCTGCTGCATATCCCGATCACCGTGTTCGAGACCGATGTTTTCGCGGTCGCCAACAGCAGCGAGAAAAACCCGTGCTACCTGTGTGCGCGGATGCGCCGCGGCTATCTGTATAGCAAGGCGCAGGAGCTTGGCTGCAACAAGATCGCACTTGGCCACCACTTCAACGACGTCATCGAAACCACCGTGATGAGTATGTTTTATGGCTCACAGATGCAGGCCATGCTGCCCAAGCTGCACAGCACCAACTTTGCAGGCATGGAGCTGATTCGTCCGCTGTACTGCATTCATGAGGAGGATATTCTCGCGTGGAAGCAGTATAACAACCTCGAATTTATCCAGTGCGCGTGCCGCTTCACCGAAAACTGCACGATGTGCGACAACGGCGGCGGCGGTTCCAAGCGGCAGGAGGTCAAGATCCTGCTGCGCCGTCTGCGCCGCGACAACCCGAATATCGAGCGCAGCATTTTCAACAGCATCCACGCGGTAAATCTGGACATGATGCCCGGTTACAAGACCGGCGGCGTGCTCCACTCGTTCCTCGATGATTACGACGAACGCGGAAAGAAAAGCGAATAGTGTTCAGCCGTCCGTGCGCTGCACGGACGGTTTTTCTCTGCCCGAAAGTTCGAAATGCAGCGGTTCGGACACGCCGTGCAGATATACAGTCAAGCCCTCCCCCGTTGCGGTGATATGATCGAGCAGCGCGCTGTAAACCGTTTCACTGTACAGCTTTTTTCGTAAAATTGTACAGAATTGCTGCCTTTCGGTGCGTGTGAGGTCGGGTATGGCGCGCAAGGTCTGCCGCAATACCATCTCCATGCCGATTGGTAAATCCTGTACAATTTGCTTCATGCAGTCCAGCAAAATCCGATTCCCAACTGCCGGAGCCGCACACGCTGCCACGCCGTGCTGCACCCGTTTCCCGCACACCCATCGCAGACCGCCGTCCGCCTGTGCCCCTCTGCGCGGCACAAACCGACTGCCGCACCGTCCGCAGACCACTTTTCCGGAGCACCAGTACCGCGCGGAGGGTCGGCTGCCGGCTTTGCGGTTTGCCTGCCGGCGGTCGAGTTCCCGCCGGACAGCCTCGAACATCGAGCGCGGCACAATCGCCTCGTGATGATCCCGCAGATAGACCTGCGGTGACTGCCCCTCATTTTTCACCTTGCGATGATCGAGAAAATCCGGCGTGCAGCTTTTGCGCTGCAGAAGATCGCCGCAGTATTTCTCGCTCCGGAGCAGCCGCAGCACCATCGTAGACGACCACGATTTCCCTTTTCCGCTTGGCGGCGGGATGCCCTCGGCGGTCAGCTCCCGTGCGATGATGTAAGTACCTTTGCCGTCCATCAAGAAACGGCGATACACCTCGCGGACGACTGCCGCCTGTTCGGGATTCACTGTCAATTCCCCACCCCGCAGGGAAAACCCGTAAATATTATCGCATCCGAACACCACACCGCGCTCCATCGAGCGCTGCTGCCCCCACTTGACGCGCTCAGAGATTTTGCGGCTCTCCTCCTGCGCTACGCTTGCCATTATGGTAAGCCGAAATTCACCGTCGTTCTGGCGGGTGTCGATCTGATCTCCAATGAATACAATACCGACTCCCTGACGGCGCAGCAGCCTCGTGTACGCGAGCGTGTCAACCGTATTTCGGGCAAAGCGTGAGACCTCTTTGGTTAAAATCAGGTCAATTTTCTCTTCTGCTGCCGCTGCCAGCATGCGCCGAAAGGCAGGCCGGTCGGACGAGGTGCCGGACAGACCCTCGTCCGCATAAACCTCCACAAGCTCCCAGTCCGGCTGGCGGCTGATGTACTCCGAAAAATATCGCCGCTGATTCTCCAGCGAGTTTCTCTGGTCCTCCTGCGAGGTGGAAACGCGGCAATAGGCGGCCACGCGCAGCATGTCAGCGGCCTGCGCACAGCAGCTCGAGCACCAGCTCCAGACGCTCGGGCGGCAGCACGCCTTCCGCGTGCAAAGCGCGGAGCAGACCCTCGATCATGCCGCGCGAAACAGCAGCCTGCTCCTGTTCGGTCAGTTTCATGGCTATCCCTCCTTCGCTTGCAGTCTATGCGAAAGCAAACCCGTTTATGCGCCAAACCGCTAACGCCTTCCCTACCTGCGAGGGAGCACTTCAGCTCGCGATGGAGCAAACTGCGTTCACGCTGCAAAATGCACGCTGTCTGGTGATTGGTGCCGGACGGATCGGCATGCTTCTTGCACGCAAATTGTACGCTCTCGATGCACAGGTTACAGTCTCCGCACGCTGTACGCGTGATTTTGCACGCATCGCCGCCGCAGGACTGCACGCACTGGATACACGCAGGCTCGCCGGTCACCTTGCCGGTTTTGACCTGATTTTCAACACCGTACCCGCTCCGATCCTGACAACCGAGGTACTATCCGACATGAAACCGCCCTGCTTCATCATTGATCTTGCATCTCTGCCGGGCGGTGTTGCCGCCGATACCCTGCTTCCGGATGGCTGCCGCGTGCTGCACGCACTGTCTCTTCCGGGCAAGGTAGCACCGCTCAGCGCTGCACGCGCGGTATTCGATACCGTGGACACCATTCTGCACGAGGAGGGCATCTTATGAGCAAACTCCGCATTGGCTTTGTACTGACCGGTTCGTTCTGTACCTTTGCCAAGGTCATGCCGGTTATACAAGCACTCATCGAGCGCGGCGACACGGTCACGCCGATTCTGTCCGACAGCGCCGGTACACTCGACACCCGCTTTGGCACCGCCGCGCACTGGCGCGAGGAGCTGACCGCACTCACCGGCATCTCCCCTATCGACAGCATTGTTTCCGCCGAGCCGATTGGACCGAAGGCGCTGTTTGATATACTGATCGTTGCTCCATGCACGGGCAATACGCTCGCCAGACTGGTGCACGGTCTGACGGACACGCCTGCAACCATGGCGGTCAAAAGCCATCTGCGCGGAGAACGTCCGGTCGTGCTGGCGGTCTCCACCAACGACGGTCTGTCCGGCAGCGCCGCCAATCTCGGCACGCTGCTGAATCGCCGGCATTACTATTTCGTGCCGCTCCGGCAGGATGCGCCGCACAGCAAGCCGCGCTCGCTTGTCGCAGATATGACGCTGATTCCCGCTGCCATTGACGCAGCCATGAACGGCAGACAGCTTCAGCCCATCCTGCTTGCACCCAACGTATAAAAACCCCGCAAAGCTGACACTGAATCGTGACAAGTAATTATTGTGCCGCAAAGAACGGTGTGACCGTGAAAGTCACGCCGTTTTCTGTGATCCCGGGCTCTGCCGATACGAAGATTTCCACCTCGTCCATGAAATTGAATAAGTTTGCTTTTGATAAACAGCAAAAAATCAACCGCCCCTTCCTTTCGGAAATGGGCGGTTGTCTTTGCGTTTGTGGTCCTTGCACACCTGAATCCATCGGCTATCCATAATAAGACTGCATTCGTTCCTTATCACGGTTAAGCTCGCATTCTGCAGGACTTTTCTTATGATTCTTTGCATTCCGGCTCCTTGCCGGTGGCAAATGTGATCGCACGGCTGCAGTTGGTAATCTGCACATTGTGCAATGCACCGCCGAACTCGCCGTCCAGCGTCCACGTTACCTCGTCATCGGACGAAAAACTGATTTTTGACGTGCGGAAGTACGCGAAGCGGTTAGATTCGATATTGTGCGTCAGCAGGTCATTCGCCAGCCACTGCAGCTCCATCGGATTTTCGACCGGGTAAATGAGCAGCACCTCGTACAGCCCGTCATCCAGCGCCACGCCATCCGGCCGGATGGTCTTAAAGCCGCCGACCGACACCGTGTTTGTCACCATACCGTAGATGAAATCGTCCTCCATCTGCGTTTCCGCGCTGTTCACGCGGATGTGGTAGGTTTTGATGTTGGTCAGCGCCTTAATGCCCTCGATGATATACGCAGCACGCCCGAAAATGTTCTTGGTCTGCTGCGGTGTCTCATAGGAGACCTCAGTAAACGCACCGAACGCCGCAATATAGTTAAAATAGCGATCGTTGAAGCGGCCAATATCCAGCGCCTGCAGCGTATCGCCTGCAGCAATAACCGCCGCCTCAGCGGGCACCTTGGAAATGCCCAGACTGAACGCGAAGTCGTTTGTTGTACCGGCAGGCACATAACCGAGAACCGGACGGGTCTCCGCCTGCATAAGACCGGTAATCACCTCGTTCAGCGTACCGTCACCGCCTGCACACACAATGCGATCGAACTCGCCCGCACGCTCCCGTGCAACACGCGTTGCATCCTGCGCACCCTGCGTGATATAAATCGTCACATCATATCCTGCCTGCTGAAATGCGGTTACGCAGCCGATGATCTTTCCGCTCATTGCACCGCGTCCCGCATGCGGATTGAGTATCCACAGCATTCTCTTCATGTTTCATCACCTTCCGGTTTTGTTCATAAATAAAATGTAGTATCGACACAGCCGAGCCGCATCGCTATTCTCAATCCATCAATCATTCACTCTTTTATCCCCGCGTATATAATCTATTATATACTAACTATATTATTATATATCTCAGGAGAGCAAATTGCAAACAGCATTTGCGTAAGCCACCGGATCATCCACCGGCATACCCTCGATGAGCAGCGCCTGCGTGTACAGGATATCCGCATAGGTGCTTACCTTATCCGAGCCTTCTGCCTGCAGCGCACACAGCTTCTTAAAGATCGGGTGCTCGGCATTCAGCTCCAGAACACGCTCTGCGTGTACGCTCTGACCGCCGTTGACAGCAGCCTGCTGGTTGAGCACCTTCTCCATCTCGAGCGTTACCGGGCCTTCGGCACGCAGGCAGCACGGATGGCTCTTGAGACGGCTGGTCAGCTCGACCTTCTTAACCTTGCCCTCGAGCGCCTTGCCGAGCGCTTCGAGGACATCCTTATTGTCCTCACTCAGCTTTTTGATCTCTTCCTTCTCGTCCTCGCTGTCCAGACCGAGGTCTGCATCCGCGATGGACTTGAATTCCTTGTCGTTGTACTTAGCGAGCATCTTGACGCAGAACTCATCAATGCTGTCATCCATACACAGCACCTCGTAGCCCTTGTCGGACAGCGTTTCCATAACCGGCAGCAGCTTGATCTTGTCGATGGTCTCGCCGCAAGCATAGTAGATATACTTCTGGTCTTCCTTCATGCGGGAAGCGTACTCCGCGAGCGATACCAGCTTGTCCTCCGTGGAGGAATGGTACATCAGCAGATCCTGCAGCAGCTCCTTGTGCGCGCCGTACTCAACATAAGCACCGTACTTGATCTGACGGCCGAACGCTGCCCAGAACTTCTCATAATCCTCGCGCTTATCCTTCTGCATCTTGAGCAGCTCGCTCTTGATCTTCTTCTCAAGGCTCTGCGCAATGGCCTTCAAATGGCGGTCGTGCTGCAGCATCTCACGGGAGATGTTGAGCGACAGATCTGCCGTATCGACCATGCCGTGTACAAAGCTGAAATGATCTGGCAGCAGATCCGCGCATTTGTCCATGATGAGTACGCCGTTGGAGTACAGCTGCAGACCCTTCTCATAATCCTTGGTGTAGTAGTCCATCGGCGCGTGAGACGGGATGAACAGCATTGCCGTGTACGTTACCGCGCCTTCCACACTGGAATGGATGTGGCACAGCGGCGGCTGATAATCGTAGAACTTCTGCGTATAGAAGCTGTTGTAATCCTCGTCCTTCAGCTCCTTCTTGGACTTCTTCCAGATCGGAACCATGGAATTGAGGGTCTCATTCTCGGTGTACTCCTCCCACTCCGGCTTATAGTCGTCACCTGCATCCGCCGGCTTCTCCTTCATGCGGGAGCGCGTCATATCCATCTTGATCGGATAGCGAATGTAATCGGAATACTTCTTTACCAGACCCTGAATACGGTACGGCTCGAGAAATTCATCGTAATTCTCGTTCTCCGTATTGTCCTTGATGGTCAGCACGATTTTCGTGCCGTTTTCTGCCTTTTCGCACGGTGCAACCGTGTAGCCGTCCGCACCGTCGGACTCCCAGCGGTTGGCCTCGTCGCTGCCTGCCGCACGGGATACGACCTCAACATGCTTTGCGACCATAAATGCCGCATAGAAGCCAACGCCGAACTGACCGATGATGTCGATGTCGTCCTGCTTTTCGTTTTCGTTCTTGAACGCCAGCGAACCGGAATGCGCGATCGTACCGAGGTTGTTCTCCATTTCCTCGGCAGTCATGCCGCAGCCGTGGTCCTCGATGATAAAGCGGCGGTTTGCCTTGTCGAGCGTCAGCTCAATCGGCAGACTGTCGCGGGTGATACCGGTCTTGCCTTCCTTCATTGCATTATAGTAGAGCTTATCCGTTGCGTCGGATGCGTTGGAGATCAGCTCACGCAGAAAGATTTCCTTGTGCGTATAAATGGAGTTGATCATCAAATCGAGCAGGCGCTTGGATTCTGCCTTAAACTGCTTGGTTGCCATGATTACATACACCTCTGTGTTTGTTGTTTGGTATTAGCACTCTCAATCACCGAGTGCCAACATTGATATAATAATCCCAAAGTCAGAAAAAATCAAGAGGGCTTTACAAAATTCATGGTTTATTCAAAAACGGTCATCAAGCCGTTTAAACATCCGTCTTTTCTCTGCACCGATTGACCGGGGCACACGAGTTGCGTTAGCAATATACCCTGTCCGGGCGGCAGGTTTTTCGCTGAACCTGAGCGAGGGAGTTGCGCTCCGCAGAGCGTGAAACTCTCACCGCTCACAAGCGGCAAAAAAACTGCACTTTGACACATCGCAGTCAGTATGTTATACTTTTTATACTTTATAAAACATAAAACGACAAAAAAGTTAGAACAACTGAAATGGTGGAGTGATAGCATGGTACATCTTGGCAACGATTGGGACGAGATCCTTGCCGGTGAGTTTGAGCAGGATTATTACAAGCGCATTCGCTACTGGCTGAAAAAGGAATACGCCGAGCAGACCATCTATCCGGCGGCAGAGAACATCTTTAACGCTCTGCGGTACACGCCGTATTCCAAGGTCAAGGCCGTCATTCTCGGGCAGGACCCGTATCACGGTCCCGGACAGGCGCACGGACTTTGCTTCTCGGTTCAGCCAGGTGTTCAGCCGCCTCCGAGCCTGCAGAACATCTTCAAGGAGCTGCAGAGTGATCTCGGCATTGTACCTCCCAAGGACGGCACGCTCACCAAGTGGGCGGAGCGCGGTGTGCTCATGCTGAACACGACTCTGACCGTACGCCGCGGGCAGGCGAACAGCCATAAAAACCTCGGCTGGACGACCTTCACCGACCATATAATCGAAAAGCTGAACGAGCATGAGCAGCCAATCGTCTTTCTGCTCTGGGGCGGCAATGCCCGTAGCAAAAAGAAACTCATCACTGCACCGCAGCACCTTGTGCTCGAAAGCGTGCATCCCTCTCCTCTGTCGGCGTACAATGGCTTTTTCGGCTGCAAGCACTTCTCCAAATGCAATGCGTTTCTCGAAGCGCACGGCATCGACCCCATCGACTGGGATCTCAATCATTAAATCGTGAGCTTCCGCACCATTTTCCGGGTGCGGAAGTTTTTTTGACTTTTTTCAAAATTCCTATTGACAAACAGGAGTTTCGGTTGTATATTTAATTCATACAAAACACATATGATTAAAGTGAATTAAGGAGAGTGATCTCAATGATGATCCGGCGAATGTGTCGATGTTGCATCGACTGAGTTTTCCCATCATTCCTTATTAACATCACATTCTAATTTTTCTTAATTTTGAAAGGCGGTTTATCCCATGTCTGATATTAAAAAGAGCTTCTCCGACCTGATCGGCAACACCCCGCTGTATGCGGCTGAAAAGTTTGCAGCTAAGGCTGGCGCTAATGCACAGGTTCTCGCAAAGCTGGAGTACTTTAATCCGGCCGGTTCCGTTAAGGATCGTATCGCAAACGCCATGATCAACGAGGCCGAGAAGTCCGGTGCACTCAAGCCGGGCGCAACCATTATCGAGCCGACCTCCGGCAACACCGGCATCGGTCTGGCAGCAGTTGCAGCTTCCCGCGGCTACCGCATCATCCTCACCATGCCGGAAACCATGAGCGTTGAACGCCGCAACATGCTGAAGGCATACGGCGCTGAGCTGGTTCTGACCGAAGGCACGAAGGGTATGTCCGGTGCGATTGCAAAGGCAAACGAGCTGGCTAAGGAGACCCCGAACAGCTTCATCCCCGGTCAGTTCGTAAACCCGGCAAACCCGGCTGCGCACTACGCAACCACCGGTCCCGAGATCTGGGAGCAGTCCGGTCACAAGGTTGACATCTTCGTTGCAGGCGTAGGCACCGGCGGCACCGTAACCGGCACCGGCAAGTACCTGAAGGATCAGGACCCGAATGTCAAGGTAGTAGCTGTTGAGCCGGATACCTCCCCGGTACTGTCCACCGGCAAGGGCGGCCCGCATAAGATTCAGGGTATCGGCGCCGGCTTCGTTCCGGATGTACTCGACACCAAGGTTTACGACGAAGTTATTCGTGTCGCAAACGAGGATGCATTTGAAACCTCTCGCCAGTTCGCTCACAGCGAGGGTCTGTTCGTGGGTATTTCCTCCGGTGCTGCTCTGTGGGCTGCTGTTGAGCTGTCCAAGCGTCCGGAGAACGCCGGCAAGGTTATCGTAGCTCTGCTGCCTGATACCGGCGACCGTTACCTGTCCACCCCGCTGGTTTCCGAGTAATTTTAATTCTCAAATCCTGCAATTCTCTCCAAAAATCCATTCATCTCCAAATGTATAAAAAAGACACCTCTGCATAGCGGAGGTGTCTTTTTAATAGAAAATGGAGAATGAACGTAACGTTTCTCCAGTTTCCGCCCACGAATTTAACAACGAAAAACCACCCTGCGAAAGCAGGGTGGCTTCGTTATATCCTGGAATAATAAATTGCAGTAACCGTGCCGTCCTCGATGGAGGGATAGCAATGCCGGTAGGTACTGCCGGTGCTTGTCGGCGCATTCAGCTGATGGTACGGCTGACTGACATCGATAGCTACGCAATCGGCGGCCGCCGGAATGCTCACTGTACCCTCACCGTCTGCGAAGGTGAACACGCCGTTCGTGTACGTTACCGTGCGGTCGATCGCGCGTTTGCCGCTCAGCGAAACGTAGGTAACGCCGCCGACTCGTCGGAAATCCGTATACCCCATCAGACCGGTATACGTCACCGAAGGATCATAGTTCTCGATCACAACATCGCAGTAATTCTGCGTACCGATACACAGGTTGACCAGATCGCCGCGGCTCTGATACACAGCGCCGCTGCTCTGCACGGTCAAATGCGTTGCCCGATAGAGCATCACCGCCATCTCCGCACGCGTTACCTTGGAAAGCGGATTGATCTTTCCTTTCGAGCCACCGATCACCTTAGCACCGACCAGTGCACTGACGGAGGGCTTCGCGTAATTGGAAATCCTGCTCGCATCCGAGAAGCTGCTCACCGAACCGGTGCCCAGTTTGAGCGCCGTGCGGTCAATCGTGCGTTTGAGGAACACCATTGCGTCCTGACGGGTCATGCTCTGCTGCGGCTGAAACTCACCGGTCGCGGTGCCCGCCGCTATGCCGAAGGCTTTCGCCGCGATAACCGCCTTGCTGTAATAGGCGCTGCTCGGCACATCGACAAACGAGCCGTTCGAATTGACCTGACCGTTGTCGAGTGCTTCACTCATACCATAGGCGCGGTCGAGCATAACGATGAAGTCCGCTCGGGTAATGGCGTTGCCCGGATAAAACAGATGGGTTCCGCCGCCCTTGATCACGCCTGCAACGGCAAGCGTATCAACCTCGCTGGAAGCCCACGCGTACTCTCCTGCTGTATCATAAAAGTAAACCGAGTGTTCAGGAAGATACGCATACGTCTCCACGGTGTTCGCGCTCAGTGCATAGGCTGCCGTGATCGCGCTTACGACCACCGCAACCGCCAGCACCGCAACGGTCACCAGCTTTCGCGTTCTTTTCATAATATTCTCCTTGCTCAGTGGTTATGATAGATAGGGTGTATTCCCCACCTATGTAAACTTGCTTCAAAATTATAGCACACCGTTCCCCACTTGACAAGTTAAAATATGACTAAATTTGTTGTAACCATTCTGTAATTTTAACCTTTTTATACAAGAAAAGCGCGGTTTTCCAGCAAACCGCGCTTTCAAAGTTCATTTTTCGTCTATCACTGCTGTTCTGCGCGGTACCATCGCCAGCTCAGCACAGTCGGGATAATCGTTGCCGCCGCCATTGGTGCAAGCACCAGCACAAACTTTGCAATTTCGTTCGGAACGAACGAGCCTGCCGCACCGATAATACCCGCCGCAAACAGCATGCGGCCCGCCACACGATGCGTTTTCGTCCAGACAGTTTCGCTCGACAGCGTCCACGGCGTTTTGAGTCCGCAGTACCAGTTCATGCGAAACTTCGGCATAATGTTGCCGAGGCACATCACCAGCAAGCTGACGAGCAGACATACGACTGTCGGCACATCGACCGTACCCGGGCGCAGTGCTTCCGCAATGCAGATACCGCACATTGCGGTCAGGAACAGGTCGATCATGATCTGAAACCCGATATAGACATCGTAAAACTTGCTGTAGTTCCTGCTTTTCGGGTCAAACCGCGGCAGAAAGTAAAACAGAACCGCAAACAGCGGTGCCATCCCGGCCACGATCCACAAATGCCATCTGGTTTCGTAATTCATATGGCCGGCAAGATCCCACTGCATGGGAATCTCTGCGGGCAGCCTGCTGTAAAACGCGGCTGTCATTGCCGCCGGCAGCAGCGACAGCACCCACGCCGTCACCTGCAGTCTACTGATTTTTTTCATTCCTGACATCTCCTTTCAAGGCGCTGATCCATTCGAGAATCTCATCCACGACCGACATATTCAGCTCATAATAAATGTACTTGCCCTGCTTGTCATCCAGCACCAGACCCGCATCCCGCAGGACGGACAGGTGATGCGAAATGGTTGCGCCCGACACCTCGAAGTGCGCCGCAATATCGCCCGCCGCCATCGGTCCGCGCCGCAGCAGCGACAGAATTTCGCGCCGCACCGGATCGCTGAGTGCCTTAAAGCTCTGCTGAAACCCCATTACTGTCCCCTCTTTCGTGCGGCAAACCACGTTTTGCGTCCGCAGACCGGACAATATAGCTGCCAGTCATTTCCCACATGCGTGCGGAAAACCAGCCGCTTCCACGGTAGATTCTGCTTCGTGCCGCAGGATTTACAAATTAAATCGCACCTTGCAAGCGCTTTTGCCTGCCAGAGTACCAGTATTGCCGCTAAAATCAGCGCAATCGCGCAAATCAGAATAGTAATGTCCATTCCGTTCACCGCCCTTCTCGTTATCCTGTTAATTAGATGATCATCTAATTGTTTTCAGTATACCACAGTTTCTGCATTTGTCAACACATTTCGATAAATATCTAAATGATGCAAAAAGAAAAACCGCAAGTTAAACTTGCGGTTTCGATGTTCTATACCAGAACTTACGCCATGCCGTTGAGCTTGGTAGTCATCTTGCTCTTCTTGTTGGACGCATTGTTCTTGTGCAGGAGGTGCTTGGCAGCCGCCTGATCGACAGCCTTGACAGCGGTCGTGTAAGCAGCAGTTGCTTCAGCCTTATCGCCGCCAGCAATCGCAGCATCAAACTTCTTCAGAGTGGTCTTGAGCTCGCTCTTAGCCATCTGGTTGTTCAGCGCCTTTACGGAGTTAACCTTAACGCGCTTCTTTGCAGACTTAATATTGGGCATTCTGAAAACACCTCCTTCGTTTTCTATTCAACAGTGATATTATTCTATCATCTTCTCACAAAAAAAGCAAGTGTTTTTTTCATTTTCTGCATAAAAACTTTTTCCTCGAAAAAACTATCCTTGTAAGGAGGGATTGCGCATGGCTTTCCGCACCGATCTGGCCGTTGAGGCAATCGAAAACCATAAAACAGCCGCTGCCCTGCCGCATGTCCGGCAGTCCGATCGCACGCTTGAGGGCTTCGCCGTACACGAGGTACGCATTCTCTCAGAGGATGCTGCCCGCGAGATCGGCAAGCCGCAGGGGCGCTATCTCACGCTTGAGCTGGATGCACTCATCCGCCGTGAGGAAGATGCGTTTCCGCGTGCCTGCAAGGCGCTCAGCACGCTGCTGCGCGAGCTGCTGCCGCATCCGAATGACGGTCCGGTGCTCATTGCCGGGCTGGGCAACCGTATGATAACCCCCGATGCCATCGGTCCGCAGACCGCCGATCATGTCATTGCTACGCGGCATCTGGTAGCGCAGTCACCCGCTATTTTCGCGGACTGGCGGCCCGTTTCCGCACTGGCTCCGGGTGTGCTCGGACAGACCGGCGTCGAGACCGGCGAGGTCATCTGCGGTGTGCTCGACCGCGTGCGCCCTGCCGCTGTCATCGCCGTGGATGCGCTTGCCGCCGGTCGGCTGTCGCGGCTGCTGCGTACGGTTCAGCTGGCAGATACCGGCATTACGCCGGGGGCCGGCGTGGGAAACGCCCGCGCAGCGCTCAACAAGGAAACACTCGGCGTGCCGGTTATCGCCGTTGGCGTGCCGACCGTGGTGGACGGTGCAACGCTCGCACATGAGATCAGCAGCCAGCTCGGGCAGCCTGCCTGCGAAGCGCTGGACGACCTCTCTCAGCCGGTGATGATCACCACGCGCGACATTGACCGCGAGGTTGCCGACATCTCCCGCATGATCGGCTATGCGGTCAACATGGCGCTGCATCCGCACCTCAGTGTTGCCGATATCGACCTGTACCTCTCGTGACAGGTTTCGGGCATACTCGCACGCTGTACGGCGTATGATAGATAGCATGAAACAGCAAGGAGGATGGCGCAATGAAGCGGCGTAAACATCAGAAATTCCGATCGAGAGGCGGCATCCGCCTGCCTGCCGCCATCACCCTCTGTCTGGCGCTGTCGCTGCTGATTTTTTCCCGGGCAGGCGGCGAGCCGATCGCACAAAAGGCACTGACTGGTCTGGCTCGCAACAGCGGCTTTGTCACCCGCGCAATGGCGCTCGAGTTCGGCGTTTCGCCGGAGGATACCGCCGAGGTGTACACGCCGCGCACGGCTGCCGCAGCGCGGGATGAGCAGGCGGAAAATCCGCTTGCAGAGAGCACCTATGTGCCCTCGTCCGACACCGAGAACGACAATCCGGTGCTGTCGGCCGCTGACAAGGCTGCCACGGTCTCCATCAACAACGAGACCTCGTATGACGTGGATGCGGCAGACTGTCTGGCCGCAGACGAGCATTTTTCCGCTGATGGAGATGGGCCGCAGGTGCTTATCTATCACACACACAGCAGCGAAAGCTACACGCCGGATGCCGCTTTTCCGTATACACCGACCGAGACCGAGCGCACGACCGATACCAATTACAATGTAGTGCGCGTCGGTGACGAGCTGCAGAAGGTCCTCGAGAACAACGGCATTGAGGCCGTACATATCCGCGAAATTTTCGATTCGCCCGTGTACACCGGCGCGTATGACCGCTCGCTTGCCGTGGTTGAGGACACGCTGGCAGAATATCCATCCATCACAACCGTCATTGATGTGCACCGCGACTCGATCCTGACCGATGACGGCCGCGCCTACAAGACCTCCTGCACGATAAACGGCGAGGAAACTGCACAGCTTATGCTTGTGGTCGGCACAGATGACGGCGGCCTGTATCACCCGGACTGGCAGGAGAACCTGAAGCGTGCAGCATCGCTGCAGTACCGGCTCAACCGCACCTATCCGACGCTCATGCGTCCGCTTAATCTGCGGACCCAGCGTTTTAATCAGCATGCAACGCACAGCGCGTTTCTGGTGGAGGTAGGTTCGTCGGGCAATACGATGACAGAAGCGCTGAAGGGAATCAGATTATTTGGCGAGGTTCTTTCGGCCGAATTGACCACTTGACCGCAGGGCGGAATGAGGTCACCCCGCCCTACAAGATAACTTTCCGAATAATTTTTATCATAGTGCGCACCCTAACTCGGGGTGAAACTATGGAAACGATCACATTTACCGCCGATCTGGAACGAAACATCCGCATGATGCAGGAGCTGTTCCGGAACGACGATACGCTTATCATACGGCGTGCCATCGGTCAAAACGGACTGCGCTGTGCGCTGTTTTTCTTTGACGGCATGGTAAATTCCCTTGCCATCAACCAGAGCCTTGTGCGGCCGATCCTGCGCTGTGAGCAGCCGCGGCTTTCCGCCGATATGCTCGCCGCCACCGTGCTCCAGGCCGACGAATGCCGCGTGGAAACCGATATGAACAAGGTATTTGCCGCCTTTCTCTACGGCGACGCCATCGTGCTGACTGACGGCGATGCACGTCCGGTTCTCGTCAACACCAAGGGCTTCGACAAGCGCAGCACCGCCGAGCCGGAAAACGAGCGCGTCCTTTCCGGCCCGCGAGAGGGCTTCACTGAGTGCTTTATGCCCAATCTGGCGCTCATCCGCCGCCGCGTGAACGACCCTCGGCTGAAATTCCGGTTTATGCGCGTCGGCAGCCGCACAAACACCAATGTGTGCCTGTGCTATATCGCCGGACTGTGTGAAAACAGCCTGGTTGAGCGTCTGGAAACGCGGCTGACCGCGCTCGATATCGACAGCGTGCTCGACTCCAACTATCTTGCCGAGCGCATACGAGACCACCGCTGGTCGCCGTTCCCGACACTCGGCACGACCGAACGGCCGGACGTTGCCGCTTCCCGTATGCTGGAGGGTCGGTGCGTCATTGTCGTGGACGGCAGTCCGGTAGCGCTCACAGCGCCGTTTCTGTTTCAGGAGTGCTTTCAGTCCAACGATGACTACTATATCAGCTTTCTGCAGGCAAATCTTTCGCGCATCCTGCGTGTCATCGGATTTGTATTCACGATCACGTTTCCCGCCATGTACGCCGCACTCATGCTCTATCACCGAGAATTAGTGCCCGCGCGGCTGCTGTTCGCTGTCTCCGCCGCACAGCGCGGCGTTCCCCTTCCCATCGGATGGGAGATTCTCCTGATGCTGTTCGTGCTCGAGGCACTCAAGGAAGCCGGAGCTCGAACGCCCGGTGCCATGGGACAGACGATGAGCATTGTCGGCGGTCTGGTGCTCGGTGACGCGGCAGTTTCCGCGCGATTTGCCGCCGCACCGACCGTTATCGTAGTCGCTATCGCGGGTGTCACCGGTCTGATGGTGCCCAAGCTGCAGACTACTGCCCTGTGGCTTCGCTTCGTGCTGCTCGCTGCTGCAGCCTCCTGGGGACTGTACGGCGTTGGTCTTGCACTCGGATTAACACTCGCAGCACTGTGCCGCATGCACTCGTGCTCGGTACCGTATCTGCTCAATCTGGTGCCGCGCATCTCTGCCGAGCACGAGGACACCTGGCTTCGCTATCCATGGTTTTTCATGCGCTGCGACCGCTTTGCCGTCAAACGCCCGTCGAAGGAGGAACGCCCGTGAAGCTGCTCAGATTCCTGCCGCTGCTGCTGCTGCTGTTGCTGTGCGGCTGTGCGAGAGAGGTTTCACCGGTATCCGCGCTTGCGCTCGACTGCAAAAACGGTGTGTACTGCCTGACCGCCGAGGTTGTGCGGCAGGACTCGCCGGACGACACCGCCGCACCGGCTTACCTGTCTGCCACCGGAACCGATGTGACGGACGCACTGCGCAACCTGCGCAGTATCCTGCCGGGCGACCTGTATTTGAGCCATGCACAGGTGCTGCTTTTAAGCGAGGATGCGGTTTCCGAGAGCATTCTTCCGCTGGCGGACTATCTCTGCCGTGAAAACGATGTGCGGCTCAGCCTGCGGGCAGCCGTCGTGCGGGACGGCTCTGCCGCCGAGCTGCTGGAGAACGACAACGAGGTGTACGCGCTCAGCGAGCTGCTTGACCGCTCCGCGCAGGACGGCGTTCTGCCGGATATGCCGCTGTACCGCGTCACCGATGTGCTGCATGCAGACGGCACGGCCATTCTTCCGGCCTTGCGCGTGGATGCGTTCGGACAGACGGCACCGGCAGGCACGGCAGTGTTCAAAAACGAACGGCTGAACTGCTTTTTAGACGGTGAGATCGGCGGTGGCGCCTATGCGTGAGCGGCTGTTTCCGCGATGGTGTACGGCGCTGTTTGCCCTGCTGCCGATGAGCGAATTACTGTATCTTCCCGCCGACGGGCAGAGCGTGTACGCCGCTGCACTCGCGTGTACGGTCTGTGCACTGGCTGGCATCGGAGCAGCAAGGCTGTCCGACCGTGTTCGGCATTCGGCTCCTGCACAATGGGTGCTCGCCCTGACCTCGCTGTTTCCGCTGCTTGCATCCATCGCCCGCATGAGCATTTTCCTGCAGAAGACCGTGTTCACCGGACGCTCATGCGGCAGCACAGTTGTGCTGCTGACAGTCTGCATCCTGCTCATGGCATCAATGGGGCTCAACCGCTGTGCCATGTGGGCACTGCCAATTGCGTGGCTTGCCGGTACGGTACTCCTGCTCTCCGGTGTGCTGACATTCACACAGCTTACGCCTGCCAGCTTTTCCGCACCGACAGCGGCATTGCTGCCGCAATTCCGGCATATTCTGTACTCCCTGCTGCCGGCATCGGTCGTACTGGCGTTTTCTCTGCCGGAGACCAGGCTGTCCGCGAGCGTGTCGCGCGGACTCAGCGCAGGCGGTGCATTGCTCGCACTCCTGCTGCTGCGCACAGTGCTGCTGCTTGGAGCTAACACCGCTGCCCTGCTCCCCTATCCGGCGTTCACTGCCGCCGGACTGGCTGCCATCGGCAATTTTGCCCGACACGGCGAGGTATTCTTCGCAGTGCCTCTCCTCCTGTGTGAGATTGGCCGATGCGCCGCACTTGTCTGCGTGCTGCTGTATCCGTTCACACGCACCTGCGGCGTTTTGCACCTGCGCCGACCGCAATAGGATTTGGGCAACACCGCACAATTAAAGCTGCGGTTCCTTGCGCAGGCTCCGGTCGCGCTGCCGCGGCGCTTTGCGCAAATTGCTCTTGTTCAATTATGCGGTATTGCCCTTGTTTTCCTCTCCCAGTTCTGCTATAATGCAAACAGCAGAGCAAAGGAGATTACGGCATGAATATTCAGATTTTCGGCAAAAACAAGTGTTTTGATACCAAAAAAGCGCAGCGATGGTTCAAGGAGCGCGGCATTAAATTCCAGATGATCGACCTTGCGCAAAAGGGCATGTCCAAGGGTGAACTGGACAGCGTGCTGAAGGCTGTCGGCGGACTGGACAACCTGCTCGACCAGAAAAGCAAGAGTTATGCGTCGCTTGCCTACCTCGCATACGACGAGGACAAGAAGGAAAAGCTGCTCGAGGACGGCACGCTGATGAAAACGCCAATTGTCCGCAACGGCCGTCAGGCAACTGTCGGCTACCAGCCCGATGTTTGGGAGCAGTGGGAATAACTTCTCCAAAGCCGTTCTATGCCTCAGAACGGCTTTTTCCGTGTCCGTTGTCCGCTTTAGCGCCTTGTATAAAATATTTTTAGGAAAATGCTGCCATTTCGCAAAATATACCCTCTTTCTGTATCTGCTGTCTGATAAACTATGTTCGATAATAAGAAGCGGCATTGATTTATGCTTCTGATTTCATGCGAAAGTGAGGGAGAGCTCATGAAGAGAAAAGGCAAGCGTTTTCTTGTTCTGCTGACCACCGCCAGCCTGAGTCTGAATATGCTCGGCATCAGCGCTTTTGCAGCAGAGGATTCTCCGGAGACGGACGCTGCTTTCGTTTCAGAGATCTCAAAGAACGAGACTGATTTATCTGTAAACCGTCCGGATTCCGAGGTTCCGGAGGTTTCCTATGAGCCGATCATTATCGACATTCCCGATGGACCGATTCCGGCCGGTGAAACCTGGGATAACGAGGTTTCGGCTACTGATATTGCAGAGAACGATATCCCAACGGCTGACAGCTTCAAGGTGCACTTGTCTGACGGCTCATCCAAGCTGTGGATAAGCGTAGGGGTTGTCTCCGGTGCAGGCGTGATTTTCTCTGCCATGTGCCAAAAAGGCAGCGAGAACCGGTAAAAACAATAAACGCCCGCTCATTTTTTGAGCGGGCGTCTTTTCGTCTCACAGGCATAGCATAAAAACAGCTCAGGCATTGCTGAGCTGTTTTTATGCGCTTTATGCAGTTAGTTCTTGAGGCTCTGAATCGGAGCCGGAATACGGCCTCCACGGTTAATGAACTTCGCGGGAGAACCGGTCTTGATCGGCATGATCGGAGCCGAGCCAAGCAGACCGCCGAACTCGACCATATCACCAACTCCCTTGCCGATGGCCGGGATAACACGGACAGCAGTGGTCTTGGTGTTGACAACGCCGATTGCGATCTCGTCCGCGATCAGACCGGAAATAACCTCAGCGGTGGTGTCACCCGGAACAGCAACCATGTCGATACCAACCGAGCATACCGCAGTCATTGCTTCGAGCTTCTCAAGGGTCAGTGCGCCTGCCTGAGCCGCCGCAATCATGCCCTCGTCCTCGGAAACCGGAATGAATGCGCCGGACAGACCGCCGACACTCGAGGATGCCATAACGCCGCCCTTCTTAACGGCATCATTCAGCATCGCGAGGATTGCGGTCGTGCCGCAGCCGCCGCAGACCTCCAGACCAACTTCCTCCAGAATACGCGCAACCGAGTCACCGATCGCCGGCGTCGGTGCGAGAGACAGGTCAACGATGCCGAACGGCACACCCAGGCGCTGGCTTGCCAGTGCGCCGACCAGCTGGCCCATACGGGTGATCTTGAACGCAGTTTTCTTGATCACGTCAGCTACCTCGCCGATGGAGCAGTCACCTGCGCGGCGAATTGCGGACTGCACAACGCCCGGACCGGAAACGCCAACGTTGATAACGGTCTCCGGTTCACCGATGCCGTGGAACGCACCGGCCATGAACGGGTTATCGTCTACCGCGTTGGCAAAAACGACCAGCTTGGAGCAGCCCATGGAATCATTGTCCTTGGTCAGTTCTGCGGTCTGCTTGATGATGCGGCCCATCAGACCGATGGCATCCAGATTGACGCCCGCCTTGGTGGACGCAACGTTGACCGACGAGCAGACCAGATTGGTCTCCGCCATTGCCTCCGGAATGGAGTTGATCAGGATTTCATCGCCCTTGGCAAAACCCTTCTGCACCAGAGCCGAGAAGCCGCCGACGAAGTTGACGCCAGTGGTCGCAGCGGCACGGTCAAGCGCCTTGGCCAGCGGTACATAGCTGTTTGCCGAGGAGGTCGCACCGACCATGGCGATCGGCGTTACCGAAATACGCTTGTTGATGATCGGGATACCAAGCTCGCGCTCAATCTGCTCGCCGGTGGCAACCAGCTTTTCCGCGCGGCGCGTTACCTTGTCGTATACCTTGTCTGCCAGCACATTGATGTCGTCCGCTGCAAGGTCGCGCAGCGAAATGCCCATCGTGATGGTACGAATGTCGAGGTGCTCCTCCTCGATCATCTTAATGGTTTCCAGAATATCTTTCGTGTTGATCATAGACATTTAACTAAACCTCCTGAAAAATTGAGAGTTGAGAATCGGTTACCTGCTCTCGATTCCGTCAATTTGTCAGATTTTGTGCATTGCGTCGAAGATGTCCTCGTGCATGGTGTGAATCTTCATGCCGAGTTCCTCACCATCCTTGTCAAGCAGGTCGATGAGCGTGTTGAAGTCTACGGTGCACTTGTCGATGTTTACCAGCATAACCATTGCAAATACATCTTCCATGACGTTCTGCGAAATGTCGATGATGTTGACCTGCTGCTCATAGAGCGTGTTCGAAATCTTGGCGATGATACCGGTACGGTCCTTGCCTGTTACTGTGATTACTGCGCGCATAGTGATTCCTCCATTTTTGCGTATATGTTAATTTATCACAAACAAATGAATAATGGAAAATTGAGAATCCGTCGTTCTCAATTATTCTCCGGCTTCCACCACAGCATTGATAATGCTGTTGGAAACCAGAAACCCCTGTTCGGTGAGATACCACCGTGTTCCCTCGTGAGCGGCAAGACCGTGCTTTTCCAGCATGCAGAATACCTGCTCGTAAGGAGCCGTACTGACATGGTATCGGTTTTCGAGATCGTGCATATCCGCACCGTCCGAGGTACGCAGACGCACCATCAGGTATTCGCCCTGCCGCCGGAAGTCCGAGACCTCCTCCTCGTCCTGCGGGATGCTCTCACCGCTGATATAAGCCCTGATATCCCGGGCAAACGCGAACCGGCGGCCATTCAGGAAAGAATGGGCGCCCGGTCCCAGTCCGAGATAGTCGGAAAGATCCCAGTATTTGAAATTATGCCGGGAACGAAAACCCGGTTTTGCGAAATTTGATATTTCATAGTGCTCGAAGCCGTTCCTGCAGAGCAGTCTGCACATGGCAAGATAGGTATCTGCCTGCGTGTCGTCATCCGGCAGAACCGGATTTTCACGTCCCATCGGTGTTGCAGGCTCCAGTTTGAGTCCGTAGCACGACAAATGCTGCGGATTCAACGTCAAACACTGCGTTACCGAGTCGAGAAACTGCGCCTGCGTCTGGTCCGGCAGGCCGTACATCAAGTCAAGGCTGATGTTGGTAAAGCCGCACTGCCGTGCGAGTTCTACGGCTGCCTGTGCCTGCGCAAAGTCGTGGATACGGCCGATGCGTTTAAGCTCGGTGTCGTGCGCCGCCTGCACGCCAAACGAGAGCCGGTTGACGCCGTGCTTATGCATGGCCTCCAGCACCGCTTGATCCGTGCTCTCCGGATTGCATTCCACCGTGATTTCGGCGTTTTCCGCAATTGCAAAGCATGCCCCGACCGCCTGTAAAATCTCGCTGAGATAGCCTGCGCCAAGGCAGGTCGGCGTGCCGCCGCCGATGTACACGGTATCGACCGTGTAACCGGAACAGCGTTCGCCGTACGCCTTTATATCACGAATCAGCGCCGCCGTGTAATCGGCTTTGAGTGACGCATCCGTGATCGAATAAAAATCGCAGTACGCGCACTTTTTCACGCAGAACGGGATGTGCAGGTAGAGGCCGAGCGGCTTGCCGCCTGTTGCAGCGTTAGTTTTCTTCATCGAGTTTAAGCACAGCCATAAAAGCCTCGGTCGGCAGCTGAACCGTGCCGAGCGCACGCATCTTCTTCTTGCCTTCCTTCTGCTTTTCGAGCAGCTTCTTCTTACGCGTGATATCGCCGCCGTAGCACTTAGCCAGTACGTCCTTGCGAAGCGCCTTGACGGTTTCACGAGCGATGACCTTGCCGCCGATGGCTGCCTGGATCGGCACCTCAAACAGCTGACGCGGGATATTCTCCTTCAGCTTTTCGCAGATACGGCGGGCACGGCCGTAGGCCTTGTCGCGGTGCGCGATAAAGGACAGCGCGTCCACCTGATCGCCGTTGAGCAGCATATCGACCTTGACAAGATCGCTCTTGCGATAGTCGATAAATTCATAATCGAGCGATGCATAACCCTTGGTACGAGCCTTGAGCGCGTCGAAAAAGTCATAAATAATCTCACCGGTCGGCATTTCGTAATGCAGCTCGACCAAATTGGAGTCCAGATACTGCATATCCTTAAAAATGCCGCGGCGGTCCTGGCACATCGGCATGATGTTGCCGACAAACTCCTGCGGCGTCATGATGGACGCCTTGACATACGGCTCGCGAGCCTCCTCGATAACATCCGGACTCGGATAATCGTGCGGATTATCGCAGCGCTGCACGGTGCCGTCGGTCTTGCTGACCTCATAGATAACGCTCGGCAACGTGGTAACAAGGTCGAGGTCGAACTCGCGTTCGAGACGCTCCTGAATGATCTCCATGTGCAGCATACCGAGGAAGCCGCAGCGGAAGCCGAAGCCGAGTGCGACCGAGCTTTCCGGCTCAAACGACAGCGCTGCGTCATTGAGCTGCAGTTTTTCAAGTGCGTCACGCAGGTCGGGATACTTGGAGCCGTCCTCGGTGTAAATACCGCAGAATACCATCGGACGTGCCGGGCGATAGCCGGGCAGCGCCTCCGGCGTCGGATTTTCCACACCGGTAACGGTATCGCCGACACGAGTGTCGGATACCTTTTTAATAGAGGCGGTAAAGTAGCCTACCTCACCGGCACACAGCTCCTGCTGCGGAGACAGACCGAGCGGCAGCATATAGCCGCACTCAAGCACCTGAAATTCGGCACCGGTGGCCATCATTTTGACCTTCATGCCCGGGCAGATCTTGCCGTCAAGCAGGCGCATGTAAACGACAACGCCCTTGTACGGGTCATACTGGCTGTCGAACACGAGCGCACGCAGCGGCGCATCCGCATCGCCCTCCGGCGCCGGAATATCAGTGACGATACGCTCGAGCACCTCGTGAATGTTGATATTCATTTTTGCGGAAATTTCGGGCGAGTCCTCTGCCGGAATGCCGATGATATCCTCGATCTCCTTCTTGACGCGCGGCGCGTCTGCCGCCGGCAGGTCGATCTTGTTGATGACCGGCACGACCTCCAGACCGGCGTCAATGGCAAGATAGGTGTTGCCGAGCGTCTGCGCCTCAATACCCTGTGCCGCATCAACAACCAGAAGCGCACCCTCACACGCCGCCAGAGAACGCGAAACCTCATAGTTGAAGTCCACATGTCCCGGGGTGTCGATCAGATTCATTTCGTAGGTCTTGCCGTTGTCCGCGGTATATTCCATGCGGACAGCACGCGCCTTGATGGTAATGCCGCGCTCGCGCTCAAGCTCCATATTGTCGAGTAGCTGCTCCTCCATTTCACGCACGGAAACGGCCTTGCACTGCTCCAGCAGACGGTCTGCCAGCGTAGATTTGCCGTGGTCAATATGCGCAATGATGGAGAAATTGCGAATTTGCTCGCGATTTTTCACGTCGAAAGCTCCTTATCTGTAAACTGTAAAGCGAACAAGGTAATACCGCATAATGGAACAAGTGTGATTTGCGAGTAAATTTCGTGTACTGACTATACACAGTTTTGCGGTAATACTTGCTGTATTACCGTGAAACCGGAACGAAGTCAGGGCGCAAAATTTCCGCAAAGCACCGCAGCTTTCATTGTGCGGTGTTACCTCAAATATAGGCTCATTATAGCATATTTGACGGGGTGTCACAAGCGTTCTTTCGCAGTTTGCGTTTGTTTCTCTGCTGCAAACGTGAATTTTGTATTTTTTCATAAATTTCATTTTCTGATAAAGGGAATTTCATGCAAAGCGGTTATTGCACTATCATGGTGAAGCGGTAAACCGACAAAGAATTAACAGTGGCTGGCGGTTTGGGTAAAACAAAAAGCACCGAATACATCGGTGCTTTTTTGATTTAGAGCGGCTGACGAGGCTCAAACTCGCATCCACACCCCGACCTCTGATTTTATGAAAGTGGAGGAAGTGAGTGTGCTGCGGATAAAAAAAACACCGAATTACATCGGTGTCCTTTGATTTGGAGCGGCTGACGAGGCTCGAACTCGCATCCACACCCCGCAAAAGCCGCAGGCTTTCACGGGGACCCCGACCTCTGATTTTACGAAGGTGGAGGAAGCGAGTGTGCTACGGATAAAAGAAAAACACCGAATTACATCGGTGTCCTTTGATTTGGAGCGGCTGACGAGGCTCGAACTCGCTACCTCCACCTTGGCAAGGTGGCGCTCTACCAGATGAGCTACAGCCGCATATTTGGTTTTTCGCGCTAATGCGATTTTTCGACTCGAAGACGGGTTACTTGCCGCTCCGACGCTACCTCTCCGGGCGGAATCGCTTTTGCTGCGGCAAAAGCCACGCTGGTTGAAATATGCCACCGGCATATTTCCAAGAGCCAGCTTTCGATTCCTTGGCTTGGAGGTATTATTTTTTCAATGAGTGCCACGGCACTCATTGAAAAAATGGTGCCTCCGGGCGGAATCGAACCACCGACACGGGGATTTTCAGTCCCCTGCTCTACCGACTGAGCTACAGAGGCATATTCCTTCAATCGTTTCCGATTGAAGAATGGCGACCCGGATGGGACTTGAACCCACGGCCTCTAGCGTGACAGGCTAGCGCTCTAACCAACTGAGCTACCGGGCCAGGCCGTCGTCGCTGTTTCGTTTTCGTTCGTATCTCTCAGCGACGATGTTTATTATACAGAACCTGTGCCCAAATGTCAACACTTTTTTCAAAGTTTTTTTATTTTCTTTTTATTTCGTTGCGTGTGTTAAAAGTTCCTGCAACTCTGCGCGGCTGAAACGATAGATTTTATCGCAAAACTGGCAGGTTACCTCACTATTTTCCTGTTCTTCCGCCATCTTGCAAAGTTCGGTTTTGCCCATGCTGATCAGGGCGCGCTCTACTTTTTCACGGCTGCACGCACAGCGGTAGCCGATTTCACTGGTCTGCAGAAAATCTACCTCAAAGCCATCGAGCACCGCGCGGATGATGTCCTCGAGGCTCATGCCCTTATCAAGCATAGCAGTCATGCTCTCCAGCTTTGCCAGATTGGCCTCCAGCTTGTCAATGTCGGAATCCTTCACGCCCGGCATAAGCTGCACGAGCCAGCCGCCGGCGCACTTGACCGAGCAGTCGGTATCCACGAGCACGCCGAGCGCGCACGCAGACGGAATCTGCTCGCTCTCCGCGAAATAGCGGGTCAGGTCCTCGGCAATCTCGCCGTTGACGAGCGCAACCGTGCCCGTGATCGGGTCCTTCAGGCCAATGTCCTTAATCACCATCAGATAGCCGCGGCCGACACCGCCGCCTACATTCAGCTTGCCGTCCGCACGCAGCGGCAGATCGACAGCCGGGTCCTGCAGATAGCCGCGCACATAGCCATCCGAATCACCGACGCAGACGATCGCGCCGAGCGGGCCGTTGCCCTTGATCTGCACGGTCACGGAGCCGTCCTCGACCTTGAGCTGGCTGCCCATGATGGCAGTCGCGGTCAGCGTTCGTCCGAGGGCTGCGGTAGCCAGCGGCGTGGTATTGTGGATTTCGTGTGCGCGCTCGACCAGCTCGGTCGTGCTGGCTGCACAAATCTGGATGCCCGCGTCACGGGCGATCGCGCGAAGTAACGTATCGCTCATAAGTTAATCTCTCTTTCGTGCTGTAAAGTAAATGCGGTCCTCGCCGCCCTGTACGGGCGCAAAGGACTGGTCGCCATAGGTTTTGATCTCGGTAAAGCCGGCCTGCTCCAGCATGGCGGTCAGCTGTGCAGGCTCGTAGATGCGCTCCTCGTGCGTTTCCTGCGCACGGTGCCACACATCGTCCTCCTGCTCAAAAATATCGAACTGGTAGGCGCACAGGCCGTCCTCGACCGCCGCCTGCCATACGCAGAATACGCCGTCGTCCTCGCGGACATAGCTTTCGCCGTCAATACGGGCGAATTTCTCGGGTGTGTTGATGTCGAATACGAACAGGCCGTCCGGATTGAGGAACGTGTGTACGCGCTCGAAGGCGGTCTGCAGTGCTTCCGGCTCAGTGACGTAGTTTACGCTGTCCAGACAGCACAGGCACGCGTCTACCGCGCCGTACAGATCCAGCTCCTCCATGCGCTGATTGAGCAGCAGCGGACGCGGCTCGCAGTCCAGCGTGTTCTGCAGCGCCTGCATGAGCATTTCCGGCGATGCGTCCGCGCCGATCATATCATAGCCGCGCTGCGCCAGAATGCGCGTCAGACTGCCGGTTCCGCACGCCAGATCGAGCACCAGCGACGGCTTTACGCCTTCCCGCTCAAACAGGCGCTCGAAAAAGTCTGCCCATTCCTCGTAGCCCACGTCATCCGTGAAGCGGTCATAGTATTCCGACAGAGTCTCGTAACTATTCATGGCTCTCCTCTGCTGTTTCGTCCTCCTTGAGCCGGTCGAGCATCTTGCGGTAGCCGTCCGAGCCGTACACAAGGCACTTGTTCACGCGGCTGATCGTCGCGGTGGATGCGCCGGTCTCCTGTACGATGTCACTGTAAATGCGGCCCTCATCCAGCATGCGCGCCACCTGAAAGCGCTGTACCATAGCCCGCAGCTCCGCGATCGTACACAGATCTTCAAAAAAGTCGTAGCAATCCTCGACCGTCTGCAGCTTGAGAATACCGCGGAACAGAATGTCCATATCCTCGTCCTTCAACTTTCGATTCATGGTCTATCCCTCCCTACATTCGTTTTTTCGCTCTTATACCCTGTATTATAGCACATCGCTTTTATAGTGTAAAGCGTAAAAATATTTGATCTTCATGGGTGGACATGTGTCCGTGTGCGGCACTCTTTTTCGCTGCACCGGGCGATTGGGGCACCTGAACCGCGCAGGCGGTTCACCCTGTCCGGGCAGCAGTTTTTTCAGCACCGGCTGACCGGGGCACACGAACTGCGTTAGCGGGTTCGCCCCTAACGGGCGGGGAGTTTTTCGCTGAACCTCAGCGGGGAGTGCGCCGTCTGCGGACGGCGGGAGCGTCGCGGCGCCCGCCGCGGGGACAAAAAGGAAGGACAACCTGCGGTTTTCCTTCCTCTTTGAACTCCTGCCTTTCCCTTATTAGATAGTCTGGCGCAGACCAGAGACCGGCGACCGCTTCGAAATGGGGGTACGGCAGAGGATTTTTTCTTCCGTGTTTTTCTCAACCTGTTCGCAGTGTCAGATACCGCACTGCTACACATATGGGCAACTCTACGCTGGGTGCGGCACAAGGTGAATTGCCCGTAGGGCAAGAGAGGGTCCCCTGGGGGATAACAGTGCCGCGCAATTCGATAGCGCGTTATGATAGACAGCACCTACGAAGATAAATTGTACCAAACGCCTACATTCGCAGGTGCCTTCCGGTATAACACGTTAAAGAATTGCGCGACACGGGTATGTCGCGCCTGCTTAGATGAAATCACATGTGTAGCAGTAATTTATCTGACGCTGCGAATATGTCTCGGCATGGGAGCACACTGTGCTCCCCTACGGTAGAAAAAATCCTCTGCCGTACTCCTTTTCGCAGCGGTCACATGTCGGTAATCTGCGCCAGACCCTCCCCCAAAGGAAGTGGGAGTTAAGAGGGTAGAAACCTTGGTGTCTACCCTCTTGCCCCGCCGCGGGGCGCGGCGAATCCCCGCGCTCCGCAGAGCGCAACTCCCCGCTGAGGTTCAGCGAAAAACTCTCCGCCCGTTAGGGACGAACACGCTGACGCAGTTCGCGCACCCCGCTCAGCCGGTGCAAAGAAAAAAACGCAGAGGAAACCCTCTGCGTTTCGCATTAAAGCAATTTGAGCTGCTTATCCGGCAGATCCTCATCGGTAAGCAATGCGCCGATGGACGGAATACTGCGGCAGCGGTAGCGCGCGTTATCGCTGAGCGCGGCGTCCTCGGTGCGGCACGCCCGCGTAATGGTATGCTTGCCGCGCAGCACCATGGTCTGCACGCCCTGCGTGGAACGGGTTGTCTTGACATCGAGCATGCTCGCGCGGAACGTGAGCGCACGGTTGGCAGTCGAGAACATGGTAATCTCGCTCTCCTCCTCGATTGGGTGGAAGAACGCCACAGCCGGCGCCTTATCCGAGTACGCGCCGGTCAGGCGGCGTCGATTGGTCTTGGTCTCGAAGGATTCCATCGAAAACCGGGCTGCCTTGCCGTTTTTGAACACAACGACCATACTGCCCTTGTAGTCACCCGGCAGGACGGCATAAACCGGCATTTCGCCCTCGTCCATCTCCAGCTTGGACGCAAGGTAATCACCGAGCACAGAGGCCTTGCTGTCCTCAAAATCGTACAGGTGCGCCTTGTACGCCTGCTGCATATTGGTGAAAAAGATAATTTCGTTCTTGTTGGTCGCCTCAGCAGTCCAGAACACCTCATCGCCCTCTTTGAGCTTATGGTCCTGCGACATGCGCCACGACTGCGGCGTAATCTTCTTGAAGTAGCCCTCGCGGGTGAGGAACAGCAGCACCGGATAATCCTCGATGTGGTCCTCCTCGTCGAACTGCTGCACGTTGTCCGCAGTGATGATGCGCGTGCGGCGCTCGGACGGGTACTTCTTGATGATCTGCTCCAGCTCCTTGATGATGATATTGCGGATCTTCGCCTTGGATTTGACGATTTCCTCCAGCTTTTTAATCTCGTTTTCGAGTGCTTCGGTCTCCTGCGTGCGCTTCAGGATATACTCCTTGTTGATGTTGCGCAGGCGGATATCCGCAATAAATTCGGCCTGGATTTTGTCGATGCCGAAGCCTTCCATCAGGTTCGGGATAACATTTGCGTCCTCTTCGGTCTCGCGGATGATTTTAATCGCCTTGTCGATATCGAGCAGGATTTTGCGCAGACCGAGCAGCAGATGCAGCTTGTCCTTCTTCTTGTTGAGGTCAAAGAACACACGGCGGCGAACGCATTCGGTGCGCCACGCCGTCCACTCATCGAGCAGTTCGGCTACGCCGAGCACGCGCGGCATGCCTGCAATCAGCACGTTGAAGTTGCAGGAGAAGCTGTCCTGCAGGGTAGTCATCTTCATCAGCTTGGCCATCAGCTTTTCCGGGTCGGTGCCGCGCTTGAGGTCAATGGCGATCTTCAGACCGGAAAGGTCAGTCTCATCGCGCACATCGGCAATCTCGCGCACCTTACCGTTCTTGACCAGCTCGGCGATCTTGTCGATGATGGCCTCGATGGTGGTCGTGTACGGAATCTCCGTGATCTCGATCAGGTTGTCCTTCTTGTTGTACGCCCATTTTGCGCGTACCTTGAACGAGCCGCGTCCGGTGCGGTAGATGGCACGTATTTCCGCCTCATCGTAGATGAGGTCGCCGCCGGTCGTGAAGTCCGGCGCGGGCAGCGTGGAAAGGATGTCGTGCTCGGGATTTTTGATAAGCTCGATGGTCGTGCGGCAGACTTCCGCGAGGTTAAAGCCGCAGAAATTGGACGCCATGCCGACCGCAATGCCGGTATTCGCGGACACGAGAATGTTCGGGTAGGTCGTCGGCAGCAGCGTCGGCTCCTTCATCTCGCCGTCATAGTTATCCACAAAATCCACTGCGTCGGTGTCGATATCGCGGAACAGCTCGGCACAGAACGCATCCAGCTTGGCCTCGGTATAACGCGGCGCGGCGTATGCCATATCGCGCGAGTACACCTTGCCGAAGTTGCCCTTGCTGTCCACAAACGGCATGAGAAGCGCCTCGTTGCCGCGTGTCAGGCGCACCATGGTCTCGTAGATGGCCGCATCACCATGGGGGTTCAGCTTCATGGTCTGACCCACGATGTTGGCGGATTTGGTGCGGTTGCCGTTCAGTAGGCCCATCTTGTACATGGTGTACAGCAGCTTGCGGTGGGACGGCTTGAAGCCGTCAATCTCCGGGATCGCGCGGGATACGATAACGCTCATCGCGTACGGCATGTAGTTCTCGCGCAGCGTGTCCGTGATGCGCTGATCGACCGAGGGATGTTCTTTATATACTTTTGGTTCGTCGGTTTTCTTTTTTGCCATTATGCTCTCCTTTGCAGGATTTTCTTTGTACGTTTTGCGCCGCCCAGATACTCGCCGAACGGCAGATAAGACAGTGTGACCGCAATCGCCAGTCCGCCTGCAAGCGCCAGCGCAAACATCTGCCACAGGTGCAGATAGATAACCGGTGTCTGCCGTACCGCCCACGCGTTCCACAGGCGCAGCACCAGCGGATGTGCCAGATACAGTCCGAACGAATGCCGCGCAATAAACTGCAGCGGCTTCGGAATCTCCGGCAGCCTGCTGAACAGCGACCACAGCACGGCCCATGTCAGCAGCGTGTAAACCGTTGTGTCAGGCCGCAGACCCATTTTATAGGCTGCCGCAGAATGCTCTTCCGCCAGCAGCACCAGCACCGCCGAAAGCGCCCACAGCGGCAGACAGACGCGCAGACGCAGGCGGTCGCTCAGGCCGGATTTCGCCAGCCATGCACCGATGTTGTAGAACAGCGGCCAGCACACGAACAGACCGATCGGCGCCACCGGAAACTGCCACTGCAGCTGACCGACGGTCAGCAGGTAAAGGACTATCTCCATACCGAAGGTCAGGCCTGCGGACAGGAGCAGCGTCATCGCCGGATGCCGCTCTACCGCACGGCAGAACAGCTCGCTGAGCAGGATCAGCTGCACCAGTATGAATATGTAATACAGGTGGACGTAACTGCCGCCTGTCAGAATGTTTTTGATCGGATGTGCATGCGGCTTGCCGAACACGGCATCCACCGCAAGGTAAAGGACCGACCAGACCAGATACGCCGGCAGCACGCGTTTCAGCCGCCGCTTTGCCGTCTGCACCGCAGACTGACCGCTATGCTGCAGCCACGAGTGCATGTGTCCGTAGCCGGACAGCATGATAAACAGCGGCACGGCAAACCGCGCTGCCTGATTACAGGATACACCGACCGGGTTCATGCGGCCTGCCGAAACGTGTATCATCACCACGGCCAGCGCCGCAACCGCCCGTAAGCCGTCCATTTGCCGAATCCGCATGTTGCTATCCCCCATTTTTGCCCTTACGAAATATCTGCCAGTTCGAGATAATCCGCGCCGTTCTCGGCAATATACTCCTTGCGTCCGGCAAGGTTGTCGCCGAGCAGCAGGTCGAACATTTCGCTCGTGGCAGCCGCTTCATCCGGCGTAATGCGAATCAGACGGCGATTTTCGGGGTTCATGGTGGTCTCCCACATCATTTCAGGCTGGTTCTCGCCGAGACCCTTGGAGCGCTGGATGAGAATCTTTTTGCCCTCCAGCTTTTTGAGGATAGCCGCTTTTTCGCTCTCATCGAACGCAAAATAGCTCTTGTCACGGTAGGTGATCTCATACAGCGGCGACTCCGCAATATAAACGTAGCCCTGTTCGATCAGCGTTGGCACCAGACGGTACAGCATAGTCAGAATGAGCGTGCGGATCTGGAAGCCGTCCACATCGGCATCGGTGCAGATGATGATACGGTGCCAGCGCAGGCTTTCAAGGTCGAACGCAGAAAGGTCCTTTGCCGCCTTGCCGCGCACCTCGACACCGCAGCCGAGGACCTTGAGAAGGTCGGTGATGATGTCATTCTTGAAAATCTTGTCGTAATCGGCTTTCAGGCAGTTGAGGATCTTGCCGCGCACCGGCATGATGGCCTGAAATTCACTGTCGCGGCCCTGTTTTACCGAACCGAGTGCGGAATCGCCCTCGACAATATACAGCTCACGGCGGGACGCATCCTTGGTGCGGCAGTCCACGAACTTCTGCACACGGTTAGCGAGGTCAATATTGCCGGACAGCTTCTTTTTGATATTCAGACGCGCCTTTTCCGCCTGTTCGCGGCTGCGCTTGTTGATCAGGATCTGCTCGGCGATCTTGTCTGCCTCGGCCTTGTTCTCGATAAAGTAGATCTCGAGTCCTTCCTTGAGGAACTCGGTCATGGCCTCCTGGATGAACTTGTTGGTGATGGCCTTCTTGGTCTGGTTCTCATAGGAGGTCTGGGTGGAGAAGCAGTTGGTGACAAGCACGAGGCTGTCGAAAATATCCTGATAAGTGACCTTGCTCTCGCTCTTGTTGTACTTGTTGTTCTGCTTGAGATACGCGTCGATGGCGGACACAAACGCCGAGCGAACGGCCTTGTCCGGTGCACCGCCGTGCTCCAGCCACGAGGAGTTGTGGTAATACTCGATCTGCGACACCGCCGAGGAGAAGCAGAACGCGCACGACAGCTTCACCTTGTACTCGGCCTTGTCGGCGCGGTCGCGTCCGCGTCGTTCGCCCTCGAGGAACTGCACCGAGGTCAGCGGATTTTCGCCTGCCAGCTCGGTCACATAGTCCACAATGCCGTTCTGATAAAGAAATTCGGTGGTCTCGTACCTGCTGCCCACCTGATTTTTCAGCACAAACTTGATGTGGCTGTTGACAACCGCCTGCCGCTTGAGCGTATCCAGATAATAATCAACAGGGATGTTGATATCCGTGAATACCTCCAGATCGGGCTTCCAGCGGATGGTCGTGCCGGTTTTGCGCGCGTTCGTCGCCTTCTTGGTGTAGCCTTCCTTGGTGCCGGTCTTGTTTTCGCCCTTTTCAAAGTGCAGGCCGTACTCGAAGCCGTCACGGATAACGGTGACGTCCATGTACTCCGAGGAATACTGCGTCGCGCAGGTACCGAGACCGTTGAGACCAAGTGAAAACTCATAGTTTTCGCCGGTGTCGTTCTTGTACTTGCCGCCTGCGTACAGCTCGCAGAAGACCAGCTCCCAGTTGTAGCGCTGCTCGTTTTCGTTCCATTCGATCGGGATACCGCGGCCATGGTCAGCGACTTCGATCGAGCCGTCCGCATAGCGCGTGGTGACGATCTCGGTGCCGTGGCCCTCTCGCGCCTCGTCGATCGAGTTGGACAGGATCTCAAAGACCGCGTGCTCGCAGCCCTCCAGTCCGTCCGATCCGAAGATAACGCCCGGGCGCTTGCGCACACGGTCCGCGCCCTTCAGCGAGGAGATGCTTTCATTGCCGTAAGACGGCTTTGCTTTGCTCATATATACTTTAACTCCCAATTTCCGAAGTTTTACTTACTTTATTATATCTGTTCAGATATAAAATAGTCATTTATATTCCAATAGTGACTTATATCAATTTTACACCATATCATTGTTTATGTCAACAAAACAGAACAATTGTTCTGTTTTTAGAGTCCATAGAAATACTAACACCAGACAAATCACTGCCTTGACCCCTATTTTGTCCGAACGCAAAAAATGCGCGCTCTCAGTTCCTGCTGAAAGCGCGTTGTATGGGGCAACACCGCGCAATGAAAGCAGCGGCTTCTTGCGCAGGCTCCGGTCGCGCTGCCGCGGTGTTTTGCGGAAATTATGCGGTATTGCCCAATGGGTGTCTTGCACCTCTTGTTTTTGGACTGTCCGGGAGCCTGCGCGGTATTCCGTCCCACAGGGCCAGACAGATTTTTGAGGGATTGACTGCTCACACAGTCGGAGAAAAAGATTTCCTATGAAGTATCTATTTCAAAAGGGATGGCAAGCGGTTTTTAGCACTTAGCTTGCTGTTCCCCTGCTGTGATTACAGGATACAGGAATCCCATGTCTAAAGTATGTAGAAAGTTTGAAGAAACCGTAAACATACCGTATCCAAATTGAAAATTGAGAATGGAAAATGAGCGTATCCATTTACCATTCTCCATTTTTAATTCAGCAGAGCTGTCACTTCTTCCAGAGTATCCGCAAAATAGATTTTCTTCTGCCGTTCTTTGGTGGACAGCTCCATCTCGATCATGTGGTCGAGCAGTGCCTTCATATGGTCGTAATAGCCGTTGAGATTATAGAAAATGCACGGTGCATCCAGATGGTTCAGCGCCAGCTTGCTCATCACCTCGGCAATCTCCTCGAGCGTGCCCGTACCGCCCGGAAAGGCGATGAACGCGTCTCCAAGCTCGATCATTTTGGTTTTGCGATCGGTCATATCCTCGGTGACGATCAGCTCGGTCAGACCGTCCAGCTGCAGCTCCTGCTCGATAAAAAAGCGCGGCTCTACGCCGATTACCTTGCCGCCTGCGGCCAGTGTGCTCGCCGCGACCGCACCCATCAGACCGACCCGTGAGCCGCCGTAGACCAGTGTATGACCATGCTCGCCAATCCATGTACCAAGCTCACACACGGCGGTTTTGAGGGCAGGCTCACGGCCCTCGTTTGCACCCAGATATACGGTTATGTTCATAATTTTGTCCTCCATTATACAGGTGTATGCAGAGTTATCGGCGGAAATGCCGGAAATTTCGATTTGTGAATTCAGCACCGGCTGAACAGGGTACCCGAACTGCGTTAGCGGGTTCGCCCCTGACGGGCGGAGAGTTTTCTGCTGAACCTCAGCGGGGAGTTGCGCTCTGCGGAGCGCGGGAGAGTGCGGCACCCGCCGCGGGGGCAAAAAGGAAGGGACACCTGCGGTTTCCCTTCCTCTTTGAACTCCTACCTTTCCCTTGTTTGTTAGCCCGGCGCAGATTACCTACATGTGACCGCTCCGAAATTGGGTACGGCAGAGGATTTTTTCTTCCGTGTCTTTCTCAACCCATTCGCAGTGTCAGATACTGTACTGCTACACATGTGGGTTAGTTTACGCAGGCGCGGCATAGCAGTGCCGCGCAATTCGTAAGCACGTTATTATAGACAGCACCTGCGAAGATAAATCGATCAAACGCCTAAATCCGCAGGTGCCGTCTGTTATCTCCAGACTTACGAGTTGCGCAACACGAGTATGTTGCGCCTGCGGAGAGTAGCCGGTCTGTGTAGCAGTAATGTATCCGACCCTGCGAATAGATTGCGAAAGACACGGAAGAAAAAATTCTCTGCCGTTCCCCTGTTTCGCAGCGGTCACATGTCGGCAATCTGCGCCAGACTAAGAAATAAAAGGAAGTGGGAGTTAAGAGGGTAGAAACCTTGGTGTCTACCCTCTTGCCCTGCCGCGGGGCGCGGCACGCTCCCGCCGTCCGCAGACGGCGAATCCCCCGCTTGATTTCAAGCAAAAAACTCCCCGCCCGTTAGGGGCGAACACGCTAACGCAGTTCGTGTCCCCCGCTCAGCCGATGCTGAAAAGACTGCCGCCCGGACAGGGTGAACCGCCTGCGCGGTTCAGATCCCCCGATCAGCCGGTGCAGAAAAAAGAAAAGAGCAGACGTTTAACCATCTGCTCTCTGGAAATTCTATTTTAGCGGAACTTCTTCTTCTTTGCGCGTGCAGCCTCAGACTTCTTGCGGCGCTTTACGCTCGGGCTTTCATAATGCTCACGCTTGCGGAGCTCGGAAAGCGTACCCGCCTTGGCACACGAACGCTTGAAGCGACGCAGTGCGCTGTCAATAGACTCATTTTCCTTGATGCGGATCTCCGACACAGTTTTCCCTCCCTCCGCACGTTCCCCTCATGGGGATCGCTTAGCACAGTTTGTATACATCCATACACAAAACCGTAAGGATATTATATCGAATTTCCGCGTCAATGTCAACTACTTTTTCCCGTAGTTTTCGATTTTTTCTTTTTGACGCGGAAATCCGGCATTCCTTCTTACTTTACGACAAGGTTTACGATCTTGCCCGGAACAACGATCTGCTTTACGATCTGCTTGCCCTCGATGGCGTGCTGTACCTTTTCCTCTGCCATTGCGGTATCGATCGCAGTCTGCTTGTCCGCGTCGGCTGCCAGCTTGATGGTGCACTTCAGCTTGCCGTTTACCTGTACCGCCAGCTCTACCGTGCTCTCGACGGTCTTGGCCTCGTCGTAGGTCGGCCACGGTGCTACGGAGAGCAGACCGGTCTCGCCGAGCTGCTGCCACAGCTCCTCGGTGATATGCGGTGCAAACGGATTGAGCAGCGCCAGGAAGGTCTTGTACTCGGCACGGTTTACGCCCTTATCGTAGAACTCGTTGAGCATGGTCATCAGCGCTGCGATAGCGGTGTTGGCCTTGAGGTTGTCTGCGTCCTCGCCGACCTTTTTGATGGTACGGTTCATGAGAACCTCGTGCTGCTCGGAGTAGGTATCGCCGTCCTGCACCTTGTCAGCCAGTGCCCATACGCGCTCGAGGAAGCGGCGGCAGCCCTTGATGGACTTCGGACTCCACGGAGCAGCCTTCTCAAAGTAACCGATGAACATCTCGTACAGACGCATGGTATCTGCGCCGTAGGTGTCAACGATCTCGTCCGGGTTGACGACGTTGCCGCGGCTCTTGGACATCTTCTCGCCGTTCTCGCCGAGGATCATGCCGTGGCTGGTGCGCTTTGCATACGGCTCCTTGGTCGGCACTACGCCGATGTCATACAGGAACTTATGCCAGAAACGGCTGTACAGCAGATGCAGCGTGGTGTGCTCCATGCCGCCGTTGTACCAGTCAACCGGAGACCAATATTTCAGTGCTTCCGGCGAGGCAAGCGCCTTGTCATTGTGCGGGTCCATATAGCGCAGGAAGTACCAGGAGGAACCGGCCCACTGCGGCATGGTATCGGTCTCGCGCTTTGCCGGACCGCCGCAGCACGGACAGGTGGTGTTTACCCAGTCAGTCATGTGCGCCAGCGGAGACTCGCCGTTGTCGGTCGGCTCGTAGCTGGTTACGTTCGGCAGCTCAAGCGGCAGCTGATCCTCCGGCAGAGCCACATAGCCGCACTTGTCGCACTTGACGATCGGAATCGGCTCGCCCCAGTAACGCTGACGGGAGAATACCCAGTCACGCAGCTTGTACTGCACCTTGGCATGGCCGATGCCCTTTTCACCCAGCCACTCGATCATAGCCGGGATAGCGTCCTTAACGGTCTTGCCGTTCAGAAAATCGGAATTTACCAGAATGCCGGTTTCGTCCTTTGCGGTGAACGCAGCCTTCTGGACATCCTCGCCGCCGGAAACAACCTCGATGATCTCACAGCCGAACTTCTTAGCAAACTCCCAGTCGCGGTCATCGTGCGCCGGAACAGCCATGATGGCACCGGTGCCGTAGCCCATCAGAACATAGTCGGAAACGAAGATCGGGATCTGCTTGCCGTTTACCGGGTTAATTGCAGCAACGCCGTCCAGCTTAACGCCGGTCTTGTCCTTGTTCAGCTCGGTACGCTCGAAGTCGGACTTGCGGGCAGCCTCCTCACGGTATGCGCGAACGTCCTCGATGTTGTTCAGCTTGTCCGCCCACTGCTCGATCATCGGGTGCTCCGGAGAGATTACCATGTAGGTCGCGCCGAACAGGGTGTCCGGACGGGTGGTGTAAACGGTCAGCGTGTCGCCCTCGGTGGTCTTGAAATCGACCTCAGCGCCAGTGGAACGGCCGATCCAGTTGCGCTGCTGAATCTTAACGCGCTCGATGTAGTCCACATCATCCAGATCGTCGATCAGGCGCTGTGCATACTTGGTGATGGCGAGCATCCACTGGCTCTTGGTCTTGTGAACGACCTCGCTGCCGCAGCGCTCACAAACACCGTTGACAACCTCCTCGTTCGCCAGAACGCACTTGCAGGAGGTGCACCAGTTTACGCTCATTTCCTTCTTGTAGGCCAGGCCCTTCTTGAACAGCTGCAGGAAAATCCACTGGGTCCACTTGTAGTAGCTCGGGTCGGTGGTATTGATCTCACGCGACCAGTCGAACGACAGACCAAGGCTCTTGAGCTGGCTCTTGAAGCGTGCGATGTTCTTCTTGGTAACCTCTGCCGGATGAACATGGTTCTTGATGGCAAAGTTCTCAGTCGGCAGACCGAATGCATCCCAGCCCATCGGATACAGCACGTTGTAGCCCTGCATGCGCTTTTTGCGCGCAACGATATCCAGTGCGGTGTAGGAGCGCGGATGGCCTACATGCAGACCCTGACCGGACGGATACGGGAACTCTACGAGCGCGTAGAACTTCTCCTTGTCCGAGTCATTCTCGGCATGGAAGCACTGCTTCTCGTCCCAGATGTCCTGCCATTTCTTTTCTACTTGTTTATGATCGTACTTCAACGGATTCTCCCCCTAAAGTGAGTTTTGGATTTTGAGCGCGACAACGCGGCGGACGTCGTTCCCGGCGCCGCCGCATGTCGGTATTTTACTTGTCCTCGATGCCCAGCTCTTCAAGCGTTACCGGCGTGCCGTCCTTCCACAGGTTCTCCAGATTGTAGAACTTGCGTGCCTCCGGCATGAATACATGCAGTACAGCGCAGCCGTAGTCCAGCAGCATCCACTGTGCGGATTCATAGCCCTCGGTGTGGTGCGGCATCTCGTCATGGTCATACTTCAGGTGCCACTCTACATTGTCCGCCAGTGCCTTAACCTGCGTAGTGGAGGACGCAGAGCAGATGACGAAATACTCGGTCAGCTCGGTCAGGCGCTCAACATGCAGCACCTCAATGCCCTGAGCCTTTTTCTCGATCAGCGCTTCGCAGATCGCCTTTACAGTTTCTTTTGCAGTCAAAGTATAAACTCCTTTTGTGCGGCAGAAAAGGGTTTGCCTTTCTGCCGATTATGGTATATTGCCTTTATTATGCCTCGGGATCGTATGTTCCGCCATCGTCTCCGCCGGAGGAAGCACCGCTGTCCTCTCCGCCGCCGTCGGTGTAATCGCCGCCGGAGGAGTCGCCGCCGCTCTCCTCACCGGAGTCGCCGCCGGAATAGTCTCCGCCGCTGTCGCCGCCCGAGTAGTCATTGTTATCCGAATAATCGCCGTCCGAGCCGCTGTTGTCGTAGGATGGCTCATCGTAGCTGTAATCCGGTTCTTCGTAATAATCCTCGCTGTAATCGTACGAGCCGGAGGTGTCACCCCATACATTATCTTCCTCGCCCGAGCTTACATAGCCGCCCGAGTAGGTAGTGGTATCCGGTCCGCCGACAATGTCCAGCTTGGAGATCGGCTCCTCGTAGGGGTTGAAATACTTGTTTACCAGCTCCAGCGTCTGGTCGTAATACGGGAAGAAGAACGAATACTGCACCGAGGTGCCCGCCGTGCTCATCTTGCCGTAGCCGGGCAGTGTAAAGAACTGAATGCTGCTGTTGTCGATCTGCATGGCCTGCATGCCCATCCACAGCAGCTCGCCGGCGCTGAAGTCGGTCTTGACGTTCTTGAACACGGCCTCTGCGATCGAGCGGATCTTGGTCACATTCTTGATCTGCAGCACCTGACCTGCCAGCGCCTTGAGGAACTTCTGCTGATTCTCTACACGGCCTTCATCGCCGTTGGTGTACTGTACGGTGTAATCGTTGTTGTGTCTCCAGCGCAGGAAGCCGACAGTCTGCTTGCCGTCCAGATGCTGCTGACCTTTTTTCAGGTCGATGTGCAGATTCTGCGACGGATCATCGTACTTCATATCGAACGGCACATCATAATCCACGCCGCCGATTGCATCCACGATGGCTGCAATGCCGTCAAAGTTGACGATAACGTATTTATCCGGCCGGAAGCCCATCAGACGCTCGATTTCCTTGCTCGTCTGCTCGATGTTGCCGCCCTTGCCGCCGGTATCCATGCCGTAGGCTGCGTTGATCTTCTTGCTCGCGCCGGTTGCCGTGTTGTTGCACATGGTGTCGCGTGGGATGTTCATGACGTTGATGGTCTTGTCCTTGGTATCCATGGTTGCGACCATCAAAGCGTCTGTTCGTGTTTCGTCCTCATCAACTGCGCCGACCACGAACGTAAACACATCGTCAATGCGGGTGCCCGAGTTGAGCAGGCTGCTCACATCGACCTTATCGCCGTTTTCCTTGTCCTTGATCGTCGCCTGCGGCGAACGGACGAACCACACCGCTGCAGCTGCTGCGCACGCGAACAGCACCAGCACAACCGCCATAATGATGGCAATGCGCTTGCCCTTCTGTCTGGGTGTCAGCTTTTTTTTCTCCTTCGGAGCCTTTCCCTTTTTGCCGCCCGGCTTGGGCGCCGAGATCGGCTGGTGGTTCCCTTCCGGCTTGGGCGCTGCCTGCTGTGCGGGAGCCTGTGCCGGAGTGCTGTCTCCGTTGCGGTTTTTCCTGTCGCCGCTTCCTCCGAATAGTTTCAAACGATTCCTGCCTCCATTTTACTTGTCCCGCCAGCTGACACCCTGCCGGATCATATCATTATAAGCGGCAATGGTATCGCTGTGGATGAGTTTTCCGCGTGCGACCAGCTCGGTCAGCGTCTGGTCATAGCAGTAGAGCAGGGCACTGTCGATGTCGATCTGCGCCAGCTCACGCGCCTTGTCCACGCCGGGAAAATCACGAGTTTCTTCGATGTAATCCGCCAGATACAAGATCTTGTCAAGCAGCGTCATATGGTTCTTGCCGGTGGTGTGGCAGGCGATGGCATCGCAGATATCCTCGGGCATGTGGTATTCGGCCCGCGCGATGGCTGCCGCCGTCTTTCCGTGCAGCATTTTCGGCTCGCTTTTTTCGACGGTACAGGGTATTATACCGTATTTCCCGCATAAATTCAACTGTTCTTGCGGAGAAAGATATTTTGTTATGTCATGCAGAATGCCTGCAGTACCCGCTTTTTCCGGGTCCTCGCCGTACTTTTCTGCCAGCATGATCGCCGCACGCTCCACGCCGAGCGAGTGCTCATAGCGGTAGCCCTGCAGTCTGGAAAGGATACTTTTACGCATTTCTTCATTACATAACATAACTTTTCCCCGCCTTTCTCAGCAATTCCTGCCGCAAAACTACAGTTTTTCCGACAAGAAGGAACGAGCCGCAGTCCGTTCCTAAGTCATACAAAAAATACTGATTTTGAACAAACTGCTGTATTTATCTGTTAAACCTGTATGATACAGGCTTAATAGCCGTACAAATGCTTTTCTTCGATGTAATCCGCGACCGATTCCGGTGTATAGCATCGCAGTGCACCGCCCTGCCGCAGCTCGGTCGAGGAAATGGTCAGGCTGTCGCCCTGCACCAGCTCTACGGTTGCACCGAGCGAGTCCTTGAGCGCCGCCGCCTTTTCACGCAGCGCGTCCCAGTCCTCGTTTTCGCGGGCGCAGACAGCAAGCGAAGCCAGCCGCGCGATCTCGTCCGGCGCACGCCAGATTTTATCGAACGAGAGCAGCATATCCGTGCCGACGATCAGGTGCAGGTCGGTCTCGCCGCGTGCATGAAGCGCGCGGAGCGTGTCCACCGTGTAGCTTGCGCCGCCGCGGTCGATCTCTATAGTGTCAAGCATCGCCCACGTTTTTTCTGCCGTCAGGCGGCGCACCATTTCGCACCGGTCCTCTGCGGACGCGGTGTTCTCCGGCAGAGCCTTGTGCGGCGGAATATTGGTCGGAATGAACAGCACCCGATCTAAGTTCAGCGCACGGTGCGCGAGTTCCGCCGCATGCAGATGTCCCAGATGCGGCGGATTGAATGTGCCGCCGAGAATTCCCGTCCTCATTTTACCAGAACGATCTTGCGCTTGTCCTCATCGCTGGACTGGCGGTACAGCACAAACTTGGAGCCGATGCACTGTACAGCGTCCGCGCCAGTGGCCTCGCAGAGCGCCTCGGATACCGTGCGCGGCGTCAGCATCGCACTCTCGAGCACCTTGCCCTTGACCAGCTCGTGGGATTCGAGCAGCGCGTCCAGCTCGCGTTCTACCGCGTCGGTTACGCCTTCCTTGCCGATGATCAGCGTGACCGCCAGCGGGTTTGCCATTGCACGAAGCTGTGCGCGTTGTTTTGTGTTAAGCATTATATTTCTCCTTATGTTTTAATGGAAAATTGAGAATGGAGAATTGAGAATTATGGTATCGCGCCTTGCGCGATTATTTTATTCGGCACTACGTGCCGCACCTCGTCGCAGCGCGGACGGAACCCGCGCAAGGATAGCGACATTTTCCATTATCCATTCTCCATTTTCAATTCACTTTATCTTTTAGTATGGCTTTCAATTTATTCAAAGCATTTGCCCGATGAGAGATTGTATTCTTGATCTCTGCCGGCAGTTCGCCGAAAGTACAGCCGTATTTCTCGACATAGAACAGCGGGTCATAGCCGAAGCCGCCTGCGCCGTGGTTCTCGCGGAGCAGTGTGCCCTCGCATTCACCGCGCACGGTGAGCGTTTCGCCGTCCGCGAGCACACACGCGATCGCGCACACAAACCGGCAGGCACGGTTTTCCTTATCCTGCATATTTTTCAGCAAAAAGGCGTTTCGGTCCTCATCCGTACCCTCGCAGTAGCGCGCGGAGTAGATACCGGGAGCGCCGTCCAGCGCATCCACGCACAGGCCGCTGTCGTCCGCGAGAGCAGGCAGACCGGTGAACTCTGCGGCGGATTTCGCCTTGATGAGCGCGTTTTCCTCGAAGGTTTTGCCGTTTTCCTCGGGTTCGGGGGCACCCTCCGGCAGCGGGATGATTTCAATGCCGAGGCTGCTCACGATAGCGGACAGCTCTGCCAGCTTTTTCTTGTTATGGGAAGCAAGTACAAACTGCATTACAGACTTTCCCCCATCACCTTGGCCTGCTTGCGGCACAGCGTCAGGCAGCCGCGCTTGCCGAGTCCGAGCAGCTTGCGCAGCTCGGTATCCGTAAACGGACGGCCCTCACCGGTGCCCTGCACCTCAATGAACTCACCCTTGCTCGTCATAACCACGTTGCAGTCCACGATGGCGCGGCTGTCCTCGGCGTAGTTGAGGTCGAGCACGGCTTCATCCTCAAAAATGCCGACCGAAACGGCTGCAACCTGTGCAGTGAGCGGCATTTTCTCGATCACGCCATCGGCCAGCAGCTTTTTGCACGCCAGCCACAGTGCAACAAATCCGCCCGTGATGGACGCGCAGCGCGTGCCGCCGTCCGCCTGAATAACATCGCAGTCAATCGTGATCTGGCGCTCACCGAGTGCTTCGCGGTCAACGACCGCACGCAGCGCACGGCCGATCAGACGCTGGATCTCGCTCGAGCGGCCGTCCAGCTTGAGCGACTTGATGTCGCGTTTTTTGCGGGTATTGGTCGCACGCGGGAGCATCGCATACTCGGCGGTTACCCAGCCGAGGCCCTTGCCCTCGAGGAACGGCGGTACCTTTTCCTCGACCGACGCGGTGCAGATGACCTTGGTATTGCCCATCTCGACCAGCACCGAGCCTTCCGCATACATCGTGTAATCAGTGGTAATCTTCACCGGACGCATTGCGCCCTTGGTTCTTCCGTCAGGTCTCTGCATTTTCGTCCTCCTCGGTCTGTTCCTCATCGTTTTCTGCGTTTTCATGAACCGGCGGCAGGATGGCCTCCAGGAATGCCGCACGGTCAAAGTCGATCAGATCGTCAATGCCCTCGCCAACGCCGACCAGCTTGACCGGAACACCCAGTCCTGCCGAAATGGCGATCACGATGCCGCCCTTTGCGGTGCCGTCCAGCTTGGTGAGAATGATGCCGGTCAGCTCGGCAGCCTTGTTGAACTCCTCAGCCTGATGAACCGCATTCTGACCGGTGGTCGCATCCAGCACGAGCAGCGTTTCGCGCGACGCATCCGGCAGCTCACGGGAGATAACGCGGTCGATCTTCGCCAGTTCGTTCATCAGGTTGGCCTTGTTGTGCAGACGGCCTGCCGTATCCACGATGATGATATCGCTGCCGCGTGCCTTGGCCGCCGAGATGGAGTCGAACACAACAGCCGCCGGGTCTGCGCCCTCGCCGTGGCGAACGATGTCCGCACCGGCACGCTTTGCCCAGATTTCGAGCTGGTCAGCCGCAGCCGCGCGGAAGGTATCCGCCGCCGACAGCATCACCTTTTTGCCCTCATTGACATAGCGGGCCGCCAGCTTGCCGATTGAGGTCGTCTTGCCGACACCGTTGACGCCGATTACCAGAATGACCGCCGGCTTGCCGTCCGTATTCAGCGGCTGGTTGTCGAGCATGTTGTCGGTCAGCACCTCGCGGAGCAGGTCGCGCAGCTCGTCCGCCGTGGTGGTCTTGCGCAGCTTGGCGCGCTTTTCGACCTCAGCAACGATCTTCGCCGCCGTGGATGCACCGACGTCCGACAGGATGAGTGCTTCTTCCAGTTCCTCGAGCAGATCATCATCCACCTTGACAAATGCCGCGAACACGCTGTCCAGCGAGTGGTTCACCGCATCCGATGTTTTCTTTAAGCCCTGCTTAATTTTATCAAAAAATCCCATGCTTATCTCCTTATGTTTCTTGCAAATCAGGAATCAGTAATTATTTACCGTAGTAGTTGATACGCCAGTTCTCCCAGTCTGTGCGGTCAATCCGCTCACCCCAGAGAACATAGCCGCGCGCATGTCCCCAGTGCCGAAACTCGACCGGATGCCGTGCCGCATAGCCGTCTGTCGTAAGAGAGCCGTTCGGCAATCGTCTTTCCACATCCAGCCGGTACGGATATTTTTCGCTTCGCATATCCATTGCCGCAATTCTCCATTTCCCATTCTCAATTTTCCATTACTTAATGGTATTTTTGAGCCGTTTTTCCGCCTCAGCCAGATTGAGCATCAGCATTTTGGAAACGCCCTGCTCCTGCATGGTCACGCCGTAGAGCATATCTGCTTCTTCCATTGTACCACGTCTGTGGGTAATTACAATAAATTGTGTCGAATCTGTCAGACGGCGAATGTATTTTGCAAACCGCTGCACGTTTACATCATCGAGCGCGGCTTCGATCTCATCAAGCACGCAGAACGGCGTAGGCCGCAGCTTGAGGATCGCAAAGTACAGCGCAATGGCGACAAACGCCTTTTCACCGCCCGAGAGCAGCGTAATCGTTTTAACCGCCTTGCCCGGCGGAGACACACGGATGTCGATACCGCAGTTCAGGATATCCGAGGTATCGGCAAGCTGCAGTTCGGCGTGTCCGCCGCCGAAGATCTCGCGGAATGTATCGCGGAAGTACACATTCAGCTTGGCGAACTCGGACGCGAAAATCTCCTTCATGCTGACGGTCAGCTGCTCGATGACCTTGCGCAGATCGGTCTGCGCGGTCTCGAGGTCGTCCTTCTGCTCCCGCAGGAAGCTGTACCGCTCCTGCACACGCTGAAATTCGTCCACCGCATCCAGATTGACGTTGCCGAGCGCCCGCATTTTCACGCGCAGCTCCTGCACGCGGCCGCGCGTTTCACCGAGATTTTCAATCGGTCGGGCGATCTCTGCCGCCGGTGTGGGTGTTAATTCATAGCTTTCCCACATTTTATCCAGAATCTGTGTTTCCTCGTTTTTCAGCTGAGCAGCGCGGTTTTCCAGTCGGGCGGTCTCGCGTTCGAGTTCAAGGATTTCCTCGTTGCGGCTCTGTGCCGCCTTTTCCAGACGGACCCATTCGCCCTCGGTCTGTTCGCGTCTGCCGGTCTGCCGCGCAAGCTGTTCGCTGAGCAGCCGGGCGGTGGTGTCGCGTCCGTGCTTGGCTGCACGGACTTGGGTAAGTTCATCAGTCAGGCGTGCGATTTCCGCCGCAAAGCCTGCGATCGTCTGCTCCGCACCGGACACGCCCGCGTCGAGGTCGGCCTTGAGCCGCTCAAGCTCCGCGAGCGCGCGTGCTTCGCTGTCCTGCGCCGTGCGCGTCTCCGCGAGCGCGGTCTGCGCGGCTGTGATGCGCGAAGCCGTCTGCGTCAGCTGTTCTGCAGCGGCGTTCACTGCCGTACGGTACTCGGCACAGACCTGCTCGGCAGCTGCAAGCGCCTGCTCTGCGGCAGACCGGCGCTCTGTGCAGGCGGCAAGTGTCTGTTCATACTTCTGCTGTGTTGCTGTGAAGTTAGTTTGTTCAGAAACCAGGCTGTCATACCGTTTCTGCAGGCTTTCCAGCAGGAATTTATGCTGTTTTACCGAAGCAGCAAGTCCGGCTCTCTCCTGCTCCGCGTGCCGGCGGTCGGTTTCGATGGCCTGCGCCTGCGCGGCAAGCGATTCCAGTTCCTGTCCTGCAGCCTGCTCGGTCTGTGCCAGCGTTTTTCGCTCCTGCTCGAGTGCGCGCACGCGCTCCTCGGCGGCGTGCAGGCGTTCCGCCCGCGCCAGTGCGCCGGTGCCGCGGGAGGCCGAGCCGCCTGTCATGGCACCGCCTGCCTGCAGGATTTGTCCGTCTAAGGTGACAATACGAAACCGGTGTCCGTACGCCTTGGCCAGTGCCAGCGCGGTGTCCATATTCTCCGAAATGACCGTGCGCGCCAGCAGATTGCACACAATATTCTTATATTTTTCATTAAATCTGACGAGAGAATCCGCGGTGCCGAAGCAGCCGTTCTGCCGTTCCAGGCCGGTCTCCCGCAGGCTGTTTGCCCGAATGGTATCCAGCGGCAGGAAGGTCGCGCGGCCGCCGTCCGTGCGCTTGAGGTACGAAATGCACTGCTTGCCCACGCTCGTGCTGTCCACCACGATGGAGGACGCTGATACACCGAGCGCAGTGTCGATTGCCGTCACGAACCGCTTTTCGGTCGTGATGAGCGCGGAAACCGGACCGTGCACGCCGTTCATCGCACCCTTTTCAGCCTGCCGCATGACGGCTTTCACCGACCGTGAGAAGCCCTCGTACTCATGCTGCATGTCGGTCAGCATTTTCACGCGGCTCTGCATTTCGCTCAGCGAGGACTGCGCTGCTCGCAGGTCGTTCTGCGCCTGCTCGGCCTTTCGGCGGCAGGTCTCCGCCTGAGCGGCGGCCGTCTGCGCCTGCTTTGCCGTTTCGGCAAGCGTTTGCTCGCACGCGGTCAGTTCCCGCTCGAGATTGTCCTGTGCCTGCTTTTCGGTATCCAGCTGCTGTGCCGCTGCTGCGATTTCGGAATCCAGCGTCATTTTGCGGTCGTTCATGCCCGCCAGACCGCTCTCGGCGGCTGTTCGGCCGAGTTCGAGCGCGTGCAGCGTGCGCTCCTGCCTGCGCTGCGCCTGCTCGGCCTGCCGAAGTGCCTGCTCGACCTGTGTGCGCTGCTGCTCCTGCTCGGCAGACTGTTTTCGGAGTGCATCCAGTTCAGCCGACTGTGCCTTCTCCTGCTCATTCAGCACAGAAATACGCTCGCGCCGTTCGGCAAGCTGCGCATCCATGCTCTGCACCTGCTCGGCGCGGTGCGCGCTCTCCTGCCGTGTGCGCTCGATATTCTCCTCGCAGTTGCGGATGTTCGCCTGAATAACCGCCTCACGGCTGATCTGCTCGGCGGCAAACTGCTCGGCTTCGCGCAGCTCGTTCCGCAGACGTTCGGTTTCTCTGTCAATTTCGCGCAGTGACTCGGCCAGCTGCTCAGACTGCGCATACAGCGTTCCCTGCTGCTGTTTTGCATCCGCAAGCTGCTTTTCGCAGGTTGTCCGGTCTTTATTCAGCTTGGCAGTGTCATTCTTGAGCTGCTCGAGCGACAGCAGCCACAGCGAGACCTCAAGCACGCGCAGCTCATCCCGCAGCTGCAGAAACCTTTTCGCCTTGCCAGCCTGCTGCTCGAGCGGCTCGAGCCGGTTTTCCAGTTCGCCGTACAGGTCGCGGATACGCACCAGATTTTCCTCGGTGGCTGACAGCCTGCGCTCGGCTTCCTCCTTACGGTAGCGAAACTTGGTGATGCCTGCGGCTTCCTCAAAGATTTCGCGCCGGTCCTCGCTCTTGAAGGACAGAATCTCGTCAATGCGGCCCTGTCCGATGCTGGAATAACCGTCGCGTCCCAGACCGGTATCCATAAACAGCTCGTGCACGTCCTTGAGGCGGCAGTGCTTTTTGTTGAGGAAATACTCGCTCTCGCCCGAGCGGTAGTACCGGCGCGTGACCATAATTTCGGTAAATTCCGAGCGGAACACATGCGCCGAATTGTCCAGAATAAGCGAAACCTCGGCAAAGCCGACCGGACCGCGCTTGGCTGTGCCGCCGAAGATCACGTCCTCCATCTTCGCGCCGCGCAGAGACCGCGAGGACTGCTCCCCCAGAACCCACCGGATGGCATCCGAAATATTCGATTTTCCCGAGCCGTTCGGACCGACGATCGCCGTAATGCCGCCGAGAAATTTGATCTCGGTGCGATCCGGGAACGACTTGAAGCCCTGTAAAATCAGGCTTTTGAGAACCATATGCCACCTCTTTATTATAGATAGTTTTATTTTACCACTGCGGCAGTATCTTTTCAACGACTAACTGCGTCACGCAGAAAAAAGAGGTCGATTTCTCGACCTCTTTGCCGTTTATCTCTATTGCGGTTTGACGATAAGCGTCAGCATCCCATATTTTCCAAGGCCTTCTTCGCCGCCATCTGCTCGGCTTCCTTTTTGCTCTTGCCGATGCCCTCGGCAAACACATTGGAGTTGAGCAGCAGCTCCATCTTGAACCGCTTGTCATGGTCCGGTCCGGACTGGCCTGCCAGACGGTATTCCAGCGTTTCCTGCTTGTTCTTCTGCACGATCTCCTGCAGCATGGTCTTGTAGTCCTTGAACGCGCCGCCTGCCAGCGCAACCTCGACCTTGTGCGGGATGAAGCGCAGCACGAATGCACGGGCAGGCTCGATGCCGCCGTCCATAAAGATAGCGCCGAGCAAAGCCTCTGTTGCGTCAGCGAGAATGGACGCACGCTTGCGTCCGCCGCCCATCTCCTCGCCGTGACCCAGACGGATGGCTTCCGGGATACCGATCTCATGCGCGATCTCGTCCAGTGCGCCCTCGCAGACAACTGCCGCGCGCAGCTTGGTCAGGTCGCCCTCGGGCAGGTCGGGATAGTGCGTGAACAGGTAGCCCGCCGTGACAAAGCCCAGCACCGAGTCGCCCAGAAACTCCAGGCGCTCGTTGCACTGCAAATGCGTGCCGTGGTGCTCATTCGCGTAGGACGAATGCGTCATCGCCAGCCGGAGCAGGCTTTCATCCTTGAATTTATAGTCAATTTTCAGCATTTTTGTTCCTTCTTCCTGTGGATCACTCGGAAACCGTCATGTACTGAATGTTTTCCTTTACTGCATCGATCATGCCGGATTTGGTGTACGCAATGGCCTGACGGACGGCGTTCATCACCGCGATCTCGTTGGACGAGCCGTGCGCCTTGATGACCGGCTTTGCGATGCCGAGGAACGGTGCGCCGCCGATCTTGTCCTGATTGAACACCTCGCGGAAGTCGTCCATGCCTTTCTTGCACAGCAGGTAGCCGAGCTTGGTGCCGACAGACGCCATAAACACGCCCTTGATCTCCTTCGACATGAACTTCGCCACGCCCTCGATGGTCTTGAGCTGCACATTGCCGGTAAAGCCGTCGCAGACAGCAACATCACACGCACCGAGCGGCACCATGCTGCCCTCTACGTTGCCGACAAAATTCAGACGGCCCTCGTCGCCCGCCTTTTTCAGCAGCGCGTAAGCCTCCTTGCGGAGCGGATCACCCTTGGTATCCTCCGTGCCGTTGTTGACAAGGCCGACACGCGGCTTGACGACACCGTTTATCTTCTCCGCATACAGCGAAGCGAGGAACGCGAACTGGAGCAGCATTTCGGCGGTGCATTCGGTGTTTGCACCCGCATCGCACAGCATGACCTGACCGTTCGCGCACGGCATAACCGGTGCCAGTGCACCGCGTCGGATGCCCTTGATGCGGCCGCCGTACAGCGTTGCGCCGGTGAGCAGTGCGCCGGTGTTGCCCGCGGAAACCAGCGCGTCGCCCTCCCCTGCCTTGAGCAGCTTGAACGCTACCGCCATGGACGAATCCGGCTTGTGGCGGAGTACCGTTGCGGGATCGTCGTGCATATCGACCAGATCGTTTGCGGGCATGATGGTAATGCCCTTGACATCGGAAAGTCCCTTCTCCTTGAGGACATTCGCTACGACCTCCGGCTTGCCGACCAGCAGCACTTCCTCGCCGTATTCCTTCGCAGCCAGCGCACCGCCCCATACAGCGGATTCGGGCGCGTTATCGCCGCCCATCGCATCAACGATGATCCTCATATTAAAGCTCTCCCTTCAGTTTTTCGATCTGCTCGAGCGCCCGCTCGGAGATTTTGGTGTTCTTCTCCCGCTTGCCCTTGATTTTATAGCCGAGCGGCTCGATAATGCCGAAGTTTACGTTCATCGGCTGGAATTTCGCGACCGTATGATCGGAAATATAGGTTGCCAGTGCGCCGGTGGCGGTAAGGCGGTCGAGTATCGGCATCGGTTTTCCGAGCACGTCCATGGCCGTTGCCACGCCTGCCACCCAGCCGGAGGCGGTGGACTCCACATAGCCTTCTACGCCGGTCATCTGGCCCGCAAAACGGATGCGCGGGTCGGATTTGAGCGCGTAAGTCGCGTCCAGCAGGCGCGGAGAATCCAGGAACGTGTTACGGTGCATGACACCGTAGCGCACGAACTCGGCGTTTTTCAGCGCCGGGATCATGGAGAACACGCGCTTCTGCTCACCGAACTTGAGGTGAGTCTGGCAGCCGACCAGATTGTACAGCGTGCCGTTCGCGTTGTCGCGGCGCAGCTGGAGCACGGCATACGGGTCCTTGCCGGTTTTCGGGTCCGGCAGACCGATGGGCTTAAGAATGCCGAACCGCAGCGTGTCAAAGCCGCGGCGCGCGTTGACCTCGATGGGCATGCAGCCCTCGAACACCTTGGAGTCCTCGAAGCCGTGCACCGGCGCTTCCTCGGCGGTGGTCAGTGCGTTCCAGAACGCCTCGTACTCCTCGCGGGAGAACGGGCAGTTGATGTAATCCGCCGTGCCCTTGCCGTAGCGGGAAGCCTCGTAGGCAGAATCCATATCGATGCTCTCAGCCGTGACAATCGGCGCGGCGGCATCGTAAAAGTGCAGGAAATCGCCGCCGACCTTGGCGTGGATGGCGTCAAACAGCGTATCCGAGGTCAGCGGGCCTGAGGCGATAACGACTCTGCCCTCCGGAATCTCAGTCACTTCACCGTAGACCACCTCGATATTCGGGTGGTTCTTGATCTTCTCGGTGACGGCTGCCGCGAAGGCTTCGCGGTCAACCGCCAGTGCGCCGCCTGCCTCAACGCGGTGTGCATCCGCACACGAGAGGATAAGGCTGTCCAGACGGCGCAGCTCCTCCTTCAGCAGACCGGCGGCGTTCGCCAGCTCATCCGAGCGCAGCGAGTTGGAGCACACCAGCTCGGCAAAGTCGTCCGAGTGGTGCGCAGGCGTGTGCTGCACCGGCTTCATCTCACACAGGCGCACGGAGATACCGCGCTGTGCCAGCTGCCATGCAGCCTCACAGCCGGCCAGTCCTGCGCCGACTACTGTTACCATTTCACTCATTCGGCGCTCTCCTTTGCCGTGGTCTTTTTCTTAGCGGCAGGCTTTTTCGCTGCTGCTTTCTTCTCAGCGGCTTTTTTCGCCTTTTCGGCCGCCTTTTCTGCTTCATACTTTGCCAGAGCCTTGGCGTACTGCTCCTGCTGCTTGGCAGTCAGCTCCTGTACGGCCTCGTCCTTCAGCTTTTTGAATTTATTGGTGGTCTTGGTCATCCACGGCAGGGTTTTCTTCGCGGTGGATTTCTTGACAGCCGCCTTTTTCGTTGCCTTCTTGACCTTTTCCTCGGTCTCGCCGTTCTTCTCGGCGGCTTCCTTTGCGGCAGCACGTTCCGCAGCCTTGGCGGCACGCGCTTCACGCATCTTGCGGCGCTTTTCGGTTTCCTCAGGCGGCAGGCCCTCCTTGACCAGCTCCTTGTAGCCGCAGCCCTCACGCAGGCAAACGTCCGTGACCTCCTTGGAATCGCGGTCGGTGTGGCGGAACAGCGAGGAATCGCAGTTCGGACACTTGGTCTTGAGCGGCTTGTCCCACGTCATGAACTGGCAGGTCGGATAGGTGTCGCACGAGTAGTACACATAGCCGCGTGCAGACTTTTTCTTCACGACCTTTGCGCCGCAGACCGGGCACGCAGCGCCGGTGTCCTCGGTGATGGGCTTGGTGTTGGTGCACTCCGGGAAACCCGGGCACGCAAGGAATTTACCGAACCGGCCGGACTTGATGACCATGTTGCGTCCGCATTTCTCGCAGATAACGTCGGTCACCTCGTCCTGAATCTTGATGCGCTTGCCCTCCAGATCAATCTCTGCCTGCTTGAGCGCGGCTTCAAAGCCGTCATAGAAGTTGTGCAGCAGCTGGATATAGTTCAGCTTGCCCGCTTCGACCTCGTCCAGCTCGTGCTCCATGTTGGCGGTGAACTCGTAATCAGCAACCGACTTGAACTCGTCAACCAGCAGGCCGGTAACGCCTTCGCCGAGCGGCGTCGGACGGAGCGCCTTGTTCTCCTTGGTGACGTAATCGCGGTCGATGATGGTCGAGATAGTCGGCGCATAGGTGGACGGACGGCCGATGCCGCGTTCCTCCATCGCACGGATGAGCGATGCCTCGGTGTAGCGAGCCGGCGGCTGCGTAAAGTGCTGGGACGGCTCGATTTTCTCGGCAGTCAGCTTGTCGCCCTGATCGAAGCGCGGCAGCGGCTTTCCTGCGGAATCCTGCTTTTTCTCGTCGTCCGTGCCTTCCTCGTAAACCGCAGTAAAACCCGGGAACGCGACCGTATGACCGGATGCGCGGAACACCTGACCCTCGCAGACGATATCGGCGGAAACCGTATCGAGAATGGCGTCTGCCATCTGGCAGGCCACAAAGCGCGACCAGATCAGGCGGTACAGCTTGAACTGATCGGGCGTCAGGTACTTGCGGATTTCTTCAGGCAGCAGCTGCACGTTGGACGGACGAATGGCTTCGTGCGCGTCCTGCGCGTTGCCCTTGGTCTTGAACACACGCGGCTTGCCCGGATAATATTCCTCGCCGTAGCGGCCGCGAATGAAGCCCGCAGCGGCAGCGGTGGCCTCGTCCGCCAGACGGAGCGAGTCGGTACGCATATAGGTGATAAGGCCGGTCAGACCGTATTCACCGAGTTCAATACCTTCGTACAGCTCCTGCGCGATGCTCATCGTGCGGCGCGGCGTCATATTCAGCTTGCGGCTGGCTTCCTGCTGCAGCGTCGAGGTGATGAACGGAGGTGCGGCGGTGCGCTTTTTCTTGCCGCGCTTGATATTGCCGACGGTGAACGGCTTGCCGGTAACGGCGTTCACGACTGCCATCGCCTGCTCTTCGTTTTTCAGCTCGGCCTTGCCGTTCGCGTCGCCGTAGTAGCGCGCTGAAAACTTGCCGCCGTCCGCCGTTTGCAGCAGCGCCTCGATGGACCAGTATTCCTCCGGCACAAATGCGCGGATCTCGTTCTCGCGGTCCACGACCAGACGGGTTGCAACGCTCTGCACACGGCCTGCGGACAGACCGCGCTTGACCTTGCGCCACAGGAACGGCGACAGCTGATAGCCAACGATTCGGTCGAGAATACGGCGTGCCTGCTGTGCATTTACCAGATCGATATCAATATCGCGCGGGTTCTCGATACCCGAGCGGACCGCCTGCTTGGTGATCTCGTTAAAGGTCACGCGACGGGAATTCTTGTCCTTGAGCTTGAACAGCTCCTTGATGTGCCACGAAATCGCTTCTCCCTCGCGGTCAGGGTCAGTTGCGAGATAGACGAAATCGCTCTTGCGGATTTCGCTGCGGATTTCCTTGATGATTTTATCTTTACCCTCGATCGGCACATATTCCGGCTGGAAATCGTGCTCGATATCGATGCTCATTTTCTTTTTCGGCAGATCGCGCAGATGTCCCATCGAAGCCTTGACGACATAGTCCGAACCGAGATATTTTCCGATCGTCTTTGCCTTGGCCGGGGACTCCACGATGACTAACTTAGACATAAAAACCTCCAGAAACTTACTTCGATTGCAACCACGCTTGCAATCGAAAGGCCATACCGAACTCTGTTCGGATATGGCCAAGGCTGCGAAAAGTTCCTCCTTCGTCGAAACTTTTCTCCGCACTTGTATAAAAAGGGTGATACATGCTCCCCCTTTTTATGAATTTCCTGCGGAAATTCTATTGAATACACGCCTTACGGCGTGATTGCTGCGTGTTTTCTTTTTTCTCTCACTTTTACCATGTGCCGAGGATGAGTCTGCCCTTTTCACGGCGCAAAATCCCATCCATTTCCAGCATGGTGACAAGGCTCATCACCCGCGGTGCGGGCAGACCGCAGCGGTCGATCAGCTCCTCAGGCGTGCTCACACCGTCCCGCACGAGCGTGACGATGTGCGTTTCGTCCTGATTTAAGCCCTCCGGCAGCGGTTTTTCCGCCGGTGCGGACGCTTGTGGCTCTGTTTTCGCCTTTTCGACGGCGGCGCGGCGCTGTTCGGCCTGCGCTTCGCGGCGGCGGATGTCCTCCCATGCGCTCTTTGCGGCAGGCTTCGGGTAATCGCCGGTCTGACGCCGAAACGCCTGCTGTACCGCCTGCTCGGGCATCATGCCGCTGTACTCACGCACGAGCACGGTCGGACTGGTCAGCAGCGCAGCCTCGCCCTTGGCGATCAGCTCGTTGCACGACTGCGACTGCGGCGCATCGATCGGACCGGGAACGGCGTACACATCGCGGCCCTGATCAAGCGCGTGACGCGCGGTAATGAGCGCACCCGAACGCCAGTCGCTCGCCTCCACGATGACGGACGCGACCGACAGACCGCTGATGATACGGTTGCGTTGATGATAATTGCGTCCGTGCGGCTCGGTGCCGGGCGGATATTCGCTGATGATGGCACCCATGAGCAGGATATCGCCCATCAGGCTGCGGTGCTGCGGCGGATAGCACACATCGGGTCCGCCCGCCAGCACGGCAACGGTCAGACCGCCCGCCTTCAGCGCACCGCGGTGTGCCGCGCCGTCATTGCCGAGCGCCATGCCGCTGACGGTTATCATGCCCGCTCGGGCAAGCGTTGTGCCGATCTGATCGGCGACTTTCAGACCATACGGCGTCGCCTTGCGCGTGCCGACGACGGCTACGGCGGGAACACTGTCGAAATCCGGCCAGCGTCCGCGCACATACAGCACGGTCGGCGGATCCGGGATCGCCCGCAAGCGGTCCGGGTAAGCGCTGTCACCGATGGTAATGATCTGGATATTCTTTTCCGTGCAGGACCGGATGACCTGCTCTGCTTCGGACGTATCCTTGTCGCACAGCAGATCGACATGGGTCTTGCGCAGCTCACACGGCGCAGCTGTCAGTGCCTGCCGGTCGGCGGCGAACACCGCCTCCGGAGAGCCGAAGGCATCGAGTACCTCGGCGGCTGTGCGCGAGCCGAGTCCGCGCTTGAGCGAAAGCCAAACATAGCTGAGTCTTGACGGCATAGTGCCCGCCTCCTCATTTTGTCATTTCGTAGATCACGATGGCCGCGGCAACGCCCGCATTGAGCGATTCGGCACGGCCCTTCATGGGAATGATCACGCGCCTGTCGGACAGACGGAGCGCCTGCTCGGTCACGCCCTTTCCCTCACTGCCGATGATAGCGGCGGCTTTGGAAAGCGAAACCGAGGAAAGCGGCACGCTGTCCTCATGCAGCGCGGTGGCGTACAGCGGCAGACCGTTTTTGTGCAGCCGTTCGGCAGCCTCCGCAAGCGGGAGCGTCACGCACGGCAGACGGAACACCGCGCCCATCGTCGAGCGCACGACCTTGGGTGAAAACGGATCGGCGCAGCCCTCGCACAACACAACGGCGCCGAGCGCGAACGCTTCGGCGGTGCGTAAGATCGTGCCAAGGTTGCCCGGGTCCTGTAAGCCGTCCAGCAGGAGCACCTGCCCGGCTCCGTCCAGCGCGTCCGCCGTCCACTGCGGCTGCTCGCAGGAAAAGATGACGTTCTGCGGCGTTTCCACCTCACTTGCGAGTTTGAACAGCGCATCCGGTGCAGAATAGAGCGATGCTCCCTGCTCTTCCGCCTTTTTGACGAGTGGACTGTCCCAGCTGTCTCTCACAAGCACGGTTTTCAGCTTCGCGCCCGAACGCAGTGCTTCTCCCAGCATTTTTTCGCCCTCGCACAGCATTTCCCCCGTGCTCCGGCGGTATTTTCGTTCCCGTCCCAGCCGCGCAAGATGCTTGAGCGCGGCATTCTGACGGCTCTGTATCTCAATCAATGCAGTTCCACCACCCTGCTCACAAATTTATTTTCGCCCATGATAAACAGAAGATCATCCGGCTCGATGGCCCTATCCGGCTTAGGACTTGCATCCAGTGCACCCTGTTCACCATGACGGACGGCGAGCACATTCACTTTATGCTTCTGCCGCACGTCAAGCTGCACCAGCGATTTGCCGACCCAGCTTTTCGGCGCGTGTATCTCCAGAATGCTGTATTCGTCCGACACGCCGATAAAATCCACCACGTTGGCATGTGCCAGGCGCTGTGCCAGCTTGCAGCCCATTTCGCTCTCCGGCAGGACAACACGGTCCGCACCGACGCGCTCGAGCACCTTGGCATGCACAGTGCTTCTCGCTTTGGCAATGATGTATTGCGCGCCCAGATCCTTGAGCATGACTGTGATGAGGATGCTCGCCTCCATATCCGTACCTACCGCAACGATACAGCAGTCGAAGTTGCGCACGCCGATGGCCCCCAGCACGGCTTCGTCCTGCGCGTCGCCCTGCATGACCTGCGTCACATCATCCGCGATGCGCTGCACGCTCTCGACGTTCTCGTCGATGGCAAGAACCTCCTGACCAAGCTCGGTCAGCTCCTGCGCAACGGCGGTACCGAATCGGCCCATGCCGATCACCAGAAAGGATTTCATATCTGTCTCTCCTTTGGATAACTGCTTAATCTACTTCACCATAAAGGCATCATCACGCAAAATGCCGAAAATGTAATTGCGGAATGCTGCCTCAACCAATAAACACATCTGCGTCCGGGTATTTGAGCCTTGGCGGCTCTCTGCGGCGCATGAAAACGGCAACGCCAAGCGTCAGCACACCGACACGGCCCATATACATCATCACGATCAGAATGACGCGCGAAGCCGCCGCCAACGTCGGTGTCAGACCCATGGACACACCGACCGTGCCGAACGCGGAGACCGCTTCAAACAGGCACTGGTGAAACGGTGCGTCCTCGATTCCGGCGATCGCACAGGCGCCGACCAGACAGAGCACGCCGCCTGCCATGAGCAGGGTTACGGCGTTCATGATGCTGCGCGGCGCAATCGTCCGGCCGAACGCCGAAACCGTTGTGCGCCCGCAGAAGGCGCTGATGGCCGTGAGCACGAGCACGGCCGCCGTCACGGTCTTGATGCCGCCTGCTGTTGAGCCGGGCGATCCGCCGATGAACATGAGCAGGCACGACACCGCCTGACTCGGGCCGGTAAGCGCGCCGAGGTCGATGGTGTTGAAGCCTGCCGTGCGCAGGGTCACGGACTCAAACGCCGCCGCAAGCAGCTTGTGCGGAGTATCAAACGCACCGAGCGTTGCCGGATTGCTCCACTCGAACAGCAGCGTCCAGCCAAAGCCGAACAGCAGCAGACCTGCCGTGGCCGTCAGCACGATTTTCGTGTGCAGGCGCAGACGGCAGAAACTGTGCTTGTCCCACACGTCGCTCCACACGAAAAAGCCGAGACCGCCGAGCACGATGAGCGCCATCACCGTAATGTTCACGAGCGGATCCTCCGCCCAGCCGATGAGCGACTGAAACGGATCGTCCGGTGTGCCCATCAGGTCAAAGCCTGCGTTGCAGAATGCCGAAACCGCGTGGAACACGCCCATTGTGATTCCCTTCGGGAAACCGTAATGCGGCACGAACCGGCAGGACAGCAGAACCGCTCCCGTCCCTTCGATGATGAACGTGCCGAACAGCACGCGCCGTGTCAGACGGACAATGCCGCCGCCATCCGACAGATTAAGCCCCGCGCTCATCACCATGCGCTCGTGCAGCGTGATCGTTCGCCGCAGGACAAACGACGCAATAGCCGCGACGGACATAAAGCCGAGTCCGCCGATCTGAATCAGCAGCAGGATGACGCACTTGCCGAATACCGACCAGTGCACCGCCGTGCTGACCGTGACGAGTCCGGTAACACAGCTCGCCGAGGCTGCTGTAAACAGCGCGTCGAGAAACGGTGTTATCTGTCCGTCTGCCGCCGAAACCGGCAGCATCAGTACCAGCGCACCCACCAGAATCGTCAGCGCAAAGCCGACGGCAAGTACCGTCGGCGCCCGCAGTCCCAGATGCCGCTTATGCACCATAAAAATCTGCGTCTGCACGATAAATCCCCTCCTTTAACGATGCTGCAGTATGATATACCGAAAGCCTGAACACACCGTTCAGGCTTAGGCTGTCGGCGAAACTACAGTTTCGCCGACAAGCAGGAACGGACCGCGGGCCGTTCCAAAGTCGTCCGAAAGTTCCAATACAGAAACTTTCTCCCTCCAGAAATGAAAAAAGTCAGCGCTGTCCTTGCGCGGTTTCTCGGCCGCGCTGCGCGGTACACGCCCCGACTTTTTTGCATTTGCAAAGCAAATGCTATTTTACACGCGCTGCTGCGCGAATTGGCTGAAGCTGCATGAATATTGACCTTTTCGACAAACCGAGCCTGACCATACCGTTCAGGCTTTGAACAGGCATGCATTATATAATAGTATATCATCGAATTTTTGTCTGTCCAATATAATCTTATACCCGAAATTTTTCGAGAAGTCAAGCGATTTGCGGAATTTTTCCACGCAAGAATAAGCAAGGGCTCTCTGATTTCCAACAGATCAGAGAGCCCAGAGGGGGTTCTGCCGCCGGCAAATACTCCAACAATCCGGCAGACAGAAGTTTATTCCGCAGTTCAAACACATCTACATATTTCCCATTTTACGGTAATACGGTAAGAGGAAAACCGCATTGAACTGCGAAATAACATAGGTAACAAGCAGATGAGCCTTCCGGCACAGGTGTCTGCCGGAAGGCTCAGGAGAAAGATTAAGATGCTACCAGATTCGGGAGGAAATATACAACCTGCGGGAATACCGTTACCAGAATTACCACTGCGATGATAATCAGGATGAACGGGATAACGCCGCGGTAGATTTCCTGTATTTTGACCGACGGCGGCACAATGCCCTTGATGTAGAACAGTGCGAAGCCGAACGGCGGCGTCATGAAGCAGGTCTGCAGCATAACAGCCGTAACTGCGACGATCCACAGACGGTCAAAGCCGAACATATCCATAATCGGCAGGAAGATCGGGAATACGATCATAACGATGCCCAGCCAGTCGAGGAACATGCCCATAAAGAATACGATCGCCATCATGATTGCGAACGCGCCCCACTTGCCGATGCCAACGCTCGAAATCCAGGTTGCAATCAGCTGGTCGCCGTCGAGCGACATGAAGATGCCGGTGAAGGCAGACGCGCCGAACAGGATGATGAATACCATCGCAGATGTCTTTGCGGTGTCGATCAGCGAATCGTACAGCATCTTCCAGCTGAACTGCTTGTAGAAGATGGCGAGGATGAGCGAGAACAGCGCGCCTACGCCTGCCGCCTCGGTCGGAGTCGCCCAGCCGGTGAAGATGGAACCGAGCACGCCGACGATCAGGATGACCGGCGGGATCAGGTTGATGAGCGAACCGGTGATGCGCTCACTCAGCGGCATGGCAGCCAGCTCTTCGGTGGTCATCGCCGGACCGTAATCCGGGTGGATATGGCAGATGACGAACACATAGATCATGTAGAACAGCGACAGGACAAGACCCGGAACGATGGCGGCGAAGAAGATCTTGCCGACCGATACATTCGCATAGGAGCCCATCGAAACCAGCATGATGGACGGCGGAATCAGGATACCGAGCGAACCGCCCGCACACACCATGCCGCACGCGAGAGACGGCTTATAGCCGCACTTCAGCAGCACCGGTACGGACAGCATGCCCATGGTAACAACGGATGCGCCGACGATACCGGTCGTGGCAGCAAACACGGTGGAAACCACGATCACTGCCAGACCGAGACCGCCCTTCAGAGGACCAAGCAGGTAGCGGATAGAGAGGAACAACCCATCCGCAACCTTGGAATGTGTCAAAAAGTTTGCCATCAGCACGAACATCGGGATGGCGACCATGGAATAGCTTTGCATCTGGTCGTACACCTTGGTCATGGCGATGGTGATGCCCGGGCCGCCCCAGGCGAGATAGCCGATAATAACACCGGCGCCGCCGAGGACGAACGCAAGCTCCTGACCGGTCGCAAGACCGATGATCATGGTAAGGAACAGTACGCCAAGCAGGATCGCGCTGAGCTGTGTTGCGCTCACGCCGGACTGCGTGACAAGATTGGTCAGCATTTCCATCATGCAGCGTCGCCTCCCTTCGTATCATCCGTGCCGGAAACGGCTTCACCGATGCCGCGCACGCACTTGAGCATCTCGGAAATGCCCTGCAGTGCGAGCAGCGTCATGCCAACGAACAGCGCCAGCTTGACCGGCCATGCCGGCGGCGCCCATACCGAGTAGCCGCGCTCACCCGTGGTATACGAGCGAAGGAAAAATCCGAAGCTCTCGGGCACGAGCACGAATACGAACGGAACAAAGAACACCAGATAGGTAATCAGGTGCAGAATGTTCTGCGCAAGCGGTTTAAGCCGTGCATACAGCACATCAACCGCAACAAAGGCCTTCTTCTGGAAGCCGTAGGCGCAGACCATGATAATGTAGCAGCCGAAGGTCATGCAGATGACGTCCATCGTCCAGATCTGCGGACTGTGGAACAAACGGCGCAGCACGACTTCGGTAACAATGACCGCGAGAATGCCAAGAACGGCGAAGGAAGCAATCCTGCCGATCCAGTCATTGACGAGGTCGATCACATCGCAGATGCGTTTGATCACTTTCATATATTACACCTCATCTTCTGAGGCTCCGTGCTCTCAAAAGAGAGCACGGAACACTCTGTCGGTCACTTTTCGGATTCATCGTAGTTGAAGCCCCAGCCGTAGTCACCGAGCATTGCGCGGTAGGTATCGGCATGTTCACGGTAATCCTGCATAGAGCTGTATACCATGTTGAAGTTTTCATTCTTCGCAGCTTCTTCTTCGTAAACCTGACGGCAGGTCTCACGGATGGTATTCCAGTCGTCCTGGTTCATCTTGGTGACGACGCAGCCGTCCTCCTCGAGCATCTTCTTGGTGGAATCGAAATCCATCCACAGGTAGCGGGACAGCTGCTCGGAGGTGCAGATCTCAGCCGCCATCTGGATGGCGTTCTGGTACTCCTCGGGGAGCTTATTCCATGCATCCTTGTTGATCATAACGCCGTTGACGCCGCCGGACTGATACCATGCAGGCGAGCACCAGTACTTGGCAACCTCCTGCAATTTCAGCGAATCATCCGAGCACGGCGTGGAGAACTCGCCGCCGTCGATAACGCCGCGCTGCAGGGACTCATAAAGCTCGCTTGCCGCAACGGTGGTGATGTTGATGCCCAGCTTTTCCGCTGCACGGCCGGCCATAACGCCGCCGAGGCGGATCTTCATGCTCTGCATGTCCTTGATAGAAGTGATCGGCTTGGTCGAACGGATACCGGACTCTGCGTGGTTGATCATAATCGGGAAATACGTCATGTTGTACTTGCCGTACATATCCTGATAGCACTTCAGGCCGCCGCCCTGGGTGATCCAGATGTAGTAGTCCATGCCGGTGAAGTTATCCATTGTAGTGGAGAGCAGCTCAAAAGCGGTATCCTTGCCGCTCCAGTAGCCGCCCCAGTCACCGCCGCACTGGATGGTGCCGTTCTGGACGTAATCAAACAGCTGATTTGCCGCACAAAGCGAGCCCTCCGGATAGTTGGTGATGGTAAAGCGTCCGTCGGTCAGCTGGCTGACCAGCTCGGAGAAGCGCTCGTCACAGGTGAAGTGAATGTTGCCGTCACCCCAGGTGGAACCCATCTTCCAGGTGATGACCGGCAGATCGCTGCTGCCGCCTGCAACTGCATTGGCGTTTGCCGCATCCATCATGCCGCTGTCCGCGGCATTGCCGCAGCCGGACAAACCAAGGGTTGCCGCACCGACTGCACCGCAAAGCAGACCTGCCATCAATCTTTTGATTTTCATCTTTTTAGCCTCCTTGTTCGTTTTCCTCTATCGAAAACGCCGTTTTGCGGGCGTTTGCGAACAAACTGGTCTGCACAAGAAGGGGATTCTCGCTAATCGCTGTCGGCCAGTGCCTGTACGGCCTGCACGACCTCCTTCTGCGCATCGGAAAGGTGTTCGTAAATCGGCTGCACCGCTGCACGGAACTTTTCGGCCTGCTCCTCATCGAGCAGCGCCATGTAACAGCCGCTGCGGGATGCATGCAGCATTGCTCGAACCTCTGCGCTCTGCCAGTGGTCGCGCTGCCACGAAGCCGCGTCAGCGGCGCATCGCTCAATGATGGTCTGCTCCTCCTGTGAGAACGTTTCCCACGTTTCCGAGGACGCGACCAGCACATCCGCGTTGTAGGAATGTCGGTCATACGTCCAGTACGGTGCAAGCTGATAGTAGCCGCTGTCCACATAGGTAGGCAGCGTGCTCTCGGCGCCGTCAATCCGGTCAGTGCGGAGCGCGAGCGCGATCTCATCCGGCGGCAGCGTCACCACCTCGGCGCCCCACATCGGAATGACCTGCTTCATCTGCGAGGAATCCTCGGTGCCGAGCCGCAGGTCCTTCATGTCATCGAGTGAGGTGATCGCCTTTCCTGTCGTGAAAAAGCACCGGTAACCGGCATAAAAATAGCTTAAACCGGTAAGGCCCTTGTCCTTGAGCGAGGCCATTACCTGCTGACCGACTGCGCCGTCCAGCACCCGGAACAGGTGCTTGTCCGAGGTGTACTCGTACGGCAGCTGCAGCGCCGCAAGCTGCGGTGCATACGCTGCGGCAGACGAGATTGGCGTGCGTACAAAATCAATGCCGCCGTACACGCACTGCTCAAGTGCGGATGCATCGGTACCAAGCTCGTTATCAAAGCTCGGCAGAATTTGTATCGCGCCGTCCGTTTCCTTGCGCACCATGTCGCAGAAGCGCTGACACGCCTGATTGGCGAGGTAGTTTTCGCTCTGCCCGCTGGCAAGGCGGTAATAGCGGATATGCGGCTCGTCCGTGCCGCCGGTACATGCACAGAGCATGAGCAGCAGCCATCCGGCGATCACACACCGAAAGCGTTTATTCATCTTTCCATCTCCTATTATATAGGGTGACCAGTTTCGGCAACATCGTAAATACTTGCGGTAGACAGGTAAAATCACAGCGTACTGAAAATTTTCATATTCTTTTTTATGACATTTGCATAAATGTTTTGGAATAAATAGTAAATTTTCCGTATAAATTCCGTAAATTCTGCCGCGCGGCTCGTTCAGTTTGCGTTATGATTGCGGTACTCGGTAGGCGTTACGCCCAAATGCCGCTTGAACACCTTCGTGAAGTAGTTTGCATCCGTATAGCCGACCCGAACAGCGATTTCCCGTACCGGAATATCAGTCTGCTGCAGCAGCTCAACCGCACGGTCGATACGGTAGGCGGTCAAGTATTCAAGGAAGGTCTGGTTATACGAAGTGCGAAAAAAGCGTGAGAAGTAGAACGAACTCATGCCCATCGCCTCTGCCGCCTGATCAAGCGACACATCCTGCATGTAATGATGCTCCAGCCACACGGAAAACTGGGTGCAAAACGTATTTCCCGGCTTGTCCCCGCGCACCGCCGGACGGCTTTCCGGCAGAAGATTCAGCTTGCGCAGGCAGGCGGTAATCTGTGCGCTGTCAAACGGCTTGACCAGATAATCCGTTCCACCGGCCCGCATGGCGCCTACGGCGTAATCGAAGCGGTCGAAGGCAGTCAGGAATACAATGTGTGTTTCCGGCATGGCTTTGTGGATGATGGCTGCCGCATCAAGGCCGTTCATCACCGGCATTTCAATATCCATCAGCACCAGCTGCGGCTGAATTTGACGGGCGCGTTCAACCGCCTCCCGTCCGTTTGCAACTCCCTCGATGAGTGCATCCGCGCCAAGCAAATCGCGCATCTGTCCGCTCAGATTCTGCAGACTCAGCGGTTCGTCCTCCGCGATCAGTACCTTTAACATATATGCTCTTCCCCTTTCATGGGCAGTATGATGCGGGCTGTCGTGCCCAATCCGGGACAGCTGACAATGCGGAAGCTGCCGCCGGACAGCGCAATGCGTCCCGCGATATTCTGCAGGCCGATGGACCGGTGTCCCTCGGCGGTGTTCTGTTTCATTTTGCTGCGCGAGAAGCCGCCGCCGTTGTCTGTAATCTGGATGCGGCAGCCATTCGGTGTGCTCTCAGTGACAATGCGGATGCGGCCGCCCGCACTGCGGCTGCGCATGCCGTGTACGATAGAGTTTTCCACAATCGGCTGCAGTGTGAATTTCGGCAGTTCACAGGCCGCACAGCGGCTGTCGCAGTTCATCTCGAACGAAATACGTTCACCGAACCGCAGCTCCTGCAGGGAAATGTAGTCGCGCAGCAGCGCAAGCTCGCGGTCGAGTGTTACCACGCTGTCGTCATGGTCGAGCGTGTAGCGGAAGAAGTTCGCCAGCCGCACCACCATGTCGCCGGTGACGGTCGCCTGCTCGATTCCGGCCATGTTGGCCACGCTCTGCAGCGTGTTGAACAGAAAATGCGGGTTGATCTGGCTCTGCAGCTGCGCAAAGCGGCTCTGCTCGATCAGCTGCCGCAGGCGTGCTGCCTCGCTCTCCTGCTGACGCAGGGATTTTTCCAGCTGTGCTTCGCTTTCCAGTGCATGAATCGTCCGCGCAATCTGGTGCTTGAGGTGGTTGAACGAGTCGGCGAGCATACCGATCTCGTCCGAGCGTGCAAAGTTGAAGTCCTCAATGTCGTATTCGCCATCCGCGACGCGGCGTGCACCGCGGCTCATCTGCTGCACCGGCAGCAGCAGACTGCGTGCGTAGTACAGCATCGCGCCTGCAAACAGCACGCTGCCGATCGCGGCTACGATGGTAAATACCATGTTCTGCGAGGTACCCCGCTGACCGAGGACCAGATAGCCCTCGCGTCCCTCCATCAGAAACGCCGCCGTCAGCTGATCGGTGTATTGCGTCAGATAGCTGCCCTGTGTACGCAGAGCTTCGTAGTTCACCGCGTCAAATGTGCCGTCATGCAGCTGCGCGATGAACGTCTCCTGACGGACACGATAGCTTTTCATCGTGCGGTCGATGACCTGCTTAAGCACCTCGCTCTGCGTGCTGCCGTCGGTCTCTGCGCTGCGCAGCCGCTCCCACGCAGAGGCGGTGTCCTGCACGGCGTCCGCATATTTGTCGATCGTATCGGACTCGGGCGCCGCAAACGTCAGCTCGCCCAGAAGCGCATTTTCCTGCTCCATGGCGTTCATGTAGTCCGTGCAGCGTGCATATTCAGACAGGATATCATCGCTTTTCTCGCGGTAATCGTAAAAATCGTTCATTAACAGTCCCACCACCAGCAGAATGGGAATGACGAATGCGCAGCTCAGCACGATCGCCTTGTGCAAAATGGACAGACGCACCCACCATTGACGTACTCCGTGCACAGGCCCACCTCCTTTGTCAGATTTTATCATAAGCCAATTGATAAGCAATGTAAACCTTTTCCGGGCAGAAAAGGTAAAAAAACGCCGCACCGGCGGTGTGCAAAGGAAAACGCAGGAAGGCATCCCAAACGGACGCTTCCTGCGTTTCCTATTCAGTCTGATCCGGCGGCTTCATTATCGAATAACGCGATGAAAATGAAAGCGTTACGGCGACAGCTTCTCCCGGAGCATCGTGAGCAGCTGCTGCATATCGAACGGCTTGGAAAGATGGCCGTTCATGCCTGCCTTCTCTGCGTTCTGCCTGTCCTCGTCAAAGGCGTTCGCCGTCATGGCAACAATGGGCAGACCCGCCTTTTCGGCATCCGGCAGAGCGCGGATGGCACGCGCGGCCGCATAGCCGTCCATGATCGGCATCTGAATGTCCATCAGCACCAGATCATAGTACCCGGGCGCGCTCTCGCGCACCTTGTCTACCGCGATCTTTCCGTTTTCCGCCGTGTCCACCTCGAACCCGCCTTCCTCGAGCATCGTCACCGCGATTTCGCGGTTGAGGGCGTTATCCTCGACGACCAGCAGCCGTTTTCCGGCGAAATCCGCCTTTTTCTCCGTCTGTTCCGCAGCCTCTGCCGGAAGAAACGGCTCAGACAGTATGCGGCGCAGCTCGGACATGAACAGCGGCTTGGCGCAGAACGCAGTCACGCCTGCAGCCTTTGCCTCAACCTCGATATCCGCCCAGTCGTAGGCGGTCAGGATGATAATCGGGGTGTTGCTGCCAATCAGCCTGCGAATGCGGCGCACGACCTCAAGACCGTTCAGATCGGGTATCATCCAGTCGATGATAAAGACATCGAAGCCGTCACCCTGCTCGATCGCGTCCTGCGTGCGGACGACAGCCTCATGTCCCGAGGTTGTCCAGTCCGACCGCATGCCGATCATGCGCAGCATTTTGCTGACGTTCAGACAGGTGTTGGTGTCATCATCCGCCACAAGCGCGCGCAGGCCCTCAAGCTGCGGGATACGCTGCGGCACGGCCTGCTCTCCGCTGATGGGAAAGCGCAGGGAAACCGTAAATTCCGAGCCCTTCCCCGGCTCGCTCTCGACCGAAATACTGCCGCCCATCATATCGACCAGATTTTTCGTAATCGCCATGCCGAGACCGGTTCCCTGAATTTTGCTCACGGTCGAGGTCTCCTCGCGCGCAAACTGCTCGAAGATATGCTCCTGAAACGCCGAGCTCATGCCGATGCCGGTATCACGGATATGAAATTCATAATCCACACTTCCATGCGGTGCGGTCTGCTTCTGAACGATGCGCAGGGTGATCATGCCGCCTACCGGGGTGAACTTGATGGCATTGGACAGGATGTTGAGCATGATCTGGTTGAGACGCATGGGGTCGGCAACAACATCCTCATCCTCCACATCGACCATGTCGATGAAAAGCGAAATGCGCTTGGCGGTGATGCTCGACTGGATGATATCGCGCAGGTCGTGCACCAGCTCGGGCAGGTGCACCGGGCGCAGTTCGAGAGAAACCTTGCCGCTCTCGATACGGCTCATATCGAGCACATCGTTGATGAGCGAGAGCAGATGCTGGCTCGCCGTCGCGGTCTTTTTCAGGTAGTCGAGCACCTGCTCACGGTTGTCGATATGGGTGGCCGCAAGCGAGGTGAAGCCGATGATCGCGTTCATCGGCGTGCGGATGTCGTGCGACATATTGAACAGAAATTCGCGCTTGGCGCGGTTTGCCGCCGTTTCCTGACGGATAGCGCGTTCAAGCTCGGCGTTCTTCTGCTCAAGTGAGGTCTGATATTCCTTTTCGAGCGTTTTCTGCTGCTGGAGGAAGCTCTTTTCCGTTCCTCGCCGCACGAACAGGAGCAGCGTTAGAACGATCGCACAGGCGAAGAACGATACGATCAAATTGATCGGCGTGTCCCTGTAGAGCAGTCTGCCCGGGACATATATATAGTAGTAGAAGTTGCGCCCGTGGCTGTACATGCCGTAATATCGGGTCAGGCCCCTGCGTCCGGCATAGACCAGCCGGTCGGCATGGCCGCTCGAGCGGATGCGGCGGAGCAGATCATTTTCCGTGGTATCCGTACCGATGAGGGACGGCTCGTCCGACGCAGTTACGCGATTGCCATCCGACAGGAGCACGGTTCCCGTGGTCTCGGCGTCGTAGCCGTCGAGCAGATTCTGCACGGAGAGCACGGATTTCTTTGCGAACGCCGCCCCGGTGTGCCGCCAGCCAAGCACCGCGCCGCGTCCGTCCGCGCAGCTGCGCACGGCAGCGTCGGCAAACGAGCCGTCGGTCAGCTGCACGCGCCGAACATAGGTGCTCTGCGGATGACCGATCACGGCGAGCACGCGCTCGACTTCCAGATCGGTTTGCAGGCGGGTATAGCCGATGCTGTCCGCGCTGTACTCGCAGACCAGCCTGCCGTTCGCGTCCAGCACTGAAATACCGGTCAGCCCCAGCCGCTCCACATACTGCCGCAGCTCGTCCTCGCCGCAGTCGAGCGTCACGCCGTCCAGCTCCTGAACGGCGGTCGTTTCGCGCACAAGTGCCTTGGCCACGGCGATTTCGTTATACTGCACATAGGAGGAGGACTGCTCCTTTACAAAGTCGATCAGCTCGGTCATGCGCCGCTCGCAGTCCTGCATATCCGCGTGCCGGGACAGCAGGAATACCGCACCGAGGAACAAAAGCCCCGCCGCGAGGCACAGGCACCAGAACGTCCTTCGGGAGACGATGCGCCGGGAATTATTGTTCAAGCTGCTCCACCTCCAGACTGCGCGCGGGGACCTCGGGATATTTTCCGACCAGCTGTTTCATGCTGCCGTCCTCGCGCATCTGCGTGAAAACCTCGGTCAGCTGCGCCGCCAGGCCGCGTGTGTCGTTCTTGGAAAATGCCACGCCGATGCCGGTCGTCAGCAGCGGTTCATCCAGAATACGGAAGTTCGCGCCGTAGTCCTTCATATACTGCCGGATGGCCTCCTCGTGTGCCGCGACCGCGTCCACATAGCCGCAGTCCAGCATGGCATACTGCACACTGCTTTCAGCAAGGCTGATGATATTTCGGAAAGCCGGGACGTTTTCGTCTCCGCTCAAAAAGATCGCCTCCGGCTTGCCGGTGGACTGCACCGCGATAGTCTTTCCGGCGAGGTCGCTCATTCGCTCGATGCTGCTCTGCTCGCTGACGGCGATGACCTGACGGCTTACCAGATACGGTCCCGCCCACTGATAGTCATTCTCGCGGCCGTCCATGGAAAAGCAGTCCCAGATGCAGTCGATTTCTCCGTTATCGACCAGTTTGGTTTTCTGTTCCCAGTCGATCGTGGTGAATTCCGCGCGGTATCCCATGCGGCGGAATGCCTCCTCCGCAATATCCACGTCCAGACCGGTAATGTCGCCGTTATTGTCCATATAGACATAAGGCGGATAGGTGTCGCTGCCGACGGTAATCGTCGGGAGTGTGCTGTCGGACGCCGCATCCGAGACGCAGCCGGACAGCAGACCCGCCGTCAGCATGGTCAAAAGCGCCAGAGCGCATCTTACCCGTTTGTGTCTGTTCATACCGATGATGGTGTCCTCTCCCTCTTACTCGTTGTCTGTGCCGCAAATCGGCACAATCCACTCCTCATTATACACGCTGCCGCACTCCTGCACAACAGAAATTTCCGCCGTCGGCGCTGACCGTCGGCGCTGACGGAAATTTTCCTTTATTCCGCATTGCATTAGTAGTATAATAAAATGGTGAAGTTGGTCAAATTCCGGTAAACAAAGGGAGGGAGGGCGACCCGGCTGCGGTCGAACGACTATGAACCGACAGAAAATTCTGATTGTTGACGACTCGGAACTCAACCGAGAAATGCTCAAGGCAATCCTCGGCGAGGAATATGACTACGCGGAGGCAGAGGACGGTGCGCAAGCCATCCTCATGCTCCAGCAGGATATGAATATCGACCTGCTGCTGCTGGATATCAATATGCCGAAAATCGACGGCTTCGGCGTGCTCGAGCGCCTGAATCAGTTCCGCTGGATCGAGGAGCTGCCAGTCATCATGATCTCCGCCACCGAGGACCGTGCGGTTATCGAGCGCTGTTACAGCCTCGGCATTACCGACTATATCCGCCGTCCGTTCGACTCCTTCATCGTGCAGCGCCGCGTCAAAAACACGCTCACGCTCTACGCCAACCAGAAGCGGCTGATGGGCATGGTCTCCGACCAGATCTATCAGAACGAGAAGGACAGCCATGTCATGATTGGCATCCTCAGTCATATCGTCGAGTTCCGCAACAGCGAGAGCGCACAGCATGTGCTTCAGGTGCAGACCGTGACCGAAATGCTGCTGCGCAAGCTGACCGAAAAGACCGATGTATACGGTCTGACCGAGGACAAGATCCGCCTCATCACCACCGCGTCCGCCCTGCACGACATCGGCAAGATCAGCATCCCCGAGAACATTCTGAACAAGGCGGGCGCACTGACGCCCGAGGAATTCAACATCATCCGCACCCATCCCGCCATCGGCGCATCCATGCTTGAGGGGTTGACGCAATACCGCGACGAGCCGCTGGTCAAGGTCGCCATCGAGATCTGCCGCTGGCACCACGAGCGCTGGGACGGCGGCGGCTATCCGGACGGCCTGCTCGGTGAACAGATCCCGATCTCGGCGCAGGTAGTCGCACTGGCGGACGTATTTGACGCGCTGACCAGTGACCGCTGCTACAAAAAGGCATACACCCACGACACCGCCATCACTATGATCCTCAACGGAGAGTGCGGCGCGTTCAACCCGATGCTGCTCGACTGCCTGCAGGAGATCAGCATGCGTCTCCGGAGCGCACTGCCGACGCTTGCCGCCGATCAAGTGCTCCGCCGCGACGCAAAGCGCCTGTCTGCTGAGCTGCTGCAAAAGAGCGCTGTACCGCACAGCGACCGCGCCCAGCGCGAGCTGAATTATGTCAAGGAAAAGCTGGATTTCTTTGTCTCCTGCTGCGGCGATGTGCAGTTTGAGTATGACGTTCCTGCCGGTACCATCATAATAGCCGACCGAAGCCGTCCGCGTCAGCAGCAGTGCACGATACTGGACGTGCATGAAACGGACAGTCTCCGACTGCTGCGGCCGGCCGATATTGCGCGGCTCAGAGCCGCTCTCAAGGCCACAACGCCCGAGAACAACGAGCTTTCGCTCAGCCTGCTTCTGCCGGTCGGGCGCAAGCAGCACTGGCACAACATCCGGATGCACACGCTCTGGTCGCCGTTCTCCCCCGGTCACTATGTCGGCGTGATCGGCTGTCTGACTGATGCACAGAAGGTGCAGGGCGGCTATGCGCCCTTCCGCTGCACAGGCAAAAGCGCGACGGACGAGCCGTCGATCACCAACGATATCCAGCGTCTGAGCGCGGTCTTTGATGTCGTCCGTCTGGTTGATCCGACAAAATACGCCGTGCTCGATCTCGATGCGGACGGCATTCTGCACCACACAGGCGAGCGCTGCGCCGCGTTCTGGGATAACGATGCGGGCTGCGCAAACTGCATCTCCGCACGGGCGTTTGCTGAGCATACTACGCTCAACAAGCTCGAATTTACACGAAATGAGATGTATTTCGTCATCTCCAAGTATATTACGATCAACGGCACGCCCTGCGTGCTCGAGCTGGTCTCGCGGCTCAACGAGGGCCGCTGGATTGACGCAAACGGCTCGCGTTTTCTGCTTGACCGCACGCGCGGCGAGGATATGCAGCTGTTCCTCGACCCGCTGACCAACGTCTATTCGCGCCGCTATTTTGAAACCTACCGCACCCACCTTGAGGGCATGGAGGGCGTGGCGCTGATGGATGTAAACAACTTCAAGCTCATCAACGATCGCTGCGGCCACGCCGCAGGCGATGCGGCGCTGCGCGACATTGCAAACGCGGTGCGCTCCTGCATCCGCAAGACCGATATTCTGATCCGCTACGGCGGCGACGAGTTCCTGCTGCTGTTTCCGCGCATGACCGAGGAGGCTTTTCTCGACAAGAAAAAGCAGATCCAGCAGGCCGTGCGCGGAATCCGCATGTCGGAGTTTGCGGATGTCCAGCTTTCGGTCAGCATCGGCGGCATCTGCGGTGTACATCCGATCACAGAGGCTATCCGCAAGGCGGATTATCTGATGTATCTGGACAAGGCAGAGCAAAAGTCCTGAAAAGCGAAATCCCCTGCCGGGGAGACAGAAAATCTGTCCCCGGCAGGGGATTTTTTGCGTTCTTTCCAAGCGGCAGCCGCGGCAGCGCGACGGAGCCTGCGCAAGGAGCCGCGGCAGCGCGACGGAGCCTGCGCAAGGAGCCGCGTCTTTAATTTTGTGCTGCCGCAGCTTTCTCGACCGAAACGACCGTGCCGTCAAACGAATCGACCTCGGATACCGTGCCCGTATAAGTCACAGTGACCGAATCGCCCTCTGCGGCATCGTCCAGACCCTTCGGCGTATCGGAGGGATCGTAGGTAAATTCATAGGCGGCACCCTCGGCATCCGTTACAACGAACATGCCGTTCTTCTTCTCATCGAGCGAGCCGGTGAGCGTGTTTTCCTGCTGCTGTTCGCTGCTCGAGGACGAGGCCGCCGCAGACGATGCTGTACCGGTATCCGTATTTTCGGCGGGCTTGCTGCCGCAGGCCGAAAGCGATGCAGCCAGCAGAGCCGTGCACGCAAATACCATCAGTGTTTTTTTCATGTAAAAAGCCTTCTTTCTAAGAGAACAGTATCTGTCCTCTTTCTCTCTATTAGACGAAGCACGTCTAAAAAGGTTCCGGCTTCTGAAAAATTTTTTTCACGGATTTTTTGGGCGGTCCGCCGCACCCGGTCACATCTGTTCGACGGCTTCCTCGGTCAGCAGCCGCAGCAGGTCTCCCGGCGGCAGAGGACGGGAGAAATAATAGCCCTGAATCATGTCCACGTTCCAGCTCCGCAGCAGCTCCATCTCCTCCTGCGTCTCCACACCCTCCGCAATGATGCGGTAGCCGAGACGGCAGAAGGCGGATACGATGCTCTGGTAGAAGAGCGCGGCGTTTTTGTCCGTGCAGATGTGGAACAGCAGCGAACGGTCGAGCTTGATGACCGAGAACGGCAGCTGCATGACCGTATTCAGGTTGGCGTAGCCCGAGCCGAAATCGTCCAGGCACAGGCCGATGCCGACCGCCTGAAAACTCTCCGCCACCCGGGTCAGGCTCGCGGAGTACTCGGTCGCAACCGTTTCGGTAATCTCAAACTGGAAGCAGGAGTACGGCAGACCGTATTCGTCCAGAATGCGGATCAAGTGGTTTCCGCCATCGCTGTGAATAAGATCGAGCGGCGAAAGATTGATCTTGACGTTCGCAATGCTCGCGCGAAGCGCCGGGTTTTCGCGCAGAAAACGGCAGACGCGCCGCAGCTGAAGCTCGGTGATCTGGCTGATAAGGCGGTTCTTCTCCGCAAGGCGGATAAAAATATCCGGTGAAATCCAGCCAAGCGTGGGATGCCGCAGGCGGCTGAGCGCCTCAAGGGTGACAAAGCGCTGCTGATGCAGCGAATAGACCGGCTGATAATAGACCTCGAACAGATCCTCGTCGATCGCGCGGTGCAGGAACTGCTCGACCTGCTTGTTGTAGTAAAAGCTGTCCCGGTTCTTGCGGTCGTTCTGGATGACCTCAGTCCCGCCGCTGCGTGCTGCGAGAGATTCGAGATATTCCGCATAATCCAGCACAAGACCGCCCGTTCCCAGCTTTTCCGCGCCCACCACGCCGCACAGGATGACCGGCGAGGGAGCGGCCTGCGCGTCGTCCGGCTGCGTGTGGAACACCTGCCGCAGGCTCGTCAGGCAGGTTTCGTACTCGCGCAGCGAGAACGTCAGCAGCAGAAACCGCTTACCTGTCACGCGGAACACGTTCCTGCCCGCGATCTCCTGCATGTGCTCGGCCGCGCGGCGCAGAAATTCGTCGCCGCTCTGCACGCCCGAGACTTTGTTCATGTGGTCAAGCTGGTAGGCGTAGACCGTGATGATGTGAAAGGCCTTATGCGCGTCGGTCAGCTCGTTCATGCGGCGCAGCAGATACTGCTTGTCATTCAGTCCGGTCAGGCTGTCCATGCACGCGCAGGGATTGTTGATGGTCAGATACATTGCAAGGATGCTGAGCGAAAGACCGAAGCCGGTCGTCAGCACCGCGGGATTGACGGCCTGCGCGGCGATGCCGAGGGCAGCGAGCAAAAAGACCGCAAGCAGCGCCATCAGATTGCGGCGGCTGACCGCATCCCGGTGTACCGCGACAAAAATCGCTGCCGCCGCGATGTGCAGCAGGGCGCTGATGTACAGCAGCAGATACCACGGACCGTGGTAGTAGCCGGTGCTGTCGAAATAGAACAGCTTTTCGGTGAAGGGGTTGGTCAGAATGATAAAAACCAGAACGATAGTCGGAATGCCCATGCGCAGTACGGTTCCGGTGGAGATCACGCGGCTCGAGCACAGTGTACAGACATAGTACAGCAGCATGAGCGGCAGAATCGCCTGAAACAGATAGAACACGGTGTTCGAGAGCATGCGGCCGACGCCAAAGCTGTACGGAGCGTACAGAATGAAGCATGTACTGACCAGCTCAGCAAGAACGTCCAGACTGACGACAGTCAGCAGACGGCGGAACATGAGGCTGTTCCGGTCATCCATCTGCCGCTGATGAGAATACTGCCACAGAACAACCAGCAGCACCGCCATCCCGGCGATCAGATAATGTAGATTGGTTGTCATTCCGTGTCCCCTCCCAGTCTGGTTTCATTTCTCTTCAAATAGGCGTCCGCCTCCGCCTTCCATGCGCTGATGCTGCGCGATTTTCCGTCCTCGTCGCACAGGCGGCTGAAGCCGTAGGTCATCGTGATGCGGGCGCGCGGCGCACAGGTGCGGTTGTACCGCGCGACAATCGCGCTGAACTGCCGGTGCAGCTGCCCCGAATTTGCCCTTGGCTCGGGACGGATGAGGGCGAACTCGTTTCCGCCGGTGCGGAAGCACGATACGCTTTCGCCACCGTCCTCGCACGCGCGGCAGAAGTCTGCAACGCACCGTGCGGCGGCGATGACCGCCTCATCCCCTGCCTGAAGGCCGAAGCGGTCGTTGCGCTCGTTCAGGCCCTCCAGCCGGATATAGGTCAGCACCGCATCGCGGCATCCGACCTCGCCGGTGCGGATGCGCTCCATGTATTCCTCAAACGCGCGGCGATTCGGCAGACCGGTCATACGATCCTCGCGCTGCATCTGATGGCTGATGCGGTGCTCCATGTGAAAGCGCATATCCTCGGTCGCCTGTCCGAGCAGCTCACGGAAGAGCAGGATGATGAACAGCAGCACGCCAAACTGGAATATTGCATCATACCAGTAGATGTGCCGCAGGCCGTACAGGACGAGCGCTGCCACGCCGAACACGCCCAGTGCGGCGAACGCCGCAATACGCAGCCGGAGCTGCTGCGAGGGCTGCTCGCGGTACGACCGAAGCAGCACGGTCAGCATCGCTGCGACGCCTGCCGCCAAAAGCAGGTGCGTCAGCGGCAGCATATCAATAAACCGGATGCTGAAAAGCCGGTACGCCGCGCCCTGTACGAGCGCGTTGGCGCAGAACAGCGCAATGCATATATCGGGAACGAGCCGCCGTCTGCCGCTTATCGTGTTGCGGACAAAATGCACCATCGGGATAGACATCAGCATAAAGGCATAAAAGGAAACGACGCTTCCGGCGGCAGTATCCCGTCCGTAAATCTGATACAGAGCGGAATCGGTCAGGCACCACAGGCTGCACAGCAACAGAAAGACCGCCACATCGAGGAAGCGGCGCTCGCGGATGCCGCAGCTGCTCATGTAGCAGAAGATCAGCAGCGCCAGCACGGCAAGGATGACCATGGCGAGCATCATGACCAGGGAAAACAGTGAGGTCTGGATATGGTGACCGGTGATGCTCCTCACCGAGCCGAGCAGAGGCGCGTCAAACCTGTCTGTCCGGTCGGAAAGCTGCGTAAAGGTCAGGCTGAGCGTCTGTCCGCCGATATTTTCCGGAAGCTCCGCATCCGCCCACAGGCGGCCCTTCATCTGCGTGTTTTTCGGAAAAGCGTTGTCCTCGTAGCGATAGAGCAGCGTTTCGCCCGCACGGATCTCGATGCCGTATTCCACGCCGCGCGCGCTCAACAGCTTTCCGGCATCGCGGGCGGTCAGCGTGTCGTTATACAGGGTAAGCGTCTGCCCCGGCTCAGCCGGAAGCGTGACGGGGAGCGCAATCTCGCGCCGCACGCCGTCCGTCAGCTGATACCAGCCGGTATTAAGGGTAGAAAGCACCCTGTCCGGATCATGCTGATGCAGTCCGGCAATGAGGAACGCCAGCATTGCCACGGTCAGCAGCAGGGCGGCCGTCTCTGCGGTGCACCGCAGGGTTTTGTGTTTCATGACTGTTCCTCCGTCCGGTCGTCTTCGTGATGGTGCTGCTTTTCCGCGTACATACGGCTGTCCGCCGTGATGCGCACCTGCGAAGCGTCACCGTCCTCCGGATAGCAGGCGCAGCCGCAGCTGACGCCGACCGAAAGCACTTTTTCTTCGATAACGATAGGCGCAGAGAGCATGGTCTGGATGCGCTCGGTCATGCGGCTGCGCTGCTCCTCGTCCATATCGGCGCTGACGATGAGCGCGAACTCATCGCCGCCGATGCGGAAGGCATAGTCCCGGCTGCGGATGCAGCGCAGCAGCCGCGCGCTGATCTCCTTGAGCAGCCGGTCGCCCATGGCGTGACCGTAGGTATCGTTTACCGGCTTAAAGCGGTCGAGATCGAGGTAATACAGCACGAACGGCAGCTTTTTCGCCTCACAGATGTTCAGGACCCTGCTGAAATAGCGTTCGTTGAACAGGCCGGTCAGGCTGTCCGTGTTTGCCATGTTTTCCAGCTCGACCTTCTGCCCGATATCCTGCACAACCTGCATGACCACGGCGACCGTGCCGTCCGCATGCCACTCGACCGGGAGGACGGTCAGCACCATATAGGCGTTTTCCGTCCGGCTGCAATACTCGATTTTGAGATTGTCATCCGGTTTCCGGAGCACGCTGCGCAGATAGTCCGGCGTAAGCAGCCGCGAGAGCTTGGCGTTTTCCGTTTCGGTCAGCGCGACATAGCGTTTAGAAATGATTTCGACCATTTCCGAATACTGTCCGGAGGTCGGATAGAGCGGCTCACTGCTCCGCAGCTCATGATAGCGGTAGCGTCCGGTATCCAGATTGACGACCATATAGCGATCGACGATGCGGCTCATGCTTTGCAGGAAACGGTCGCTCTTCATCTTTTCGCGCTCGAGGTTCAGCCGCTCCTCCTCCTCGCGCCGCAGGCGCAGCTGGTCCTCCATGCCCAGCGCCAGCACCACGATGATGACGGCGAAGATGCAGAGCGCGCCGAGCGCGATGATCGTAGACTGCTGCACGCTGAGCATCGCGCCGTCCACCTCATCCGTCTGGATGATGCCGACGAGCGACCAGTCCGAAAACGCGGTCGGAATCGCAACCAGATAGTTTCTCACCCCATCGCAGGTGAACTGCGCGCTTCCGCTCTTGCCGAGCTGGATGCAGTCCCCGATATCGTCCATGCTGCCATATTTCCAGTCAACATGGTCGGACAGGTCGTACAGGTTGGTCATTCCCTCGCACAGCTCGGTCTGCGGCTCAAGCTCCAGCACGATATCGCCGTTCGAGCGCACCACATAGCAGTCGCTCTGTCCGCCGTACATACTGCCGTCAACCAGATCATCGACCACGTCCGTGTCATAGCTGACCGCGATACCGGTGTAGGTCACGCCGTCCAGCGTCAGACTGCGGCTCATCGGCATCGCAAACGCGATCTTCGGCACGCCGTAGGTTGCCGTATAGGTGGAGACGATTGGCTCGCCCTTGCTGTACATCTCCTGAAAAACGCCGTTGATGCTGTCGGCGCTGCCCTTTCGCCCATCTACCGTTAGATACTGCGTGCTCTCGTTGAACAGATAGAAGTCGCTGTAATGCCACAACAGCTTGTTGTTCTGCGCATCCGGCCAGATGCTGTCAATATCCGCATCCTCCTGCGCATTCTTCATCAGGCTATCCCACTGGCTCAGCACGACCCAGTTTCGCTGCACGAACAGCGTGAAGGTCTTGGAGATTTGCGCATAGCTTTCGAGCAGATGATTCGAGCTTTCCTGATAGATCTGCATTCCGATGTAGTTGCTGTAAACGCTAATGCCTGCCGCGAACACTATGGCGAGAAGTGCGGTCAGCAGAGCAATGCTTGATCGCTTTTTCATGTTCTGCCCCTCCTTCGGTGAAATTTATTCATTCCATTTCCTATACCACAATTATACTATTTCCCGACCCAAAAAGAAAGCGAAGATTGCGGTACAGCGGCATTTATTTCCCTGTTTTATCACATTCTTATCCTTTACCGCGCTGCGGCCTCTGCATATCCGAAAACCCGGAGTACCGTCAGCCGTTTTCGGCCGGTACTCCGGGTTTTGTGTATCCGCATGGCGCGGTCAGTGTATAATGTCCTTCAGGGCGTCGATCAGCTCCTCGATCACAATCGGCTTGGACAAAAAGCCGTTCATGCCGCAGTCAAACGCCCGCTTTCGCTCCTCCTCGAACACGTTAGCCGTCATGGCAACGATCGGGACGGCGGCGCGCGCCGGGTCCTTCAGCGCACGGATGCGCCGAGTGGCGGTGCAGCCGTCCATAACCGGCATCTGCACATCCATCAGCACCAGATCATAGCGGCCCGGGTCCGAGGTGCGGATCTTTTCCACCGCGACCGCGCCGTTCTCGGCGGTATCGACCAGAAAACCGTACTCGTGCAGGATTGCAACCGCGATCTCACGGTTCAGCTCGTTATCCTCGACCAGCAGGATATGCCGTCCGCGGAAGTCGGCGTTTTTCCCGGGCAGGATGTCCTGCGCCTCCGTCTGCGTATGTCCGATGGCTGTCAGCAGGGTGTCGCGCAGGTCGGACAGGAACATCGGCTTGGAGCAGAACGCCGTCACGCCCGCCGCCTTCGCCTCCCCTTCGATATCCGACCAGTCGTAGGCAGTCAGGATGATAATAGGGGTATCGTCGTTCAGGCTGCGAATCTGGCGCGTGACCTCGATGCCGTTCATGTCCGGCAGCCGCCAGTCGATGATATAGGCGCGGCAGGGGTCGCCCAGCTCGATGGACTGCCGTGCACGCAGCACAGCCTCCCGGCCGGAAAGCGTCCACTCCGCACGCATTCCCACACGGGTCAGCAGCTTTGCCACGCTGTCGCAGGTGTTGAAATCGTCATCCACCACCAGCGCCTTGAGGCCGGAAAGCTCCGCGATCTTTTCCTCGCGGCGGCTACAGTTCTGCACGCGCAGCGGCAGGCAGATGATAAACTCGGTGCCCCGGTTCTTCTCGGTCTGCACCTTGATCGTGCCGCCCATCATCTCAACGATGTTCCGGGTGATGGCCATGCCGAGGCCGGTTCCCTGTATCCGGCTGACCGTGGAGGTACGCTCGCGTTCAAACGGCTCGAAGATCTTCTGCGCGAACTCCGGACTCATGCCGATGCCGTTGTCGCGGACACGGAACTCGTACTGTGCACAGTCGCGCATGGTTCCGGCAAGCTGCCGGACACGCACGGAAACCGTGCCGCCCGCCGGCGTGAACTTGATGGCGTTGGACAGCAGGTTGAGCAGGATCTGCCCCATCCGTGTCCGGTCGCAGTAAACGTCCTCGTCGGTAACGTCAAGCGCATCCATATAAAGCTCGAGCTGCTTGGCGTGCACCTGTCCGCCGACGATGGTCTTGATGTCGTGCAGCATCTCGGACAGGTTGACCTCGGTTTCCTCCAGCTGGAGCTTGCCGCTCTCGATGCGGCTCATGTCCAGAATATCGTTGATGAGCGCGAGCAGGTGGCGGCTCGAGGAGAGGGTTTTGGTCAGATAGTCCTTCACCCGTTCCTGATTGTCGATATTGCTGACCGCAAGGGTGGTAAAGCCGATGATCGCATTCATCGGTGTGCGAATATCGTGCGACATATTGGACAGGAAGGTGCTCTTGGCGCGGCTGGCGGCTTCGGCGGCCGCAACCGCCTCGGAAAGCGCCTGATTGATCTTCCGGTCGTCCGTGCGGTCGGACATCACGAGGATGTACTTGGTCCGGCCTGCGACCTCGCTGCCCATGGCGACGATGTGGAACCAGCGGCGCTCACCGGTCTGCTGATGGGCATAATCGGCGTTCCATTCGCACTGCTCGCCGCACTGAATCCCCGCGAAGAAGTTCTTATCGTGGTCGGGAGAATCCTTCGGGTGCAGCGCCCGCAGTGCACGGATGTCCTGCTGCACCTGCTCGAGCGGCACGCCCAGCAGCCGCTCGATGTTCGGGCTGACATAGTCCACGCGGGAGGTTTCGGCGTCCATCATGAGGAAAACGTCATCCACGTTGCGTGAGAGCCGGGTGAACAGCTCATCCCGGTACAGAATCTCGGTATCTCTCCGACGCAGCGCGTCACGGCTTCTGTGCACGATGAGCGCGATAAGCAGCACCATAAGCAGGCACGCGATAACGACCACGATCTCGACCGTCCGGCGCCACAGCGTATCCATGCCGGCGTTAACAACGCTGACCGGGACGAGGCCGAGCATGATCCAGTCCTGGATACCTATGTTCTCGTAGACCAGATAATACCGGGTTCCCCGCAGTGTCAGCATCATACTGCCGTTCCTGCCCTGCGCGAAATCGTCGCTCAGCGCATCGAATTTTTTCTCGGACAGATCGGAGTTGCCGCGCAGCTCCGCGAGGAGGTTATAGACCGGGTCGTCGCTGTCGGCATTGCTGTCGAGCACAACACGCCCGTCCGAGTAGATGACATAGCTGTGGGCTGCGCCGTCGAAGGCGGAGCTGTCGATCGCGCTCAGCACCGTATCATTATAGTAGGCGACCGCGATCGCATCGTAGGCGAAGCCGCGGTAGGTGCCTTTCGCCTCCGGGCAGACGAACACGAGCATCTGCGGCTTTCCGGGCAGCGCCGCGTTCACAACGACGTCCTCTCCGTCGGAAAGATGCGTGCCCAGCCCGGTCTGCGAGCCAAGGCTGCTCTTTTCGCCGTCCTGCGTCATGCAGCTGCCGTCCGAGGCGAGGAAGTAGAGAGCGGCGCAATCGATCTCCTTCTGCATCTTGTCCATGCCGGAGCGGATCTGCTCCTCGCTCGAGGCGATTTCCAGCAAACCGCCCCACAGATGCAGGATCATCCGGTTGCGGCTGAACAGCTGGTTCAGCATATCGTCGGATTGATGCACAAGCTCGGACAGATGCGAGGTGCTCTCCTGATAGACCGTCTGCGAAACGAACAGGACGTACCGGGCGCAGCTGCCGCCGATCAGCGCGAACAGAACGAGCAGGGCGGCAGCGGTGCTGCGCCAGTGCTGCGGGAGGCTGTATTTTGTTTTTCCTCCGCGTTTTTTGTCAGTCATCCCTGTTTACCTCAGTTTGATATAGTTTTCCGGCTCCGCCAGCGCGGCGTTCCCCCCGGCAACATATGCGCGCCAGGTGTCCCGGACCGTCGTGTCGCCGCCCTCAAAGGCGCGGCTCTCGTCCGCGAGCAGCGGCGCCATGCCGCCCTCCGTTGCCAGACAGGTGACAGTTACGCTATCGTCCTCGCGGAGCGGTTTGCCGTCCCGCTTGATCCCGGTCAGCGTAAAGCCGCCGTTTTCCTCCTTGACCTCGATGGCGATGCCGCTGACCACCGGCAGAGAGCCGCGGTTGAACGGCGTAAAGCCGCCCTCGCAGCCCTCGACAAAGGCGCGGACGGTCTCGGTCAGCTCCGCACCGTTCATCGTGCGCCGGTACGCGAGCAGACTGTTCGGCATGATCATAGAGGCCGCCATCTTCTTGGTGTAGTCTGCCGCCAGCACGCTGCCGGTAAAGCTGTTCGCCGCAGCGATGAGCACATCGGTGTCATACACGCCGCGCAGCGTGTTCGCCATTACGGAGAAGGCAGCGTTGCCGCCGTCCGCATGGAATACATTCGAATAGCCCTTGTCCGAGGTCAGCACAGCCGCATCCGAGGCAGGCTCGTCCGCAAGCAGCTGCGCGTTGAACGCCTGATACGCCTGCTCTGCTGTGTATTCGCCCGCGATCATGCGCGAAACCACATCCTTGGAGATCGAAAAGAAATCGTTGGAGGCGATGCGGATGTACATATGGTTCTGCTCGACCACCGGGCGCACGTCCTCCAGATAATCGGTCAGACGAAGGCTGACGTTCTGGCTGTAACTCAGGATGTCCTGTCCGTCATAAACGATGTGGTTCTGTGCTTCCTCGGAGAGCATGACATGGAGCACCTGCATCGCCTTGTCGCGGCGTGCGCTGTCCTGTTCCAGCTCGCGGTTCAGCGCAACCTGAAAATACGGGTTAGTCAGCAGCCACTGCTGCCCGTCCTGATCGAAGAACGGCAGGAAAGTCGTATCGATGCCCTCATCCTGTAAGATCTTAACGCCCGCGGAGGAGCCGAAGCACATGGCAAGCTCGCCGCCGCGCATCCGGTCCATGATGTCGTCGTAGTTCAGTGTCAGGTCAGCGGCGTTCAGGCCGGTGTCGCGGATGAACTGCTCGAAGTTCTTGAATGCGGTCGGCCAGACGGTGTCGTCCAGACCGACTTTCTCGGTATTGGCCGGGTCGCTGTACGCGGCGCGCCATTTGCGGCCTTCCGCCGAGGAAAGCTCGGAAACCGAAAGTCCCTGAAGGGTTTCCATGCAGGTGTAATCGTAGGTATAGTCCGCATCAAAGCCGCGGATGCCGTGCTTTGCAAACGCCTGACAGGCGGAAACAAAGCTGTTGTAATCGGTGGGCAGCGGAATGCCGTATTTCGCGAACAGACCGCGGTTGACCAAAAAGCCGTGCGCGTCCGCGCAGACCGGCAGCCAGTTGATGCTGCCGTCCTCGTTTTTGAAGCTGCTGAGGTAGGGGTTGTAGACCGCGCCTGCCTCGTTGGTCGTGGCGAGGTTCATCAGACTATCCTTCAGCGGCGCGGCATCATGCAGCGAGAAGCGGCAGCAGGTAATGATGTCCGGCAGGCCGCCGTTCTCGTTCAGAAATTTGTAAAAATCCAGATCGTTGTTGCCGACAATGAACTCAATATTCACATCCGGAAGCTGCGACTGGATGTAGGGGGCGTAATTTTCATACAGCGTGGTGTTCCACAGATAGACCTGAATGGTCTCCGCATCCTCCTGTGCTTCGCTCTTTTGTGCGCCGCAGCCGGTCAGCAGGCATGCCGCTGCTGCCAGCACCGCGAGCAGGAAGAACAGACCGCGCTTCCGCTTTTTTGTTTTCATCAACCGACTCTCCTTACCCGTGACAGCCGCCTCTTCCCGACAGACCGCCCTTCTTTCCCTCTTGCCTCGCCGCAAAGCGGCAATATATAGAATAGCATAGCACTTCGCAAACGGTATTTCAAGGAATTCCGCCTGTTTTCTGCCAAAACAGGCAGAAACACAGACTGTTCGCCGTATTCGAAGCGCTTTTGCGCGAATATGCCTGTAAAACAGATTGAGACGGGATACCTGCGTGAGACGCTGTGCAGCTGCAAGGCTGCGAAAGGAACACACCGCGCCGCACCTCCGATGGGCAAAAAAGACCCGCCGATTTCTCGACGGGTCGATTGTTCAATTTCGATGTTCTGCGGCGTCAATGCTCACAGAACCCATTTTTCTTGACGCTTGAGCTATACAAATCCTTCGTTTTAAGAAAATCGTTACTTTCTCAAAAAATACACCAGGCAAGGCCGTCCGCCGGTACGGTAATCCATCTCACTGCCGATGACCTGCTGCTCTGCCAGATAATTCATATACCGCCGCACGGTCACGACCGACAGACCGACATGCGATGCGATCTCATCACTGGTATGCCGTGTCTCCGGCGCGGCGCGCAGATATGCCTCAATGCGCGAAAGCGTCTGGCTCTGCAGCCCCTTCGGCGGCGTGACAGGCGGTGTCGGCGCAGCCGCCTGAAACAGCGTATGGTCAAGCACATCCTGACTGAAGCTGTCGCGCTGCACGCTTTCTCGCCGGCGGCAGAACACATCAAGCGCCTGCCGGAACCGCTCATACGCGAACGGCTTGACCAGATAATCCACCGCGCCCAATCGCACGGCATCATTAACCGTTTTTGCGTCATTCGCAGATGTGACCATGATGACATCCGCGTCCACGCCTTCCGCACGAAGCTGCAGCAGCAGCTCGGTGCCGCTCATCTGCGGCATGTAAACGTCTAAAATAATCAGGTCGATCGGGTTGCGCCGCAGCCAGAACAGCGCCGGATGCGCCGCCGAAAACGTCTGCACGACGGCAAATCGGCTGTCCTGCTCGATATACCGGCGGTTGAGCCGTGTGATCATCGGGTCGTCCTCAATAATAACCGTTGTGTACATCGGATTTCCTCCCTACTGCTGTCTGTTTGCGGATTCCGCAACCGTAATGATGAACGAGCTGCCGATTCCCGGCTCGGACTCGACGCGAATCGTCCCGTGGAACGCGTCCACGGTCTCCTTGACGAGTGACAGACCGGTGCCTCTGCCCTCTCCTTTGGTGGAAAAGCCGCGCTCGAAAATGCGGTCCAGCTTATCGGCAGCAATGCCTGCACCGCTGTCGTCCACACTGATGAGCATGCCGTGCTCGCCCTCGCGAATGCTGACCGTCACTTCCTTCTGTGCGGTCTCCGGTGCGTTCCGCAGTGAGTCGAACGCATTCTCAATCAGGTTTCCAAGAATGGTGATCAGACTGCTCGCCGGAAGATACCGTCCTTCTCCATGCAGCTCACTCGCCGGGTCGAGCACAAACCGAATACCCAGCTCCGCTGCACGATATACCTTGCCGATCAGCAGCGCTGCAACCGACGGCTCCCGAATACGCTCGGAAATATAGCCGATCGAGTGCGCACGCGTCTGCGTCAAATGCAGCACATACTCCTCCGCCTGCTTGTCCTCGCCCAGCTGCAGCAGACCGAGGATCACATGCAGCTTGTTGGTAAACTCATGCGTATACGCCCGCAGCGCACCGACTATGTGCTGCACGCCGGTCAAATCCTGCGCCAGCCGCGTGACCTCGGTCCGGTTGCGGAAAATAGCGATAACACCCTCCACCTTGCCGTCCCGCCAGAGCGGCATACGGTCGGAAATGACCGAAACATGCTTGATGGACTCCAGACCGATGTTGTATTCACTTTTGCCGGTCTGCAGCACGCGCGCCATCGTCGAGCGCGGATAGACCGTCTTTAACGGCTGACCGATTGCATCCTTCACCTTGATTTTGAGGATATCCGCTGCCGCACGGTTCATATAGGTGATCATGCTGTGTTCATCGATCGCCATCAGACCCTCATCCAATGCATCCAGAATATCCATGCGCTGCAGAAACAGCTGACGGAACGCGTCCGGCTCATAGCCCAGCAGTTCCCGCTTGACCCGCTCGGAAAACCGCACGCTGAGCAGACTGCCGATGCCAAGCGCGAACAGCATGATGAGCAGATACGACAGCAGCACACGCAGCACCGTCCGATGGTAGGAGCGCAGATACAGCCCTGCCATGACGATACCGGTCGCCTGCCCGTTTTCATCGCGCATGACAGCATAGGCACAGCGATCCGCGCCGTCCGGCATCTCATCGTTCGAGAGCACTGGCTTTTCCTCGCTGCACAGGCGGCTGACCGTATCAGCTTTCAGTTCGGGCAGCAAAGATACGTCGCCTGCACCGGACACGAGATCGCAAAACACTGTCGGCTTGCCCTTAATATCATACACGCCGAGCATATCTACTTCAGATACACGCTGTACGGTCCGCGCCAAATACTGCTGTGCGTTATCTGCCCGAATATCCTCGGTCAGCAGCGGCGCGTCTGCCGCCATCTGCGCCGCATTGGACAGCAGCTGGTCACGCGTCCGTACCTCCTGATACAGGCCGATGCCCAAACCGACCGACGTGGACAGCAGCACCACCACCGCAATGCACAGGATCAGCATCCGGCGCACCTGCCGGTGCAGCGAGCCGGAGGAACGTGCATTTATCAAATTCATCCACTCCTTTTAAGAAGATACTTCATATCATAACACACTGGTCAACATTCATCAAATCCCCTCTGCAAATTTATGCAAATCTGTCAAATTGCGCGGGTTAATTTTTTTTAGTTTCATAAGCTTGCGTAAACTCCGACAGGTTTTTACAATAAGCGCATAAACCAACTTATAGACAAACGAGGTGATGCCCTTTGGGTGAAATCAAAGCGGAATTGAATGCCGAACTGCAAACCCACATTGCGTTCGAGATTCCGCTGTTTGGCGGAATACCGGTTCCGGAATCCGCTGTGGTAAGTTGGGCGATCATAGTTGTGCTGACCCTGCTTGCCATCTGGCTGACGCACGGACTGCGCAAGCGTCCCGGGCGAAAGCAGATTGCCGCAGAGATGCTGGTGGGCTTCATCAACAATTTCTGCCGCGACACACTGGGCGACAAATACTGGCGCACCTTCGCTCCGTACCTCGGCACGGTAGGCCTGTATCTTGCGCTGGCGAACATGGCCGGTCTGTTCGGCGTTACGCCGCCGACCAAAGACCTGAACGTCACCGCCGGCCTGGCGATCATGAGCGCCCTGCTGATCTACGGCTCGCAGTTCCGGTTCCACGGTCTGCGCGGCGGACTGAAAAAGTTCAGCGAACCGGTTGCAGTCGTCACGCCGCTCAACATTATGGAGATCGGCATTCGGCCTTTGTCGCTCTGCATGCGACTGTTCGGCAACATTTTCGCCGGATTCGTTATCATGGAGCTGGTCAAAATGGCCGTTCCGGTCGTTGTCCCCATCCCGCTGAGCCTGTATTTCGATGTATTCGACGGCATGATACAGGCGATCGTATTTGTATTCCTGACAACACTTTTCCTGTCGGAATCCCTTGAATAAGCACTGTTTTATCTGAGAAAGGACCACAAAAAAAATGAGTATTGCTATTGGTGCAGCTATTGCAGTTATGACCGGCATCGGTGCCGGTCTTGGTATCGGCTATGCAACCGCGAAATCCTCGGAAGCCATTGCGCGTCAGCCGGAGGCCTCCGGCCAGATCAGCAAAAACCTGATCCTCGGCTGTGCACTGGCCGAGGCAACCGCCATCTACGGTTTTCTGATCGGTATCCTGCTGATTTTCATGAATTGATCGGGGTGAGATCGAATGATCCTCAATCTAAATTCGCAGATTATCTGGGTGTTTGTTGATCTGCTCATCCTGTTCGTGCTGATGAAGAAATTCCTGTTCGGCCCCATTACCCAAATGCTCGATGACCGTGCGCAGCAGGTGTCGGACACGCTCGATCAGGCGGACAAGCGTCTCGCCGAGGCCGAGCAGCAGCAGACCGCGCACGCCGCGCAGCTTGCTTCCGCAAAGCAGGAGGCCGCACAGATCATCGAGGAGGCCCGCGCACGCGGTCAGCAGGAGTACGATCGTCTTGTCGCAGAGGCGCAGACCGCTGTGCAGCGGCTCGATGAGCAGGCTGCCCGCCGTCGGGAATCCGAGCGGACGCAGATGCTCCGTGAGGCGAAAAAGGAAATTACCGCTCTCGTTCTGCTGACCACCGCCAAGGTATCCCGGCAGAAGCTGAACAGCGACACCGACCGCGCCATGATCGACGATTTTCTGCGTGAAGAAACGGAGGCCGCACGATGAGCTCGACCGCCGTACAGTATGCCGGTGCACTGCGCCATACCGGCTGCACGCTGAGCGATCTGCAGCACACCGCCGATTATCTGACCGATTGTGCGCCGTTATGGGATGCACTGTGCTCGCCTGCCGTTTCCGCGCGGGAGAAAAAGGCTGTGCTGTCCCGCCTGCCCGATTTTGATGCGATGGGCGAGCTGAAGCACTTCTATCTGCTGCTGGCGGACAAAAACCGCTTTGCGCTCCTGCCGGAGATCGTCCGGCAGTTTCGTCTGCTTGAGCTGCGCGACAGCGGTGAGGGCCTGTGCGTATTTCGCTGTGCCCGCGAACCGGATGATGAATCGCTGCGTTCGCTTGCCAAACTGCTGTGCGCACGACACAGTTATTGTGCAGTTACGTTTGAAATCGTGCAGGACGACACGCTGCTCGGCGGCTTTACTGCCGAAATCGACGGCGTAACCTACGATAAAAGCGTGCGCGGACAGCTTCGCGCACTGGCGCATGACCTGTAAAGGGGTGAAAACCATTGAACCATTCAGATGAGATTTTATCTATTCTCCGCGAGGAGATTGAACAATATGACAACCGCACGCGCTGCGACGAAACCGGCACGGTCATCGAGGTCGGCGACGGTATCGCCACCGTTTACGGTCTAAACCGCGCTGTATACGGCGAACTGGTGCAGTTTGACACCGGTGTGCACGGCATCGTGCTCGACCTTAAACGTGACAGCGTCGGCGTGGTACTGCTCGGCAGCGAGGACGGCCTGCATGAAGGCTCGGCGGTCAGCCGCACCGGACGTGCGGCTGACGTTCCGGTCGGCGATGCGATGATCGGCCGCACGGTCAACGCCCTCGGTGAACCGATTGACGGCCTTGGACCGATTGAAACGACCGAGCGCCGTCCGATCGAGCGAGAGGCTTCGGGTGTGGTATCGCGTGAACCGGTAAACCAGCCGATGCAGACCGGCATCCTTGCCATTGACTCGATGGTGCCGATCGGACGCGGTCAGCGCGAGCTGATCATCGGCGACCGCCAGACCGGCAAAACGTCCATTGCCATCGACACCATCCTGAACCAGAAGGGGCAGGATATGATCTGCATTTACGTTGCCATCGGCCAGAAGGCATCTACAGTGGCGCGCCTGCGCGGCACGCTCGAGAAATACGGCGCACTCGATTACAGCATCATTGTTTCCGCCACCGCAGCAGACGGTGCGCCGCAGCAGTATATCGCGCCGTATGCCGGCGCCGCTATTGGCGAGTATTTCATGAGTCAGGGCCGCGATGTGCTCATCGTGTATGATGATCTGTCCAAGCACGCGGTCGCTTACCGCACGCTGTCGCTGCTGCTGCGCCGCTCGCCCGGCCGTGAGGCGTATCCGGGCGATGTATTCTATCTGCATTCCCGTCTGCTCGAGCGTGCCTGCCGCTTGACGCCGGAGTACGGCGGCGGCTCGATGACCGCGCTTCCCATTATCGAAACGCTGGCAGGCGATGTTTCCGCCTACATTCCGACCAACGTCATTTCCATCACGGACGGTCAAATTTATCTGGAAAACGACCTGTTCTTTGCCGGTCAGCGTCCGGCAATCAACGTTGGCCTGTCGGTATCGCGTGTCGGCGGTGCGGCACAGACCAAGGCCATCAAGAAAACCGCCGGTACGCTGCGTATCGATCTTGCCCGCTTCCGCGAGCTGGAGGTATTCACCCAGTTCAGCTCGGATCTGGACAAGGACACTCAGCAGGCCCTCGAGCACGGCAAACGCCTGATGGAAATCCTCAAGCAGCCGCTGTGTCACCCGATGCCGGTGTGGCGGCAGGCGGTTATCCTGTATGTGGCTACCAACGGTCTGCTGAGCGATGTTCCGCTCGACCGGGTACGCGATTTTGTGCAGAAATTTGCCGACAGTCTGCCTGATTCCCTGCTGACAGAAATTCAGTCCACCGGCACCCTGACCGGCACGGCTGCCGAGCAGATCCGGGAAGCCCTGAAAACCTATAAAGATCAGGTGAGTGCAGCATGGCAGGCATAAAGGAGATCCGCACCCGCATTGACAGTGTGCAGCAAACACTCAAGATCACAAACGCGATGTACCTGATCTCGTCCTCCAAGCTGCGCAAGGCAAGGCAGCAGCTGAACAATGTGCAGCCGTATTTTCTCAAGATCAGCTCCACGATTGCCGATATTCTGCACCATTCCCCTGAAATCGAGCATATTTATTTCGACAAGCGTCCCGAGGTCAAGCACCGCAAGTCCGGCTACATCGTTATCACGGGCGACAAGGGACTGGCCGGTGCGTACAATCACAACGTGCTGCGTCTGGCCGAGAAGCATCTTGCGCAGGAGGACGATCCAACGCTGTTCCTCATCGGTCAGATGGGCCGCGCGTACTTCGCCGAACGCGACATCCGCGTAGACGGCGAGTTCATGTTCACCGTGCAGGACCCGACGATTGCCCGTGCGCGGGACATTGCAGATATTTTCATCCGTCTGTTCCGCGAAGGTCAGCTGGACGACGTGTACGTTGTCTACACCGAAATGGTAACGCCTATGCGGCTTGAGCCGCGCGTGCAGAAGCTGCTGCCGCTCGACATTGACGCGTTCCCATGGGAGCCGCGCCCGAGTGAACACGGCCCCTATCATCAAATGGTGCAGTATGTGCCCTCGGCAGACCGCGTACTCGAGCATCTGGTACCCGGCTATGTCAAGGGTGAGCTGTTCGGCGCGCTGGTCGAGTCCTTCTGTGCCGAGCAGAATGCCCGCATGACGGCAATGGACTCCGCCACCGACAACGCACGCGATATGCTCAAATCGCTGTCACTGCACTACAACCGCGCACGACAGTCCGCCATCACGCAGGAGATCACCGAGATCGTCGGCGGCACACAGGGCAGCGCCGCGGAAACACCGCAGCCCCGCCGTCCGATTCCGACGCGGACCGTCCGCTTTCTCGCAGACGGCAGACGCGCATAGAAAGTGAGGAAATTACTATGAAACGCAAAGGTACCGTGGTACAGGTAACAGGTCCGGTTGTGGACGTTGCTTTTGACGGCGGCAGCCTGCCTGAGATAAATGAAGCGCTTACCGTTGCACCGGACGGACAGCCGCGCATGATGGAGGTCGCACAGCACATCGGCGGCGACACCGTGCGCTGCATCATGCTCTCCCCGAGTGAGGGCATCGGCCGCGGCGACGAGGTGCTGTCCACCGGCCACACCATTGAGGCGCCGGTCGGTGAAGCGACCCTTGGACGTATGTTCAACGTGCTCGGTCAATCGATCGACGAAAAGGGCGATGTAAACGCACCGGAAAAGTGGTCCATCCACCGTGCGCCGCCGGATTTTGCACAGCAGAACCCGACGACCGAGATTCTCGAGACCGGCATCAAGGTCATCGACCTGCTCGCGCCGTATGCCAAGGGCGGCAAGATTGGTCTGTTCGGCGGCGCCGGTGTCGGCAAGACCGTGCTCATTCAGGAGCTGATCCACAACATCGCCACCGAGCACGGCGGCTACTCCATCTTCACCGGTGTCGGCGAACGCACGCGAGAGGGCAACGACCTGTGGCGCGAGATGGCGGAATCCGGCGTACTGAGCAAGACCGCGCTCGTGTTCGGCCAGATGAACGAACCGCCCGGAGCGCGTATGCGCGTTGCACTGACCGGTCTGACCATGGCGGAATACTTCCGCGATGTGAAAAAGCAGAACGTGCTGCTGTTTATCGACAATATTTTCCGCTATGTACAGGCAGGCTCGGAGATTTCCGCACTGATGGGCCGCATGCCCTCGGCAGTCGGCTACCAGCCGACGCTGGCTGATGAGGTCGGTGCTCTGCAGGAGCGTATCGCCTCCACCAAGGACGGCGCAATCACGTCCGTGCAGGCGGTCTATGTTCCGGCGGATGACCTGACCGACCCGGCTCCGGCGACCACGTTTACCCACCTGGACGCCAAGACCGTCCTCTCCCGTAAGATTGTCGAGCAGGGCATCTATCCTGCCGTTGACCCGCTGGATTCCACCTCGCGTATCCTCGAGCCGGATATTGTCGGTGAGCGTCATTACAAGGTCGCACGCGGCGCACAGGAGCTGCTGCAGCGTTACCGCGAACTGCAGGACATCATCGCCATCCTCGGTATGGAGGAGCTTGGTGCAGACGACCGCCGCATTGTCGATCGTGCCCGCCGCATGCAGCAGTATTTCTCGCAGCCGTTCTCGGTTGCCGAGCAGTTTACCGGTCTGGAAGGGCGCTATGTAACGCTTGAGGACACCATCAGCGGCTTTGAAGCGCTGCTCGGCGGTGAACTCGACCAGTATCCGGAGGCTGCCTTCTCCATGGTCGGCACGGTAGACGAGGTCCACAAAAAGGCCAAGGATATGGGGGCACTCTGATGGAGAACACCTTCTATCTGGAGATCATCACGCCGGACCGGCAGTTTTACACCGGACCGGCAACCAATTTGACTATGCCTGCACTCGACGGTGAATACGGCGTGCAGCCGGGACATGAGCCGGTCGTTACCGCACTCCGTCCGGGTACGGTGCGGTTCCAGACAGACGGCACACCGCACGAGGTCGTTGTCAGCGACGGCTTCGCAGAAATTATGCCGGACTACTGCATTCTTCTGGTATCCAGCGCCGAACGTCCTGACGAAATCGACCGTGCGCGCGCCGAACGCGCCAAAGAGCGCGCGGAAGAACGGCTGCGCCAGAAGCAGAGTATTCGTGAATATCATCTCTCCAAAGCGGCTCTGGCCCGTGCTATGGCACGCCTGAAGGCTACCCGCTGACTCCCCTTTTTAAACGCCTGCTTCGATGTTGTCAGATGGAACATCGGAGCAGGCGTTTTCGCAAACGCTTACGCTGACCAGCACCTCAAAACGCAACCGACTCGAGCAGTTCGTCGCTGAGTTTGCCGACAGCTGCTCCCGCATGACGGGCGAGCAGGTGCACACCCATCTTGACGAGATCGAGCAGGTGCACGGTCTGTATCTCTACCGCGCAATTTACAATCTCGGTACGATGAACCTGAGCATTTCCGCTTCGTGGTTCGCATCTGCCACATTGATCATTCTCGCGCTCCCGCTCGGACTGATCTTCGCCCGCATTATGACGGATAAGATGTTCCGTTACTGCACCTGATTTTCTGCAGACAAGCCACAACCGCTGCTGTGAGTTTTTCCTCATAGCAGCGGTTTTGTTATTCGTTTTACAGCGGCAGCGAGTCCTTGCCTGCCTGATGGATCATTTCCTCGCGACAGCGCAGCACAATGCCATCCACCTGCTCGAGATGGTGCAGGATATTATGCTCAAACTCCTCAAGCGGCAGCAGAACGCCCAGTTCATCGTGATTTTCCTGCAGCTTGCAGCCGGTGTCCTGACCGTAGAATACCATCGCTGTTGGGCACCTCTGCTGGATTTCATTTTTATTTGAACCGAACGTAATGTTACAGGCGTAAGCGTTAAATTCTTCTCCGACCACTCCGAAACAAGCTCCGGGTGTACTTTTGCTAAACTGTTGTTCATAACCAAGCCTCAACCTCCTTGTGCTTAGAGTATATGAAGTTTTGGCTTTATCTTGCAGTTTGCGAATATCCGGATAAATAGAAAGCCCTTTGAGAAAAGGATTTTTCCTCTCTCAAAGAGCAAGTTGACAAACTTGAAGTTTCTCACTTCTTCATCTTAGGAGCAATAAGCAGCACTACTATCACAAGAAAATATACACCATACAGTAACCAAGTCGGGAAATTATGACCTGAACGGACAAAGGTCTGCAACCCCCTGTTGACCCTCTACAGTCGCTCAACAGCGGTTAAATCGGCCTCGATTAAAAGTCTGCGATTCCTGGTTGTTTACAATCCTCTCACTGGCACACGCTTTGGCATACGCGGCATACACAGCGAAATACCGCCTGCACCTACGCTTTGTTCGCATCTGTCTTTCTTTTACTTATTCATTATACCACTTTTTCGGCGCTCTGCTACTTGAAATTTCAACTGAACCCATTCGCTCAATATTGCAAAAGGCGCTTCCCGTATGACAGATACTATATCGAGCTTTGGGGCTTTTACTAAATGCGAAACTTTCTTTCGCAACATGGTTTCACCTACACCAACCGCGTACAGTCTGTTCAGGCACTCCACAGTTATCCACAATTTCCTTAATCGTCTTAGCCATTCGACCTTTCATCACTCCAGCAATCTGCCAATATCTCGTTTAGCATACATTACACGAGCGACTGTCACCAGCTTCTTTTCTTCGTCCACCCAGTAAAACATCAAAAAATTCTGAACTAAGATTTTTCGATACTCACGCTTCAACAGGCGAATTGGTTGATACGCCGGAAGCGCATACGAAAATGTGATTACTCTTTCCGCAACGTTCACCAGCTCCATCACCAAACAATCTGCCGCATCAGGTTTTTGTAACTTCCCACTGATATAGCGCACAATCTCAACCATATCTCTCTGGGCAACAAGCAGATACTCCAGCTTATACACCCTGCTCCCCTCCAATAGCGACTTTCATCGCTTTCAATACATCTTTGGAGGAATATCGCTGATCTGTCAGCTCTGCTTCTCGCTCGGCCTCTTGCAGCTTGAAGTAAACCTCACTTTCAAATTGCAGGTTTTTAAACGCTTCCATGCTCAAAACGACCATATCACCATACCCATTTGGGGGTTAAAAGACAGGCTGAGCCGTTTCGCGCACCGTCTTAGAAATGTCCGCAAAATTATTTCGCAAATCCGATACCGGTCTAATCATATTCATACCATCAACCTCCTTGATATTATTTCAGCTCAATTATGCTAAAGTATCAATATAACCTGCAAATGCTGCGTAAATCATTATCGAGCAAATATTCCGCATACTTGTGCAAACTTTTCATCAGAATTAACTTCTTTGTTTTCCTAATCGCGTTTAATGTATTTAGTGATCGTATCGATTAATTCCTCTATGTTAATCGGCTTGGAAATATGGTCATTCATGCCTGAATCCAGGGATTCCTGAA